>Ga0181517_10000965_pt1 | contig 34313 bp, 29 predicted proteins | sample PEATcosm2014_Bin_31_FD_119748 | JGI IMG/M metagenome (GOLD analysis project Ga0181517, IMG submission 119748) | Peatland microbial communities from MTU Mesocosm Facility, Houghton, MI, USA - PEATcosm2014_Bin01_30_metaG | ecosystem: Environmental > Terrestrial > Soil > Wetlands > Peat | place... | reverse complement strand
GCAATCGCGGTGTCGTCGTCGGTTGCGATCACCTGATCAGCGCCCACGGTCTTCGCTTCATCCATCTGCTTGTTCAAAACCCCCGCGATCGCAGTCGCCCCGCGCTCCTTCGCAGTGAATACCGCCGAACGCCCAACATTTCCTACAGCCCCTACAACCATAACTGCCTGGCCCGCTTTGATTTCCGTAGCTGCAAGGAGCTGGTTGCCGGTCGTCGTCACCAGCGGAAGCGCTGCCGCCTGGATCAAATCAAGGCCCTCGGGAATATCCGCTAGAACGTCCGCTTTCACCACGCAGAGTTCGGCGTACGTGTTGTCCGCCATTGAGAACACCTTGTCGCCGGCTATAAAGGCTTCAACTCCCGGTCCAACCTTCACCACGGTGCCCGCCATATCGACTCCGATGAGGCCCGGGAAGTGGATGGGATAAAAGTCCTTTGTTAATCCGGCACGACGTTTGTAGTCGATCGGATTCACGCTCGCGGCGGCGACCCGCACCAGCACCTCACCCGGACCCGGAACCGGGTCGGGGTATTCCTCGAACTTCAGTACTCCAGGGCCACCATATTCGTGGACAACAATTGCTTTCATATCTCATCTCCTTTTTGCTTGTGCGGTGCGCAAACAGTCACTAACAAAACTTAGATGAGCGAGACTGGAATTGGTCGCCCCGTCGATGGAGTTCCGAAATTCGAAAACCGGAAACTTCCGCCATGCTTCTGTCTTCACTTTGGATTTGGTCTTGGTTGGTTGAGTTTTCATTTCGCCATTCCTTCTTCTGTTGGCGGGTCCTCCGGGCGGTGGATTCTCAACTCCGCGCGCCGCGTTCAAGCGTCACAACGCCTTTGGCGGCAGTCTCTCTCTTATTCTTTTGAGGATTTGCAATGTCGCTCGTCCGACCAAATTGGCCGCGATGAGGCGATTACACCCGAGGCGCCCCGGCGAATCAATTGGACGATGGTATTGGGTCCCATGGGATGACGTCCGCGCCACTCCGCTCCAAATGTCCGATTCACACTCTGGTGATAACCGATACGTTCGTCCAATTGACGGGTTTTCGCGACTCTGGCCCAATCAAGGTCAGCCTGATCGGAGCAGCCAAGTCCTGAGGTTGCGGATGCAACTGGAGAGCTCTTCGACGAGATCTCAGATACCAATGCATGGCATGACGAAACAATGAGCATTCGAAGCAAGGGAGACGATCTATGAAGAACGCGGAAACCATCGAGATCTCGCGTCGGCGTTTCACAATCTCTGGATTATCGGCGGGGGCCGCGCTGCTTGCAGCGGGCGTACTCTCCGCGGAAAGCGTCCAGCCACTGTCCGGCAACGCGGTATCGACAGATTTGCCCGCGACAAAGCCGGGCACGCACATTTCGTTCGCCTCATTGAAGCAGATCGATGCAGGCCTGCTCAATGTCGGATACGCCGAAGACGGTCCGGCCGATGGTCCTGCGGTCATTCTTCTGCAGGGCTGGCCCTACGACATTTACAGTTACGTCGATGTCGCTCCGTTGTTGGCCGCGAAAGGGTACAGGGTGATCGTCCCGTACTTACGCGGTTACGGCTCTACGCGCTTTTTATCGAAAGAAACACTTCGCAATGGACAGCCATACGTGGTGGCCCTCGACATAATCAATCTCATGGACGCTCTTAAGATCCAGAAGGCAATACTCGCCGGTTTTGACTGGGGAGGAAGGACGGCGGATATCATGGCGATTCTTTGGCCGGAGCGTTGCAAGGCGCTCGTCTCAGTGAGCGGCTATTTGATCTCGAGTCCTGCGGGCAACAAGGCGCCGTTGCCGCCAACGGCCGAGCTCCAATGGTGGTACCAATACTACTTTGCCACCGAGCGAGGCCGGGCGGGTTACGATAAGTACCGGCGCGATTTTGCGAAGCTCATTTGGCAGATCGCTTCGCCCAAGTGGAACTTCGACGATGCCACATTCGATCGCACCGCGGCGTCCTTCGACAATCCGGATCACGTGGCCATCGTGATTCACAATTATCGCTTTCGAATTGGACTGGCTGAAGGCGAACCGCAATATGACAAATTTGAAAAGCAACTCGCTCAGCTTCCGAGCATCGCCGTGCCCACCATTACCCTGGAAGGAGATGCCAATGGTGCACCACACCCCGCTGACCCAGCAGCCTATCGCCCGAAATTTACCGGCAAATATGCAAACCGGATCATCACCGGAGGCATCGGCCACAATCTGCCTCAAGAAGCACCACAAGAGTTTGCGCAAGCTGTGGTCGAAGTCGATGGGTACTGAGACGTCTGAATCTGCAGTTCAAAAGGTCTTGTTACTATGCCGAGCCGAATCAATCAAAGTCACTTGCGGAGTTTGAGTGCGGCAGTTATCATCGCCTGTCTGATTGCTGCGACAGCTGCTGCGCAGACCGCGAGAGAGGTGCTTGGAGCAGCAGCTGTCGAGCCGCTTCAAAACGAACCGCCGGCGAAGATCGTCATCGATCCGCCCCTTGCTGAGCCCCTGTCGCATGGCCGGGTGGTGATTCAATATCGCGCGGAAAATCTGCACATCGTGCCGGTGTTCGGGCCTGCCGCGCTCGCCGTCTCTCCCCGGATCGGACACGTCCATGTAACGGTCGACGATGCTCAGTGGGTCTGGGCTGATGCGAGCGGAGAGCCGGTGATTCTCAACGGCCTGGCACCCGGACCACATAAGGTCCGGATCCAACTGCAGACTGCCAACCATCAACTCCTGGATCAAGGCACCGTTCAATTCACCGTGCCCGAGACTCAGATGGCTGCACCGTCCACTGCGCAAAAATTGGGCGAAGCGAATGGAGCGGCAGTTACACCGGCTTCCCAGAACGAACTACCGGCAAAGATCGTCGCAGATCCACCACAGCCCGACCGGCTGGCGCGTGGCGTTGCATTCATTCAGTATCGCGCGGAAAATCTGCAAATCGCGCCGGTATATGGGCCTGCCGCGCTCGCCGTGTCCCCCCGCGTCGGACACATTCATGTGACTGTCGATGAGGCTACCTGGCACTGGGCAGACCCGAGCGGAAACCCGATCATTCTCCAGGGACTCGCGCTCGGGCCGCACAAGGTCCTGATTGAACTCGTCAATGCCAATCATCATCCCTTAGACAAGGCGGTCATCCTGTTCACGATTCCGGGTGAAGCCGAGGCAGGCATCCATCACTAATACCGATCAGTAAGTTCAGCTCAAGCCACTTGCAAAAGGAGCATCCCAGCCATGCGATCGGAAATTGTTCCCGGTTCGCTCTTCTTCGAGTAAATTGTTTGGCGGCTGGACAATAAGAACAAACAAATACACGTTCTTAGACCACCAGAGTAGTGAGGGCGGCCATGAGTAAAGTGAAAGCGCGTGGCAACGACGCCGACGGCATTGCGCAAGCTGACATGAAACTCGAAGTGGTCGTGATCCCGGTCGCGGACGTTGACCGATCGAAGGAGTTCTACGCCAGAGTCGGTTGGCGGTTCGACGCCGACTTCCCCTTTGAGAACGGCTTCCGCGTTGTTCAGTTCACGCCTCCCGGCTCTGGATGCTCCGTCCAGTCCGGCACGAGGATGACATCGGCCGCGCCGGGATCGGCCCAAGGACTTTACCTGATCGTCTCCGATGTTGAGGCGGCCCAGAGAGATCTTGTTACACAAGGTGTTGAGGTGAGTGAAGTGTTCTACCCCGGAACGCCAGGCGCTCAGTTCCAGATCGACGGCAGCGGTCGCATCGGTGGGCCGGCACCCGAGCACGCCATCTACGGCTCGTTCGCCACCTTTCGCGATCCCGACGGCAATGGATGGCTGATTCAGGAGATCACAACGCGGCTGCCCGGCCGAGGACTTAGTAATATGGATGTCACCACGCTGACCGCGCTCTTAAAGGAAGCTGAGAAGCACGACGGCGAATACGAATCGACCGCTTCGAAGCATGACTGGCCGGGCTGGTATACCGCCTACATTGTCGCGCGCCAACAAGGAAAGACGCCCGAAAAGGCGGCCGAAGACGGCATACTCCACATTTAGGGAGCGCACTGACCACCCCATGAAGCACTTCGACGCAATCATCATCGGCACGGGGCAGGCGGGCCCGTCCCTGGCAGCGCGGTTTGCGGGCGCTGGCAAAACCGTCGCTATTATCGAGCGCCATAAATTTGGCGGCACATGCGTGAACACAGGATGCACCCCGACCAAGACGCTCGTGGCGAGTGCCTATGCAATGCATGTTGCCTGTCGAGGCGCGGAATATGGATTCACGATTGGTGATATGCGCGTCGATATGACGCGGGTTAAAGCCCGCAAGGATGCAGTCTCTGCGAGGTCAAGCAAGGGAGTAGAGGAGTGGCTCCGGGGAACGAGGAACTGCACGGTCATAAAGGGCCATGCCCGCTTTCATTCGGCGAACACTGTCGTTGTCAACAATGAGGTTCTGCAAGCCGACAAGATCTATATCAATGTTGGCGGGCGGGCATCCATTCCCGATATGCCAGGGATTCATGACGTCCCATTTCTCAACAACTCATCATTGATGGACATAGATTTCTTGCCCAAGCATTTCATTATCGTCGGTGGAAGTTATGTTGGGCTGGAGTTCGCCCAGATCTATCGCCGCTTTGGGAGCGAAGTGACGATTGTGGAAATGGGACCGCGCCTGATTGGGCGGGAGGATGAAGACGTTTCCCAAGCTGTCCGTGAAATCCTGGAGGCTGAGGGCATACGCATATGGCTGAATGCGAAATGCATCTCGCTCGAGAAACACGATAACGGCGTCGGTGTTGGCCTCACATGCGAAGAGGGTCCGCCAGAGGTAACAGGCACTCATGTTCTTCTGGCCGTGGGACGAACTCCCAACACGAACGACCTTGGACTGGACCGGGCAGGGGTTGCCACCGACCACCGCGGTTACATCATCGTTGATGACCAATTGCAAACGAACGTGCCCGGCATCTGGGCACTGGGGGATTGCAACGGTCGCGGCGCCTTTACGCACACTTCCTATAACGACTACGAAATTGTTGCGGACAATCTCTTTAACGCCGACCACCGCCGGGTTTCCGACCGCATCCAAGCTTATGCGCTATATATCGATCCGCCGCTGGGGCGATGCGGAATGACGGACGCAGAGATACGGAAATCCGGACGCCGCGCCCTTGCAGCGAAATACCAGATGAGTCAAGTGAGCCGGGCCTACGAAAAGAGTGAGACCCAAGGTTTCATCAAAATCTGCGTCGATGCAGATTCGAAACAGATTCTGGGAGCTGCGATTCTCGGAGTCGGAGGCGATGAAGTGATTCACGTTCTGCTAGACGCAATGTATGCGAAGGCGCCGTACACGGTCATCCAGCGCGCCATGCACATTCATCCAACGGTCGCGGAGTATCTGCCCGTCATCCTCGCCAAACTGGCGCCGTTTGCTTAGGGCGGGAGGAAAACAGCGACTCTGCAGATCAATGTTATTTGGTAACGCCAGCAATCAAGTACCACCGTATCGCCAATACTATCGTCCAATGGCCTCGCTTTCAAGCCTGAGATTCTATGCACTTAGGATAGACGAATCGTCCCGACAGGCTAGAACGACAAATGCTCAGGAGAAGACTATGGCTCAGACCGGTGCTACGCCAACACGAAGCGAACCAGGGGCTATTCAATCTGTTTGCGGCAGAGCTGGAAACGACATGCCGGATACAGCTATCCAGGCCAAATACAATGCCGTGCGGTCGGCTACAAGTGCCCTCGCCGCAAGAATGTCGGCCGAAGATCAAATGGTGCAGTCGTGTCCGGAAGCTAGCCCCACGAAATGGCACCAGGCGCATACCACATGGTTTTTCGAGACGTTCGTGTTGCGTCCCTTCCTCGAGAGTTACAAGCCTTTTCGGGAGGAGTTTCACTGGCTTTTCAACAGCTATTACAACTCGCTCGGCAAGGACATTCCAGATAAAGGCCTGCGTTCGGCCTTCTCGCGGCCTTCGCTCGAGGAAGTTGTTGCGTTCCGCGCGCACATCGACCAGGAGATGGGCCGATTGTTTGCGCGCGGCGTCGATGAGGAAGCGACCCGATGTATCGTGCTGGGTTTGAATCACGAGCAACAACACCAGGAACTCGCCCTGACGGACATTAAGCACGCCTTCTTTTCCAATCCATTGCACCCTTCGTATATGGCGGGCCCTATCGCAGAAGAAAGGGACCTTGTCGTCTCTACACCAACCTGGCACAGCTTTGACGGTGGATTGGTGGAGATTGGTTACCCACTTCGAGCAGAGGATCCGTTCGATTTTTGTTTCGATAACGAGACTCCCCGCCACAACGTATTCCTTGAAGCCTTCCACTTCGCAAATCGAAAAGTTACCTGCCGTGAATACCTGGAATTCATGTTAGACGACGCATACGCACGCCCCGAATTGTGGCTTTCGGAAGGCTGGGAGAACGTGAAGCGCGGGGCCTGGCAGGCGCCCCTGTACTGGCGGCGTGATGCCGGCGACGAGTCCGGTTGGCGGGTGTTCACACTGAAGGGTTGGCACGGGCTTTCGGCACTGCTTGACACTCCGGTATGCCACATAAGTTGCTTCGAGGCAGATGCGTTTGCACGTTGGAGAGGTTGCCGACTTCCGACTGAGGTGGAATGGGAATACGTCGCAAGCAAAGCGAAGGTCGAGGGAAACCTGCTCGACACTGGAAGGCTCCATCCCATTGCAGCACGCGGTGCGGGTATTGAGCAACTGTTCGGCGATTGCTGGGAGTGGACAGCGAGCGCCTACACCGGTTATCCGGGATATAAGCCTCTGCCTGGTGCGCTCGGCGAATACAACGGCAAGTTTATGTCCGGCCAAATGATTCTGCGCGGGGGATCGTGTGTCACGCCTGCGAGTCACATTCGGGCGACCTATCGAAATTTCTTTTCGCCTGCAACCAGGTGGCAGTTCGCCGGGATTCGCTTGGCGCGTTGAGAGGATAAGTCTAAATGGCAACCTACGTTCAGACAGTTGACGTCCGACATCTGGCAACCGAGGATGTGCGCGAAGCACTTACCTGCGAAGTTCGTCGCGGCTTGATTGCGCGACCACGTTCGCTTTCACCCTGGATGTTCTACGATGCAGAGGGTTCGCGTCTTTTTGAGCGCATCACGACTCTTCCCGAGTACTACCCTACGCGCACAGAGAGAGCCATCTTGGCGGAATACGCAGATGCGATCGTTGCTGGGACTCACGTTGGTAGATCGTTGCCATTTCGTCTCGTTGAGTTGGGTGCCGGCACCGCCTCGAAAACTTGCATTCTGCTTGAAGCAGCTCTGCGCGTCTCAGGCGACGTTGCTTACATGCCAGTCGATGTCTGCCCCAACGCCCTCGAGTTGGCGTGCCAAAACATCGCCTGCGCGTTGCCGGATGTGCGCATACAGCCGATCGTCCGGAACTATATAACTCATCCACTCCAGCTCGAACCCTTCGACGGCGCCACACTCGCACTCTACCTCGGCTCAAGTATCGGCAACTTTTCGCCTGAACAAGCGCGGCACATTTTGAAGGATTTACGCGATCAGCTGCAAACCGGAGATGCGTTGTTGCTTGGCACGGACATGGTGAAAGACGAATCTACTCTTCTGGCCGCATATGACGACAGGGATGGAATCACCGCGGCGTTCAACCTGAACATTTTGCATCGCCTCAATAGGGAGTTGGGGGCTAACTTTGACACAGGTCGCTTCCGTCATCGAGCGCGTTGGAACTTTCTTGAGTCCCGAATCGAAATGCACATCGAGAGCACGCAAGAGCAGGATGTAAGTATCGAACAAATGGCCCTTGATCTTCACTTTATGCCGCGCGAAACCATTCACACCGAGAATAGTTACAAGTTCACAGAGCAGGGCATTCGAAGCCTTCTGGAAGGGGCCGGCCTTAAGATCAAAGGGGTATGGAAAGACAGCCGCGGCTGGTATACCCTCACGCTTGCGTGCCTCCGGTAGTGCTTGTGACGATGTGGCGATCAAAACATCGAACGCTACAAGGAGGTTGCTTGGCTCACCGAGGCAAATCGATGACGGCCTCTTGCATTTCTGCTATGCCAAGGTTTGCCCACTGGAGAGGATTAGCGAGTCACCGGGTAGTGCCTTCTATCTGTGCGGTCCGCCCTCATTCCTGCAGAACCTGCACGTTGGGCTGCGAAGCTGGGGCGTGATCGTCGGGAACGTGCTCGCATGCTGTTCCCGGCCAAACGCGAGTGCCACGCTGGATCTTGGAGAGAAAACGGGAGGAGTCCAATCATGCGTTCCGATATCGTGCCCGGAGGCATTTTCCCCGACTACGAACTGCCGGATCACACGAGCAAAGTGCGCAAACTTAGCGAACTGCAAGGTGACGATCCGCTCATTCTCACGCTTGCGCGCGGGCACTATTGCCCAAAGGAGCACCAACAGCATTTGGAACTCGCCGCGTTCTACCCGAAGATCGCGGTGGCCTATACACAAGTCGCCACGATCGCCACCGACGATCACCATACTCTTCAGGAATTCCGTGCATCAGTCGGAGCCCAGTGGACCTTTCTTTCGGACCCCGGCCGAACGATCCAAAAGGATCTCGACATCCAGGAGTACACCGACCCCGAGCACAATCCCATGATCCCAAATACGCTCGTGCTCAAGCCGGGCCTCGTGATTTACAGCATCTATAACGGCTACTGGTTCTGGGGGCGACCATCGATCAGCGATCTTTGGCGCGATTTGCGCGCCGTGATGAAGGAAGTCCGCCCAGATTGGGACCTGAGTACTCCGGGACTCCGCGAGGCATGGAATGCGGGGGACTTCTCGCGTTTCCACGGGTGGGACAAGCAGGCCAGCAAGGCGTGAGGATGGGGACTTATTTCAATGGCTGAATCAGTGACAGAGCAGGGCCGGGCAATTAGTTTCGCAGCACCGTCTGAGGCGGACGAGGTGCAGGCGGGGAATCCCCTCCCGATTGGAGGCGCGCACGAACAAGGAAGAGGAGTCAATTTTGTTCTGTTCAGCCGTCACGCAACCGGTGTTCGCCTGGAGCTCTATCAAAATGCTGACGACTCTTCTCCTAGCAGAATTATCGAGTTCGATCCGGTACGTCATCGGACTGGCGACGTTTGGCATGTGTGGGTGCCAGGCATTCGCGCAGGTCAACTCTACGGTTATCGCGTTGAGGGGCCGTATCTACCCGAGGAGGGCCATCGCTTCAACGCGCATAAGCTGCTTCTGGATCCGTATGCGAGAGCAATTGCCGGCGTCGAGAATTGGGATTTTGTCGCCGCGCGCGGCTACGATTCATCCAGCAGCCTGGCTGATTTGAGCGTTTCGACTGTCGATAATGGAGGCGTCACACCGAAATGCGTCTTTACCGAGGACCATTTCGATTGGGAGATGGATTCGCCTCTAAAACATTCTGCCTCCGATACCGTCATCTATGAGACACACGTTCGCGGATTTACGATTCATCCGAGTTCGGGTGTAGCGCATCCCGGGACCTTCGCTGGCTTAACCGAAAAGATACCGCATCTCCAAGACCTGGGCGTGACCGCCATTGAGTTGATGCCTGTTCTTGAATTCAACGAAAACGAATCCAGCCGGCTGAATCCAATCACGGGAGAGAGACTGAAGAACTACTGGGGCTACGATCCAGTCGCCTTTTTCGCTGTGAAGCAGTCCTACTGCATGGGAGGACCGCATGGCCAGCAGAACCTGGAGTTCCGAGAGATGGTGAAGGCTTTTCACCGCGCAGGCATCGAAGTGATCCTGGACATCGTGTTGAACCACTCGGCTGAGGGAGATGAACTGGGGCCGACGATTTCTCTGCGCGGTATTGAGAACTCGATCTTCTACATGTTGCAAGAGAACGGGCGCCGTTATTACAAGAACTTTTCCGGCGTTGGCAATACGCTGAACGCAAATCATCCCGTCGTGCGGGAGTTCGTCAGGAATGTGCTTCGTTACTGGGTGATGCACATGCATGTGGACGGTTTTCGCTTCGACCTTGCTTCGGTTCTGGGCCGGGATGAGCATGGGAATGTGCTCTGCAACGCTCCGCTTCTCGAGGGCATTGCGGAGGACCCTATCCTGCGGGACGTAAAGATTATCGCGGAGGCTTGGGACGCAGGCGGCGCCTATCAAGTGGGCGGTTTTTCCACCAGGCGCTGGACGGAATGGAACGGCCGTTTCCGCGACGATGTGCGCCGCTTCTGGGCTGGCGACGCGGGCATGATGGGATCGTTCGCAAATCGAATCTGTGGAAGCTCGGATTTGTACCAAAGCTCAGGCAAGGGCCCCGCAAGCAGCCTCAACTTCGTCACATGTCATGACGGCTTCACGCTGAACGATCTGGTCAGCTACAAGCTGAAGCACAATGACGAAAACGGCGAGTACAACCGCGATGGAACCGATGCCAACTACAGCGACAATTGCGGCGTGGAAGGGCCGAGCCAGGATCCCGCTGTCGAGGGCATGCGTAACCGCATGATCAAGAACTTTCTGTTAACCCTGTTTATCTCTCGCGGTGTTCCCATGTTGCTCGGTGGGGATGAGTTTCGCCGAACCCAGGGAGGCAATAACAATGCCTACTGCCAGGATAACGAGGTGAGTTGGTTTGACTGGAGCATGATCGAAAAGCACAAAGAGATTCAGCGTTTCACGCGGGGAATGATCGCCTTTCGCCGAGCCCATCCTGTTTTACAAAACGAAACCTTTTACACAGATGAAGATATAAAATGGTTTGGGCCCAGCGGCGCGAAACCCGACTGGTCGGACCAGCGGCAGAAATCCTTAGCGTGTCTGATTCTGGGGCAGACTGAACCCGACTTGTTCATCCTGTTTAACGCCGACACCAGATCAGTTGATTTTTACCTTCCGGCGTTGCCGGCCGGGAAGATCTGGCGTTTGGCGGTCGATACTTCCCGATCCGCCCCCGACGATCTGTTCGACTCAGGGAAAGAGCCTTCCCTGCAGGGCCAAATCGGTTTTCGGCTCGAACCTCGATCAAGCGCAATATTCTTGTCGGATGGCAGCGAGGTGCTGAAGTGACAATTAATCCTGCCGCCGGGAAACCGGCTGACCCCTCCATTCTGGTTAACGTTCCGAAGCTGGTGACAGACTACTACGAATTGCGGCCCGATCTGAATGATCCAAGACAGCGGGTTGCCTTCGGCACGTCCGGCCATCGCGGATCTGCTTTCGACGTGGCCTTCAACGAGTGGCACATCCTGGCCATCACTCAGGCGATTTGTGATTACCGTAGACTCCAGAGCATTGACGGACCGCTGTTTCTGGGGATGGACACCCATGCTCTCTCCGAGCCTGCGCTTGCGAGCGCGATGGAAGTGCTAGCCGCAAATGATGTCGATGTAATGCTTTCCGAAGGCACACCGTACACCCCGACCCCAGCCGTCTCCCACGCGATTCTGCTTTACAATCGAGCACGAAAGTCAGGACTTGCCGACGGCATCGTCATCACGCCGTCTCATAATCCTCCCGATGACGGGGGCTTTAAATACGACCCCCCACATGGAGGACCGGCAGACTCGAGCGTGACTTCGTGGATTGAATCGAAAGCCAATGATTATCTTGTGCACGGCCTCAACGGCGTTAAGCGCATGCTGTTTGCCAAAGCTCTGCGCGCATCCACAACCCACAAGCACGACTTTTTGAGCGCCTATGTCAACGATCTGAATGGTGTCGTCGACATGAATGTGGTGCGCGACGCAAAGATCAAGCTTGGCGTGGATCCCCTCGGGGGAGCGGGCGTCGATTATTGGCCGCGGATTGCCGAGCAGTACGATCTCGATCTGACGATCGTCAACCAATCTGTAGATCCTACATTTCGATTCATGAGTGTGGATTGGGACGGAAAAATTCGCATGGATCCTTCCTCGCCATACGCGATGCAAAGACTCATTGCATTGAAAGACAAGTTCGACATAGCGTTTGCCAGCGATACGGATCACGACCGCCACGGCATCGTGACCAAAGGAAGCGGGTTGCTGGCTCCGAATCACTACCTTTCAGTGTGCGTAAGCTACTTGTTCGCGAACCGAAGCGATTGGTCTCAGGACGTCGCCGTCGGCAAGACCGTGGTGAGCAGCAGCATGATTGATCGCGTCAGCGCTCGCCTGGAGCGGCGGCTTTATGAAGTTCCAGTGGGCTTCAAGTGGTTTGTCGAAGGATTGCTCGGTGGCCGCTTGGGTTTTGGCGGTGAGGAGAGCGCTGGCGCTTCCTTTCTCCGGCGCGACGGCACCGTATGGACCACCGATAAGGACGGAATCATTCCTTGTTTATTGTCAGCGGAAATTACAGCGCGCGTGGGCAAAGACCCAGGGGAGATTTATCGTGAGCTTACTCGCGAGTTGGGAGATCCGGCCTACGAACGCATTGATGCTCCTGCCACACCTGAACAAAAAGCGGCTCTTGCAAGATTGTCCCCATCCGACATTGACGTCACAGAAGTTGCCGGTCAGCCGATCGAAAAGATTTTGACCACCGCTCCGGGAGACGGCAATGCGATTGGGGGGGTCAAGGTGATCGCCACGGACTGCTGGTTTGCGGCACGCCCTTCGGGCACCGAGGAAATCTATAAGATTTACGCCGAGAGTTTCCTCGGTCAGAGCCATCTGCTGCAGATCGAGAAAGAAGCCCAGACCATTGTTTCGGCAACCCTGGCTCGCAGTGCTCAAGCCGGAACCGATAAATTATGAGAGGAGGTCATTTATGAGTAGTTCGAAAATCGCCGATCATCCCCTCGATATATCCATTCCAGATGCTCTTATCGATTTGGCCTTGGACCTTAGATGGTCTTTCAATCACTCCGCAGACCAGCTCTGGGAGCGAATCGATCCCGAGCTCTGGGAATTGACCCACAATCCTTGGGTTCTGCTGCGAACCGTCTCCCGGGAAAAGTTGCAAAGTGTTATCTCCGACCCAGAATTTCGAGGACTCCTGGCTGATCTCCACCGTGAGAAAACGCTTGCCGAAGAGTCGGAAGCGTGGTTTCAAGAGGCGCATCCCCGCTCGGGCGTGTCGACGATTGCGTATTTCTCGATGGAGTTTATGTTGAGCGAAGCGCTTCCGATTTACTCTGGCGGACTCGGCAACGTTGCCGGGGATCAGCTCAAAGCGGCAAGTAACTTAGGCGTTCCTGTGACCGGAATTAGTTTGCTGTACCAACAAGGCTATTTTCGGCAAGAGATTGATGCACAGGGCCACCAGCAAGCTTTGTACCCATTCAACGATCCCGGCCAGCTTCCGATTCGACCGGTGCGCGAGCCAAACGGCGAATGGCTGCGCCTGCCGATCGCTTTGCCTGGCATCAAGTTGTGGATCAGAGTCTGGCAGGTAAAGGTGGGCCGGGCCAGATTGTATTTGCTCGATAGCAACGATCCTGCAAATCTTCCGTCCTTCCGCGGCATTACCAGCGAGCTGTACGGAGGTGGTCCTGAGTTGCGTTTGAGGCAAGAGTTAGTCCTCGGTATTGGAGGCTGGCGGCTCCTGCGAGCCCTGGGACTGCAGCCCGAGGTCTGCCATCTCAATGAAGGTCACGCTGCATTTGCGGTGCTGGAACGGGCGCGTTCCTATATGGAAGACAATGGCAAGCCATTCGACGTAGCGCTTTCAGTCACCCGTGCCGGCAACCTTTTTACGACTCACACTCCCGTAGAGGCGGGCTTTGACCGCTTTGCTCCCGGCCTGATCGAACAGTATCTCAGGAAGTATGCCGAGGAGAAATTGTCGATTTCGATCGACGAGCTTTTAGCGTTGGGGCGACGCGATCGCCAGGACTCGTCCGAACCGTTCAATATGGCCTACTTGGCGATCCGCGGCAGTGGCGCCATCAACGGCGTCAGCAAATTGCATGGTCAAGTAAGCCGGCGACTCTTCCAGCCCCTTTTTCCCAGGTGGCCTGAACCAGAGGTGCCCATAACGCACGTGACCAACGGAGTGCACACCCCTACTTGGGACTCCGCTGAAGCAGACCGCCTGTGGGAACTTTCCTGCGGAAAACGATGCTGGCATGGAACGCTGGCAGACGCAGAAAAGGATATTCGTGCGACCAGGGATTTCGACCTCTGGCAACTTCGCACAAATAGCCGCAAGATTCTCGTTGAGTATGTCAGAAGACTCTATGGCCATCAATTAGCGGCTCGGGGAGCATCGCCGGAAGACCTCGAACAGGCCGCGCAGATACTCGATGAAAATATTTTGACTTTGGGATTTGCCCGTCGCTTCGCCACGTACAAACGCCCGAACCTTCTGCTGCACGATCCGGCGCGGCTTCTCAGCATTCTGATGAATCCAGAGCGCCCGGTTCAACTCGTGCTTGCAGGCAAGGCTCATCCCCAAGATGCCGAGGGGCAAGAAATGATCCGGCAGTGGTTTGAGTTTGCTCGCCGCCCTGAAGTTCAATCCCGGGTGGTCTTCCTTTCCGATTACGACGTTCTCATGGCGGAGCACTTAGTTCAGGGCGTGGACGTGTGGGTGAACACCCCGCGACGGCCTTGGGAAGCAAGCGGCACAAGCGGCATGAAGGTGCTGGTGAACGGCGGGTTAAATCTTTCGGAGCTCGATGGCTGGTGGGCGGAGGCGTATTCCCCGGAAGTAGGCTGGGCGATCGGGGATGGGCGCGAACATGGGGATGATCCTTCGTGGGATGCAACTGAAGCTGAAAGTCTCTATGCGGTGCTCGAAAGAGAGGTTGTCCCGGAGTTCTATGCGCGCGACGAACACGGAATTCCAGGCGGCTGGGTCGCGCGCATGCGCGAAAGTATGGCCCGCTTGACTCCCACCTTTTCGGCCAATCGCGCCGTCCGCCAATATACCGAGGAACACTATCTTTCAGCGGCAGCAGTTTTTCTTGAGCGCGCCGAAAATCAAGGCTCAGGGGGAGCCGACCTCGTCGCATGGCAGGCCGAACTTGCGAAACATTGGTCAGCGCTCCGATTCGGCCACGCGACCGTCGAGCAACAGGGCGAGCAATATCTATTTCATGTCGAAGTGTTTCTTGACGATATTGATCCTGATGCCGTGAGGGTCGAGCTCTATGCGGATGCGCGGAAAGACGAGGACCCAATCACACACGCGATGAATCGTGGCGAACGCCCGGCCGGAGCGACAAATGGTTTCGCCTACAGTGCTTCTGTTCCGGCAAGCCGTCCGACTGCCGACTACACCCCGCGCCTCGTTCCGCAGCACGCAGGAGCGTTCGTCCCGCTTGAGGCGCCTTTCATTCTGTGGCACGAAGCACCGTCCTGGCGATGAACTTCGAGATTGGCTGCGACACCGTTGGGAGGAGATTGGATTCGCGGGATTGTAACGATCGATCAGACCAGGTTGCAGGAACCACGATGTCCGACGAATCTCGACCGCTCAATCACGGACCACCACTGGGACTCATTCCCGATCAACCACGATTCAGATGCGAAGCAGCATCTGCCGAGCACTGCCTTCGAGCGCGGGCAAGTAGATTAGATCAAGTTCGGACCTGGCGGTGCCGAATGATTCGCGAAACATCAATTCAGGCCTTCTTTGCTTCCTGGGGAGAAGCCAGCGCCACTGCAGCTTCCTGAGTGAGCAGGAGGAAAGTGAACGTCTCCTGCAGATACAAGCGAACAGACGTATCGGTGTGGCTGAGATAGCCGATGGAAACATCCTGGCCGATGTGCAGTTCGAAGTCGCCACCACGTGTAGTCAGAACAAAAGCGCCGGCAATGGCGGGCGCCCAAATGATCGGCTCGTCGACGAGCCGCTTGACGTGTTCCAGCACCGGATAACCGTGGTCGCTGGTCTCAGCCAGTGCGGTGTAAGCATCGGCTCCGAGTAACACCGAATACGGGCCGTTGACACCCACGAGACGCAATCTGCTGAGACCCTGCGCGATGGCTTCTGGGTACTGACGCACGTCGGCGGGGAGAGTCATGATTGGATTACTTGTCCCTTTACGAATTCCCTCAATGCCAGCGGCGGCATAGCCCTCAAATATGGCTCCGTCCTCGGCAAAGGCGAGCTGTCGCGCGGCGTCCTTCGCAGCTTGCCAGTCAGAATCATTTGCACCACGCTCGACATCGTCGATCGCCTGGCGATCCAGTTCGAATGGAACCCGCAGTTCGGCTAGCGCGTTCACTTCGCGTTGTCTTGCGACGATGCCTTTCGCGGGGGCGGCGATTGCCCGCAGGTGTCCGGTGCCAACAGCAGACAGCCCTGTGCCGGCCGGTCCCTTCACGTCGACAACACGCCGTCCGGCAAGGTAGCGCTTGAGTGTGCGCGTTGTTTCGGCTTCAATCTGCGCCCAGGCGGAGTCGGAAATGGGAGCAAGTTCGCGATGGAGATTATTCATGTTGTATTTCTCCTTTGAGGGATCCGATGCGAAGCGAACCGTCGCGCACCGATGAAATGGATGAAGAGATTTCGTCCACTGCTGACGCTGAGGAGGACTCCGCAACTTTGGGCTGGCCTTCAGCTACGTTCTCAAGAAAAGTCGCCGATGGCACAAAGAACAGGTTTCCGGTGACAGCCCGGCTGAAGTCAAGCAGGCGATCGTAGTTGCCGGGCGGCTTGCCGACAAACATGTTCTCGAGCATCTGCTCGATGGTGCGGGGGGAACGGCTGTAGCCGATGAAATAGGTACCGAATTCGCCATCCGAGGGGCGGCCGAAGGGCATGTTGTCCCGTAGGATCTTGATCTCTCTGCCGCCCTCGACTATGGTAGTGAGCGCATTGTGCGCCGATGTTGGTTTGATGGAGTCGTCCAATTCAATGTCGGAAAGCTTGGTGCGGCCGATAATGCGCTCTTGCATTTCCGTCGAGAGAGCATTCCATGCTTCAAGGTTGTGCAGGTACTTTTGCACGATGACATAGCTGCCGCCGGCAAAGTTGGCATCTTCGTCATCGATGAGAACGGCGGCGGTTACCGCTGCTCCTCTGGGGTTCTCTGTCCCATCGACGAATCCCAACAGATCGCGGTCATCAAAGTAACGGAAGCCCTGTACCTCGTCTACCGGCGAAACGGCGTTTCCGATGCGAGCCATGATCTGCGTGGCCATTTCAAAGCAAAGGTCCATGCGCTTGGCACGAATGTGGAACAGTAGATCACCTGGCGTCGACACCGCATGGCGCCCTCCGGCGAGGATCTCCCGGAACGGGTGCAATTCTGCCGGACGCGGTGATCCGAAGAGGCGGTCCCACGCGTCGGGCCCGATTCCCATGACGCAAGTGAGCCCTCCTTCCAAGTCGCGAAATTCTATGGCGCGCAACAGCGCGGCGAACTCACTGCAGAAAGAGCGTAGCGTGACGCAAGCGTCAGAGCCAGGGTTGAGCGTCACGACCAGAAAGATCGCGGCGCGGGTAAGCGGAGCGGATACCGCCTGGGCGAGGACTGGAAGTTCATTTGGCGTTTTCGGTGCTCTCTTCGGCTCGGGATCCATCAGTGTAGCCCCTAAGACACAACTGTAACTCGGGTCAAAGCAGGTCTCAACAACTTTGTGCTCTTCCGAACCGGAAGCCACGGGCAACCGCCGACCGAACCCTGAGAATTTCCGGATTCCCGCGAGCAAACATTCACCTGGATGGTTGTGGTAATCGTATTGTAGGTTTCTTTCTTGCGGTGTAAAAACTGCGACTTGGACCGAATTAATTTCCGAATATTCGCCAAGGCCGGTTACCAAACGCAATCGTGCGGCACCGGCTGACGCAGACAGCGAACCGAAGCGAGGGTACGGCCGGTTGGCGCTGATTGGAGAGCATGGATTTGAGTTAATCACGGGAGTAGTAGCCACAGGAGGGGCATTGCTATGAGCACTGCGCAAGTGATGAGTCACGAGTGTGAGTTGTCATACGCACCAAAAGCTGAGGCCATCGTATTTGTAGTCGACGAAGACAATTCCGTCCGCCAATCGCTCAAATCTCTGATTTCCTGGGGCGGCTGGCGGACTGAGACATTCGCCTCAGCTTATGAATTCCTGACCAGGCCATGGGCCGGCGGTCCAAGTTGCCTGGTGCTCAACGCTTCACTTCCAGACCTCAGCGGTCTCGATCTGCAAAGACGGGTTGCTGTTGATCGTCCAAATATGTCGATCATATTTATCACCGGACAGCCCGATGTTTACACCTCGGTCCAAGCCATGAAGGCTGGCGCCATCGAGTTCCTTGTTGAGCCATTCAGCGATGACATTTTACTGGGGGCCATTCAGGAGGGAATTGAATGCAGTTACGCTGAACTGATCCGCGAGGCAGAGATCAGGGTAATACGTGACTCCTATGCACGACTCAGCCACCGCGAGCAACAGGTCATGGCCTTGGTGGCCTCGGGCCTGTTGAACAAACAAGTTGGTGCAGAGCTTGGCATTAGTGAGATCACGGTCAAGGCTCACAGAGGACAGGTGATGCAAAAAATGAGGGCTGAGTCCTTTGCTGAATTAGTAAGAATGGCAGCTAAGCTCCGCCCGGAGCGCATCCACGAGAATCGAGTCAGTTCAAATCACCGTTGTTACCATCTCCGACTACCGCCTGGCCCGCCTGCATGATAGTAAGAGGGATGGACCAAATTTTCCGGGAATACAGGCAGAAGCCCCCAAACTAAACCTGCAGCGCAATTCTGGATTATGCGCTGCGGCATTATTTTGCTTTAAGACCGATCGCACTGAGGAAGAGACTCCAAGAGAGCCATGGGCGTTGCCATCGAATTCCGCGATCTCTGCTTTGCGACGCCGCAAGGGCGGCTGTTGCTCGACTCGATTTCGCTCTCGGTCGAAGAAGGAACCACTGCCGCTATCCTCGGGCGGAGCGGTTCGGGAAAAACCACTCTACTTCGTACGGTCAATCGAATGGTTCTGCCGACAAGTGGCGAGGTCCTGCTACAGGGCAAGAACGTTACCGCCATTGACCTCATCAAACTCCGCCGTAACATGGGTTACGTGATTCAGGAGACGGGCCTCTTCCCGCACTTCACAGTCGAGCGTAATGTTGGTCTGGTGTTGGAAGCGGAAGGCCGTTCACGGCAGGACTGCGTGCGCCGCAGCTATGAACTGCTTGAGACCGTCGGGCTGAATCCAGCGAGCTTTGCGAAGCGCCTTCCGCACCAGCTTTCCGGAGGCCAGCGCCAGCGTGTGGGCCTGGCTCGAGCATTGGCCGCAGAGCCCGATGTTCTTCTGATGGACGAACCGTTCGGGGCGCTTGACCCATTGACACGTGCAGAGATGCAGAACATGCTTCGCAGCCTGCTAAGCCGCCTGAAAACGACAGTACTTCTGGTAACGCACAATCTCGACGAAGCGCTTTATCTTGCGCATCGCATCATACTTCTGAGCGAAGGCAAGCTACTCGTCTGTCTCGAACCGAAGGAGTTCATCGCATCGCACGAGCCACTGATTGAAGCTTATGTTCGTGCCTTTCATCGCGGCTGGCACGATGCGTCGCCGGAGATCCGGCATCCGGAGAGAGGTGTATGAGCGCTGGCCTGCTTGCGCAATACGGCGGCGAAATTGCAACGCTGACGATGGAACACCTCTGGCTCACCGGAGCAGCCGTGTTATCAGCCGCCGCAATCGCTGTACCTGCCGGTGTGTGGCTTGCCCGCTCGCCAAGATGGGCTGAGCCGGTCATCGGGCTGGCCAATATTCTGCAGACCATTCCATCCCTTGCCATGTTCGGCTTCCTTTTGCCATTGCCATGGCTGGGAGAACGCGCCGCGCGCATTGCCATTGTTGCGCTGTGCGCCTATGCGCTGTTGCCAATCCTGCGCAATACCTATGCGGGGATCCGAGGCATTGACCGCTCGATCATTGAAGTTGCGTGCGCCATGGGGCTCACCGATGCACAGCGTCTTTTCAAGGTTGAACTGCCTCTGGCCGCACCGTTCATTCTTGCCGGTCTGAGAACCGCGACTGTTACCTGCATCGGCATAGCGACGATTGCCGCAGCAGTGGGTGCGGGCGGGCTTGGCGAACTCATCTTCCGTGGCGTCGCGTCGGTTGACAACCGCCTGGTTCTTGCTGGGGCGATACCCGCTGCGCTTCTGGCGCTTGCTGCCGATGCTGCACTCGGCCAACTCGAACGCTTGTTCAAGGTTCCCACCGCATGATACGCACGCTCTCTGTCACCGTTGCAGTCATGGTGTGCGCCCTGCTCACATCGTGCTCTCCTCCACGGTCTAACCATCCTGTCATCGGCGCGAAGAATTTTACCGAGCAAGTAATCCTCGGTGAGCTTCTGGCGCAGGAGATTGAAGCTAAGTCCGACCTTAAAGTCGAACGGCGTTTCTACTTGGCAGGCAGCTACATTTGCCAGCAGGCGTTAGTTGCGGGACGCATCGATGCATATGTTGAATACACGGGCACGGCGCTCACCGCAATTCTCAAACAACCTGTTGCCCGCGATCCCGAGTCTGTTCTCCGCACAGTCCGCCAACTCTATGCCTCGCGATATGGTGTTACCGTCGCTGAGCCTCTCGGTTTCGAAAACACCTTCGCCATGGTGATCAACCGCGACGATGCGCGGCGATTGCATCTCACGACGCTAGGCCAAGCTGCGAAGTACGCATCGCGCTGGCGCCTCGGTGTGGGTTACGAATTTGAACAGCGCCCGGATGGCCTGCCTGGGCTAAGCAAGGCCTACGGGCTCATCTTCGCTAGCGCGCCGCGCACGATGGAACTGGGGTTGCTCTATCGTGCGCTCATCAATCACCAGGTAGACATCATCGCCGCTAACTCGACGGATGCTCAAATCCAGGTATTGGGTCTGGCTGTGCTCCAGGACGACAAACATTATTTCCCTCCCTACCAGGCTGTTCCGTTGGTGCGCGACGATGCGCTGAAGCGCTGGCCCCAGATTCGAATCGCTCTTGCCGCTCTTGCTGGAAGAGTCACGGTGGAAGACGTGCGGATCATGAACCAGGCCGTGGACGGCCAGCATCGTGATCCAGCCGAAGTGGTCCGCGAGTTCCGCATGCAGAAAGGACTCTATTAGGCATGCGAGTTGCCCGCACAACCCTCCTGGGCTATCTCTGGGTTCAAACAGGAACTGCGAATCTCGTCGAAGAATCGCTCCGCGCCGATATTGCCCAGTCGCCAAAGCTCGACAACGCTTCGACTGCACTCCTCGTGCCGGCGATGACGTGTGTACTCGCCCCTTGGGCCATGGGTGAGAATCAAGCCTAACTGCGTCCATCCAATAATCGGTTATGGTTTGCTGCATCTGTTCGATTGACAGTGGCATTTGGCCCGGCTCATCATTCAGATCCGCCCTCTCGCCCACCTCTCCCAGTTGCTTGAGGACTCAGCGAAAGTTTGGCACGCGGTCTGGATCGGATGCTCTACACAGACTCACAAACCGCCAATCCAATTCAGGATGGGTCAGGATGTAGCCGCCACACCAGAGCGTGTCGTCGTCCGGGTGGGCGACAACAACAGCGGCGCGCTGGGTGGAGCCGGGTATCAACTGATCGTGGTGGGCTGGGGTCATGGTTCTCCGCGGATACGATCAGAGATGTTTATGTGCGTAGTCAAATTCAGCATCGCGATTGTCGGACCCCTCGATGGCTTTGCCTCGCGCGCAAACATTCCTGTTCAAGGGCTTTTCATGGCGGTTACGTAAATATCTGATCATTAAAGATGAGCGCGGCAAATTCCACTTGTCCCAAGCTCTCTTTTGAACGGTCACCTCTCATGAGGGTTTCCTAGTTTCGTCGTTCGCAGTCTAAGTGCATTGGCGATCACTGAGACGGAACTGAAACTCATACTGGGAGCATCAAATGCCCAAGGAGGCTGACTTCCGCCTCCTTGTGCGCTGCCTGTCGGGTTTGTGATGCTGCTTAGAAGATCAGCTTCAGAGCGAGCTGGATTTGGCGCGGCGTAGAAGCGGGCGTGGTGCTGCTGATGGCTCCGGCACCGTTGCCGAGTTGGCCAACGCCGTTTGCGTCGAACGAGACGGTCGCACCGGGCTGACTGAAGGTTGGAGTGTTGAATAGGTTGAATGCCTCTGCCCGGAACTGAAGATTCAACCTGTCGTAAATCGGGATGTACTTGAACAGAGAGAACCCAAGCGCCTGTGTTCCTGGTCCGAACACTGAATTCCGATGCGCGTTCCCTAGCAGGTCTACACCTGGAAGCCTGAACTGCGTCACGTCGTACCACTCGGTAAGGCTCCTGTGGAAGCCCGGCGCAGGACGAGTGAGGGCCGCTTAAGGCTCCACGATGGGGCGCTCTTCGTCCAGGTAGTGGTCGGCGAAGATGATTTTGCGTGCGAGGCCGAGCTTGCCAAGCCAGGTGATAATGATGCCGTTAAAGTCCAGTTCGTATTTGCGCAGGCCGTGGAAAGCTGAGCGCGGATAGCGATGATGGTTGTTGTGGTAGCCGTCACCGAAGGTTACCGCGGCAAGAAACACATTGTTCTTGCTGTTGTTTCCCATGTCGTAGTTCTGGTAGCCAAAGGTATGGCCAAAGGAATTGACGGCCCACACGGAGTGCTGGAATAGTGTTGTGCGCAGGCAGGCGGCGAATACGCAACCCCAGGCGTCGGAGAGGCCGCCAAATGCGTAACCAATCAGCCATGGGAGGGCGAGCGAGAGCACCGGCCAGATATAGTGTGTGCGGTCATAGAACCTGACGATGGGGTCGCGTAACAAGTCACGGCCGTAAATGTTCCGGTCGGTGACAGTGTCATCGAACATCCAGCCGATGTGGGAGTGGAGCAGGCCCCTAAGCGAGTCAGTGTTGTGACAGTGGCCATCGACGATGGGACTATGTGCGTCACCGCAGTGGTCGGTTTGGGAGTGGTGGCGGCGGTGGTCGGTAACCCAGGTCAACAGCGAACTCTGGAAGGACATGGAGCCCGCGGCGCCTAGCAAATAGGCGAACCACGCATGGGTCTGGAAGCTCTTGTGAGAGAAGTAGCGGTGGAAGCCAATTCCAGTGCCCATGCCGATGATGAAGTAACCGAGGATGAAGGTGACCACTTCAACGGTGCGGATGGGATGAGAGCGGAACCAGAACAGGCAGCCCACGGAGCCGGCGAAGGGGACGCCGATCAGGAAGGCATTGGCGATCTTTTTCTTCAGAGCAGGCCGCCCGGCGATGACGCCTCGTGGGGTTGCGACCGCGAGTTGAGGCAACGGGGAAATAGCCACTGCGAACGCTCCAAGTCTCGAATATCGCTCAGGCAAGCCAGCCCACGGGGTAGAACCGCTGACCGGCGAGGGAACCTGCGCCCACCTTTCTCGGGTGCCCCATCCATTACTCGTTACCCTCTCACTTGAGTGTAAACGGCATCTGGTCCAGTCTGGCTCAAGCTTTCTGGGGTTCCTTCAAGGCTGATTTGGATGCAAATTCGTGCTTGTTCGGTTTGCTGAATGCCGATCGCGCTGGATGTCATGGTCGCAGAATTCCAGCGATTCCTGTGCGTCGAATCGAGTTCCAATCAGACCCTTCGATCGTTGTTCGCCCCGGTTGTGGGCGCGCAAGCGATTCAACAAAGTACTGAAACATATAAAGTTGACAGGTTAGCGCCAGCTTGATGCTCCGCAAGCATTGATCAGTTCTTTCGTTCAAAACTGAGGTTCCTGGCATGTCACCGACAACCCGAGATTACGACCTGGTATTGACGATTTGCCGACAGGAACGAGCCTGAGACTCTAAGAACCCGTTTGGACACGCCATCTGCCGCTCGGTACACTGGAAGTCTAGACTCTTGAATCCTAAAGGTGTCATGGCCAAGCCCCTCTTCAACGCCTCTCCACTTTCGCTTACAGGTTTTGTCTGGAAGAACCTATGGCGTCGACGGCTGAGAACGATGCTGACGCTTTGCGGAATCGGCATGGCGATTGGCGCATTCGTCGGGCTCGTCGGTTTTTCAAGTGCATTTGAAAACGCTTGGCTTCGAATCTACTCCAGCAGCGGTACCGACATGTCAGTGATTCAACAGACCTTTTTGAATACCTCATTGGATGAGTCTGCGGGAGCCACATTGAAGTCGTTGCCCCTGGTGGCGCGGGCGACGCCCGTCATCTTTAACATGATGGACCTGACCACCGATGTGAATGTCCTGGCATTCGGCTGGAAAGCCGACTCATATGAATTTGACTCAATGCAGATTCTCTCAGGACGGCACTTTCGCGACGGCTATCCCGAAGTCATGCTGGGCGATCTGCTGGCCGACGAACTGAAGAAAAAAGTGGGCGACACGCTGGAGATTCAAAGTGCGCCGTTCACGGTGTGTGCAATTTACCATGGCGGCTCCGGATTGCAGGCGGATGCGGTCATTATGCCGCTGGACCAGTTGCAGGAGCTGAGCAGTCTACAGGGCAAGGTCTCAAATTTTGATGTTCGGTTGCGTCCGGCGCCCGCAGGAGAGTCCGGGGAGCATTATCTGAAGCGTGCCCAGGCGCAGATCGAAGCTGCTCTGCCGGGAGTGCGCGCAGTTCCCGCAGCCGAGCGCGCCCATGGCAATCAGTTTGTTCAGTTGGCGCACGCTTCCGCCTGGGGCACTTCTTCGATTGCTCTACTGATCGGCATTCTTGGGATCGCCAATACCATGGCCATGTCGGTCTTCGAACGTACACGGGAAATCGGTATTTTGCGGGCGCTTGGATGGAATCGCCGGCAGGTGTTGATTCTTATCCAGCTTGAGGCGGTTGTTCTAGGACTTGGCGGTGGATTTTTGGGAATCGCCATCGGATGGTGCGCCCTGCACTTGCTGGCGGCCCTGCCTCAAACCGCAACCATCGTCTCGACGTCACTTCCTGCGCTCGTGTTGGCCGAGGCGCTTGGCATCGCCGTTTTGGCCGGACTCATAGCCGGGGCCATGCCTGCGTGGCGTGCGGCGCAACTCTCTCCGGTGGAAGCGCTGCGGCATGACTAGCTCCGCAAGAGGCGGCAAATCAATGAACATGGACGCCCGCCGGTCAGGGAACGATGAGTTCATTTTCCAAACCGCAGACCAGATGTCTACGCGGCGCGCAATCGAACTGAAGAATTTCGGCCCGGTACAATTCTCGCAATTCCAGGACGAACCATGAGCTACCTATTATCGATTGCCTGTTTGATGGCGGCTCTGATCGCGGCCGGCTGTCTGTACCAATGGGTGGGCGCACAGCTTGACCGGCGGCGGTTCGCTGCAGAGGGCAGATGGATCGACATCGGAGCGGGGCAAAGGCTTTATCTGCTGGAAAAAGGCTCGGGCGATGCCACGGTGTTGTTTGAAGCGGGGATAGCCGCCACCAGCCTGAACTGGTTTCACATCCAGGAGGCAGTCTCGCGATTTGCGGCTACGGCATCTTACGATCGCAGCGGCTTGGGATGGAGCAGCCCGTCGCGAACCGCCCGCACGCCCAGCAATCTTGCCGCGGAGCTGCACGAATTGCTGTGGGGAGCTGGCCTCAAACCGCCTTACATTCTGGTGGGCCACTCCTTCGGCGGGCTGGTCATGCGGCAATTTGCGCTTCTGTACCCGGAAGAGGTGACAAGCGTCGTGCTGGTGGACCCAATGCGCTGCGAGGAGTGGCCGCCGTTGGACCCGGCAAAACAGGCGACGCTCGACCGTGTTTTGAAACTCTCGAGTTTCGCGATACCAATTGCGCAACTGGGATTGGCCCGGCTAGCTGTGACCTCGCTGCTGTGCGGTTCGGGGCGAATCGCGGATCGGCTGGCCGGTGCTGGCGGCGAACGGGGTATGCATGTGCTCGGGCGGATTAAAGGCGAGGTGGGCAAGATGCCACGAGAGGTGTGGCCGAACGTGGCCGCCGATTGGTCGAGGCCCAGCTACTACGCCGGAATGCGCAGCCATGTTGCGGCGGTGCCGGACGCCATGCGGGAAATGCAGGAATCGGAGCCCATTCGCGGGATTCCTGTTTTGCTGCTCACGCCGGGCAAGTCGGCCCCGCTTTCGGATGATCGTCTACAGAAGATTGGCGACTCGGTGGAGCAAGTGATCGCATCAGCCAGCGCGCATTGGATTCATCTGGACGAGCCGGAACTTGTAATTCAATCGATCCGGGAGATGGTAACGGCTGCTACGGGCGGACCGGTTGTAACAGGCATGGCGGCTGCCACCTCGGAGGCAGGGGTTACCGCAGATTGATCGGCGGTGTCGGCGCGCAATTCCGGGCCAACTCTGCAACGACCGAGGATTCAAGGCCCGGCACAGGATTTTCGGTAGCCGGTGAGAAATACGCGCTAACTTGAACCCAGTTTCAGAACTTGTTCAATGAGATCTGCCGCTCGGCCAGGGCCGTCCATCTGCTTGATGGCTTTCTGCAGGACCTTGGCCGCCTCACGGTATCCGGGCTCTTGAAGAACCAGTACGATCGCTTTACGAAGCCGGGCTGCGGTTAGCCTGTGCCGTGAAACCACCACGCACGCTCCGCGGGCCTTGACCCGCGCCGCCACCCCATGTTGGTCGTTGCCGAGGGGCACGGCCACGAGCGGCACTCCCTCGCAAAGCGACTCGAGGGTCGTGTTCAGGCCGGCATGCGTGATTACCAGCGCGGCCCGCTTCAGAATCTCCAATTGAGGAGCATAGTTGACCACCAGCGGATTGCCGGCCAGCTTCCCCAATCTTGCCGGATCGAGTCCGCCACCCAGCGAAATCAAGAGTTGTGCGTCGAGTCCGGCACAGGCCTCTGCGATGGTTTTGAAGATGGCTTCCGAGCCATTCTGAAGGGTGCCCATGGTTGCGTAAATGAGCGGACGTCCATCGAGGCGCTCCCAAGGGAACTCAACCGCCGGCCGCTGTTCGAAGTGTACGAACGGACCAGTATAGTGAAGCCCCGCTGATTTCTCGCCGGCGACTTCGAACTCCAGCGCTTCGGGCAACTGGGTAATTTGCGCCAGTGGCGAGAGAGCTTCTTCGGGATGCCGGAAGGGCTTGAGTCCCCATGCGCTACGCTGCCGGTTCACATCCCTGAAGATAGGAGCCGCTATCCACGTTAGCAAGAGCATTGCAAGGCGGTTTCGCAAACGGCTGAGTCGATCCTGACCCGCCGCCCAACCGAACCAGAAGGGCGGAAACCGGTCATCCTGAACCATGGGAGGAATCAAAGCGATGGAAATCCATGGCAGGCCTAAATGATCTGCTACGTTTCCAGCAAAATCTGCTTCATCCACCAGCAGTGCTTCAACGTTTGCCGCCCGCACCGCCTTCGGGCCGTCGCGCAGAACCATCCGCGCCGAATTCCTCACCCGCTCAAACGTGAATCGAAGGGCCGCGACTCCATTGAGCTGAGCCAATCGCAGATCGAGCTTTTCCAGGGCGCCGGGTGGATAGTCTTCCATGCCAATCCTGCAAAACTCTATACCCCTGGCGCGCACGCTCGCCTCGGTGTCCGCAATGCCAAAGATCACTACCTCATGACCCCTCACTTGCAACGAACGTGCCAGCGCGGTCATCGGATTGAGATGACCGGTTCCCGGAAAACAGAATGCTCCGAATCTCGCCATGGCTCTCTTTAATTCATCGATTTTCAAGTGCAGGGACAATTGCTGCCGCAGCGATGTCCAAATTCCATTCCGCAAGCTGATTGCAAATCTGGGACAAGCTGAATGCAATGATACTGTGCCACGGTCATATCATCTCAACAATTGACTCTCATCCAAAGGTCAGAGCGCCGAAGCAAATCTGCTGCCGGGGGCCTGGCTTCGGTTACGCGTGGCCATTCCCACCGCCGACTGCTGCGTACATGGCGCCGTTGACGGCACTGATGATGGCGTTCAGCGAGGCGCTGACAATGCTGTTATGCATGCCGACTCCAAAAACAGACTGCACATCCGACACCTGCGCTTCAACAAAGCTGATGGCAAGCGCGTTGGCCCCGGTTCCGATGGCGTGCTCCTGATAGTCGGCGATGCGGACCACGATCCCGAACTCCCGCTGGAAGCCGTCAATAAAGGCTTCGATTGGGCCATTTCCCAAACCGGAAACAACGTGATCCACGCCGTCTTTGGCCACCTGGGCCGTCAGCCGGTTCGTGTCTCCATCGGAATCTTCCGTGTGGCGGTGGAGAATAAACGGGGAGCGCCGGTCGAGGTATTTTGCGCGGAACGTGGCCCAAATCGCCTCAGAGGTCACTTCTCCGCCCTGTGCTTCGGTGATTTGCTGAACCGCGCGGCTGAATTCGATTTGGAGGCGGCGGGGCAGCCGGATTCCATAATCGCGCTCGAGCAGATAGGCCACGCCGCCCTTGCCAGACTGGCTATTGACGCGAATCACCGCTTCATAACTGCGTCCCAGATCCTTGGGATCGATGGGCAGGTAAGGGACCTCCCACGCTCCATTTTCCGGCTGGGCCGCAAAGCCTTTCTTGATGGCATCCTGGTGCGACCCGGAAAAGGCGGTGAAAACCATTTCACCGGCGTAGGGATGCCGCTGATGGACGGGGATCCGGTTGCAGAACTCCACGCGCTCAATGACTTGGTTGATGTTGGAAAAATCGAGGCAGGGATGGATGCCTTGTGTGTAGAGGTTCATCGCCAGAGTGACAATGTCCACGTTGCCGGTCCGCTCGCCATTGCCGAACAGAGTGCCCTCTACTCGATCGGCTCCCGCCATCAGGGCCAGTTCTGCCGCGGCCACCGCGGTGCCCCGATCATTGTGAGGGTGAACACTTAATACGACCGATTCGCGATTGCCGATAGTACGGCTCACCCATTCGATCTGATCGGCGTAGACATTGGGCGTGGAGACTTCGACGGTGGCGGGCAGATTGAGGATCGCAGGACGAGTGGGAGTCGGCCGCCAAACGTCCATGACCGCTTCGCAAACTTCGACTGCATAATCCATCTCCGTCCCCGTAAAGCTCTCCGGAGAGTATTCGAAGACCCAGTCGGTTCCGGGGTATCGGGCGGCGTAATCGCGTACCAGGCGCGCTCCCTCCTCAGCGAGCTTCCTGACGGCAACGCGATCCATCCTGAAAACAACGCGCCGCTGCAGCGTTGAAGTTGAATTGTAGACATGCACGATGGCCCGATGCACACCGCGCACGGCTTCAAAGGTGCGTTCCATCAGGTCCTCGCGAGCCTGCACGAGTACCTGTAGAGTTACATCGGCGGGGATGAGCTTGCGGTCGATCAACTCGCGGCAGAAATCGAAATCCGTCTGGGATGCCGACGGAAAACCAACCTCGATCTCCTTGAAGCCGCAGCCAACCAGCAGATCGAACATGCGGAGCTTGCGGTCGGCATCCATCGGTTCAATCAAGGCCTGGTTGCCATCGCGCAGATCGACACTGCACCAGGCCGGCGCTTTGACGATTTTCTCGGAGGGCCAGCGCCTGTCATCCAGCCGGAAATCGGCAACGGACCGGTATTTTGCGCTCGGATCTTTCAGCATCTCTTCTTCTCCTGCCGTAAAAAGTTAAAGGCCGCCAGCGGTTCTCCCCGCTGGCGGCCTCTCAATCTCGTGTCTTGAGCAGCCTCAGCCGGGGACCTGAATAAGGCCCAGCAGCAGGGTAAGGGCAAGGGTCATCGAGCCCGTCATCGTCGCCGGGATACTCGCGAACTCGCCTTTGCGACTCAAAGACATAAAGTGATGTATAAAATATAGGCCTCCCGTCGGGCGCAGTGCAAATACGGGTCTGTTCACTCTCCGCGGGCGGCCAACGCTCCGAGCGGCGGGACGTCGATCAACTCGGATTCCAGAAAATTGGCCAGCAAAGCAACCCGAGGGCAGAAATCAACGTCCAATGTCCTTCGCGCCGATGTTTGATGATGGGCCCCTGCCTTAACTCAAAGTTCGCCCGTCCCCGCTCAGGCGAATTGAGACACCACCTAAGATGGCCCGAGTCAAAGGAGAAACCATGGTTCGGAGACTAGTCCTGCTTTTCCTCAGCATCCTTGCGGTGCTGTCCGTCGCAGCTTTGAATTCCATTGCGCAGTCCGTGATGACTCATCACACGCGAGAAGCAACGCGCAACGGCAACGCGAAGTCTGTCGGCCGCCTTTCCGCCACCCAGACCTTGCAACTCAATATCGTTCTGCCGCTGCGCGACCAGGCAGGACTGAGTTCCTTTCTGAAGCAGCTTTACGATCCGGCGAGCCCAAGCTATCGGCATTTCCTCACCGTGCATGAGTTCACCGAGCGGTTTGGACCTACACAGAAGAACTATGACGCCGTGGTCCGTTTCGCCAGAGCCAATCATTTGACCGTGGTGGGCGGCTCGCGCGACGGCATGGACGTGCAGGTCAAGGGCAGCGTCAAGAACATCGAGAAGGCTTTCAATGTGGAGATGCACACTTATCAGCATCCCACGGAGAGCCGCACCTTCTACGGGCCGGACCGCGAGCCCACCACCCAGCTGACCTTCCCCCTCTGGCACATTTCCGGCCTGGACAACTACTCCATCCCGCATGCATTGTTCGTGAAGAGAAGCGACTATGCAAAGGCCCATAACATGCGCCCGGAAGATGTGGTGACCTATGCCACCACCGGCTCCGGCCCTTCGGGTTCGTTCCTGGGCAGCGACATGCGCGCCGCCTACTACGGAGCAAGCACCCTGACCGGCGCTGGCCAGAACCTGGGATTGTTCGAATATGCCGGAACCGATCTGGCCGACTTGACCACCTATTTCGCCAACATCGGTCAAACCAATACCGTTCCCGTCACCCTCTATTCCGTGGACGGCACCAGCACCGCCTGCGTGGATTCGAGCGCTGGCGGAAACTGTGACGACACCGAACAGACGCTGGATATGACTCAGGCCATCGGCATGGCTCCGGGGCTGGCCAGCCTGGTGGTGTACGTGGGCGCCACCGATACCGCCATCCTCAGCGCCATGACAACGCACAGTCCGCTGCCTACCACCATCGGCTGCTCGTGGGGTTGGACACCGGCGGATGCCAGTACGCTCGATCCGTACTTCCAGAAGATGGCGGCGCAAGGGCAGAACTTCTTCGCAGCCTCTGGCGACAGTTCCACCTGGTCGGCGAGCAATGAGGCTTGGCCGGCTGACGATGCGTATGTGGTTTCCGTTGGCGGCACGGACCTGATCACCTCGGGCGCAGCTGGACAGTGGCAGTCCGAGACCGCCTGGACAGACAGCGGCGGCGGCATTTCGCCGGATAGTGTGGCGATCCCCTCATGGCAGCAATTGTCGGGCGTCATCAACTCCAGCAACCACGGATCGACAACCCTGCGCAACGGTCCAGACGTTTCCGCCAATGCGAATTTCACTTTTTACACCTGTGCGAATCAGACAACCTGTCAGGCCAACGCATACGGCGGCACCAGTTTTGCCGCTCCCATGTGGGCCGGATACATCGCCCTGGTCAACCAGCAGTTGGTTGCAAACGGGCAACCGACTATCGGATTCATCAACCCGGCGATTTATGCGCAGAATGTGACGTCGAGCTATGCCACAAACTTTCACGACATCACCAGCGGCACATCGGGCAGCTACTCGGCGGTGACTGGCTACGATCTGGTGACCGGCTGGGGCACTCCGAACGGGATCGGCCTGATCAACGCCCTTGGCACCGCGCCCGCGCCTCCCACCGGTCTTTCCGCAATGCCCGCTTCCGTCTCCGCGGCGCCAGGCGCCAGTGCATCTTCCACCTTGACCATCGCCGAGTCTCAAAGCTTCAATTCCGCGGTTTCACTGTCTGCAACCGGCCAGCCGGCGGGAGTGACTGCAAGCTTCAGCCCCTCGTCCATCGCCGCGCCGGGCTCCGGCACGTCCACCCTGACTCTGGCCGTAGCCGCAACCATCGCCCCTGGCACGTATCCCATTACTGTAGACGCGGTCGGGGGAGGCATAACTCAGACGGCCACGGTTTCTCTGACCGTTACCGCTTCGTCTCCGGCTGGCTTTGCCGTATCTGCATCGCCCACTTCACTGACAGTGGCCCGGAGAAGCTCCGGAACGTCCACAATCACTTCTTCCACATCCGGCAGCTTCAACTCGGCAGTTACCTTGACGGCATCGGGAGGGGGCAGCGGGGAAACTTTGACTTTCAAACCCGCGTCTATCGCCGCGCCCGGCGGAGGAACCTCGACATTGACCGTCAAGGCGAGCAGGAGAGCATCAATCGGCAACCACACAATCACTGTCACAGCCACCGGTGGAGGTGTTACGCAAACGACACCCATCACCGTCGAAATCATCCAGTAGCTGGGCCGGGCTGGATTGTGGAGAGGAGCTTCGCCTGGATGGGTTGGTTGAAAAGACTGAGCAAAGACTACGAACATTGCCCAACCTGCTCGGAGAGCATGATCTGGCTCAGCTTTACCCATACGCTGCTGAGAAGAACTTAGTTTGTGGACAGGTTCTTAGAGGAGCGACGAAAGCGACGTTTGTCCAAGCATCCCGATCTGCCTCACGTTCGGTCCGCGTGGCTAGCGATCCAGGCAGAATCACAAAGATTGACTGCGTGAGCCCAGATCTCTGACTTGGCGTAAGATAGACTAACACCAGGAGAACGAATATGGCTAACAACATTTCACGAGTTGAGTACTATGTGGCAGCGATACCTCATAAGGCAGGGGAAGGCGCTCAGATTCTGTCGGCCTTCAAAGAGGCAGGAATCAACTTGGTCGGCTTGTTGGGTTATCGTAAGTCGGCTCGGAAAGCTGAAATCATCCTTGTTGTGGAAGAGAAAGCGCCGGGAGTGAGCGCAGCGGGCAAGCAGGCCGGCATTGCTTTGGGCAAGAAGCAGAAAGCGTTTCTGGTAGAAGGTGAAGACCGCCTCGGCGCAGTTGCCGACCTGGCGTGCAAGTTGGCCGATAAAGGTATCAACGTGACCTCGCTTCACGCCCTAAGTGCTGGTGCAGGACGCTACGCTGCGCTCGTTGCGGTCGAACCGGCCGACGCGCGCAAGGCCGCTAAGGCCCTGGCGTAGGAAAAATCTCGTCATGAAAACTTAGCAATTCTTCTTTCACCTCATGGAGAGAGGCAAGCACAGCTTAGTGTGAGCATCGTTTAGCCGGAAGACAACGACGGTCGCCGATCCAACCTTTGGAATCGACGAACGCTAGATCGGATTGTCCAAACCCGATCATGGTCGTTGTCCTCCGGACGATGGTTTACTTTAAGCCGTGCCTTGTTGATTTTCAGCGAGTCACCAATCCGATGTTCCGGCTCGATAACGCCTCAGCCAAAATCCATCTTGGGGATGGATGGGCTCTGTATTTTTAGTCGCAATAGATGGCCGCGTTCAATTAGTGCTTCGCGTGGACAACATGAAGGCCAGCGTGTCCGGGCGCCAGGCCTTGAACGAGGTGGCCAAACCGGGATGCGATCTCCTTGAAATCGACGTCTTCGATGGCACAAAACCCGTGCGAGCGAAGGATCGCTGCGATGCCAGCCGGCTCGAAACGGGTCGCGGAACGTTCACCGATTTTCTCAAGTTGTTCGGCCCGCGCTTTTTCAATTTGCCTGAGCTCTTCTGAGAATGCTTGGGGTGGTTCCATGTAGTCGAACACCACCTCCGAGTTCTGGATTGACGACATGTAGTCCAGAGTGCGGCCGATAGCGTCCTGGGTGAGATATGGCACAACCCCGAGCCAAGTGAAAAACGCGGGCGAGTTTTGCTGAAAGCCTGCGGCGACGAGCTTCTCTTCCAAATCGTCTCGCTCGAAATCGACTGGCACAAAAATAAGCCATGGTGGAAGTGCGATTTGAGCTTCGGCCAAGCGCTGACGTTTACCTGCCTGCGTCGCGGGGTGGTCTACCTCAAAGATCTCCAGCGCGCCATGGGGATTCCGGAGAGCGAAGGTGTCGAGCCCGGCGCCAAGGATGACGATCTGCCGAACCCCTCCCTGGACAGCTCTTGACAATGCATCTTCGGCAATCCGGCTTCGCGCGGCGGTGAACAAACGTCCGATGCTGGCCAAAGGATGTTGGTTCGCAAATTGAAGAGCGTCCTTTTCGTCTTCGCGCAGAATCTTCATGGCAAAGGGGTCATAGAGGATTGAGCCATGATCGAGCACCTGATGGGCTGCTCGTTGCCGGGCGATCATCAGGGCTGTCCGGCTGGGTTCGTTAGGCTTCATATTCCAGGTCTCCGTTCTCAGCACGCTGATCGCACAAGTTGCGAGTATGCGCGACTACAGCATCTTCGATTCTGCTCTTTGCGGAATCCACGCAGCCGAGTGGCTCCTTCCCGAGGGCAATTGCATGAATGGCTAGACACGATGGCGGCTTCGGCCATCTGCGCTTCGCCGGCTCTCAAAGGCCAGTGTATTCCCGGTGAAAAATGGCTGATCTTCGACAGGCTCCATGACGTAAGTTCTTTGTTTTTGCAGGCGTTTCGGGTCATTATTGATGTAACGTCATTGTTTTCAAATGCATGGAGCAAAAAGGGGGGAGGGGTGGGGTAAATCGCCCTCTGTGTGCGTTGCGGTATTTGAAGTG
>Ga0181517_10000964_pt1 | contig 34470 bp, 19 predicted proteins | sample PEATcosm2014_Bin_31_FD_119748 | JGI IMG/M metagenome (GOLD analysis project Ga0181517, IMG submission 119748) | Peatland microbial communities from MTU Mesocosm Facility, Houghton, MI, USA - PEATcosm2014_Bin01_30_metaG | ecosystem: Environmental > Terrestrial > Soil > Wetlands > Peat | place... | reverse complement strand
GTGCCGGACGAATTGGCGGCGCGCACCCGGTAATAATACTGCGTATTGGGGGTCAGGTTCAGAACCTGGTTCCACGGGTAAACCCCGCCGACATTCTTGTTGCTATAGCTGTCCGAAGAATTGTTGTATGGGTCGGATGTCGTGACATACGAAGAAAAGCTGCTGCTAGTGGACACGTCCAAATAGTAGGTGGCGGCGCCCGATGAGGCCATCCAGTTGGCGATGAAGCCGGTGAAGTCATTGGTTGGCGTGGCGACCGCCGGGGCGGCCGGAACGCTGGGGTTGGCGGTTGTGGTCACACTGGTGACGCTGCTGTCGCCGCTGGTGCCCTCGTAATTGGCGGCCCGCACCTGGTAGTAATAGGTGGTGCCGGGGCTCAAACCGGTCACGGTGTAGTTGGGGACATAGTCGACATAAAGGTTGTCATAGCCGGTGAGAAACGAAGAAAAGCCGCTGCTGGTGGACACGTCCAGATAGTAGCGGGTCGCGTTGGTTGAATACGCCCAGTTGGCGGTGAAGGCGGTGTTGGTCACCGAGGTGGCGCTGCCGGCCGCCGGGGCCGCCGGAATGATCGCAGTGCCAGGGCCTGAACGCAAGCTGACCAGTTCCGTGGAGGCCACCTCCACGGTGATGGCTCCATTGGTCATGTTCACCGTGCCGTTGGTCAGAAAATGGCTTCCCGGCTGGCTGTAATACATCGTGAAGGGCACGACGCCGCTGCTGCTTAGCTCAGACACGGTGACCGTTACATTGTAAGTCGTGGCTGAATAATAGATATTGCCATAAAGGGCGTTGGTAATGCCCGTGTCGTTGACGATGGCAATGCCCCAGCTTCCGTCGGGATTTTGCGCCGCCGCCGCGTTAATCGCCGGTTTTTGCAACACGGTGCTGTAGGCCATGTCCCCTTCGGTGGCGCTCTGGCAACTCCGAAAAGCGGCGCCATAGTCGAACGTGTTCATGAACTGCTGGACATAATAGTACTTCAACGACGTATAAATGCTGCTCGTGGCGTCATTATAAACCTCCAACTTGACCGCATCATCGCCGTCCTGCATGATGTTTGGACTCCAAAAAAAGCCGAGGAAATAAACCCAGTCCGTGACCCTATGATTCACATCGTTGAGCAGCCGCGCCAGGAGCGTGCAGGCATAGTCCGGGTCGTCGCCATTTTCGTTTCCGTCATCAGAAGCTTCGGTCACCCAATATTGCATACCGGCGGGCAACAAGTCGGTTTCGTTGGTGCATACCCCTTCGGCATAGGAGTGAGAGGCCCCGGCCAGTAACCCCGCCATTGCGATCGGGTCATTGGTCATCCCCATGAGCTGGCTAACCGTTATGGAATCATCGGTCGCCGCTTCAGGACAAACAATCTGCACGTTTTGAAGCCCGCGCCGGTTCAGCCCGTCACGGAGGTACCTCAGGGCCCAATCGATCTGGGTGGGCATCCAGGTCTGCGGCTCATTGGCGACGCCGGTAACGTTGATGACCACGCCCCATTTGGTTTTTACATCCAGGATGAACTGGGCGAGGGTGTCGGCGTAGTCAAAGATCGACATGTTTGGGGGAGGCCAATTGCCGTCATCGATTCCCACCCCCAGCAGCAAGTTGGTCGTGCCATAGGGGACGCCGGCGGCAATGCAGCCGCTGGCAACATAATTGGTGTAGAAATCGTTTTCCATCTCGGTCAGGTTCGTGAAAGCATCGATCCACACACGCAGGATGTTCATTTTGCAGCCCCCAAAAACGTTCGACGCCATTATGGAAGCGTCAGGAATGTCTTGGTAGAGGTCGGTCATACTACAGCCAAAACCGCCCCAGGTTTGACCGGCGGTTGGGCCGGCGCCGGAGGGAACGTCGATGGTATAGCTGGTTTGCGCCTGAAGCGCCAACGGCAGCAACAGCGCTGCCAAAACCAGGGACGGGAGTCCTAGCATTTTTTTATTCATGGATGGTTTTTTTGTGGTTGTTTACGTGACTGAGGCTGCCATGGTTGGGGAGACTACCCTTGCGACTCGCGCAACGACGCCCTTGCCCCCCATCATCACTGCCCCAAATTGGAAGTGGCGTCCGCATCGGGTACGGCGGTGCAAATCTGTTTTTAGAAAACTGTTGGGCACCTCTTCTGGAAACAACTCCAGACAATAGGCGCAGTTGTCGAATTCGATTGACGAATCGAAGCTATATTTGTTGGTGTGTTGGTTGTTGGTTACTTTTGGGTGAGGTGGTGGCGGAAGGAGAACCGTGCCCCGCCGCGATCGCGGCGATTGGCAGGAAGGATATGGGCCGGTTCGGATTGGTCGGGTGCGGCGTATTGCCTCGAAAAGGCGCCTCGCACCCGAAGGGAGAAGGGAGAGGAAGAATGGAGGAAGGAGTCGGAAGACGACGAACTGTGTTCACTGTCATTCGCTATCAAGCTTGCCGTTCTCGCGCTATGACATGAATAGGGCATGTGGGGAACCTTCTTGCGGAGTGTTTATGGAAGGCCTTCAGGCGCCCGCCACTCCGGGAGTTCCATGAACGCGTAACACAGCATGTGCAGGATTTGCATCTGAACATCCTCCACGCGTCCGTAATGAGTGTCTTGAATGACGATGCTCTGGCGCGCTATGTCCGCGAGCCGGCCACGTTTTGCGCCAACGATGGCAGCCGATTCCAGACCGTGCTCATTGGACCACTCAAAGGCTTTCACAAGATTTGGCGAGTTGCCGCTGACGCTGACGGCGAGCAGAAGGTCGCCGCTCCGCGCGTAGTTGCGAAGCTGGCGGACGAAGATGTCGTCGTAACTGTAGTCGTTGCCCACCGCAGTAAGCCAGGCAACGTTGTCGGTGAGCGAAAGCACGCGAAAAGGACGCGGCATCTTGTCGGATGCCCCCTTGCCCAAGTCGGTAGCGAAGTGTGATGCGGTGGAGGCGCTCCCGCCATTGCCAATGACAAAGACCTGCGCATCGCGCTGCCATGCGGCGTGCAAGGTTTTAGCGAGGCGCATCACGCCATCGATGGGCACGGAGTCCAGCGTTTGATGCTGGGCTTTAATATAGTTTACGAGCCAAGTGTGCATTCGCGTATGGGGGAGTTGGACTGTCACCGTTAATTGGACCTTTGAGGCGCAGGCATAAGTGCGTTAATGACCGCCGCGTCTTGGACAGACCCCATGGATGCAACCCGCAGGACGGGTTGAAATGACGGTTTCGATGGCAAAGTACCTGCTTCCAGAGGTCGCGGCAAAAATGGACACATTCATTTCGAGCCGCACCTTAGCGCTTGTTGCTTGGGATTTGGCAACCGGTGTTTTGAGGTTTTGCGCACGGCCATTGACAGTTGATCGAAAAACGATCAAAAACTAAAGACCATGAAAACGCGCATCTCCCCTACCACGGAACCTCCGCCTCCCCACTGCAATTCTGACGGCGACACGGCAATGGAGCCGGCCTTCAGGCTTGATCACTTTATGAGTGTCAGAATCTTGCCGTGCCTGGTCGTCCTGCTGTCCGCGCTGCTTTCGTGCGGAGCGGTTTGGGCGGTGGGTAACGAGGGTCAACTCGCCTGGGGCGTCAACGCAGTGGTTCTGAGGCCGGCCTGGAATGGCACGCCTTCACTGGATGACCTGCTGGCTGACCAGGACCACACCGTTTGCCTGAACCGGTTTTATCGCAACGGCGGCTTGAATATTCCGGCCACACCGACCGAATGCCGCATCGCCTATAACAACGACGGGCTGTTGGTGGTGTTCCGCTGCACCGAGAACGACATGTCGTTCCCGGCTGCCCCCCGGGACGTTGAAGACTGGTACCGGCAGATCAACGCCCGCGAACACGCGGATCTGCTGTTCCCCGACCAGGTGGAGTTCATGATCCAGCCTGACATGAGCAGCCCTTCGTATTATGAGTTTGCGATGACGCCGGATGGTAAGAAACTGGGCTGCAGCCGAATGGCGGGCACCAATTACACGCCCGGCACGGCGGTCCGGGCTGAAAAAGTCCAGACGTTTGAGGCGAGCGTGACCCGAAGAACGAACGAGTGGCTGGTCTATTTCCAGATACCGTGGGCGACGTTTGGGGGAAAGCCGGATTCCTATTTTGGTGTGATGCCTATCCGGAACCGCTGGCGCATCGGCGAAGTCAGCAGCCCGGTGGCGTTCGATTTAATGGATGAGGCCAACAACGTGATGAAAACCGGGTTAAAGGAAATGCCGGGGCTTGACCTTTTCATTGAAACCCATTTTGTGGGGCCGGAGCTGCAACCCGCGCAAAGCGGCTTATGCCGCCTGCCGTCCGGCGCGCTGCGCTGGCAGGAACCGGCGGTGTTTGCCTATCCCGATGTCGAAACGCTCCAGCAGATTTGGCAGTTGCAGTCCGTTTTAGCCACGCCGACCGACACGAACAATCTCGCTCAACGGCTGTACTTGACCCGATGCTGGGTGGACCTGATGACGCTGGAAGGCTTTAGTGGCCTGACTCGGGCCTGGTCGGCGACCCTCACCAATATGATGCCCTACCTGCTGAGGCGCGACATCAACGCAGCGTTCCGTCGCAACAATCCGCAGCAGGCCTGTCAGTTGCTGGACACTTACCTGGGCCGGCTGGACAAGCTGTCCCGCTGGTGGTTTGCGGACAGCTCTCCGGGCGACATTCTCAACGCGGCCTGGACGCCGGTTGGCAATGTCGAGAGCCTGGAAGTGCAAGGCAAGACGCTGGTGATGCGGTGCCAGGTCGGCGCCCAGAGCGTTAACCTGCACCTGGTTCTGCCCAAGACGGGCGGGGCAAGAATCTTCGGCGACAACCAGGGTTTCTTCAAGCCGGCCGAGCTGTTGCCGCTGAAGACATCCCGCACTTTGAGTTCCTGCTCGATTGAGACCGCCGAGGGCAGGATTGTCATAGGGCTGACCCCCTTCTCGGTTGCCTTCTACAACGCCGCGGGCCAGCCCGTGACGCAAATCGGCGCCAATGACCTGGCCTTCCGATTTGGCCCGGACGGCAAAGTGGCGGGGATTGATTTCAAGAACCAACTGGGCCCGAACGAGTCCGTTTATGGCTTTGGCGAGCGGTATGATTGCTTCAATGAAAACGGCAACGTGATAACCCTTTGGGGAACGGACTATTGGTTCGGAAACGGGCTGGGCATGAGGAATACCACCTACAAGCCGCTGCCGATCTTTCACAGTTCGAAGGGCTACATGGTGTTCGATAATTCCTCCTACCGCCTGCGAGGCGACATCGGGAAAACCGACCCGGCGCATTATCGTCTCACCCAGCACGGTCCGATTTTTGATTTTTACTTCTTCATTGGTTCACCGCAAAAGTCGTTGCAGTCCTATACGGCTTTGACAGGCCGGGTGCCGCTGCCGCCCAAATGGGTTTTCGAGCCGTGGATGGGCCGGGGCGGGAGCGCCTGGGCCAGCGGTCCGTTGCATAATGCGGTCTGGGAGGAGACCAATACCATCAGCCGATTCGCGGCGCTGGATATTCCTCATACCGCGATTTATGCCGAAGGACCCTCCGCTAATTCGCCCGAGTTGCACAAATTCGCGGAGCCGCGCGGGATCAGAATCCTGGGCTATTTTTACCCCGAAATCCCCTTCTCGCGGCAGCAGGCGCTCATGCCCGAGCTCAAGCCCGAGGAACTTCCCATCCTGCGCTGCGGCGGCACGAATATCTGCCCCGGAATCAGCTATGTGGATTTCACCCACCCGCAAGCCAAAGAACTGGTTCGGCGCGCCTTGAAGCCGGCGCTGGACCTGGGCGTGGCCGGCAGCATGGTGGACTTCGGAGACATGGTGCCGGATGAAGCTGTTTTCTATGACGGCAGGCTCGGCGATGAAATGCACAATTTCTACACTTACGCCTATCACCGCGCTGTCAGCGAAGTGTATCAGGAAAAACGCGGCGATGATTTCATCCTGTATGGCCGGGCGGCGGCGCCCGGCGGGCAGCGTTGGATCGGCCAGTTTGCCGGCGATCACCCGGCCAATTTCGCCGGATTGAAGGCCGTCCTGACCGGGGCGCTGAACCTGTGCGCCTGCGGTTATTCCACCTGGGGCAGCGACATCTGCGGCTACTTCGGCCTGCCTGAGCCGGGAGTGTACATGCGTTGGTTCCAATTCGGCTGCTTCAGCCCGATCTGGCGGCCGCACGGCACAGCCACGCGCGATCCGTGGTCCTTCGGCGATGCGGCTGTGACCAATTACAAATTCCTTGCCTGGACTCGTGAAAATATCGTGAATTACACCTACAACGCCGCCGTCGTGGCTCATGAGACGGGTCTTCCCATCATGCGCTCGATGCCTATCTCCTTCCCCGAGGAGCAAGCGTTGGTATCTGTGCGCGATCAGTACATGTTCGGGCCTGACATGCTAGTGGCGCCCGTGATCGACGAGGCGACTTCGCGGAGCATCACCTTCCCCTCGGGCACGTGGACCAGTCTGTGGGATGGCAAGACCGTCTGCGGCCCGGCCCAGAACCAAGTCAGCGCGCCGTTGGACACGATCCCGGTCTATTTGCGGGCCGGGGCGGTGGTGCCGGTGCAATTGAATCGGGAGTTGCAATTTGGCCAGAGCATGACTCCGGGCCGAGTCAGCGCCCTGGTGACCACTCCGGCCACCGCCAACGAAACCATCTCGCTGGTCACCGCGCCGGGCAAGGCCGCCAAAGTGACGGTTCGTATCCGGTCGCACGGCTGCAGCTGGAAGCTGGAGAACCTGCCTGAGACGAGTTACCTGCTGGTGTATGGCGCCAGCAGCGCTGCTAAGGTCAAAGTGGACGGCCATGTGGCGCCGCAGGTCGGCACGAGCGTCTCTGGGATGCCGGTGGGCTGGAAGGCGGATGCGACGGGCAACCGGCTGGTGATATGCTTGGCTTCAGCCACAACCCAGGCGAAGAAGACAGACCGAACAGTCGAAGTGGACTTCGGCTCGAGCAAGAACTGAGATGGCGCACCGTTTGTCGTACAGGATAAGCTCCACGTGCGGCAACGATTCCTGGAGATCGCCGATATGATCGACGAATTGGTGGCACAAGGCTGCTTTTAATCGCGCCGCAGCGGCAGAAGGGACTTGATCACAGCACTTGCAATTGTCATGTTTTCCGTCGTTATGGCTACGTTGACGGCCCCTCGTGTCGCGGTGCTCATCGAGATGTCCAGTGCCCACGGACGCGGTTTGATCCGAGGAATTGCGCAATACGCGCAGCGACGTACCAACTGGTCGTTGCACGTGGAAGAAACCGGACCATTGCGGACGGCTCCGCCTTGGTTGTCCGCCTGGCACGGCGAGGGGATCATCGCCCGGCTCGAAACCACGGCCATCACGAGCGCTGTATTGGCCAAAGGCTTGCCGGTCGTCAACGTTTCCGGCTACACTTCGTTTCGGGGCACTCCCCACGTGGACACAGATAACCGCGCAGTCTGCGAATTGGCTGCGGATTACTTTCGCCAGCGCTGCTATCGGCACTTTGGCTACTGCGGAAATCCGCGCTTCGAGTGGTCCGTTCGACGACAAGAGTTGTTCGCTAAATGTCTGAACCCCGACCCTGTAACCTTCGCGGCCTTCCAGTTTCATGACCGGCAGCCAGTCGCTCAGTTACAAACCTGGCTCGAATCGCTCCCCAAGCCGATCGCGCTCTTCGTCTGCAACGATCTCCATGGCTGTCGCGTACTCGAGGCGTGCGAACAAGCAGGGCTGGCCGTTCCGGATGAGATAGCAGTGCTCGGGGTTGACGATGACACGATCCTCTGCACCCTGTGCCGACCGCAGCTATCCAGCATAGCGCCTGACACCGAGGGCATCGGTTACCTGGCCGCGCAGACCTTGGACTCAATGATGCGCGGGGAGAAACCCCCGGACCTCTCGCAGATCGTTCGACCACTCTCGGTGCAACCCCGCCAATCCACCGACGCCGCTGCAGTAGACCAGTGGCACGTCAGCCAGGCGTTGCGTTACATACATGGCAATGCCACGCGGAACATCTGTGTGGATGACGTCGTTGTGCAGGCCCGCACCTCGCGACGTTTTTTGGAAAAGCATTTTTTGGCCATGGTGGGACGCCCAATCCACACCGAAATACTTCGCGTGCGCTTGGAGACCGCGCAACGCCTGCTTTCCACTACGACTTTATGTCTGAAAGACGTCGCCGCGCGCTCTGGCTTCAGGAGAGCGGACTACTTAAGCAGCGTATTTCGACAGAAGCTCGGTCTATCCCCCACCGAGTTTCGATCACGCTCACGGTAAGGCATCGCTGTCACATCGACAACCGTTGGTATTGCCGCCGGCGATCAAATCGCTCTCGATCTGTTCCAATGTGCGTCCCTTGGTTTCCGGCAAGTCTTTCCAGATAAAAAGGAAGCCGAGCACGCAAATGGCGGCATAAAGCCAAAACGTTCCGGCGGCGCCAAGCAGGGCATTCAAAATTGGAAAGGTGTAAGTCAGAACAAAGCAGGCCAGCCATAAGGAGGCCACCGCGACGGCCATGGCAGCGCCGCGGATGCGGTTGGGAAAGATTTCCGAGATAACCACCCATGTCACCGGGGCGAGGGACATGGCGTAACTGCCAATGGCCGCTAGCACCAGCAGGAGCACGGGCAATCCCTTCACGCCATCGTGATAACAAACCCCCATCGCCGCGTAAATGAAGGAGAGCGCCGCGGCGCCAAACAGCATCAATGGCCGCCGGCCGCCGCGATCCACGACGCCGAATGCGACAAACGTGAACGCCAGGTTGACGGAGCCAGTCCACGCGATGTTTTTCAGCACGCTCGAAATATCGTAGCCGGCGGTTTTGAAGACTTCCTCGGCATAATTAAAGATCACGTTGATGCCGCACCATTGCTGGAAGACCGCCAGCACCACGCCCAGCAGCAGGACCCTTCGCATTTTGGGATGCAGCAGTTCGCGGAAATTCACCTTCTCCGTTTCGTTCGCCAGCGTTGCCTCGATCTCTTTAAGCGCGTTGGCGGCATAAGGTCCGCCGCCGATCTTTTGCAGAATGGCGCGCGCGCGGTCAGGCTTGCCATTTTTGGCCAGCCATCGGGGGCTTTCAGGGACAAAGACCATGCCGACGAAAAACAGCGCGGATGGAATGGCTGTCAGCGCGAACATCCAGCGCCAGCCGGCCTGGCCGAACCAGGAATGCACGATGAAGTCATCGGTGGCGCCCAAAGGCAGGTTCCGGACAAGCGACCAGTTGATGAGTTGCGCCGCAAGCACGCCAATGACGATAGTGAGCTGGTTGATGGAGACGAGCTTGCCGCGCGCCTGGGCGGGGGCGATTTCGGCGATATACATCGGCGAAAGGTTCGAGGCGAATCCTATGGCCACGCCTCCGAGCATCCGCCATGCAATGAAAATCGCAAACGTCGGAGCGAGCGCGTTGCCGACAGAGGTGATGGCGAAAACCAGCGCTGAGATAATCAACAGCCGTTTGCGTCCGAAGTTGTCGCTCAACACGCCCGCGACGAGCGAACCGACGAGACAGCCGATGAGAGCGCAACTGTTCGCCCAGCCGGATTGGGCGGCGCTGGTGAGGTGAAAATACCTCTCGAAGAACGGTTTTGCGCCGCCGATGACGACCCAGTCGTAGCCAAACAACAATCCGCCCAATGCGGCAATGCCCGAGATCAGCCAGATGTAGCCGACATTGTAGCCGGCATCAAGGTTCGATGCATTGCTTGAGGCCGCCGTAATCATGATTTCCCTTTTCGTTGAAAGAATTCACCAAGCAAGTCCGCCGCGAGCGCGTGGTTCGGGTCGCGTTGCAACACATTGCGCAACAGCGACTTCGCCCTTAATTTCTTTCCCAGCCCGAGCAACGCCTGCGCTTGTAAAAGGAGGGCCGTTGTTTCCTGCCGAAACCGCGGGTCATCCTCGAAGAGCAACAGGGTCGGCAGCGACGTTGCGAAGTAATCAATCTTCGCCTGGGATAGCCGCAGTCTCTCGGCAAAAGCCAGCAAACCGCCCAGAAGTTGCTTCGCTTGTTTCTTCCGTCCGAGTTGTTCGCAGGACAGAGCCGAATAGAACGTCATCTCGCTGAACGCGCGAACGCTCATAGATTGAAAATCACCCTCGAAAGTTGCGGCGGTGAGCCAGTGTTGCTCAGCCTTCGCTCTCTCGCCGAGCAATTGGTTCGCCATTCCGGCCCAGTAGTGGGCGTTGCTCTGGTTGGCGAGCAGATGTCTAGCTTCGCCGAGATTCCGCGGCGCAACGAGAGCCTGTTCGAAATGATTCGCCGCACAACGGTAGTCATGCCGCTCAAACGCCTCGCGTCCGAGCGCAAGCTGCGCGCGAACATGCTGCGCGAGCGGACCGCCTTCGCCACCCTCCCACGGCTGAAACGCGCGTCGGGCGAGCAATTGCGCAGCCTCGGCGAACCGGCCGCTTTGATTCAGCAGAGCGCACAATTCCACGGTCAAGTCGTCGCGTTTGACAATGAGGTCGCCATTTTTTTCCAGTTCCCGCATTCGACGCGCCGGCTCTTCGCCGAGCCGCTTCCAAAGCTGGTCGCGTTCGAACAGCAAGCGCGCGTCAGCGGGATTGGCTTGGAACGCCCGTTCGTAAGCCGCGCGTGATTCGGCGTGGTTTTCCAAGACGTTGAAATAGCCGATGCCAAGGTTGCGCCAAACGATCGAAAAACCGGCGTCGAGACGCGCGGATTTCTCCCAGAGCCGGATCGCTTCCGCGTGGCGACGACGGTCGTAAAGCAAATTGCCAAGATAATACGGCGCCTTCGCGTCGCGCGGGTTTAGGCGCATTGCCGACTCCAGCACCGCGATTTCTTCCAAGCGCGACGGGAAGCAATAGTCCGGCGCGAGCGCAGCGGCTCGCTTAAAACATTGCCGCGCTGATTTCCGGTCGTCCATTTTTTCGTGCAGCCATCCCAGTGTATACTGGACGAGCGGCAACACCCCCAGACTTTGATCCGGCAGATCTTTCTCTTCGCCGCGGATTTCTCGGAGCGGGGAAACCGCGTCGCCGAACAATCCGGCGCGGGCGAAATCATGCGCCAAATCCAGCGCCGTGTTCAGGTCGCAATGCAGTCGCCGCTCGTGCAAATAGCGTGCCCAGCAGTCAAGCGGATCGAGCGCGAGCGTTTCGCGCAATAATGTTTCCGCCTCGCCGCGGCGGTTTAGTTTTCGCAGCACGATGACTTCGAGATTTCGCGCGCGCAGGTTGTCGGTATCGAAACGCAGGGAACGCTTCAGATGGTCCAATGCGGCGGTCCAATCCCTCCTGCAGCAATCCATCTCGGCGAGCGCATGAAAGGAGGCGCCGGCCCAGGACTGGTTCCATGTGGCCTTGTAAAAGGCGGCGTAGGCGTCTTCAAATGTACGTTTGAGCGCTTCGCATTTGCGATCGTCGATCGCGTTGAGTTGAAAACGCAGGCACAGGCCGAGGTTGTAAAAGGCCTCGCCATCGTAAGGATTTGCATTCCTGCGTGTCAGACGTTGAATGGCCTTGCGGAAACGGTTTTCAGCTTCAACAAAGTCACCGCGTTTGAGATGCCAGAGGCCCAGCGCATTGTTGCACCGCGAATCAAGCGGATCGCGGCGCAACGCCTCTTGCCAGTACAACGTTGGACAGCGTGTGGCGTGACGGTATTGTTCCAGATGCAGGCCGGTGACGAAGAGTTCATCGGAGCTAGCGATCTCCTCCGGCGCGGGCGGTTCACTGGCCGGTGGCGGAACGTTGCCTTCTACGCGCGGCTTCGGCTGATAGGAAATGATTTCGTGGTCCGAGGAATCAAGGACGCGGAGCAACAAATTCGTTTCCACGATGCCGCGCGGCAGACTGATTTGAGTCACGAACGGCTTGTCGGGCGCCAGGTTGCGGCGGGTTGAAAAGGCCGTTCTGCCCCGCGCCATGAGCCTGAGCTTTGCGCCAGAAAAGTTCTTGGTCACCGAAACGCCGATGTGAGTCATTACCTTGCTCTGGTGAGCGCACCTGCGAAGTGAAACCGCAGCCTCGATGTTCGCGTGCTGTGCCGGGCCAATTTGTTGGATGGGATACCAGAACTGGCTCCAAGTCTTGGTTTCGCCGGGATGGAGAAAACTGAAATCCGGCTGGTTGTCGGTATAGACGCCGGCCATGATTTCGATGTAAGGCGCATGTTCGCCGTTCTCGCTCGCATCGGTCAAGTGGCGATCCCAGGCATAACCGAATTCATGATTGCCCCATGTCCACTGCTTTTTGCCTGGAGCAATATGGTGGTCGGCGATGTGGATGATGCCCGCCTGCGCCTTGTAATCGTAGCCGCCGAAGAAGTCTTCACGGCTACCCATGCACATGTAACTGCACGGGGTGGGGATGTTGGCGTAAAAACGCAAATCATTGGGCGCGTAGCCGGGAATTTGAGGCGCGCAATTTAAAATCTCGGACGCGCGCCGGCGCCGCGGCGGCACAAACTGCGACGGAATTTCGTTTTGCGGAACTCCCATGCGTTCGCGGTCGCCGTAATTCACGCCGTAATAAACCCCCTTTGCCAGCGGATACTCGCTCATCGAACGACGCGCATGGTCGGCGACGTAATACACGTCCGGCGGGAAAAAACTTTGGTACGCCTCGTGAACGCGCGTGGCGACGTTGGCCCACCAGAGAAACGTCTGAACGAACGGCGTGCGGTTGCAGACGCGCACCTTCAATTCCAGCACCGCACGGCCGGGATGCAAGCAGACCCCGTGCATACCTTTCATCCTGGTCATCGGGTCATGGTCGCCGCACCAGACGGTTCTCGAGCCGTCGGCGTGGGCTTCGACTCGAAAATCCACCGGCAGGAAGGTTGCGGGACGGTGATGCTGCGGCCAGTTCAATTCGATGCCGCCGGAAACCCACGGGCCAGCCAGGCCGACGAGCGCAGGTTTGATGACGTGCTGATTGTAAATCAAATCGTACCCGTTCGTCTTGTCCTGCAAGATATGGATGCGTCCGCCGAGTTCGGGCAGCACCATCGCCCGCAGAAACTCATTTTCAATCCACACGGCCTTCCACCTTCGGTCAACCGGCTCCTCCGCGATGCGGTCGGTGAAAGGCAGCGGATACACCTTGCCGCTGCTGCCTTGATAGACACGCTTTTCCAGAAACATCGGGTTCTTGTCCGGTGGCGCGGGCAGATAGGTGGGGATTGTGAGGCTCTGTATCGAGATGCGAACTGGTGAACGTTTGGTCATGACAGCGAGGCTGAATCGTGATGGCTTTTGCATCAATCATACCGTGTTATCGCGCGTCGGAAATAGACAATCGGCCGATTCACATGGACAATCTTCCGAAGATGCGGGTATTTTAGGACCTCACCGTGAATCGTCCGGAAAAAGGCGAAGGCTTCCCCGGGCAGCGCATCGTTGTGTTGCCTCGGAGTGTCGTGGCGCAGGCGCGCCGCCACCCGCTTTTGACCGGAATTCTCCTGACAGATGTTGGTTTTTTTCCGCGGGCGCGCGGCCATTTGCGCGAGCGCCCGACCGGCGTGGATCAGGCCATCTTCATTCATTGCGCCAAAGGAGCCGGCTGGTGTGAGATCAAAGGCCAGCGCCACCAGGTTCAGGCCGGCGGACTCCTCGTGGTGCCGCCAAACACACCGCATGTTTACGGCGCGGATGGACGCCGGCCGTGGACTATCCGTTGGTTTCATGTGCAAGGCGACTTGGTGGGTGCGTTCTTGGACGAACTGGAGATCAGCGCCGATCATCCGACAATTCATATCGGGAACAACGCGCAGTTGTCGGCGTTGTTCGAGGAGGTGTTCGAGGCGGTGCAGCACGGTTACGCGCCGCCGCAATTGATTTACGCCGCGCAAGCCTTGTCGCACCTGTTAGCGGCGATGCTTCGTCAGCGACGCGAAAGTCATCAGGGAGGAATGGGAGCGCGGCAGAAGGTGGCCCAGACCATCACCTATATGAAGCAGCATCTCGGTCAGCCATTGAAGTTGGTGACGGTGGCGTCCGTCGCCAACCTCGGCCGCTCCCAATATACCGCATTGTTCAAACAGCAGACGGGCTACACGCCGATTGACTATTTTATTCGGCTGAAAATGCACCGCGCCTGTCAGTTGCTGGACACCGCGCCATGCAGCGTGAAAGTCATCGCCGCGTCGCTGGGCTATGAAGACCCGCTTTACTTCTCGCGCCTCTTTAGAACCGTCAACAAGATGTCACCGCAGGCTTACCGACAAATGCGCAAAGGATGAGTTTTCGGAACATCGTCCATGTGGTTCGGTTAATACTCCATTGCGTGGCCGCCGGCGCGTCCTTACTCTCGTGCCGTTGCGATGCATGATGACAAGCGTTGTCCTGGAAGCCCCGGCCATTGCGTTTGGCCAGGCTCCAGGCCGACACCTCCCTCCGCCACACTCTGGTTTTGATGAAAGGAACGGGGCACAAATCAGCAAATCCACAATTATGAAACGACTGATGATTCTCCTGAGCTTGGTAGCCGCCTTCAGCGGTTTGGCAGAGCCGGCCCGACTGCTCTCGCTGGCGGGACAGTGGCGTTTCGCACTCGACCGGACGGACACGGGAATTCGCGAAGGATGGTTTGATCGATCGTTGCCGGACACAATCCAACTGCCCGGCTCCCTGCCCGCGCAAGGCATTGGCGATGATATCTCCATCGATACGCCCTGGACCGGCGGCCTTGCCGACCGCTCTTGGTTTACCGCGCCTGCATACGTCAAGTACCGCCAGCCGGGGGCCGCAAAAGTTCCGTTTTGGCTCCAGCCGGAAAAGTATTACGCGGGCGTCGCGTGGTTCCAGCGCGACATTGACATTCCCAAACCATGGATTGGCAAACGCGTCGTGCTTACCCTGGAACGGCCGCACTGGGAAACGCGCGTCTGGTTGGACGACAAGCTCATCGGCGCCTGCGTGAGTCTTTCAACTCCTCATCACTACGACCTTGGGGAGCCTGTGCCAGGCAAACACACGCTGACGATCCGCGTGGATAACGGCCGAATCGTGGACATCGGCGAAAACTCCCACGCCATCAGCGATAATACACAGGGCAATTGGAACGGCATCGTCGGCGACATATCGTTGCGCGCAACTCCGTTGGTATGGATTGAAGATGTGCAAGTATATCCCCACCCGACCACGAAGTCTGTCACCGTGAAGGGCAGAATCGGCAACGCGAGCGCACTGGCTGGGCACAGTCAAGTGCGGCTCGCCAGCGACCGCGCGAACAAGCAATTAGAGGTCCTATGGGAAACCAACGGCGGCTCGTTTGAAACCGAATTGCAACTCAACGAAGCCGCCAAAACGTGGGATGAGTTTTCTCCACATTTGCGGAAACTTTCCACAAAACTTGGCGACGCGACGACCGAGGTCACTTTCGGCCTGCGCGAAATCTCGACCGACGGCACCCAGTTCACTGTCAACGGGCGCAAAACTTTTTTCCGCGGCGCCCTCGAATGCTGTGTGTTCCCGAAGACCGGGCATCCACCGACGGATGCCGCCGAGTGGAAGCGCATCATCGGCGTCGCAAAATCGTACGGACTGAACCTGTTTCGTTTTCATTCCTATTGCCCGCCGGAAGCGGCATTCGATGCGGCGGACGACCTCGGTTTCTATTTGCAAGTGGAGACCTGCTGGGCGAACCAGTCCACAACTCTGGGCGACGGAAAGGCGGTGGATCGATGGGTTTATGATGAGACTGACCGCATTTTGAGGTGTTATGGCAACCATCCGTCTTTTGTTTTAATGGCCTGCGGCAATGAGCCGGGCGGCGACAACCGAAGCGCCTTTCTCGCTGGCTACGTTTCGCATTTCAAGGCGCAGGACCCGCGCCGCCTCTGGACGAGCGGCAGCGGCTGGCCGCAACTGCCGGAAAACCAGTTTCACGTCGCCTCGGATCCACGAATTCAACAGTGGGGCGAAGGATTGAAATCCAGGATCAATTCCAAGCCGCCTGAAACAACCACCGATTATCGCAGGTACATTGCGGCGAGGTCCGTACCGGTCATCGGGCACGAAATCGGCCAGTGGTGCGTGTATCCGGATTTTGCCGAAGTGTCGAAATATACGGGCTATCTTAAGCCCAGGAATTTTGAAATCTTCCGCGACACGCTGGAGGCCAACGGCATGAGCCGGCTGGCAAAACAATTCCTGGCGGCGTCCGGCAAATTGCAGACGCTGTGCTACAAGGAAGACATCGAGTCGGCATTGCGCACGCGCGGCATGGGGGGATTTGAATTGCTCGGCCTGCACGATTTTCCGGGCCAGGGCACGGCGCTTGTCGGCGTGCTTGATCCGTTTTGGGATGATAAAGGCTACGTCACCGCGAAAGAATACAGCCGCTTTTGCAACACCACCGTGCCGCTCGCGCGGCTCAAGAAGCGCGTTTTCACCACGGACGAGAAGCTGGAGGCTCGGATCGAAGTGTCAAACTTCGGCGCACAACCGGTGGAAAACGCTGTCGCGGAATGGAAGCTCGTGGCCGACGGCGGAACAATGTTCGCGTGCGGCAAGCTGCCTGCGAAGACCATTCCTGTGGACAACGGCATAGCGCTTGGCGATATCAGCGCGGATCTAAGCCGGGCAGTGGCGCCCGCGCATTTGAAGCTGGTCGTCCGCCTGGCCGGAAGAAGAATCGAAAATGACTGGAGCCTGTGGGTTTATCCGGCGCGACTAGCAATGGACACGCCCACAAACATTTTAATCACCGAGAAATTCGACGACACTGCGGAGAGGGTTTTGCGGTCGCGAGGCAACGTGTTGCTGACAATTCCAGGCAAACAAGTCCGCGAATGCGACCACGAGCCCGTGGACCTGGGGTTCTCCAGCATTTTCTGGAATACCGCGTGGACTGGCCGGCAACCCCCGAGCACGCTGGGCATTCTGTGCGACCCAAAAAACCCCGCTCTCGCAGAATTTCCGACTGATTTTTGCAGCGACTGGCAATGGTGGTATCTCATCCACCGCGCCGGCGCGCTACGCCTTGATGGTCTGCCAAAGGACCTTGACCCGATTGTGCGGGTGATTGACGACTGGGTGACGGCGCGCCCGCTTGCGCTCATCATCGAAGCAAAAGCCGGCGCGGGCAAAATCGTTGTCTGTGGCTTCAACTTCCCCAGCGACTTGAGTGATCCAGTCAGCCGCCAGATGCGTCACAGCCTGCTTGATTACATGGCCAGCGGCGCATTTCATCCGAAAACTGAAGTCAACTCTCAACAACTGCGCAACTTAGCCGCCGGGAGCAGGTAGGATCAAAACAGAATCACTCACAACAAGCTTTGTAAGATGATCCCAGAAATGTCATGCGGCTAATCTACCGGCACTGGTTTGCGTCAAGATGCGGCCTTTCGCAGACTATCCGCCACCACGGCCAGCACAATGACGGCTCCGGTAACGAGACGTTTCATGGGTTCAGTGGCGCCCACCTGCGCCAGGCCCGCTTCCAAGGTGGCGATGATGAGAACACCGATGAAAGTGCGGATAGCCGATCCTTTTCCACCGGCCAGGCTCGTTCCCCCGATGACGGCGGCGGCAATGGCGGAGAGTTCAAGTCCGACACTACCGTTAGGATCGCTCGCACCCAGGCGCGCAGTTTGGCAAAGCGAGGCCAGACCGGCCAGCGCGCCAGAGGCGGCAAAGACAAACATTTTGATGGGAGCCGTGGAAATTCCGGCGAGCTGTGTGGCAGCTTCATTGGTGCCCAAGGCAATCATTTTGCGGCCGATCACGGCGCGAGAGAGCATGAATTGCGCGGCAATAACCACCAACACGGCCAGCACAGCAGTCGGTGTAATGGGCAAGCCGGCGACGAGTCGGGCGAGCACGTCCACCTTGCCTTCGAGATACTTGACTTGTGACCTGGTCGTGAGATAGGCCAGCCCCCGGGTCATTTCGAGCGTGCCCAAGGTGACAATAAAGGAGGGCACACGCAGTTTCACGCAGATAAGCCCATTGAACGCTCCGGCGGCAACACCCACCATCACGGCCACAAGTCCAGCAAAAAACAAAGGCCAGTGCCAGTCCACCAGCAAGACTCCCAGCACTGCCGCCGCAAGCGCCAGCACCGAGCCCACGCTCAAATCAATGCCGCCGGTGATCAAAACCAGCGTCATGCCGGTGGCCACCAGGGTGAGCGTGGGAATTTCGTTGGCAATGGAACTGAAGGTGGCTGCGGTGAGAAAACGATTGCTCAGGCTGCCGAACAGAATAATCAAGGCCGCCAGAATCAGCGTCAGGGCGGCGTATTCGCGGAAACGATGAAGCAAGGATTTCACGGCGCCAATCAGGAGGTGAGATGGCCGCGAAAGGCAGCCTCGGTGAGTTTCTCCTGCGTCCACTCGTGCGGCAGAAACTCCTGGACAATGCGCCCCGCGGACATGACGGCAATACGGTCGCAAAGCGACATCAACTCCGGCAGTTCGCTGGAGACAACGACGATGGCTTTGCCATCGTCCGCCAGCTCGCGTAGCAGTTTATAGATGGCCTCCTTGGCTGGCACATCGACACCGCGTGTGGGCTCATCGAGCAACAACACCTTGCTGTCCGGCAGCAACCAGCGGCCGATGACGATCTTTTGCTGATTGCCGCCGCTGAGAGTGCTGGCCGGCTGTTCGACGGAATCGCACTTCACGGCCAGCCGTTCAATCACTCGCGCCGTTGCCGCCAATTCTTCCTCGCGACGGAGCAAGGTGCCTTTTAGGTCCGCCAGCGTCGCATTCACGCGAATGCTTTGCGGCAACAGCAGCCCGTCCTGCTTGCGGTCTTCAGGCACGAGCGCCAGTCCCGCCGCCACGGCTTCGGATGGGCGGCGAATCCGAATCTTGCGCCCATGGATCGCTATGGCGCTGTCATCGGAGCGATCCGCGCCGAAAATGGCCCGCAAGGTCTCCGTGCGGCCGGCGCCCACGAGCCCGCTGAGTCCGAGGATTTCGCCGGACCGCACTTCGAAGCTCACGTCCCGCACCACCGAGCCGGCTCGAAGTTGCCGCACACTCAAGGCCACTGCGCCGGGCTGGCGCCCATGGGGCATGGGCCGGGTCGGCATCTCGCGGCCGGCCATCAGCTTCACCAACTCTTGTGTGCTGGTGCCGGACAGAGGCAATGTCGCCACGCGCTGGCCGTCGCGCAGCACACTGACGCGGTCGCAGATCCGGCGCAGTTCATCCATGCGATGGCTAATGTAGATAACGCTAATGCCCTGCTGCCGAAGCTCGTGGATTTTCTCAAATAAGGTCTCCGTTTCATGAGCCGTGAGCGCCGCGGTCGGCTCGTCGAGGATGAGCAGTCGGCATTTCTCCGCCAGCGCCGCAGCCAACTCCACGAGCTGTTGCTGGCCCACGCCGAGCAGCGCCGCCGGCGTGTTGGGATTGAGATGCTCCAGCCCGACGCGAGCCAGGGCTTCCTGCGCCTTCGCCCGCAACGCCCTTCGGTTCACAAGCCCAAAGCGCGATGGCAGCTCGGGCAGAAACAGATTCTCCGCGACGCTAAGAGTGGGCAGCACATTCAATTCCTGTAGCATCAGCGTCACGCCCGCCGCTTGCGCTCGCCTGCGCGAATGGGGATGGTGAGGCTGGCCCAAGAAAGTGATTTCACCGCTATCAGGCTGCAGCAATCCGGCAAGAATGCGCGCCAGCGTGGACTTACCGGCACCATTGGCCCCCACCAATGCATGAACCTCTGCTTGCGCAACCGAAAGACTAAAGTCCCGCAACACCCGCGCGGCGAAGCTTTTATTCAAGCCCCCGATATCCAGCAGCGGAGTGGGTTCGGATAACACGACCGTGACCTAGTCCTTGGCAACGATGTCCACCGGCGTTCTGGTGTCTCCCGGTTGATCAGCGCTCTTGAGCAACGCGAGGGCTTTGTCGACACCAAACACGGCGAGCTTGTCGCTATGCTGGTCCGCCGTTGCCAACACGCGCCCGTCGTTAATCATTGAATGGATAGCGGTGATGTTATCAAAGCCGGCGATGAGAATCTGGCTGGTCTTTCCGGCGGCCTGGACGGCGGCCACGGCGCCCAGGGCCATGTTGTCGTTGGAACAGAGGATCGCCTTAAGGTCGGGATGCTCGATGATCAAGGCGCTGGCGACTGTGTTTGCCTTGTCCATCTCCCATTCGCCACTCTGAACGCTGACCACGGTCATGCTGGCTTTCTTCATTGCGTCCTGAAACCCGGCGAGCCGTTGCTGCGCATTGAAGGCGGTCGGTATCCCCTCGATGATCGCCACTTTGTCTCCCGGCTTCAGCTTCGACGCCACAACGTCGCCAACCTTGGCCGCACCTTCGCGATTGTCCGGACCCACAAATGGCACCGACAAGCCGGCTTGTGTCAACGCATCCGCGTCAAGCTTGCTGTCGATGTTGACCACGACAACGCCAGCCTGTTTCGCTCGCTTTATCGCGGGGATAAGCGCCTTCGAGTCAATGGGGGCGATCACGATGATTTGCACACCCTGCGCGACCATCTGCTCCACCAAGTTGGCCTGTTCGCTAATATCCGTGGCGTTTTTAATCCCATTGACAATAAGATCATAATCGCCCTTGCGAGCCGCTTGGTCCGCCTTGGCACCTTCGGACATATGCTGGAAGAATTCATTGGCCAGCGAGCCCATCACGAGAGCAACACGCGGCTTGCTACCGGATGAGGCGCCAGTGGATTGAGCAGCGGGTCTGCAGCCGGACAGAACCCCCAGCCCGAGTAGGGCCAGGAGCAGCAGGAATGGACGTTGGTTCATTTCGTTTTTGGTTGATGGTTGGTTATCTCATGCAGCACTGAAAATCACGCCGAGCAGCAGGCATAAGCGTGGCGCAGGGCGGCGATAGGATCGGCCTTGGGCTTGAACTCGTGACCGAGGTAGAGGTCATAGCCAGTAGCGTTGATGGCGCGACATATGCCAGTGTAGTTAATCTCCTGGTCGTTGTCCAGATCCCGTCGCCCGGGATGGCCGGCGGTGTGGTAATGACCAATCCACCGGGCGGCGCGGCGAATACTGCGGATAACATCGCCTTCCATGATTTGCATGTGGTAGATGTCGTAGAGGATCTTCACGCGCGGGCTATTGACCAATTCACAAAGGGCAATCGCCCAATCGGTGTTGTCGCAGAGATAGTGGGGATGGTCCACCAACGTGTTCAGCAGTTCCATGTTGAGATTGACTCGATTCTTCTCGGCGTAGGGGGCAATCCGGCGCAGTCCATCGGCACAAACCAGAAGGCTTTCATAATCGCTCTCACCCGGATTGCGGTGACCGCTCAGGACGATAACACCCGGAATGCCATGTCGGGCGGCGATATCAATTGACTCGCGCAATTCCGCTTCGAGACGGTCGTGGTTCCTCCGGCGGGAGAAGCCCTCGGCATGTGAGCCAGCTTGCGGCGAGGCATGTTGGTGTCCGACGAAACTCACGACCTTTAATCCACGACTGCGGGAGGCTTCGATGAGAGCTTCAAAGTCTGATTCACGACTCCAGATCTCCACTGCGGGAAAACCGATGGCTTGAACTTCGACGAGGAAGCTTTCCAGGGCCATCGAGTCCGGCTTGACCATAGGAACAACCACACTTTGTTTGAGTGCCATAGAAATGAATTAATGATTCCGCCTTTGACAAGGCTTCGTTTGTATACTGCTCAATACGCAACTCCCATTTTGATAGAGTGGGCTTTGTCGGCCATGATTCGTTCATAATCCGCGACCAGGTGGTCGCTGAATTTGATGACCGGAGTAACGATGGCGTCGCCGTTGATTTTGCCTTTGATGATGAGGCGCAGGATGGTCTCACGGACGCGGACATTATTCCAGTTCGGATGATCGCGGTTGGGGTCTGATTCGGTGCGGGTAAAGACGATATTCGGACGGTTCATGTGGGCTTCGCCACCGAAATCAAGACCTTCGGAGTACGGAGCCGGGAATGCACCACAGGCGACCGTGCCTCCAAAGGCGACGCCTTTAAGGGCGGCGTTCAGGGCGGGAACCGCGCCGGAGTATTCAATGACCTTGTCCACGCCACGCCAGTCGGTGAGTTCGCGGAGCTTCAAGCCGACATCGAGACCAGCGGGATTCAGCGTAATGTCCGCCCCCAGAGCCTCTGCAACTTGGCGACGGCTTTCCACCAAATCTATGGCAATGATCGGATAACAGCCCGCCATTTTGGCCAGAATGACGGCCGTAAGCCCGATGGCGCCGAGGCTGAAGATGGCAACGGAATCGCCAACGCGGGTGTTGGAATCTCGCAGGGCCGCAAACGCGAAGGTTGCCGGATCGAGGCAAGTAGCGGCTTTCCAGCAAGTGTCCTTTTGAATCAACCAGCCTTCGGTTTCGTGGATGACCGAATACGTTTCGAAACCGCGAAAGCAGACAAGCCGATCGCCCACCTTGTAGCGGGAAACGGCCGAACCGGCTTGTTCGACAAAACCAACCTGCATGTTGCCGAGCGGGATCGGATAGGCCCAAGCCACCCCTTTACCCGGCGTGTGCATGAGACGTTCTGCGTCCCATGCGCCGCGCATGTTTCCGTATTTGCGAACAAAGGCTTCCATGGTGCCGTGCTTTTCGGCTCCGAAAGTGTTACGAACGAGGATTTGGTTATCGGCCAACTTGTCCGGCGCAGCGCAATCTTCGAGTTCGACCACATTGTGGCGCGGGCAGACGAGGCGTTTGTAGTTCATTAATTGTACATTACCCGATGTTGAGGGTCAGAAAAATTGACAATCGAACAATAAACATGGACTTTTGGACAATTCCCTTTTCAGGAGAACCATCCGCTGGTTAAATTCGTTTGTAACTTATGAATCGCTTTTCCTTTTCGGAAGATGCCCCACAATTTGACGCGCATGTCCGCTTGTCACCGTGCAGCAGGAGTTGCGGCCTCCGCCCCCCATCGGCCTGGCCAACACTCGCAAGGATGGCAATCGCGTTTGGCAGACTCTTGACATCACGCCGCCTCCGTTGCGGCCGAGCTGCACTCTGCCTGGTCGTGGCGGTCGGTTTGGTTTCCAGCATTGCGCAAGCTGACACCACAAACCTGAATACCCGATCCCTTTCAGCCACCAGCATCACCCGGACAAAATTTCACAACTGGTCGGACTCCATCATCATGAGCAACGGCAAGGTGGAAGCGGTCATCGTGCCGGCCATTGGCCGCGTCATGCAGTTCAAGTTCGTAGGGGACGATGACGGCCCGCTCTGGAACAATCGGAAGTTGGAAGGCAAAGCTCCGAATCCGAAAGCCAGGAAGTGGCGCAATTTTGGCGGAGATAAAAGCTGGCCGTCCCCCCAGGCAGATTGGAGCAATATCACAGCTCGCGCATGGCCGCCACCACCGGCCTTCGATTCGATGCCGGCCCAGGCCACGGTCGAGCAAGGCATCGTCACGCTGATTTCACCGGTAGATCCGTTTTACGGCATCCGCACTATACGGCAGATGATGCTCGTGCCCGGCGAACCGATCATGCGCATCGAAACCACGTATGAAAAGGTCCAAGGCGATCCCAAACGCGTCGGAGTTTGGGTCATTACCCAAGCCCGTAACCCCGTTGGTGTTTACCTGCGCGTGCCGTCCTGTTCGATCTTTACAAATGGTTGCAACAATCAAGGGCCGGCGCTGCCGCCCAGTCTTCGCGTCGAGCAGGGCCTCTTGTCGCTCAGCCGGGATTCGAAAGTCGCCTACAAGATCGGCTCGGACGCCGGCGCTTTGTTGTGGGTTGGTGAAAAGACGCTCCTGTTGATTGAATCACCTCGCACCGGAGAAGGCGACTATCCAGACCAAGGAAGCAGCGTGGAGCTTTACACCAATCCTGATGCTCTGCCTTATGTGGAAATGGAGATGCTCGGCCCCGTGCATACCTTGAAAGTTGGTGATCGGATTCAGCACGGCTCAACCTACACGCTATTCCATCGCGGGGAATTCTCACCTGAGGCTCAAGCCAGAGCAATCTTGAGTCCGTAAGAGGCGTTTACGTATCACGCATCTCGTTTCCCCGGCGTCCTCACGATCCACACCCCCGTCCCCCTTCGCGCGCCAACTCCAGCGCGCCAACGGGCACAGCATCCTCCCCTAACGCCGCGAGCGTCAGCCGGGGAACCGGTCTGAAGACTTCCATGACATGCGGTAGCAAAGCGCGCTCGACCGCCGCCCGAAGCGCTTCGCCCACACGGGCCAGACCGCCGCCCAGAATCATGACCTGCGGATGGAACAGGTGGACCACGTGCGAGAGGCCGAACGCCAGGTCTTCTGCGATTTCGCGCACGATCCGCTTTGCCTCCGCATCCCCTTGCTGAAGGGCGGCCGGGAGGTGGCGCGCCTCGCCTCCCTCGTGTTTTCCGGCCAATCGGCTCAATGCGCTCTGCGGGTGGATCGTCTTCAACGCGCGTATGCGCGCATCCACCGCCCAGCCCGAGCAGCGTGATTCCAGAATCGTTCCCTCCCGATCCAGGCGGAGGTGGCCGATCTCCGCCTCTCCGGGGGAGGCCCCGTGATAGAGGTTCCCGTTGACCACCAACCCGCCCCCCACGCCGCTGCCGAGCGTGACATAAAACACCGGGTTGCAACCGACTCCGGCTCCGTGCCTGGCCTCACCCAAAGCTGCTGTGTTTGCGTCGTTGTCCACCCGTACCGGCGTCCCGCTCAGATCGCGGAGCCACCCGGCAATATCGAATCCCGACCAGCCGGCAATCTGGTGCGAGCGGGCGATCGTTCCCGTTCGCCAATCCACCGGCCCACCGAACCCGACGCCCGTGGCGTGGAAAGTTATGCCGGCGGTCAACTCCGGGAGTGTCTGCTGAATCTGTCTTCGGATGCCTTCCGCTCCTTGCGCCGGATCGACCGCCAGTTTCCTCCGCTGCAATATCCGGCCCTGGTCATCGCCCAGCAGGATCTGCAGCTTGGTGCCGCCAATTTCGATTCCAAGATAGTTTTGCATTAAGGCTCACCCAGCATAGGTGACAGTATCGATTCCTATCAGCACCAAGAGGCAAACGAAAGTCCCAAGCGCAAACCGGCTACCAACGTGGCCACGCCATGCCGCCAATCCGAAGTACGGTCCCAGGCCGTTCCACAACGATAACCTGCATGGGAAACGTGTTGGAAAGCGAGATAAGGCGCGCGACGCCGATGCCAGGGTTGATCCCAAGTTGGCACTAAGCCGCCGTCTCTCCGTTCAGCAGCCAACGAACATATTCGCCGTCATCGAAGGGGTCCCTGGGAAGAAAGCTGGAGAAAATGGCACTCTGGTGCTGCCAGACACAACATTGGTCGCCCGCTTTGGCAATACTGGTCGCGCCAGACCGAAGCCTCGCGCCGAAGGCCATGCCCGCTGGAATCCTGACGTCCCTTGGTCCAGTCACGCTGACGCCGCAGTTACTTTTCCACTCAGTCATTCCGCTGTAACACTTGGGAACGGCGCCGCCCGCAAACGTTGGCCGGGTAACGCCGACAGCCTCGCCAGGAAGCCGTTGAACCTCCGTGACGCCGGTGAACTCGGAATTCGCGGTGAGCGACGAGGCGTTCCAACAGACGACCGCGAGCGGGATCTTTTGTCGGCTCAATTCATCGAGCGGCAGCCCCTCCAGGTCGGCAACGCACATGATCACGCGCCGATATGCGCGCAGGTCCCGGCAATCGAGGTCCTCGCGTTTGTAATACTCGAAGACATCATAAGGAATGGCAAGGTCCATCGTTAGCCCAGTCAATATTTGCTCCGTGAGAAAGCGGTCATGAAGATTGCGCCGTTCCAGGTCCACCAGCGACCGCTCGGCGTAGAACCGCAAGACGGCGACAAGCGGCACCTTCTTGGGTCGTCCCAAGTCGCGTTGAGCGCGGTAATTGATGCAACGTAGCGCCTTCCAGGTTTCTGGCCTCGTATCGGGCAACGTCATTCCAAACCACGGCGACTCCTCCGTATCGCCCGGTTGGTATCCTAGCCACATGATGCCATCCGGGTTGTAATCCGCCGCCTGCTCGTACATGCGATGGACGTCGCGGGGCGTAGGGTGCTGCAGGTCGTGCGCAAACGTGTGCGTCTGCATCCACGGCACCAACTTCTTTCCGAACCGTCTGACCAACCCGCTCCAATAAGCGTTTTCCAGCGGGATCATGGACTCGATATAGCCGGACCGCGGGTCCCGGTCCGAATTCGTGCATTGCGAATCGCCCGTGCGCGCGACCGGGTAGGGATCAGGATTGATCATATCGAACTGCTGGGCCAGCAGTTGGGTGCTGCAGCCGTCATGATCGTTCGCCAGCGTGGCGAAGGGAGTCGGGTTGAACCGCGTGGGATTGCGGAACACCAGCAGGCGCGGCGCGATTCTGTGGGCTTCGGTCACGACGGCCTTGACCAGTTCAGCGGTGGCGGTGTGATAAGCATAGAGCCAGTCCCGGCAGGCGTTTACGCCAAAGACCTCGGGAAACCCCCAAGCGCGCGGATACTCGTCGTTCCCATTGAGTTTGCGAAAACCGGCGATGCCGCTGTCGGAGTAGTCATAGAGTGGAATTGCGCATTTCGGCGAGTTGACAAACCCGGTCCGGAGGAAACATTCGTCGCCGTACCGTATAGCGCGGATCACGTCGCTGGGGAAGACGCCGCCGTTCTCGCGGCTGAACCGGTCCAGCGTCGCCCGGACCGAGCGGGCCGCGGCCTCTCTGGTCGAAGCAGCGGCCGGGCTAAGTTGGTTGGTATGCCAATAGACGGCGAGCATGGTATGCTCCAGATCGCCCTGGACGTCAGTCAGGTCGAACGTGAGGCGCAGGCTGAAGCGTTGGCGGTCGCTGATGACGGCTGGGATAATCGCCAAGTGCTGCCTGCCGTCATAGTCCTGCTGCTTGACGACCACCTCCGCCTTGAACGCCCGGGAGGTCGAGAAAATGCCTTCGTCGAAGTAGCCTCCGAAGGTCTGGTCGCCGCTGAAATACTTCTTGGTCTTCCAATCATAGGGCGCCGAATGCCAAGGCAGGCCGATCTCGACGGTGTGTTTGCCCTTGGCGAATGGAAATACGTGCGAATCGATGCTGAGGTCCTTATAGGTGCCGGCAATCGCCACCGCATACTCGGGGGTCAACCCCATCCGTCTGACCTCCTCCGGCCCGATGATTTCTCCCATGAACATGCCATCAACGTCACACGCAAGCATCACCTGCAAACCATGCTTACGGGCGCCCTGAATATCAGTGGTCTCAATGAGCTGCACGCCATGAGCGGCAACGTCCTCGAAACTGGCGACAGAAAGTGGACCCTTCGGGCTTGACAGCCAAACCCGAGGAAAGTCAGCCTCCGAGTCGGAGTCTTTGGTTGCGTCTTTCGCCTCGGGCGCGACCGAGGTTGAACTGGGCGCCGGCTGGGGCGCCGACTGGGCCGCCAGCGCCACCGTGCCAAGCATCGTCATCACCGTCGCCGCCGAGCCGCCTTTAAGGAAATCGCGCCGGTTGAATTCAGTCTTGTCTTTTGATTTGCTCATATCGTTCTTGTTAAACAGGTTCCATGGCGCGGGCGGGTGAGGCGTTTGTAGATCACTCGTGTATGCTACCCGATGTTGAGAGCCTTAAAAATTGACAATTGAAGAATAAACATGGATTTTTAGATAATTCCCTTTTCGGGGGAAAATCGGCTGCCTAAATTATTTGACAAATTATGAATCGCATTTATTTTTCGGACGATGATCCGCGATTCGATGCGCATGTCCGCTTCTTTGGGGTAGGACGAAAAGAGGTCATGCCGCCCGGCTTTGTCTCCCGGCAACGCGGGCTTCCGGCCTTTTTGTGTGTCTTGTTTCATGACCCGGTTTTAGTTGAGCTCATGGGCAGGAGGAGCGAAGTTTTGCCTGGAACGATGATTTTGTGGGACAGTAACCGGCCACATCATTTTGGCAATGGAAGCCATTCCTGGAGCCATTCCTGGGTTGTGTTCTCCGGCGAAGATTGCAAACATGATTGGATGCGAGCAGTTTTTGAACGTCCGCAACACTTTAAAGACAGTGTGCATTTGTTGGGATGCTTTGCTAACCTGTTAAGAGAATTCCAAAGTTTTGACAAGCCTGATCTGCCGATTATTTCTGCCAATATCCAGTTGTTGCTGCGCGAAATGTGTCGAGAACAAGAATCTCACCAACAGGGTGGCGGCACCAAAGATCCGGTGAAAACCGCGCGTCGTTGGGTAGCCGAAAATCTTCGGCAAGAACTTTCGGTGGGGGTCGTGGCCAAACGGGTCAGTCTCTCGCCTTCCCGCTTGCAGCAGTTGTTTCGTTCGCGCCTCAATTGCAGCGTGCAACAATTCGTCGAAAGGGAACGCTTGCGGGAGGCGCGCTATTGGCTGATGCACACCGGACTCCGAATCAACGAAATCGCGGAGAAAACCGGTTTTTCGGACGCATTTTATTTCAGCCGCCGCTTTACTAGGGCTTTTGGACAAAATCCCCGCGAGTACCGCAAAATCAATCATGGCGATGGCCGAAAGACTTTTGTGCTCCCAAGGAAAAACTGAACAGAATCACAAGCCTGCTATGAAGGCCGGCGGTGAAAGTTGCTCGCCGCATTCGACTGCTCGTCCGACCAAGGCCGTGCGCCACTACGGTATCGCTGTCTATTTAATCGATTGGAGATTACCCGCAGCTTGTGCTCGCACCGAGCACAGCGGAATAACCCTGCCAGCAGCGCAACGCCATTCTCGAGAGTATTTATGTCGCCAAGAGGCTCAACCGGACCACTCCCGCGCTGTTGCGATCAAAGCACGCAGGTACTCGGGCGCGGTGGTTGGAGGAAGGGCGCAGCCGGCATTGAAGATGAAGCGGGGGGTGTTGGCAAATATTTCGATCATCTGTGCCCTTTCCACCTCGGCTGACTCGGACAACGCTGTGGCCTTGTGGGTGACTAACATTCCCATCCGGGGGATAAAGTGTCTTTCCAGCCCTCCAGAACCATGCTTGGAGGAGCAGGTGGCCGCTCTCGCCGCAACGCGATTGAGTGGGTTCCCCCCTGAATACGTCGGGTGGGATTCTCCTGGTAAGCGACTAGAGCAACGGGGATATGCAGACTATCCAAAAATGGTGTCAAAACACCTCAAGCGCCGGGACAAAGCCGATGGCGGACTGGAAAAATGACTCGCAAATCCGTGGAGAAGGAAGAAAATCACGAACCAGTGAGAGACGACTGAGAAATGAAAACACTGAACGTAACGTCGGAGACTTCATGTGAAGAGCGCTCCCGTGCGGCGGAAGGGGGCATCGCGCGGTGCCAGTTGAGGGTTGGGGCATATAGAAAGCCGGGTTGTGACGCGAGGAGAGAAAGATTCCGGGAGATGCAATGCCATAGTTCCTTCCGGCGCTTGAGCGTCTATTTGCCAACAATCCCCGGCTGTTGCCTCCGACTACGTTCCGCCGTTCCATTTCTCATGGCTGCCATGCTGACGGCTGGGCTTTGCTTTTCGACCAAGGCCGCGCCGGCGGGGCGAACCACATTGTCGCTCGACGGCCAATGGCAGATTGCCGACAGTCAATCGCCGGAAGAAATCCCCGCCAACTTCTCTCACACGGTTCCGGTGCCCGGGCTGGCACATTTGGCCAACCCGCCGTTCCCGGATGTGGACCGGTTTATCAGCCGCGAACGCGTGGCCTGGCTCATCAGCCATGGTAAAGCGCCCCCGGAATGGATGTACCAATACTGGGACGGCAAGGTGGAGCAGGACCGGAATTATTTCTGGTATCGCAAGACGTTTCGCGCGCCGTCAGCCCGCGCGGTAGCGATGCTTGAGATCAAAAAGGCGCAATTCGGCACGGCAGTCTGGCTAAACGGGCGGCGACTGACGCCGGAGAACGACGCCTGGCACGGGGAATATCCCGGTTGCTTCACCGCCAGCTTTTGGGACGTGAGCCGGGCCGTCCGCTGGAACGCCGAGAACACGCTCCTGGTGCGCATCGGGGCGCATCCGGCGGTGTTGCAGGACGATTTTCCCACCGGCTCGGATTTCGAGAAGACCGAACGAACACCCGGGATCTACGACGACGTGTCAGTATTCTTCTCCGACAATCCGGCGATCAAGACGATTCAGATCGCGCCGCGCATCGCCTCAGATGAAATCATGGTCCAAACCACGGTAAAAAATCATTCGGACGCGGCGTGTTCGAGTTCGTTGTCTTATGCGGTGAAGGCTTGGAAAACTGGCAAACCAGTGGCCACGACCAACGCGGAAGCCGTTTCGCTGCGACCCGGCGAGGAGAAGGTTTTGACGCAAACCATCAAGATTCCGCGGGCGCATTGGTGGTCGCCCGAAGACCCGTTTCTGTACGTGCTGGAAACCGGCGCCGGCGGTGACAGCGTGCAGACGCGGTTTGGGATGCGCGAGCTTCGTTTTGACCCGGCCACCAAACGCGCCTGCTTGAATGGCCGGGTGTATTATCTGCGCGGCGGAAACATCGCGCTGCACCGGTTTTTGGAAGACCCGCTGAGCGGCGATTTGCCGTGGAACGACGCGTGGGTGCGCAGGCTGTTGGGCACTATTCCGAAAGAAATGCACTGGAATTACTTCCGATTTACCATCGGGCCGGTGCCGCAGCACTGGCTGGATGTATGTGACGAAGAGGGTTTGATGGTCCAGTACGAATTTCCCATTTGGACCGGCTGGGGCTGGTTCAAAGACCAAGGCCTTACGCGCACTTACAACGCCGACGAGACGGTGCGCCAATTCAAGGATTGGATGGCCGACAATTGGAACCATCCGAGCGTTGTGGTTTGGGACGCCGCCAACGAAACGCGGAACGAAATTCTCAATACGCAAGTCGTACCGGCCGTGCGCGGACTGGATTTGTCACAGCGGCCTTGGGAGGACAGTTACAATCCGCCCGGCAGCCCCGGCGACATGGAAGAGTTTCATGGCTACTTTTTCGACCAGGGCGCCCAAGGCAGGCTCGCCTTCAAAATGAGCGACCTGGAAAGCATGGATGGCAGGCCGGTGGCCGTGGGACTCGACACGCCGGTGCCTTCCCCCACCAATGCCGTGGTGATCAATGAATACGGCGCGCTCTGGTTGCGGCGCGACGGCACGCCGACGCTTTTGACCAGGAACGTCTATGCGCAGCTCATGGGCACCAACGTGACGGCGCGCGAACGGCTCGATGAATGGGCTTACCTCCTGGCGGGCTTGACCGAATACTGGCGGGCGCATCGGCAGATGGCCGGCGTGGATTATTTCGTATACTTGACAAGCTGCATTTCCAATGTTCCCACCTCGGACAACTGGAGCGACGTGAAACGGCTCAAACTTGATCCGGCATTTGCGGATTACGTGGGCGAGGCCTTCAAGCCGCTGGGCGTTTATATCAATTTCTTCCAGCCGACGCTTCAGGCTGGCGCACCTCACGAATTTCTCGTGAAGATGATCAATGATTACGACCAACCAATGGCGGGCAAGCTCCTGCTGACGCTGGAAACCAGGCAAGGCAAGACGCTGGCCACCGCGGAACAGCCGTTTGACCTGGACGCTTTGGGCACGAGGGATATTTCAATCACGCTGTCCGTGCCGGACCAACCGCAGGCCAATCTCATATTGAAAGCCACCGCAATTCCGGACTGCAATATTGGTGTGGGACCAACGATGTCGCGGCGTCGGTTGGCCCTGACGCAGGTATCATCTGGCAGCTAGAACCAGTTCCCACAATAATAGGCTTCGGATTCGGGAGCAAAACCAGCATCGAAATCCTAAAGGGGCCACAGGCGGTGATTACCAGCCAGTCAGGAAGGTAAAGCAGCACCATAATATTCCAGGGCTTTGGTCAATGGACGGGTTCGAGCAACAAAACCGCCAGCCCGCCGGCGGCGGACTTATCTGGGGCGATGGTTGCCTTTATGCCGCTTGCTTGGGAGGCCGCCATCGTTCTGACGCCACCCGCTGACCAGAGATCAGTCACCTTGACAGACGGGATAGCCGATTACATACCGGCTGCCTTGAGCCATGTACGGATTCTTTTCCGCCGGAAAACCTTCCCAGCCTTCGTCGTGGCAGCTCAATTGGAGGGAGCGCAAGTAGCGTTCCGCGGAGGGCTTGTCGGTTCCATTCGAAACGCAAAACACCGCCAGGTTCTGCAGGGCGCGACGGTGTAGCAGCAAACCCTCGGTCTGCTGACTGAGCGTTTCAGCTCTTTGGATGAAATCACTGGAGGCATCGGGAGCATGGGGGTCAAACGACTCGCCAAACACAAGGATAGGATGTCCCGCGGCGGCGGCTCGTTGCTTAATCTCCAGCCAGAGGTCCGGTCGAAACACTCCACAATCACACCGCGCGCCGTCCACACCGAACGTAACGAAGTACCGAAGCCAGAGGTTCACCCAATATTCCTCCAAGTCAGCGTGTTTGCCCTGCCAGTCATAATCCGCCATGCCCCAGGACCCCCCTTTGAACCAGGCCGGATGCTCCTGGGTCAATGGACTGTCTTTCATGACTCCATGCTCGATTGAGTCCAGGAAGACATGAATGCCCCGGCGATGCGCTTCGTCGATCAGCGACTTGAAATCCCGTTCTGTGCCCAAGGTCGGATCGATTTCGTCCGGGCGAACACAGGCATACTGCGTCCAGATACCGTAAAAGTGTTTTTGGTCGGACCGCGAATGGCCGGTCAACCAAATGCCGTTGATTCCCAGTTGTTCCAGATAGGGCAGCTTTTCCCGCAAGCTGTTGAACGTGCCACTTTCCGGCCCATGAGGTGAGGTGAAACCCTTTGTCGCAATCTCGTAAACCACCAGATCGCGTTCCCATGCCACACCAGGGCTCACCGCAGCTTGCGCCGTCTCGGTCCCGCCAAACACCCTGGCGACGGAGATGCCGAGTACTGCAAGACAACCTATGATTCGCGCTGTTGTCATAGTCTTATCCCGGCTTTCACCTGCGCGTGCAGCGCGGGCGTCCTCGCCGGTGCGTGAACGGGGCGTCTCACCCTTACCGGAGTTTTACAGGCTTACTCCACCCGGAATTTCATGAACAGGTTTTGTTGGCTCTGGTTGATGGGCACCGGGGTTGTGATCGTCGTGCCTGTTCCCGCGAAGGAGGTGTTAGTGGTCCAAACCACCGGCGGAGCCAGGTTCGTCGTGCTCAACAGATAGTAAATGTAGCCGCTTTGGGTCGGCACCCCGACCATGAGATTGGTGCCAGTGCCATCCAAAGCAACCGGCTGGATGGTTGGCGCCACCGGCGCTACCGGCGCTGCGCTGACGCTGCCCGGTCCGCCGCTAAGCTTGAAGTTCGCAAAGCCCAGCTTCATCGGCGCGCTGTTGGTCCAATTGCCGTCATACACAATCGCATCCACCGCATTGATATTGGCCCAGTTGGTGATGTTGCCGCCATCCAGGTTGGTGACCGCAACGACCATGTGCTGCCAGCCGTTGTTGGTGGAGATGGTGGTCAGAGCCGGTTCACCACGCCATATCATCCAACCATTGTAGAGGCTTTGCACAACCGGCTGCAACTGTTGGATCTGGCCGTTCTTGTCGAGCGATCCCTCAATCTTGACGTCGAATTCGAACGCCGTGTAGTTGGTGGCGTTTACGTTCGCGGAGGGGAGAATCTGGATTCCATCGCTGGTAACCGAGGAACTAAGCGGAAGGCTCACCAACAGGCAACCGGTCGACGGGCCGCTCGCCGGCGCGTCATTGGTGTAGGTAACGATTACTCCCGTGCCGCTAATCGCCCAGTTGGTAGCGGTGGCGCTGTTGGTGTAAACGCCAATCCAGATGACGCCGCTTCCTCCTCCGCTTGCAGCCGTCGTGGCGTTGATCTGACTGCTCCAGGGAGAGGAGCCATTGCTATTGGTGGCTCCGACTTGGTAGTAATAGGTGGTGCCGGCGGACAAGGTGGTATCGCTGTAACCGGTCGCACTGGCAGCCACCGTCGCGAGCTGCGAGAGGTTGGTGGCCGAGCCGGCCGAGCGTTGAATAACGATCCCGGTGGCGTTGGTGGCGTTGTTGACCCAACTGAGGTTGATCTGGTTGGTGGAAACCGCCGTGGCGCTCAGACTGGAGGGCGCCGCAGGCGCCCCAGGTGGTGTGGCCGTGGTGGCGTTCGTGCTGTTGCTCCAGGGAGAGGAGCCATAGCTATTGGTGGCTGCGACTTGGTAGTAATACGTGGTGCCGGCAGACAAGGTGGTATCGCTGTAGCTGGTCGCGGTGGAGGCCAGCGTCGCGAGCTGCGCGAAGCTGTTGGTCGAACCGGTGGAGCGCTGAATCACAATGCCGGTGGCATTGGTGGCGTTGTTGACCCAGCTCAGGTTGATCTGGTTGGCGGAAACGGCTGTGGCGCTCAGACTGGAGGGCGCCGCGGGCGCCGTGCCGCCGCTGGTGGGCGGAATGAAGCTTATCCAGTGAAGAGACCATCCGCCAACGCTGATATACACCTGCAACGTCTGCGTCCCCGCCGTGAGGGATATGTTGGTCAACATCACCGTTTGCCAGTTACTCCAACCACCGCTATTTGGCACGTTCAATGTGCCCAGCACTGTGCTGCCGTTCTTCAATTGCAATTGTGAACCGGAATTGGCGTCGGCCAGGCGGAAAGCCACATCGTAGCTGCCGGTTAC
>Ga0181517_10000960_pt1 | contig 34543 bp, 27 predicted proteins | sample PEATcosm2014_Bin_31_FD_119748 | JGI IMG/M metagenome (GOLD analysis project Ga0181517, IMG submission 119748) | Peatland microbial communities from MTU Mesocosm Facility, Houghton, MI, USA - PEATcosm2014_Bin01_30_metaG | ecosystem: Environmental > Terrestrial > Soil > Wetlands > Peat | place... | reverse complement strand
TCAAGAGGGCAGGTCTGCACTACATCGCGCTTTTCGCGAACCGCTATTGCAGGCGCGCCACTTGCCGTCGATGGGAGCCTCCAAAAAGCTAAAACCGAGGGCCGCGTGACGAAAACCGGTTAATCGCTTTCGGCGGGGGCGCGGATCACGTAATCTATCCGGGAACCGTGCTCAAGATCACAAAGCTTGACCAGAGGGCCAAAGCAAGCGACTGGGCTCCCGCCCGAGGTGGGAGGCAGGCGTTCTATTTCGAGGAGTACACCCTCATCGCCGAGATCTCAGCGGACGAGGTGCCATGCACCGTGGACTCGAAAACGATCCCTCGAAAAGAAGTTCCCTAACGAGCGCATTGGGCGTAAACGACCGTGCAGGCATTGATCCTCCCCCATCCATTCCACGCCCCCCCACCCGCCAGGAGCGCCGGACCGCGATAATTGGGGACCAAGTCCGACTCTCGCGCCGGAGTTGCGCTCAACCCCGGCCCCCGGACGCCGAACTTGCATCCATGTAGGTCCGGAGCACCGCATTGATTCGCGTTTGGTAACCCTTTTGCGTCCGCAGCCATTCGAGAAGATCCGCATCCAGGCGGATGGTGATGGTCTGCTTGGCCGCCGGAAAAACTACACGCGCCTTCTTCCAGAACTCCGCATCGGTCGGCCTCACCTCCGGGTCGCTCTCTATGGCGCGCCGGACTTGATCGTCGCCCAGAGAACGTAGGCGCTTCCAATCGGTGCGCGCCTTAACCGACGTTTTCCCAATACGCTTCTCTTTCATGACGCTCCGCCTTCCACGTGATCTCCACGCCGCGTACGAGGCGCCTGGTAGGCGGCCCTACTCATCCCTTAACGCCCTTGACGCCTCCACCTTTGTCGCTCGCCTGGCCGGCAGCCAGCACGCCCCCACGCCCACTACCACCAGGAACACCGGGACCGCTGCAAACGTGAGCGCGTCGAACGGGCTGGTGACGAACAGCAACTTGCGCGCGGCTTGGGTAGCCGGCAGCGAGATGGCCATCCCCGCCAGAACGCCGCTGGCCACCAGGCGGGCGCCTTCGCCGAGCACCATGCGCTGCACGTCGCCGGGAGTCGCGCCCAGGGCCATGCGCACGCCGATTTCGCGGCGGCGCTGGTTGATGGAGTACGCCATCACTCCATAAATGCCGACGCCGGCCAGCAACAGCCCCAGGGCTCCGAACATGGCCAGCAGCCACGCCGAAAGGCGCGGCGCCCACAGCGATTCGCGGATGGCCTGGTCCAAGCTGCGCGCTTCCAGCCACATATTGCGGTCAAGCGATTGCAAGCCCCGGCGCACCGAGGCGAGCGTGGTCCCGGCGTCGCCCTTGGCCCGCACATAAACCACCGCGGAGGGGAAGTAATACTGCCACATGGAAAGATAGATCAGCGCCTGCGGCTGCTCGCCGATGGCTTGGTAATTGGCGTTGCGCGCCACGCCCACCACCTCGGCCGGCTTTTCGTCTCCGAAGAAACGCAGCCGCTTGCCCAGCGGATCCTGGCCGGGCCAGTAGTAGGCTGCCGCGGCCTGGTTCACAACGGCCACGCGCGGCGTTTCCCGGGTATCGAGCGGGCTGATATCCCGCCCGCGCAAGAGCGGGATTCCCACGGTTCGCAGGTAGCCCGGCGAGATCAGGCTGGTGAGCGTAAACCGGCCGGCGGCGGTCGGCTGCCCCTCGACGATCACGGTACGCGCCAGCGAGACGGTGAGAGGCCCGTCCTTGGCCAGCGCGACCGAAGCTACCCCCGGCTGCAAGGCGGCGCTTTCGAGCGCCTGGCGCAGGAACTGGCGGCCGCGCTCCTCGCTGTAGCCCTGTCCGGCGAAGTTGAATGTCACGGTTCCCAGCCGGGCCGGCTGGAAGCCCGGGTCTACGCGCTCGGCGTTCCCCAGGCTGCGCATAAACAGGCTGGCGCCGATCAGGGCCACCACCGAGAACGCCAGTTGCCCGGCCACCAGGAGGGAGCGCATGCCTCGGGAAGCCGTCCGTCCGGCGCGTTCCTTCAGGTCGGTCACCAGGTCGGCGCGAGTGGCGCGCCAGGCCGGGACCAAGCCGAAAAGTATGGCCGTGACGAACGCCAAGGCAAAGGTGTAGGCCAGAACGCGGCCGTCCAGGTCCAGGCGCAAGCTCGAGTAGGCCAGCAGCGGCGGACGCATGGCCCACAGAACGTCTCGCGCCCACCCGGCCAGCGCCAGGCCCGCGGCCCCGCCGGCCAGGCCCAGAATCACGCTTTCCACCAGCAACTGGCGCACGATGCGCCAACGGCTGGCGCCCAACGCCAGGCGCACGGCGATTTCCCGGCTGCGCCCGGCCGCGCTCACCAGCAGCAGGTTGGCCAGGTTCCCGCAGGCGATCAGAAGCACGAGCGTGGCGATGGCCATGAGGACCGCGCCGCCCTGGGCGATAGCCGGGCGGCTGCGCGCGTCGATGGCGGCTTCGGCCACGCCGGCCAGCTTGATCCGCCGCCCCCGATTGTCATCCGGGTACTCGCGCTCCAGGTCCGCCGCGATGACGTTCAGCGCCGCTTCCGCCTGCCGAATGCCAATCCCCGGCTTCAGCCGGCCGGCCACGGAAAACAGCAGCGCGCGCCGCTGGTTCACCCAGGCGACGTTGGGGTACACCTGCTCATACATCGCCATGGGGATCCAGATATCGCAGGCCATCAGCGTATCCAAGCCCTGAAATCCGGGCGGCGCGATGCCCACGATGTCGAAGGGCCGGCCATTGATCTCGACCTTGCGGCCGATCGCCCGCGGGTCTCGGCCGAAGCTTCGCGACCAAAGCCCCTGGCTGATTACCACTACGGGAGATGCGCCCAGAGCGGCATCCTCGCTCGGAAGGAAGCCGCGGCCAAGAGACGGCCTCACCCCCAGCGTGGCGAAGTAGTTCCCGGAGACGATCTGGGCGATCACCATGCGCGGCTCGCCCCAGCCCGTCAGGTTTACGGCGATGGGGGAGTATAGGAGCAGGGAAGAGAACACCTGGTTGCGGTCGCGATAGTCCTTGTAATTCGGGTAGGAGCAGAACAACTGGCCGGGGTTGCGCGAATCGAGGGTGGAGACGGCGGCCAGGCCCGAGGGGTCCTCGACCGGCAGCGGACGCAATAGAACCGCGTTGAGCAGGGTGAAAACGGTGGTGTTGGCGCCAATCCCCAAGGCGAGCGAAAGCACCGCGCCCAGCGCAAAGGCGCGATTCTTGAGCAGCCGGCGCGCGCCCAGGCGAAAATCCTCGACGACCCCTGTCATTCCGATGGCAATAGGAACTTTATAGCAGGTTGCGGCGCGTTATACTCGCCTTTCTGTGCATCGGCCGCTCTCCGTCGCGCTTGTCGCAATGCTCCTGGCCGCCGCCTGCGGTTGCCAGCCGGGCTCTTTCGCGCCTCCGCCGCAGCGTCCGTCCGTAGCCGGGTGGGAGCCCGGGAATTTCGCATCCTTCGTGGCTATGGACGACGCCTTGGCCGACGATTATATCGTTCAGGATATCGCCGCCGAGCGCGGCGTGTTTCGCTGGGCGTTCCTCCACCCCGAGCTGCGATTCCGGGTCTCGGACAGCCGGAAACTCAAATTCGCCGCTGAGGTGGCCATACCGGAAGTGACTTTCAAGGACACCGGCCCGGTGACCATCACGATCCTGATTGAAGGCAAACCACTGGCCACGCTCCGCTGTCCCCGGGCCGAGAAGTACCAAATCGAGAAACCGGTTCCCCCGGACTGGGTGCAAGCCGGGAAAGTGGTGCATGTGACCTTCGAAACCGAGCCGCGTTGGATTTCGCCACTCGATGGCGCGCAGCTCTCTTTTCTTCTGTATAGCGCGGGTTTTATCTCATAATGTCGCAAGTTCTGCACATCCTTTTCGGGGCCGGATTCACGGTGGCTGTCGCGCTGGCGATGGGCTCGATACTGGTCCGGCGGCTGGGTTCCGCGCTTTACCGCGTGGAAGCTGCCCTGTTCGCCTTCCTGGCGGGTTCGGCCTGCCTGAGCCTGGCTGTTTTCGCGCTGTGCCTGGTCCACCAGGCGCGGCATGGAGTGTTTCTGTGGGGCGGTTGTGCGACCATCGCCGGGGCCCTATGGAGTGCCCGCAAAGAGCCTCGCCGGAAGGACCTTCCGGCGGTTCCCATGGCATGGATTTCCGTTTTATGGGTCGTATTTAGCGCATTTTTCCTAGTGTACTTCTTTCATGCTCTGGCCCCGGAGGCGAGCCCCGATGGAATGGGCTATCACCTGGGCAACGTGTCCCGCCTGTTCCGCGCCCATGGGTTTGTCTGGGACTATCGCAGCATGTATTCCTACCTCTCGCAGGGTATGGAACTGCTGTACCTGGTGGCTTTCACCTTTGGCCGCCACAGCGCCGCCGCCATGACCCACCTGGCCTTTCTGGCGGCCTTGCCGCTGCTGCTGCTGTGCTATGGACGGCGGTTCGGGTTCCCGAAGGTAGGCGTGCTGGCGGCGATAGCGGTCTATACCAGTCCGGTATTCGGGATGGACGGAACCTCCGCATACAACGACGTCGCCGTTGCAACTGTGATTTTCGCCGTTTTTTACTTGCTTCAAGTGTGGGATGACAATAATGACAATAAATTATTAATTCTAATAGGAATATTGACAGGATTCGCTTATGCAATCAAGTACACCGTAGGGTTCGTTGCGCCGTTCGCCATCGCTTTCGTATGGTGGCGCGGCCGCCAGCGAGGGCAACAGATTCCGGCGTACAAAACCTGGCTGGCCCTTCTGGTTCCGGCTGCGGCTCTTATCGCTCCCTGGATGATCCGAAACTGGATTTGGGTGGGCAATCCCCTGGCGCCGTTCTTTAACCGGTGGTTTCCGAATCCGTATTACCACACGGGGATGGAGAAGATCTACCTGGAGCAGCTCCGGCACTACACGGATATCAAGCACTTTTCGCAAGTTTTCACGCAACTTACTATGCGGGGAGGACTTGTTGGCGGGATAATCGGGCCGGTTTTTCTCCTGGCACCGTTGGGCCTGCTGGCTGCCCGCTGCCGCCAGGGACGCCGTCTGCTGCTGGCGGCGCTGGTGTTCGCCATCCCGGCGTACCTGAATACCGGAGCCCGTTTTCTGATCCCGTGCCTGCCGTTCGTGGCCATGGCGCTGGGGTTGGGGCTGGCCAATACGCGCGGCGCGCTCATGGCGCTGGCGGTATTCGAAGCCATCGCGTGCTGGCCCAGCTTCCTTTCCACTTACTGCGATCCGTGGGCTTGGAGAATCGGCGAGATCCCCATTCGCGCGGCTCTGCGAATGGAACCTGAGTGGCCATATCTTGTTCATTACAATGCTGATATTAATCTTCGTGCGCCGATCCTCCAGAACGTGCCTCCGGATGGCTTGATTTTCTCCCTCTCCGGCAAGCCGGAGGCCTACATAGATCGCAATATCGTGGTGTCGTATGAATCGGCGCTGGGCAATCTGGCCTATGACGTCGTGATGGCCCCACTCGACGGCTACAAGCCTACCCAGCGGTTGCGTTTTAAGATTCTCCCGGAGGCCACGCGAGGCGTTCGCGTGGTGCAGACGGCCACCGGCAAGGAAAACTGGACGGTGGCGGAGATGCGGGTTTATTCCCAGGGCAGGGAATTGCCCCGCGCCGCGGATTGGCGGCTCAGCGCCTGGCCTAATGCGTGGGAAGTCCAGTTGGCCTTCGACAATAGCTACGTCACTCGATGGTCCACCTGGCAGTCGATGTCGCCCGGCGACAAGTTGCAGATCGATTTTCCCAGGCCGGAGATGGTCGATGAAGTGGTCCTGGAGTGCGCGCCGTCGGGCGAGGCTCATCTGCAACTGGAACTTTTGAACAGCCACGGGCGCTGGATCCCCATGACCGATACGCCCGAGCGGAACGGCGTGGAGGCGCCCCTCGGCCTTCGCCGCGCCGCCACGTTGGAGCTGAAGGCCAGGGGAATCGGATTCATGCTGATCGACTCCGACTTCTTCGCGAAGGACATGAAGATGTACAAGGCTTATTGGGGCATCACCGAACTGGCGCTGGTCAATGGAACCTACTTCTACCGCATCGACTAGGTTCGCGGGCGGAGCACTGTGGGCGCTGTTCGCCGCCAACGTCTACCGGGCGGCTACCCAATCCATCACCTCCGACGAGGCGTTCACGTATAGCCATTTTGTTCGTCCTTCATTTAAAGCGACACTGGGTGTTTACGATGCTAATAACCATATTTTAAACACCTTGTTAGCAAAGGCATCGCTTACATTTCTGCATCTTTCGGAGTTCTCTCTACGTCTGCCGAGCGTTCTGTTCGGCGGGCTCTATCTGTGGGCGGCGTACCGGTTGGCGCGGCGCGCGTTCGGCTCCGGCGTGTGGTTCGTCGCGGCGGTCGCGCTGCTCTCCCTGAACCCGCTGATTCTCGATCACCTTTCGGCCGCGCGGGGCTACGGCATGGCGATGGCGCTGTGGATGTGGGCGCTGGAGTTCCTTCTTGTGTACCTGGAACAGTCCCCCGGCTCCGGGGAAGGGCTGCTGAGCCGGGCGGGCCTTTGCCTGGGGCTCGCCGTGGCAGCCAACCTGGCGTTCGCGTTTCCGGTGGCAGCGCTCGGCGGCGCCTTTTGCCTCACGGCGCTCCTATGGAAGCGGACTTCGGCGTGGGTTCTGGCGGAACAATTGGCGGTTCCCGCGGCCGTGGTCGCTTTCCTAATTCTGGTATTGCCATTGAGCCATGCGGAGCCGGAGAACTTCTATTTCGGCGGCGCCAGCCTTCGCGATACCGTCCGCAGCCTGGCTTTGCTCTCGGTCTATCACACCCGGCGAGTGGCCGCTTTTCCGGCGGCCATCGGCGATCCAAAGGTCATCGCTCGGGTGGCTTGCATCGGGCTAGGCGCGCTGGCGATGGCCGCCGCGTTCGCCGCCGTCTTGGCGCTGTGGCGGCGCGAGAAGGGAAGAACGGCCGGCCTCCTGCTTCTGACGTCCGGCACTATAGCCCTGGGGTTGGCGCTTCTGGCGGCGGCCCACTGGATGGGCGGAATGCGCTACCCTCTGAACCGGACCGGCTTGTACTTCATACCCATTGCAACTCTGGCGGGGATGGTTCTGGTCGCACGCACCAACTGGCTGCCGTTGCGCGCGGCCGCCGGCCTGTTTGCGGCTGTCCTCGCCGCCCAATACCTGACGCAATTCACCACGCGGACCTATGGCGAATGGATGGGCGAGGCGGAAGCGGAGTCTCTGGTTCAGGCGCTGATACGCGACGCGGGCGGAAAGCCGGTCTCCATTGCCGCCGGTGGAGTGGAGGAGCCCGTCCTGAGTTTCTATCGGGATCGTTACCGCCAGAAGAACTGGGAACCCGTCGAGCGTGGGCTGCCCGACCGCAATTTCAACTACTACGTCCTCACCATCGATGATGCCGCCCTTGTGGAGAAGCGTCACCTGAGAATCATATATAAGGACCTGTGGTTGACGCTGGCTCGATCCGGCTTCTGATGGAACGCGGCCAGGGTGGTGGTTTTCGGCCACCTCGCAGCCGCGTTAATTCCAGTTAATCAGTTGAAATGAAACCACATGCCATTTGGCCACGCGCGTGCCTTATGGGAGGCTGTAGTTCGGGAGATCAGTCATGAAACGGTTTCCGCATTTGCGTTACTTTGCTCTCGCAGGCGCTGTTCTGCTATCGGCCGGGGGGTTCACTCCGGCGCGGGCGCAAGCGGACCCCAACGACGTTCAGCGCGCCGTGGCTCGCGTCAGCCTCATTGAAGGCGACGTCTCGGTTCGCCGTGGCGATTCGGGAGACTGGGTGGCGGCCGCCATCAATGCGCCCTTGGTCTCCACCGATGATCTCGTGACCGGGCAGAATTCGCGGGCCGAAATCGAGTTCGACGCCTCCAACGTCATGCGCATCGGCGGCAATGCCGAAGTGAAGTTCGCCGAGTTGGAGTACGGGCGCTATCAGCTCGATGTAGCGCGCGGCACGGTGACTTTCCGGGTCCTGCGCCCAAGCGCCGTAAATGTTGAAGTGGATACTCCGAGCGTGTCCGTAAGGCCTTCGAAACTAGGGAGTTATAGAATCACCGTGAGCGAGGCGGGGGAGTCCGAAGTGACCGCCCGCGTCGGCAGTGTCGATGTCTTCACGCCTAAGGGATCGGAATCGGTAAACGTCGGCCAGACCCTCATGGCCAGAGGCGCAGCCGCCGATCCGGAGTTTCAGATCGTCAACGCCATCGCGATTGACGACTGGGACCGCTGGAATATGGCCCGCGACAGCGCCGCGCTGGCGTCGACGAGCAATCAGTATGTGCCCGAGGGCGTATACGGCACGGAAGACCTGGACCAGAACGGCCAGTGGGATAATGTGCCCGACTATGGATACTGCTGGCGGCCGGCGGTGGTCGCGGGTTGGGCGCCCTACAGCTTGGGCCGCTGGGTGTGGGAGGATTGGTACGGGTGGACGTGGATCAGCTACGACCCGTGGGGCTGGGCTCCATACCACTATGGCCGGTGGTTCTATCGGGCCAACTTTGGCTGGTATTGGTATCCTGGCGCGCGGGGCATGCACTACTGGTCTCCGGCGCTGGTGGGGTTCATCGGTTGGGGCGGAGGGGGCTTGGGCTTCGGGCTCGGGTTCGGGTTCGGCAATATCGGCTGGGTACCGCTGGCGCCCTACGAAGTCTTCCATCCGTGGTGGGGCGCGAGCTACTATGGCCGGCCTGGTTTTATCAACCGAAACTTGAACATTGCTAGCGGAAATATAAATAATGTTTACAGAAATGCTGGAGTACTGAATGGCGTCACGGCGGTTCGCGGCGCGGACTTCCAAGCTGGCCGTTTCGGCAATATGTCGCACTTTAACGGTAGCCAGATCGGCAGCGCCTCGGTAGTGCGGGGCGGGGTGCCGATGGCGCCCTCGGCGGCGAATCTGCGGTTTAGCGATAGGGCGGTGGCTAGCACTCCGCGGACGAGCGCCAATACGCAGTTTTTCTCGCGCCAGCAGTCGTCCACGGCTGCCCAGCGCATCCCGTTCGCGCAGCAGCAGAGGGCTTTCGAGCAGGCCGGCATGCCGGTTCGCGGCGGCGTGGCAGGGGCGACGCCAGGTGCAAGAGGCGCTACTGCGGTTCCGAACGGCCTCCGGCAGGGCGTCGGTGTTCCGGCGCAGGGTGGCATGCGGCAGGGCGTCACGCCCTCCACGGCTCCGCGGATTAGCCCAAGCTCAGCGGCGCAGAGCACGCAGCCATCTGGGAACCAGGCCGCGCAGCCAGCTCCGCAGAACCGGGGCGGCTGGCAGAGGTTCGGCGACCCGGGCGCCAGGACGGCGCAGCCCGGAGTTGTGGGCTCCCAGGGCCAAGCGGCCCCGCAGCAGCCCGGGAATGGCGGCTGGAGCCGCTTCGGCAACCCGCAGGCGGATCGCCCACAGCAGCAGCCTCAACAGCAGAATCGGATTCAGCCCGCGCCGAGCTACAACGCTCCGCGCTACAGCGCGCCGGCGCCCCAGCCGAGCGCTCCCAGGTATAGCGCTCCGGCCCCCGCGCCGCGCTCGGCCCCAGCGAGCCCCAGCCGCGGAGGTGGCGGCGGCAGCCACGGGCGGCGCTGACGATTTCTCCGGTGGATGATTTTCTTCCCCTAGGCCCGGTCCCGTTCAGCGGGGACCGGGCCGTTTTTTCGGAGGCAGGCACATAAGTTTACATAATATACGTTATCAGAAGCAGAGCCCAGGCCCCGGAAGCCTCGGTGCGCCAGTGCGCCAGCCGGCCCATGGTCGATGCCGCTTGGGAAGCCGCACACATGCTCTTTTTGCCGAATCGGGAAAAGGCCGCATAGAATCAGAGAGTTACCAGAAATGCCTACATCGCGTAGGCATTTCGGATAAAATCGAGACAGGAAAAGGCACTTCCACCATGAACATAGACCAGCGCCTCGAAAGACTCACGGAGCGCCACGAAGCGCTTACCCAATCCGTCGAACTCCTCCACGCCATGCAGGGCGCCAACGAAAAACGCTTCGAGGAGATCGGCGCCACCTTCGCCCTGGTCACCCGCAACTTCGAAACCGTCCTCGACTCCATCAAACGCCTCGAAAACATCGCCACTGCCCACGAGCAACGCATCGAAGACCTCGAGCAGTAAGGCGGAACGCCTACACCGCCGTAGCGCCCAGCCCCCGATGCACGGCCGCCCGCTGCCTCAGATGGACACCCTAAAGCAACGTCTCCGAAGGTCTTAGTGCGCCGGCGCCAGGGCGTCGAGAAGGAAAGCTGGCGCGCCCGGAGGGACTCGAACCCCCGGCCTACTGGTTCGAAGCCAGCCGCTCTATCCAACTGAGCTACGGGCGCGCAGTCTTCATTCTAGCAAGCGTCTACGCTTCCGCCACCACCGGATTCACCAGGTCGCCGAGGCCTTCGATGCGGACCGTGGCTTCATCGCCGGGCATCAGCCAGCGCGGAGGCTTGCGGGCGAAACCCACGCCGGCGGGAGTGCCGGTGGCGATGATGTCGCCGGGCTCCAGGGTGAAGACGCTCGAAAGGTGGGCGATCAGGCGCGGGATGCCGAAGATCATTTCGCGGGTATTGGAGCGCTGCATAACCTCGCCGTTCAGGAGGAGCGAAATGTCCAGCGCCTGCGGGTCTTCGATCTCGTCCGCGGTAACGATGGCGGGGCCGAAGGGCGCGAAGGTGTCGAACGTCTTGCCGATCATCCACTGGCTGGTGGCCCTCTGGAAATCCCGCGCGCTCACGTCGTTGAAGGCGGTGTAGCCGAACACATGTTCGCGCCAGCGGGCCTCCGGGATGTAGCGGCCGCCGCGTCCGATCACCACCGCCAGCTCGGCTTCGTAATCCGGCATGGAGGAGAACTTCGGCAGCACGATGGGGCAGCGGTGCCCCGTGGCCGCGGTGGGGAATTTGGCGAACACGGTGGGCACTTCCGGTATGGCCGCCTTGGATTCGGCGGCGTGGTCGCGGTAATTGAGACCAATGCAGACGATTTTGGGCGGGCGCGGGAGCGGCGCCAGCAACCTGGTTTCCCTGGCGTCGAACGCCGCGCCGCCGGGCGCATCTCCGACCCATGCGCGCACGCGGTCCAGAGCCCCGGCCCCGCCGCGGATCACGCCCAGTAAGTCATCGAAGCCCGCGCCGCGAAGCCCCACCATCTTCCCGTCAGCCAATACGCCGGGCTCGCTATGGCCTTCCCGCTGAAACGTCACGAATCGCAAAGGGCAACCTCCGTCAAGCAGTGTACCATCCGCTCGCCCATGACTTTGAAGCGGAGACACGGAGAATTTCGAGGCGCGACGCAAACGAGAGGAGCGACAACGAACAATCCCGGGAGTTCCTTCGCGCCCCCGCGTCAAGGCGTTGATGCGTCGCTACTTGGCGTCCGGTCTGGGGAAGAACTCAAGGTCCAATACCGCGGGGGTTTTTTTCATCAGGTCCTCGACGGCTTTCTGCGCCTGTAGCGGGCCCAACTGCCGTTCCAGGTCGGGCCGCACCTCTTCGAAGGACTTGGCGTCCTTGCTTTCCACCTTGATCACGTGATAACCGAACGGCGTTCTGACAGGCTCGCTGACTTCGCCCGGCTTCAGAGCGAAGGCGACCTGCTCAAAGGAGGGCACCATCTGGCCGTGCCGGAAGGTCCCCAGGTCGCCGCCTTTGGCGGCCGAGCCCGCGTCGTCGGATTCCTGCGTCGCCAGCTTGGCGAAGTCCTCGCCTCCCTGGATCTTTTGCCGCAGAGCCTGCGCCTTGGCCAGAGCCTCGGCGTCGGTAAGGTCCTTCTGCCCGGCCTTGAGGGGCAGCGACGATCCCTGGAAGCGAATGAGGATGTGGCGGGCATGGACCTGCTCGAACTCGGCCTGGTGGTCTTGGTAATACTTTCTCAAATCTTCTTCGGAGGGCTTGTTGTCCTTGATAATCTGCGCATAGGTCAGAGCCGCGAGGACGTTCTCGGCCTGGAAGTCGGCCTGCGCCTTATAGGTGGGACTCTCATCCAGCTTGAGACGCTTTCCCTCCTTGGCGAGCACTATCATTCTGGCCAGGCTCTCGCCAAGCTGGGTCCGCGCGGGGCCGCGAAGCTGGGCGCGAGATTGTTCTGGCAGCGTGTCGATAAGGGCGTCGAACTGGGCGGCGGTGATGCGGACATCGCCAACAGTCAGGATCACCTTGTCGGGCGCCACGGCGGGCCGGGCGTCCGGCGCTTTCGCCGCCGGCCCCGCAACTGGCGGGGCCGCCGGCGGAACGGGCCTGGCAACCGGAGGAGGCGTCTGAGCGAGCAGGCACGCCGCTGGCAGGAGAGATATAAGACCGCGCGATAACGTCATTTCCCTATCTTATCAGCGAGCCCGCGGAGGCTGAGGCTTGACCCAAAATACCCGCCCCGCTGATATCATAAACGGCATCGGCCATGCAAAATGGGAAGCTTCCACGGGTCTACCCGATCCTCGACACGGAATCGCTGGAGGCTCGCGGCCTGAGCCTCGAAACCGCGGCGGCGGCGTTGCTCCATGGCGGCGCCGGCATCCTGCAAATTCGTCATAAGGGGCACTGGAGCCGCCAGGTCTTCGAATCGGCGGGCCGCGTGGCGCGGTTATGTCGCGATGCCGGGGCGCGGTTGATAGTCAACGATCGCGCCGATTTCGCCAGGCTGCTCGAAGCCGGCCTGCACGTAGGTCAGGACGACCTGGCTCCGCGCGACGCCCGCCTGCTGATGGGCCCCGAGGCGATCATCGGCTTCTCCAGCCACAATGCCGGCCAGCTTGTGGCCGCTGGAGCCGATCCCGTGGATTACGTGGCGCTCGGTCCCGTGTTTTCCACCCGGACGAAGCGCAATCCCGATCCTGTGGTGGGGGTGGAGGAAGTGCGCCGCTGCCGCGCGCTCCTTTCGAAACCGCTGGTGGCGATAGGTGGAATCACGCGGGCCAACGCGATGGAGGTTCTGTGCGCGGGCGCCGATTCGGTGGCCGTAATCGCCGACCTGCTACCCGCAAATGCGACGCCGCGATCTCTCCGCGAACGGATGGAAGAATGGAATCGACTCGTGACAGCGGTCTAATCAAGGCTCTCGGGCTGGTGGACTCCACCACGCTGGTGATGGGGTCGATGATCGGCTCGGGGGTGTTCGTGGTGGCGGCGGACATCTCGCGCCAGGTCCAGTCCCCCGCCCTGATGATGATGACGTGGTTCGCCACGGCGGCGCTCACCCTGATAGCGGCGCTCAGTTACGGCGAGCTTGCGGCGGCCATGCCGCACGCCGGCGGGCAGTACTTTTATCTGCGCGAAGCCTTCGGGCCGATGTGGGGGTTCTTGTTTGGCTGGACCATGTTCCTGGTGATTCAGACCGGAACCATCGCCGCCGTCGCCGTGGTGTTCGCCAAGTACGCCGGAGTCTTCTTTCCGTGGATTTCCGCGCGGCGCTACCTGGTGGGCGGCGGCAGGATCGGGCTGACCACCCAGCAACTTACGGCCATTTCCCTGATCGTGTTCCTCACCTGGTCGAACACGCGCGGCATCCGCACCGGCGCCAGGGTGCAGAACGTTTTCACCTTCGCCAAGGTGGCCGCTCTGCTGGGGCTGATCGGCTTTGGATTTCTGCTAGGCCGTAATCCCGCTGCGGTGAGCGACAACTTCACCCATTTCTGGCGCGGGGCCAGTTGGAACCTGGAGACCGTGCGGCTGACGGGGGTGGCGATGGTGGGCGCGCTGTTTTCGTCCGACGCCTGGAATAACGTGACCTTCACCGCCGGAGAAGTTCGCAATCCCAAGCGCAACCTCCCGCTTTCGCTCGCCCTGGGCGTGGCCATTGTCTCGGCGCTTTATATCGCCTCGAATTACGCGTATCTCAACGTGCTGACGTTCCACGAGATCCAGACCGCGGCGGAAGACCGCGTGGCCACCGCGGCGGCGTTCAAGATGTTCGGGCCGGTGGCCGTTCAATTGATGGCCGCCGCCATCATGATCTCGACTTTCGGCTGCAACAACGGGCTGATCCTCTCCGGCGCGCGGGTTTACTACGCCATGGCGAAGGACAAGCTGTTCTTCCGCAAGGCCGCCGAACTCGACCCGGTGCATCGCGCGCCGCGCTTTTCCCTGCTGATGCAAAGCGGCTGGGCGATCCTGCTGACTCTCAGCGGCAGTTATAGCGACCTGCTGGACTACGTGATTTTCGCCGTGCTTCTGTTCTATATGCTGACTATCTCGGGGTTGTTCGTGCTGCGCCGCACGCAGCCGGATCTCGAGCGGCCGTACAAGGCCATCGGATACCCCGTGCTTCCGGCCGTCTACATCGCGGCGGCGGGGGTGATTGAAGCGCTGCTCCTGGCGTACAAGCCGAACTACACCTGGCCCGGCCTGATTATCGTACTCCTGGGAGCGCCGGTATATTTCCTCTGGAAAAGGCGAGCAGGCAACGCGCCAGTCACGCAGTAGCCATACCGACCGCTCCCTCACGGTCGCGGCTCTATAAGTCTGGCAAGCCTATAAGTCTGGCGAGCCGCGACCGTGAGGGAGCGGTCGGTGCAGTTGTTTCGGAACGGGTCCTCACTGGAAAACACGGTCCGGCGGGTTCACAGGGACGCGCGCGTGCGCCTTCTGAACGCGCAGGTACAGGATGCGCACCAGCGCCAGCGCCGGCACCGAAAGGAAGGCCCCCGCGACACCCGCCACTTCCGCCCCAGCGAACACGCCGAATAGCACCATGAGCGGGTGAAGCTCCACTCCTCGGCCCATCAGAAGCGGCGAAAGGAAGTAGTCCTGAAACATGCGGAAGGCCACCAGGAATATGATCACGGCGATAATGTGCGACCCGGAGATTGCCGCAATCAGCACGATTGTGACGCTGGCGGTCAGCGGTCCGAGCGTGGGAATGATCTCCAGCAAGGCCGCCAGGAGCGCCAGCAGAATTCCATAAGGAATGCCGACGATGGAAAAGAAGACGCTGTAGGCCGTGAAGGCGGCCAGGGAGAGCAGCATCAGGGCGCGCATGTAGCGCGCCAGGAGAGCGTCGAGATCCACCATCACGTCGTCCAGCAGGCCGCGGCGCGGGCCTTCTTCCACCAGGGAGAGAATGTGCTCGCGGATGGCCCGCCCGTCCTTCAGGAAGAAGAACCCCAGAACCGGAATAATGACGAGGTAGACCAGGCCGCTGGCCACCGTGAGAATCCGCAATCCGGCCTCCGCCGCCGAGGCGAACATGTCGCTCGATCGCTTGGAAATCTCAGCCTGAAGCTCGTCGAGGATCCGGACCTTGTATCGACTCACGACGCCGGGCGTGGAGGAATCGGCCGGTTGGTTCTTCCACTGCTCCACCTGGGCGGGGAGATTCCGGCTCAAGGACTTGGCCTGATAAGCCACCCGCGACCCTATCTGGAAGCCGCCAAAGCCCACCACGCCGACGAAAATCACGTAGGACAAGGCTAGGGCCGCCCCGCGCGCGCGGGTGGGAAGAAAGCGGTCCAGCAGGTTGACCAGGGGGGATAAGAGATAGGCGAACAGCACCGCCAGCACGAAAACGAACAGAGTCGTGCGCGCCAGGTAGACCAGAACCAGCAGCGCCACCACAAGCGCGACGGTCCAGGTGGATCTCGCTGCGTTGCGGTCGATTCCGAGCATGATCGTCTGCGGCCCGCTTCAATTCTAACGCGGCGCCGGCTCGGTTGGGTCGGGCCTTTTGGCCTGCCGCCGGCTTTCTAGCCGGCGTTCTTCGCGCCTGTCGTAGGACGCCGGGCCGAAGCCCGGCGGCAGCCAAAAGGCCTGGCCCCACTACGACGCACGCGCCGGCTATTCCACCTTTATGTCGCTCCCTTTGTCGGCGGGCAGCTTCTCGATACGTACCCGCGCGATGCGGTTCCGGTCCATTTCCAACACCGTGTAGCGCCGGCCGCCGTATTCCACCGATTCGCCCGCGCGGGGGATTTCGCCCAGGCGGAAAAGCAGGAAGCCCGCCAGAGTCTCGAAGCCGGCATCGGCGGGGATTTCGATGCCATACTCGCCTTCCATGTCGCGGATGCGGGTGGTCCCGTCCAGTTCCGCCTCCCGGGCGTCGATGCGCGGGCCGGTCTTTTCGTCATGCTCGTCTTCGATGCGCCCCACCACCTGTTCCAGCACGTCCTCCACGGTCAGCATTCCGACAATGGTTCCGAACTCGTCCACCACCATCGCCATGTGGGAGGGGCCGGTGCGAAATTCTTCCAGCATCTGCGAGAGCGGCTTGGTTTCCGGCGCCACCAGGTGCGGGCGCAGGAGATTGGTCAGGCGAAAGGCGCGGCTGGGGCGTCCGGAACGGATTGCGCGGCGGCGCTCCTCCCACACCGGGAGCAGGTCTTTGTAGTGCAGGATGCCGACGATCTTCTCAGGGGCGCCCTCGTACACGGGCAGGCGCGAGTGGCCGTGCTCGATCATGGCGCGCAGCACGTCATCCAGGTCCGCGCTCGACGGAATAGAGACAATGTCGTTGCGCGAGATCATGATCTCGCGGACCGAGACGGCCCCCAGGTCCAGCACGCGGTGGATCATATCCTCCTGAACCTCGGGAAGATAGCCCAAGCCTCGGCTGGAACTGACGATGAGCTTCAACTCCTCGGCCGAGTGGCCGCCGCCGTGGGCGGAACGGCCCAGCCGCAAAGCGCGCGTAATGGCGCCGGCGGAACGCTCGATCACCACCACAAACGGCAGGGAGAGGCGATAGAACACCAGCAGCGCCGGAGCTACCAGCGCGGCCAGGCGATCCGCTTTCGCGAGAGCCAGATTCTTGGGCGCCACTTCGCCCAGCACTACGTGGAAGTAGCTGATGATGAGGAACGCCAGCGCAAACGCGGCTCCGCTCAGCAGCTTCGCGGCGGCGGGCGTGGCCGGGGGATGGAAAAGGCCGGTGAGGATGCGATACAGCGTGTCCTCTCCGGCCCAGCCCAGACCGAGGCTCGCCAGGGTCACGCCCACCTGCGTCACGGAAAGCAAACGGCCGGGGTTAGCCAGCAGATTCAGGGCCGCCTGCGCGCCGGCGTACCCGTCCGCGGCCATCTGCCGTAGCCGCGAGTGCCGCACCGAAAGCAGCGCCACCTCGGCAGCCGCAAAGAAGCCGTTGACGGCGATCAGCAGTACCACCAACAGGATGTGGAATAGCGAATGGCTCACGGGGTCCGAGTTTATTTTACCGGGGATCGCCAGCCGCATGGGCGGGCATCCGTCTAGATGGCAGCCGATTCACTCCGTTACCAAGGTGGGAGCCTTATCCCACGATGTCCGAGTTCCGCTTGGATTGACAAGGCGGAAGCCTTATCTTACGGCGCCGCCACCCGTTATCATGGAATTTGGCCCCCCCATCGATCCACCCACTCTCCGCACGCGTGGTGAAATACGTAAACCTGGGCATCGCCATAGCTCTGGCCGCCGCGCTGGCGCTGGTCTTCTGGTATGCTTGGCGGCCGCTGCCGCCCAGATCGGGGCGCATCGTGGCGCCCATTAGCGCCGCGGCGACCGTCTCATTCGACAATCTGGGCGTACCCCACATTCGCGCCGCCAATCAAGAGGACGCCCTTTTCCTGCAAGGCTATGTTACGGCTCAGGACCGCCTATGGCAGATGGATGGCCTGCGCCGCTTCGCGGCGGGGGACTTGGCGGAGATCCTGGGTCAGGCGGGGCTGGAATCGGACCGCGACGCGAGACGGCTGCGTATCCGGCGCATCGCCGAGGCGGCTTACGCCACCCTGCCAACGGCGGACCGCGCCGCTTATGCGGCGTATACACGCGGCGTCAACTATTTCATCGCGCAGCATCTGGGCGGCCTGCCGCTCGAGTTCTCCCTGCTCGGCTACCAGCCGCGCCCGTGGAGCGTGGTGGATTCCATGGTTGTCTGCCTGCACATGTTCCGAACCCTCACCACGTCGTGGCGCGACGATATTTTGAAACGAGACATGCTGGCGGCGGGCGACCGGAAGAAGGTGGACCTCCTGTTCCCCCTGGGCGCCGGCCTCGGCCCCCAGCCGGGCTCCAATGCCTGGGCCCTCGCCGGAAGCCGTACCGCATCCGGCAAGCCATTGCTTTCCAACGATATGCACCTCGAGTATGGGCTTCCCTGCATCTGGTACATGACGCACATACAGGCGCCCGGCCTGGACGTCTCCGGCGTCTCGCTGCCCGGCGCCCCCGGGGTGGTGGTGGGGCACAACCAGCGAATAGCCTGGGGCATTACGAACCTGGAGTTCGACGTCCAGGACCTGTACATCGAGAAGTTCGACGACCGCACCGGCCGGTACGAGTATCGCGGTCAGGTGGAGCAGGCGCGCGAGGAGCGTGAGATCATCCGCGTGAAGGGCCATCCCGCCTCCGAGCTCACCGTTTGGGTGACGCGGCACGGACCGCTGTATTACGCCGAGGGCCAAGACCGCATGGCGCTGCGTTGGGTGGCGGCGGAGCCCAACCTCTTTGAGTACCCGATGCTGGACCTCGACCGCGCCCGGAACTGGAACGACTTCACCGACGCGCTCAAGCGGTTTCCGGGGCCGGGATCGAATTTCGTCTATGCGGACGTTGACGGAAACATCGGCTATCACGCCGCCGGCAAGCTGCCCATCAGGCGCGGATTTGCGGGAGATACGCCTGTAGACGGGGCCTCCGGCGATTTCGAATGGGACGGCTTCATTCCCTTCGAACAGCTTCCAGCCAGCTTTAATCCTCCCAGCGGCCTGATTGTGAGCGCCAACCAGAGCGCGTTTCCGGCGGACTACCCTTACCCGGTGAATGGCCAGTTCGCGGCGCCCGGGCGCGCGCGGCAGATTCGCGACCTGATTTCGGCGCGTGGAAAGTGGCGCGCCGAAGACCTGCTGGCGGTTCAGAAGGACGTTTACTCCGCGTTCAACAGGTTTCTGGCCGGCCAAATTGTGGCTGCGTGGGACCGCCGCAAGGCGCCTAGCCCGGCCATGGATTCCGCGGTTTCGTTGCTGCGCGAATGGAACGGGCAGATGGAGAAGGACCAGGCAGCCCCTTTTCTGATCGGCCTGGCGTATCGCTACATCCGCTCCGCCGCGGCCGAAAACGCTGCGCCCGCCAAGGGAGGGCAATACGAGCTGGCGATGGCCCCCGTGGCCGTGGAAAAACTGCTGCGGGAACGCCCCGCGGGCTGGTTCCCCGACTACGACGAGATGCTCCGGCGCGCGCTGGCGGACGCCGTGGAGGAGGGCCGCCGGCTGCAGGGCCCCGATCCCCGAAGATGGCAGTATGGAGCGTACCTCACCATCGCCATCAACCATCCGGTGATCCACCAACTGCCTCTGGTGGGGAAGTATTTCGACATCGGCCCGGTTCCCATGAGCGGAGCCGGCAGCACCGTGAAGCAGACCACGCGAACCCTGGCGCCCTCCATGCGAATGAACGCCGACCTGGGGGATTGGGACCGTTCCCTGTTGAACATAACCATCGGCCAATCCGGCCAGATCCTCTCCGGACATTACAAAGACCAATGGGACGCGTACTACAATGGCCGCAGCTTCCCGATGCAGTTCGAAAAGGTGGAGGCCAAGAGCAAGCTGGAGTTCGCGCCGGCAAGCGCAAACGCGCGCTGACGGGCCATGTGGGACAGGCGTTTCCGCCTGTCAATCTCCGTCCGGCGCGCTAGCTGAACGCGGTTGGCAGGCGAGAGCTTTTGCCCCACAAGCGTCGCAACGAAGCCGGCGCTGTATCATCTAACTCAGGAGAACTCATGCGTAGCATTCGTCTTCTCGCCCTAATTCCCCTTGTCGCGTCGTCGCTAGCCGCCCAAACGCTCCCCAATGGAGCCATCCAGGGGACCGGCAACGCCACCATCGCTGTGAATCCCGACCAGGCCCAGTTGACCTTGGGAGTGCAGACGCAGGCTGCCAGCGCGCAAGCGGCCGCCTCTGCGAACGCCGCCCAGACCTCCGCCGTCATCACCGCGTTGAACGCGCTGCTGGGGTCCACGGGGGCGCTCCAGACCGTGGGATATTCGGTGTACCCCACCTACAACTCCACCGGACAGGCGATCACAGGTTATACGGTGACCGATACGCTCCAGGCCACCACCGCCGATCTGTCTCTGCCCGGGCGTTTGATCGACGTCGCCACCCAGGCCGGCGCAACCAGCATCGGCGGCTTGTCGTTCGGCCTCAAGAACCCGGACCCGGTGAAACAGCAAGCCCTGACGCAGGCGGCCAAGCAGGCGCAAGCGCACGTGGCGGCCATCGCGGCCGGATTAAGCGCCAAGACCGGCCCGCTGCTCTCCGCGCAGGAGGCGACTTCGGTCTCTTCGGTTGCGCCGGGGGCAACCGCCGCGGCCGCTACCCCGGTGATCACGGGTACCGTGAATGTCTCCGCCACGGTTACCATCAACGTGCAACTGGCGGCGCAATGACGGAGGCCATCGCAACTCTCGGGGGCGGGTGCTTCTGGTGCCTCGAAGCAGTGTATGACGAGCTGCGCGGAGTCACCTCCGTGGAGTCCGGGTACATGGGTGGCCGGAATCCGAATCCGAGCTACGAAGACGTGTGTACGGGCCGGACCGGGCACGTGGAAGTGACGCGGATCGTGTTCGACGCCGACGTGGTCTCCTATGGCGACATCCTGGAAGTCTTCTTCGCCATCCATGACCCGACGTCGCGCGACCGCCAGGGCAACGATGCCGGCCCGCAATACCGCTCCGCGATCTTCTGCCATGACGAAGGCCAGCGGTCCACGGCCGAAGAGACCATTCGGCATCTGAACGCCGGGGGCGCCTGGCCATCGCCCATAGTGACCGAAGTGCGCCCGGCCGGCGCGTTCTACCGGGCCGAAGACTACCACCAGGAGTATTTCCGCAACAACCCCGACCGGCCATATTGCGCGTACGTGGTGGGCCGTAAGGTGCGGAAATTCCGTGAGAAGTTTGCGGCGCGCTTGAAGGACGGAGGCTGAGGCAGCCATGAAGATCGCGGTTTTGTCGGACATCCACGACAACGTGTGGAAACTGGCGGCGGCGCTAAAGGCTGCCCGGGAGGCGGACGCGCTGATTTGTTGCGGCGACTTGTGCTCGCCGTTCGTGGTGCGCCAACTGGGCCGCGAATTCCCGGGCCCCATCCACATTGTCTTCGGTAACAACGATGGCGACCTGTTCCGCATCGCCAACAACGCGCGCCTCTACGATCACATCCACCTGCATGGCGAGATGTTTCGCGGGGAATTCGACGGCAAACGCGTGGCCGCCAACCATTACGACCAGATCGCGCGCGCCATCGCGGCGTCCTCCGAGTTCGACGTGGTGTGTTACGGGCACAACCACATTTACGAGGTAGCGCGCATCGGGAGGACCCTGGCTATCAACCCTGGCGCCATCATGGGCGCAACCTTCGCGCCCGACGGCTCGCTCGCGGATGCGCCCTCCACGTTCGTCATCTACGATACGATTCCGGACGAAGCGAAACGGCTGGAGGTGTAGGCGCCCCTAAGAACTCAAGCCGCGGAGGAACGCCGATCGACACGGATAAGAAGTCTGTTTCTTGATCCGCGTTCCTCCGCGGCTTGAGTTCTTTCGCGGCAGCCGGCGCTCGTGATTCTGGCGAGCCGCGACCGTCAGGGAGCGGTTGGACGCGGAGGTGGGGCAGCCCGCTAGAAATCTTCCAGCAGGTGCCCCATCTTTTCCTTCTTGGCGCGCAGATAGGCCTCGCGCGTGTCGAGCACGGCGGCCAGGCAGGGTACCCGCTCGGCGACGTCCACGCCGGCGCTCTCCACCGCCTGGACCTTCTCGGGGTTGTTCGAAACCAGGCGGACCGATTTCAGCCCGAAGTACCGGATGATGGCGGCAGGCAGCTCGTAGCTACGCAAATCCGGCTCGAATCCCAAACGCTCGTTGGCCTCCACGGTGTCGGCCCCATGGTCCTGCAACTCATAGGCGCGGAGCTTGTTCAGCAGCCCGATTCCCCTGCCCTCCTGATGTTCGTAGATCAGCAGCCCGCGGCCCTCCTGGGCGATGCTCTCGATGGCGATTTCCAGTTGCGCGCGGCAGTCGCACCGCAAACTGTGAAAGACATCTCCGGTGAGGCACTGGGAATGGATGCGAACCAGCGGAGGAGGCTGGCCGCCGAGGCGGCCCATCGCCAGTGCGACAGCTTCCTCGATGCGGGAGCCCGCCTGGCCCTCGAATCCGTAAATCCGGAAATGCCCGAATTGGGTTGGAAAGTCCGCTTCGGCCACCTTGGTGAGCCGCAACGCGGTGGAATGATCCATGCTTAACTGTTGGAAACCTTGATGCTTCTATTATAATGGCTGCGAAATCGGATGTGGGAAACCTTCGCGATCTCATTGCTGGTTAAGCTCGGCGTCGCGGCGTCAATCGCTTCGGTGCTGGCGCGATCCAACACGTTTACGACCTCGCTGATGCGCGAAAACCGCACCCTCCGCCAGCGCCTGGCGCTGGCGCTGTGGCTGGCCGTGATGTTCGGCGGGGGCGTCGCCACACGCCTGCTCAGCCGCAGCACCTATCACAGCGCCTACCACGGGGCCGACCTGGGACTCGAGGGCAGCTTGCTGGCCGGCTTGATCGGCGGCTATGTGCCGGGGCTGGCCGCTGGAATCCTGATTTCGCTCCCGGCGCTTTTCGGGGGCGAGATGCTGACCCTGCCGATGCTGGCCGGAATCGGCGTCTTCGGAGGGCTTATCCGCGATTGCGCCCCGGACCCCGAGGAAATCTGGCGCTTTTCGCCGTTCTTCGACCTCAACATCTACCGCTTCTTCAAGGAAAGCGCCAATCACCGCCGGACGGCGTTCCATCTGGTGATGTTCGCCTCCATCCTGTTCGCCGAGTTCCTGCGGCAGATGCTGGGCGGTCTGTTCGGCCAGTCGCGGATGTTCTACCTGACGCCCAAGTCCGACGGGATTCTCCATCCCCACCCACTTAGTTACGCGGCCGTATATGTCACCTCGCTTTTCGCGGTAGCCATCCCGCTGAAAATCTGGAACAACACACGCAATGAAAGGAAGCTGGAAGAGCAGGAGCGGCTCCTGGGGGAGGCGCGACTGGCGGCTCTCACCAGCCAGATCAATCCGCATTTCCTGTTCAACACCCTCAATTCGGTTTCCTCGCTGATCCGCACGGACCCCCATCAGGCCCGCCTCATGGTGGTGAGGCTGTCCAAAGTGCTGCGACGCCTGCTGCGCAAACACGAGAACCTCAGCGCGCTCCGCGACGAGCTGAACTTCATTGAAGACTACCTCTCCATCGAAGTGGTGCGGTTCGGAGACAAGTTGCGGTTCGAAAAAGACATAGCGGAGGATACGCTCGACATGCTGGTGCCCAGCATGCTTTTGCAGCCGCTGGTGGAGAACTCCATCAAGCACGGGTTGAGCGGCAAAGTGGAGGGCGGCACGATCCGCATTCGCACGCGCCGCGTGGCCTCGCGACTGCAGGTACTGGTGGAAGACGATGGAGCGGGCATCCCCGAGTCGAAGCTGGCCAGCTTATTGGACCATGGGATCGGGGTGAGCAACGTGAGTGAGCGGCTGAAAGTCCTGTTTGGAAGCGAGTACCGCATGTGGGTGGACAGCCGGCCGGGCGAGGGCACGCGCGTCCAGATCGAGATTCCCGAATTGGAGGCGCCGGCGCCGGTGGGATAAGGCTCCAGCCTTGTCAATCCGAGCGAAGCTCGGACGGGGTGGGATAAGGCTCCAGCCTTATCCCACTACTCGGCTCGCGAGTAATAATACGTGTACTTGCTATATAGCTCGGAGGCGCGGGCGCCGTTGGCTACGATCCCCAGTACGTTGTTCTCGCACAAGGACTGCATGGCGCGGGTCACATTGTCGAACGTCGTGGAACCGATCTTCACCACCAGGACCGTGCCATCGGCCAAGGTGGCCAGCAGGTTGGCATCCGCCGAGAACAGCAGCGGAGGCGTATCGAAGATGGCCCAGGTGAAATACCGCGGCAGTTCCTCGAACAGCGCCCTGGCGTGGCGGGTATTGAGCAACTCGAGGGGGTTTTTCACCAACGTCCCCGCGGGCATCACGTAGAGATTGATTCCTTCGATCCGCCGCAACGCCTCGCCGAACTTGCACTGGCCGGAAAGATAGTCCGAGAGGCCCGGCGCGCGGGATATCTGGAACAGGTTGTGAATCACCGGGCGCCGGAGGTCGAAATCGCCCAGCAGGACGACATTCTCCGCCAGTTGCGACTGGGCCAGCGCCAGGTTTACCGCCGTAAACGTCTTCCCCTCGGCGGGGGACGGGCTGGTGACTACCACGGTATGCAGCGGCTGCAGCGTTTGCAGATGGTTCAGCCGCGTGCGCAGGGTACGGAACTCTTCCGAGGGAGTCTCATGCGAATTGTTTATATCGAGGAGGTGCGACTCGGGCGCGGGCTGGAAAGGCGCCACCGGAGCTTCCCCGATAGACGCTGGATGCAGGTTGGCGCGGACGGGCGGCGCGGCGCCCGCATCCAACGCAGGGATCTCCGCGGAGCCTATTCCGGCCGACAGGGGGGACAACCGCTCTTCCGGCGGCAGCCCTCCCTGCTCGGCTCGGCGTAGCGCATCGTGTACTCGGCTCATGTAGTCTCCAATATCGCGCGGCGTCCCGTCAGCCCGCGTGAGGCGTGAAATAGTAATACATCGCTGCGATCATGGCGATCACCCCGACCAACACCGCGCTCGACCAGGCCAGCCAGAACAGGCGCCGCTTTCGGCGCACCAGTAGACCGTTTTCCAGCAGCGGGATGCTGCTCAAAACCGGCAGGTTGGTATATGCGCGGACGTCCTTGAGGTTCTTCAAAGAGGTATCCTTGGCCTCTTTGGCGCCAGCCAGCGCCAGCCCCAACATGAGCCCCAGCCCGATGCCGGCGCCGGCGATCTCGTACCGGTTGGGTTCCGCCGGGGTCTGCGGCAGGTTGGCCGGATCGAGCACTTCCAACTGCTCGCCCCATCCGCGGTCTTCCAGGTTCCTGGCCGTCTGGGATATTTCCTGGCGCTTCTTCAGATCGTCGTAGCGCTCCTTGGCGAGCGCCAGATTCTGTTGAAGCTGCGCGGCTTCCTGCTCCACTACCGGACTGTTCTCGATCTTCCTCCGCACATCCTTAAGATCCTGTTCCAGCCCATCCTTTTCCTTGGCGATGTCCTTCATCGCCACTTCATCGTTCGCGATCTGGGTCTTGATACTGGCAATCTCGCCATCAATATTGCTCAGGGTGGCCCTCTGCTGAAGGGTCAATCCCTTCTTAGGTTCCGACACCGGCGCCGCGCTCTGATCGGCGTCGAGCTTGGCCTGCTCCCGGTCCCGCTCGGCGCGCAGAATCTTGAGTTGGGCCTGGGTCGTCGTCACATTCGGATTCTGGTCGGTATATTGTTCCTGAAGAGCCGTCAGGGCGATCTCCAGCCCGCGGATCTGGTTCTCCAGATTGACCAGGTTCTGGCTCTTGACCGACTGAGCGGTGGGGGTCTGCGTCGCGTCGGTGGCCTGATCGATCAGCGCGCGGGTGTCGTTGCGGTTGTTGATGGCGGTTTCGAGGCTGTTCTTCTGCTGCTGCATCTGGCTTAGCCGGTCGCTGTCCTGCCCGATTCGCGCCTGAATGTTGGCCAGCAGAATGCCGTTGGTGCCGCTGTTTTCCGGAAGGCTGCCCTGGTGCGCCGCGCGGAACGCAGCGAAGTCGTGCTGCAGTTTGTCGAGGTTGTCGGACGCGTCCTTAACTTCGGCCTTCATGAACTCGGTGGTGTTGTCGGCGCTCTCGGTTTGAACCTGAATATTCTGCCTCGTCAGCCGGCTCACCAACTCGTCGACCACCGCCTTGGCCAGGCGGCGATCCGAATAGGAAAATTGAATACGAAACGCGGTCGCATAACGCCGGTCGCCCGATGCGTCCCCCAGCGGATCCATGCGGACGTCCTTCTGCATCTGGTCGATCGCATCTTCCAGCGGGGCATGGGCCAGCAGCTTCTTATACAGTTGAAGCTTCGGATCGCTGATGATGTTCGTGAGGGTGCCGCGGCTCAGAAGTTCGCCGCGCAACGACTCCAGCCTCTGCGCCATCTGGATACTGACGGTGCTCGGCACCACCCCGACCGCCACGGTCTGCGGAACGATGCGCATGAGGGCGAAGGAAACGTACGTGTCCGGCCAGAGGTACGCCACCACCACCGCGACCACCAGGCCCGCGAACGTCGGACCGAAGATCCAGGACCGGTAGCGGCGCAACAAGTCGAAGTAATCCTCGACATCCAGCGGACGCCGCGAAACGCTTACGTAATTCTGGGGAGCCCCCATAGCGCTAATCCTTCTCTGCCGTTCGATTCACTTCCGTACCCACGCCCCCTACTTCACGACAATTATGTCGCCGGGCTGGAGCAGAACATTCTGTTGCAGGTTCTTGCCCTTCAACATCTCTTTGTAATTGAAATGCAAAACCGACCGGCCGCCGTCGCGAAGAATGCGAATGTCCTTCTGGTTGGCGAAGTCCTTGAATCCCCCCGCCTGAACCAAGCCTTCCATTATGGTGGTCGGAACGATCAGGTTGTACTCGCCCGGCTTCAGGACTTCGCCTTGGAGGAAGTACTTCTTGCTGTTCACCGCCACCAGCCCGACGCTGACCTGCGGCTTCTTAATGTACACCGTCAGGCGCTCCGCGATGTCCTTCGCCAGTTCCTCGGGCGTTTTTCCGCTGGCGACGACCTCGTTGATGTACGGCATGGAAATCCGGCCGTCGGGCCGGACCAGATATTGGCCGGAGTAGTCTTTCTCCCCGATAACCAGGATCGACAGTACGTCCTGGGCGCCGATCATATACGTCTTTTCATCGACGGGCAGGGCGGCGGGGGATCGTACTTCGGAAGAGGGTTTGGGATTCGCCAGTTTGGCCGGATCGGCGGTAGCGGAGGGCTCTACGGCCTGCTTCCTGTCGCCGGCAGGGGCGGACGACCCGGCTTCCGGCGGCGCCGCCTGCGGCGACTGATCCCTATCTCCGGCGCCAGAGCACAACACCGGCGCCACCATCAAAAACGCACACAAAACAACCGTTTTCATCATCTTCCTCGGAGAGGAACCAGGCCTTTCGGCCGCCGGGATCGCGCTTCGCGCAACGGCGCTCTCCGCTCTCCAGTTTACAGCATTGCGGCGGAGGCCAGTAACGATCCTGGAGCCCCGCCAGCCCGGGAGCTACTATGCTTCCCTTATCGGCGCCACGGCTGCCGGCCTGCATAGTCCGTCCCCGCCCTCGCAGGGCGATCCAGGCGTCTCGACTTTTCATTGTTAAGAAGTTCTATTGTGGAAAGCAATGCTTGCCCGTCCAAGTCCAGTACTAGTACCATGCGCGGGACCGGCGCCAGCATCACGCCGGGCTCGGGCTTGATACACTTAAACATAGTGTATCGCTTCCAAAAACCGGAGACGGATTGGATGGCGGCCCGTAACTTATAGATGGCCCTGGTACTGAGGATGTGCAACTCCGAATTTCCCTCGGTCACAAACGTGCTGGCGGATGGGTGGGGAGTCTTGTATCGCTGACGCATAGCGGCGCCCGCCATGTTCCAGGAACTCAAGTTCCAACTTTCGACCGCGTTTCTTACCATAGTCACGCTGGCCGTCAGTATTGCCGCTATCATCAACTTCGACCAGCAGCAGAGGTTCCGGCTTCCCGACGATGGCGTGGTCTGGGTGGATCGCGCGGCCGGAGTCGAGGCGCTCTATGTAGCTCCCCGCAGTGGCGGGGCCAAGGCCGGCCTGCACCCCGGGGACTTGCTCAAGAGCATTGACGGCGTCCCCATCAAGAAGGCCATCCATGTCGCCCAGGTACTGGCCACCATCGGCTCGTGGCGGCAGGCCAGGTACACGCTCATCCGCGGCGGGGTGGAATTCGAGCCGACTTTGTTCGTCGAGGAGGCCCCGCGCGACCGCGCCGTGGCCTATCAGTACCTGGTCGGTCTATCCTATCTGGCCATCGGCCTGTTCGTTTATTTTCGCCGCGGCAGCGCCCACAAGGCCCGGCATTTCTACGTCCTGTGCCTGGTTTCTTTCGTGGTCTACTGTTTCCACTACACTGGAAAGCTGAACGGATTCGACAAACTCATTTATTACGCCAGCGCGATCGGGAACCTGTTCGCCCCCACGATTTTCCTGCACTTCTGCGTCACGTTTCCAGAGCCCCTGAAGTGGTTCCGCCGGCATGCGCACGTGGCTCTACTGTACCTGCCGGCGACGCTGTTGTCTCTGCTTTACCTGGGCTTTTCCTCGGGCGCCATGGCCTCCGAGATCTCGCTGGTGGAATTGCGGTGGCTGCTCGATCGCGTGGGGATGGTCTTTTCCACCGTGCCATATATAGTCGGCGCGCTGGCTTTGGCCCGCGAATACCGCAAGACCGAGGACCCCATCGTCCGCCAACAGTTGAAATGGCTGCGCAACGGCGCGCTGTGCGGCTCGCTGCCGTTCGCCGTGTTCTACGTGCTGCCGTACGCCGCCGGCGCGATTCCCAGCGAATACATGAAGATGTCGGTGCTCTCGATGGCCCTGATCCCGCTCACCCTGGCCTATGCCATTGTCCGCTACCGCCTGATGGACGTGGACATCCTGTTCCGCCGGGGCTACGCCTACACGCTGGCCACGCTGTGCGTGCTGGCGGCGTTCTACGGGGTGGTGTTCTCGCTGGGCAACCAGGTGCAGAAGTATTTCAAGGACCTGGGCAGCGCCGGCGTGCTCCTGTTGATGCTCACCGCCGCGTTTCTCTTTCAGCCCCTCCGCAACTGGATGCAGGAGCGTCTGGACCGGCATTTCTACCGCGACCGCTACGATTATCGCCGCACGCTGGTGGAGTTTGCGCGCGAGCTCAGCGCCGAAACCGATCTGGACGCCATGCTTTCCTCGGCCGGCGAACGGCTGCTCGAGACCCTCTCCATCAGGCGCCTGGCTTTCTTTCTGGCGGAGGAAACCCCCGGCGGCGCTCGATTCCGGTTGAGGAAGGCCATGGGCTCCAACCCCCGCCTGGCCAACGCCGACTGCGACGATCTGGACCTCGCCTTCCTGTGCTCGGAAACGTCCCAGCCCTATCTGTTCTTCGAGCGCACGCGGCATCAGCTCGACGTTGTGTTCCGGTCCTGGCCCGCCTCGGTGCGCGGCGCCATCGCCGATCTCGACCTCACCTACTACATTCCATGCACCGTTCGCGGCCGGACCATTGCTTTTCTGGGCATAAGCCGGACAGTGGACGGGGACTACCTTTCGAGCGTCGATCTCGAGTTGCTGGTCACCCTGGCCGGGTATGTGGGCATCGCCATCGAAAATGCTTCGCTCTATCGCTCGCTCCAGCGCAAGGTGGAAGAATACGAACGGCTGAAGGAGTTTAGCGAGAATATCGTCGAATCCATCAACGTCGGTATTCTGGCCGCCGACCTGGAAGACCGCGTCGGGAGCTGGAACACGCAGATCGAGCAGTTGAGCGGGATTCCTCGCGAACGCGCCGTGGGCGTGCGGCTGGGCGAGTTGTTTCCCGCCGAATTGGCCGATCAGTTTGAAAGCGTGCGCGGCGAAACCGGGATCCATCACATCTACAAGTTCGTCTTGAAAATGCCGGCGAACGGCAATGGGACTTCCGGCAAGTTCCGGGAAGCCACGCTGAACATCGCCATCGCCCCCCTGGTCTCGAAGGACCAGGAGCGCATCGGCCGGCTGATCATCTTCGACGATGTCACCGACCGCGCGGAATTGGAGCAGCGCCTGGTGCAGGCCGACAAACTCTCGAGCATCGGCTTGCTGGCGGCCGGGGTGGCGCACGAAGTCAACACTCCGCTGGCGGTGATTTCCACCTACGCCCAGATGCTCGCCAAGCAGGTGGCCGACGACTCCCAGAAGTCCTTGATTCTCGATAAGATCGCCAAGCAGACCTTCCGCGCCAGCGAAATTGTGAACTCGCTGCTCAACTTCTCGCGCACCTCCACCACCTCCTTCGGCGACCTCAACCTGAACCGCGTGCTTCAGGAGACCATCTCCCTGATCGAGCACCAGTTGCAGAAGGCCGGCATTGAAATTCGCACGGACCTGGAGCCGGGCCTTCCCCCGGTCCACGGAAATACCGGCAAACTTCAGCAGGTGTTCCTGAATCTCTTTCTCAACGCGCGCGACGCCATGGCGGCGGGGGGCACGCTGGAAATCCGCACCTGGTCGGAAACGGCCGGCGTGCGGGTGGAAGTGGCCGATACCGGGCACGGCATCGCGCCCGAGCACCTGCACCGCGTTTACGACCCGTTCTTCACCACCAAGGCCGCGCGCAAGGGCACCGGCCTCGGGCTTTCGGTGACTTACGGTATCATTCAAGAGCATGGCGGTTCCATTGAAGTGGCCAACCGGCGCGCCGGCGGCGCCAGGTTCCGGATCGAGTTGCCGTTCGCCATGGCCGCGGCGCGGAAGCCGGTGACCGCCGGCTGAAACGATGGCCCTACTGTCCACCAACAATCCCGTCGATCCCGCGGATCGGTCCCCCGTCCCGCGCGGCCGCATTCTGGTAATTGACGACGAGGCGGATATCCGCGAAGGTCTCGAGCTGCTGTTGACTTCGGAGGGCTATGCGGTGGAACTGGCCCAGAACGGAACCGAAGGACTCCGGAAGATGGAGACCCGCGGCTACGACCTGGTGCTGCTCGATCTGATGATGCCCGATATCTCGGGGATGGACGTCCTCGAAGAGGCGCGCAAGCGCGACCGCGAAACTCCCATTTTCATGATTACCGCCTACGGGTCGGTGGAAGCCGCGGTGCAGGCCCTCAAGCTCGGCGCCAACGACTACTTTTCCAAACCCTGGGACAACGAGAAGCTGATCATCGAGATCGACCGGATGATCGCGCGCCGGCGCCTGGAATACGAGAACGTGCACCTCAAGCGCGCCCTTCTGGAGCGCTACAGCTTCCCCAACATAATTGGCAAGAGCGAGCGCATGGTGCGCATGTTGGACCTCGTGAGCCAGGTGGCTACGGCCCGCTCCACCATCCTGATCACCGGCGAGACCGGCACCGGCAAGGAGCTGGTGGCCAAGGCGATCCATGCCAATTCCCCGCGCTCCAACCACATGTTCGTGGCCGTGAATAGCGGCTCGCTGCCTCAGGACCTGCTGGAATCCACCTTGTTCGGGCACGTGAGAGGCGCCTTTACCAGCGCCGTGCAGTCCAAGAAGGGCTACTTCGAGGTGGCCGACCGCGGCACCATCTTCTTCGACGAGATCGGCACCATTGGCCCCGAGACCCAGATCAAGCTGCTGCGCGTCATCCAGGAAAAGGAGTTCACTCCCCTGGGCGCCACCGACCCCATCAAGGTGGATGTGCGGATTCTGGCGGCCACCAACGCGGATCTGTTCCAACTGGTCAAGGACGGCAAGTTCCGCGAGGACCTTTACTACCGGCTGGACGTGATCAAGATCGCCCTGCCCGCCCTGCGCGAGCGCAAGGAAGATATCCCGGCGCTGGTGGACCATTTTTTCACCCTCTACTGCCGGGAGAACGATAAGTTCCTGGATTCCAGCGGCGGCTCGCTTCTGAGATTCCATCCCGACGCCATGCAGATCCTTATGGAGCACTCCTGGCCGGGCAACGTGCGGGAGCTGGAAAATGTAGTGGAGCGGGCGGTGGTTCTGGCGGTGGACGCCATCGCGCCGGTGGACGTACTTCCCGATTCCCTGCTCCAGGCCAACGGCATCCGGCTGCACCGCGCCGACGGCGGCCCGCTCCCCGCCGACGCCTCGCTGTTCGAAATCGTCAACGATTACGAGAGGCGCACCATCACCGAACGCCTGGAGTTGTGTAATTGGAGCCAGACGGAGGCCGCCGAGAGCCTGCACGTGCCGCTTTCCACGTTGAACCAGAAAATCAAGCGGCTGGATATAAGGATTCGGAAGAAGGGCGAGGTGGGATAAGCCTCCAGGCTTGTCGATCCGAGCGAAGCTCGGACCTGGAGTTTACATTTTGGCTCGATCACCGGGGAGGTTTGGTGGGGCAGGCGGTTTCGCCTGCCATATCCGAGCGAAGCTCGGACACGTCAGCCATGCCCGCACACCCGTCCGAGCTTCGCTCGCAATGACAAGGCGGGAGCCTTATCCCACGCCTATACCGCGGCCGTTCCCTTCTGCGCGCGGCTCATAATCTCGTCGGCCAGTTGCTGCGGGCTGTCTATGTTGCGCAGCATCAGGCGGCTGGCCTCGCCCGCAGTCTCAATGGAGAGATTTCCCACGCCGAAAAGGCGGTGCGTGAGGCTCTGGTCCACGCGCACATCCTGGATTTTGGAAAGCTGGATGTTGCGCGTGGAGCGCGAAGCCAGGCCGACCTCGTAACGCAGACGGTCCGCGGAGATTACCGCTTTGGTATACCGCCGCCGCAGCCAGCGGGCGGCCGGCCAAACCAGGATCACGAGCGGAATGACCATCACCCAATGTGGAGCGGCGCCGGTCCACTGGGTCAGGTACAGAACCTCCAGTCCCACGACAACAATGGCTGCCAGGACGGCGCCCGCCTTGATGAACTTGGCGGTGGGCCGGATCGTAAGCTCGGGCACGGAACTTTCCTCCTGAACCGGTATTGTACCGCGCCCCTTCTTGTCCTACGATATAGCAATCAAGGAGAAGTACCCATGATTCGCAAGATCGTAACGGCATTCGCGTTAATGCTTCTGGCCGCCTTCACCCTGCCGGCGGACTTCAGCTACCAGGAAACCAGCACGATCACCGGCGGGATGATGGCCAGCATGATGAAGGTGGCGAGCGTCTTTTCCAAGAGCGCCAGCGAGCCCGTTCACAGTACCATTTCGGTGAAGGGCAACCAGTTGATGCATCGCACCCAGAATGAAGCGTCCATCACCGATCTGGACGCGGAGACCATCACGCGCATCGACTTCCAGAAGAAGACCTATTCGGTGACGACGTTCGCGGAGATGAAGGCCGCCATGGAACGGGCGGCGCAAAAGGCGCAGGCCCAGAAAGCTCAGCAGAACTCCGGCCAGCAGATGGATTTCAAGGTTTCCGTCGACAGCACCGGCAAAACCCGCCAGATCAAGGGCGTCGACGCCAAGGAGATGCTGCTGAAAATGGAGATGCAAAGCACCGATCAGACAAGCGGCCAGACCGGCGGCATGACCATCAACACCGATATGTGGATCGCCCCCGAGGCGCCTGGATACCGGGAAGTACGCGAGTTTTACCGCCGCATGGCCGAGAAGCTCGATTGGACGCCTTCCGGCAACATGTTCATGGCCAACCCCAGCGTCTCCCAGGGTATGGCCGGCATGGCCAAGGAAATGGCCAAGCTGGACGGGATGCCGGTGCTTCAGTTGACGACCATGGGGATGGCCGGGCAGCCCGCCGCAGGCTCCACGCAAGCCGGCGCCCAGCAGCCCGCGCAGCAGCAGCCCGCGCAGCAGCAACAGGCGCCCACCGGCCTGGGGGGCATGCTGAGCGGCCGCTTGGGAGGTTTGGGCGGGTTGGGCCGCAAGAAGCAGGACCAGCCGGCGCCCGCCGCCTCCGATCAAGCTCCATCCAGCCCCGGTTCCCTGCTCGAAATGACCACCGAGCTGAGCGATTTTGCATCGGCTCCCCTGGACGCTTCGCTGTTCGCCGTTCCGGCGGGATTCAAGAAGGTTGAACCGGACCTGAGAAAGTAGCCCCGCTTCCGGTCGCGCGCATCCATATAGCCCGCCTGCCCACGCGGATTGCTTCCGCAACCGACGAAGGATAGGATCGTGTGCATGGACGATCGAGGACGGCGCAGCGCCGCGAACTGGCTGGCTTTCGGCGTCGGGCTTCTCCTTCTGGCGGCCATTTTGGCCCGGGGCATTGATGTCATGCGCCATCCCAGGCCCTCGATTCCAAAGGTGGTGGTCGGGATGAAGGATGAGGTCTACTACACCCGAGGGGCTACCATCGGGGACGCCACCGCGCTGGGCCACGCGCTCGAAAACACGGGCTTCTTCAGCGATCGCGGCATGAGCGTTCTGCTGTCGAAAAACAAGGGCGTCACGGCGCTTTCGTTCGTCCTCGGCGAAGGCGCCTGGAACCACGCGGATACGGTCGCCGGCTTCGAGGAAATCGGGCGGCGCGTGGCTACCTCGATTGGCGGATTCCCCATTGAGGTTCACCTGGTGGACTCGGCGTGGACCGTTCGAAAGTCGGTCGAGGTCGGCAAAGCTATCATAGGCGCCAGGGACGCGATCTACTACTTCGGTTCCGCGACCGAGGGCGACGCCAGGGCCCTCGGCCAGGCGCTGCGGGACGCCGGCTACCTCGCGGACCTGGGCGTCAGCGTGGTGGTGTCCAAGGGCGACGGCGCGGCGATCGGGTTCGTGGTCGGCGACGGCGTCTGGGAGCGGCCTGAAGCGGTGGCCGGTTTTGAGCGCCTGGCCAGGCGGGTCGCGCCATCCATCGGCGGCTTGCCCATCCGAGTCAAGCTGCTGAATGCCGAGATGGAAACCAAGAAAGAAATGGCGGTCCAGTGAACGGAAGAACGCCGCCTGAAAAGGCGGCGATGTGGGGTCAAGCCTTTTGGATCGGGTGGAGTGACGGGGATTGCGCCCCGTCACCCTCCCACACCACCGGACGTGCGGTTTTCCGCATCCGGCGGTTGAACCCAGCCGCCTCAGGTCGCGGCAAGACCCGATGGAAACAG
>Ga0181517_10000958_pt1 | contig 34613 bp, 23 predicted proteins | sample PEATcosm2014_Bin_31_FD_119748 | JGI IMG/M metagenome (GOLD analysis project Ga0181517, IMG submission 119748) | Peatland microbial communities from MTU Mesocosm Facility, Houghton, MI, USA - PEATcosm2014_Bin01_30_metaG | ecosystem: Environmental > Terrestrial > Soil > Wetlands > Peat | place... | reverse complement strand
GCGGAATCGGAATCCCAAGCCCTTCGTCTGGACGGCAGACGCGGATCTGATCCTGGGCAAGGTCGAAAGGCTTTGTCAACGTATTTCTAACTCAGGACACTAGGCGGCGCCGGCGGATATGCCCTACCCGCGCCGGCAGCCGAACACGCGGAGAGGTTAGTCAGACATTTGCCCCAACTCTGCTGGCATACAGACGTGGCATTCGCTTCTGCGTCCTTCTCGCTGTAGCCCGTCGCCGCCTCATAATGCTGGGCCCCGGCCGCTACCGCCAACGCGGCGCACGTGTACTGGTATCGGAACACGATCTTGCAGTTAGTCCCGATTTTGCCGCAGGAGGCGAGGGCGTCCCGATCGGCCTCCTCCTGAGTCTGCCTGGCCCAGGAGATCCCCTCGGCGCCGTGCGTGCCAAAGGCGACGGCGCCGTAAGGCCTAGGTGGCTCTTTTTTGCAGTTGCTGGCGCAGGTGTCGACGCATCCCTGTCTGACAATTTCAGAAACGCTGCTACAACTGTTCTGGCAACTCTCAAAGCAGGTCTGCCCGCGCGCCAGTTGCTGCGTCAAGCCGAATGTGATGCCAAGCGACAAACCGAAGATCATCCACCGAAGCTTCCAGGCCGCCCTGCCATCGAACGCGCCCGGAGTGGACCGCCGCTTCATGAGAAACCGTCCTTTCGGTACACAGTATAATCCCCCCAAAGGATTTGCGGCGGCGATCATCCGTTATTGCGGACACGCGGGTTCTGCGTTGTTCTTCGATAGGTTCTGTTCTCCTTGTTCCGGTCCGACGGTAGAGGCCGGGCGGCGAGCGAAGTTTCCGGGCTGCGGATTGCCGCGCCGCTGCTTGACTCAGTCTGTGAGCAGATCACGCACAACCAGTAAGTTGGGCAGACGCAGGCGCACGATGCCGCGTTTGAGGCGCCGCCTCATCAGAGCTTCATCTCCCAGCCTTTGCGGACGTAGGGCTTTAGGTAATTGTTCGCTTCGGCGTTATCCAAGCGCATGTTCTTGGCGTCCCACATCAGCTTTTTATTCGGAACGAGCAGCGCTACCCTGCCCAGGATCAGCCACTCGATGTACGGCACGGCAATATCGAAATTGGAGCAGCCAGGCTGCCCGCCCTTGCACGCGCGGACCCAGTCTTGCTGGTGGCTGACGGAACGCGGCAGGATTTGCGGCGGCAACTTGTACTCGGCCCATCGAGAGGCGGGAAGCAGCCAGACGCCTTCGCCGCGATCACAGGTCGCCATGTAGCCCTTGTCGCCCACGAACAACGCGCCATTGCCGGGAACCCTGGTGCGGTCCACCTGCCGGCTCGGAGCAACTCCGCGGCCTGCCGGCGCCGCGCCCGCGGGCGCTCCCGGAATCGCCGGCGCTCCCGCGCGCCCCGCCCCTCCCGGCAGGCCGCGTCCGGCGCCGGTCTGAATGGCGCGTTCCCTGGCGGGCTCCGGCGGCGCGTACCGGCCGCGATCGGTCAGGTTGTCTTCTCGCGGGAGCAATCGCTCGTCGTCGGCCATGCCCGGCGGGTACGGCGCGTCGCCCCGGATGTTCTGATACACGTGGATCGTCACCGGCGGCATGCCCGCGCGCGCGGGAAACTCATATTTGAGGTGGGAGTTGGTGGGCCAGGTCCACTTGCTGACTCCTTTGATCTCGACGCACTCGACGCTGATCGGAGACGTCTCGCTCAGTTTCAGCGCCAGGTTCGCCGGGCCCAGGCAATGGACCAGCCAATCGCCGAGCGACCCGCCGGTTCCGAAATCCAAATACGCGCGCCAGAGCCGGAACTCATTGTGGTTGTAAGGACGCGTGGCTGCCGTCGCCAGCCAAAGATCCCAATCGAGAGCGGCCGGAACCGGCTCGGCGGGAGGCTCGCTCTGGACGTTGTCGCCGCCAATATAGATGCCGCCAGTCCACGCGTGCACTTCCTTAACCACCCCGATATCGCCCGCCCAAAAAATCTCCGCTGCCGTTCGCGTGCCTTCATGCGAGTACCCCTGGTTGCCCATCTGCGTGGCCACTTTGTATTTCGCGGCCGCATCCCGCAACAGGCGCGCCTCCCAGACGGTACGGGTCAGCGGTTTTTCACAGTAGACGTGCTTGCCGTGCTGCATCGCGAACAGCGAGATGGCGGCGTGGCTGTGGTCGGGGGTGCCGATTACAACCGCATCGATGTTCGAGCCTTCCTTCTCGATCATCTTCCGGAAGTCTTTGTAGCGCGGCGCCTTATCGTAGCGGGCGAAGACCCGCGCGGCGTACTCTTCGTTCACGTCGCAGAGCGCGACGATGTTCTCGCTGGTGGCAACGGTGGCGAGATCCTCCGCGCCGCGATTGCCGAAGCCGATGCCAGCTACGTTCAGCTTATCGAGCACGGACTTGAAGCCCGCCTGCTTCAACGACGGCGTGCTGCCAAAGCCTCCTGCCGGAATGGCGCCGGCCAGCAAGCTTCCATAGAAGAAGTACCGTCTGGAAAACCGAGTGTCGCTCATTTAAGCTCCCACGGGTGATTTATGGCCAGTATGCCGCCTCTGTTCCCTTTTGCACGGAAGGCGTGCGGCGAACTCACAGGAGCGAGTGTATCGCCGCGCCCATTGCAAAGCAATACGGCTGCCGACCGAAAACCCGCCTTGACCCTGGGGACTTGAATGTTACAAAGCTACCGATATATGTCCATAACGCTCTCGCGGAGCCGACACCGTCCACTGCCTACTTGAGGGGCGGTTCGTGGACCACTAGGCTTTCGATCGGCACGGCTCCGTTGCCGTCAGGGACAATCTCGACCGTGTGGGCGCCGTTCGACAGTCCTTTGGCCAGCGTCAGGACCGTGACCTTCGATCGGTCCGCACCGGGCGATGGAGCTATAGTCTCGGTGAACAGCGGGATCGCTTCCCAGGTCGCCTCGAACCCTTCCGGGCACGGTTTCTTGGAATAGGACTGCGCCCACGGGATCTTGAAGTCGCGGTGATCGATTACCACCCGGCCCGAGTTCGACACGAAGACGTCCGGATAGGGCGCGCCCCCCGTATAGTCCAGGATGTCCCCGTATTGCCCATACTTGTATTTGGCGCCATCGAATTCGCCGCCGCCGTCGAATCCGGTCTTGGAGCCGTAGACCTTGAAGGTGAAATGCGAGGCGTCCGCATTGATATTCGTTACCACCAGCCTCCATGTTTCCGCGACCAGAGGTCGGCGGTGCGAGACGCGGCGAATGGCCGGCTGCCAGTCGGTTCCAAAAGCGGGAGACGGAATGGTGAACGCCCACAGATCGTTCATGCCCGAGGGAGACTGCCCGTCGATGCGCACCGTGGCCGTGCCCAGGTCTGCGTTTCGAGCGGCGCCTAGAACGCAGTCCACGCGGTTGCCGGTGAACGCCAGTTTCAACGCGCTGTCCCGGCTCTCGCCGATCGCCGAGGAGCCCGCGAAGCGCCACGGTTTTCCCGTGAAGACGGCGCCGTCCGCCGCGCCGTCGTCCGGCTGGCGCTTCGCCTCATAGGTCCGGATGGTCCTCATCCAGTCGTTGGGGATGAGCGGATTGTAGCGGAAATGCCGCAGCAGGATGCCGGCCCATACGCCTCTACCACGCTCGTTGGGATGAACGCTGTCGCTTAGCAATTGTCTCGGCGCGAGATTATTGGCCTTGAGATAGGCCCGCCATTCCTCGCGCACATCGGCCAACTCGCAGTTGTATTGCTGGGCCAGATGGCGTATGGCCGCCGATTCGTTATCCTGGCTCGTAATGCGCCCCGCTTCCTCATCACCCCCGATATGGTGCGTGCAGACCATGATTTCGGCGGTGGTGTAGCGCCGGATATTCTGGAGAATCCTCTCGAACTCGATCAACCCGGCCCCGTAATCGTGCAGAATCACAAGGTCCGGATAGAGCGGATAAATGTCGTTGGCCGCCGAACGGACGAGCTGTGAGGCGGAGAAGCCCGAAATGGACCGGTTCAGAAACGTGATATCGGCATAGGGGAACTTCTCCTTGAGCGCCTGGTCCAGGTTCGCCCGCTTGAGGTTTTCCGTGATGGACTGGCCGTAGACCAGAATCGTGACCGGATACCGCCGTTCCGGGCTGCTGTCGTTCAACAGGGAAACGGTTCTCTGGATGCGCCCGCCGAATAGCTCTTCGTGCGGAGCGGGAGGGAGTTGCGCCACCAGCTTGTCGAACAGGGTGGCGCCCTCCTGAGCTTCGGCCGGCCGCGCCCCGGTTGCGAACATGCAGACCACGGCGGCCACTGCCAGCCGGCCAAAACGGTTTTGAGCGGTGCGGGGACAACTCATGACGTCTCCTTCCAGTTTCCGACGCGGCTACGCGGCGAATCCCTAAGGTAGCTCCAGCACAGCCTCCTTCACCACGGAGCGAGCGCTGCCGCGGAGTTGCAACTCGGCGTCGCCCGAGGCGTGGAACACCTTGATGCGGCGGGACTGCGCCAGAGGCTTGCCGTCGAGGCTGCGCAGGGTAAAAAACGGGGCGGCGGCGTAACGGTGGCCGCTCCAGGTCTGGGCGCGGAACGCCACGAACTCGGGGCTCTCGACAAGGAAGCCATAGGCCGGCAGCTCAATTGCGCCTCCCAGCTTCGATTTCCACTGAAACGGCTCATCCCCCATGTTGACCACCACCTCCACGGTTTGCCTGCCATCGCTGAACACGCTCCGCTGCGTCTTGCGGTCGGCGGTGAGAAACTCGTGGCGCGTCATAGGCATCCTGCCAGTGATCTCGTTCAGAGGCGAGAGAACCTCGTGCGTGTTCTTCATGAAACGGTCTGCCGGGTGCATTCCCTGCGCCCAGCCATTTTCGGCGCGCACGAACAAAGCCATGTCTTTGCCGTTGGCCGGCGGAGCGGCCGGCTCCGCGGCCGGGGCGCCCTTCCAGTACAAGTGATTGGGCACGTTGTGGTAGTTCAGCGTCCGGGCCAGGATCATATGATCGAGCACGTACTCGGCCGAGCGCGCCGCTTCATAACTGTACTTGCCGTAGGCGGCGATGGCGTCATGATAGACAAGTTCGAACAACGGGATGGCCACGCCCCCGGTCTCGCTCAACAGGGTTCTGGTGGCGAAACTCGCGCCCGATACCCCGGTGATGCCCTCGAAGTAATCGGCGTGAGGGATGGCCCATTCGCGGCCGTCCTCGCTGCCGAAACTGCCGAACATCTCGCGGGCATAATCGGAAAGGGCCTGTTTCCACTTCACGTCGTCGGCTTTCGTCAGGGGATGCTTGGGGTCGAAGCATTCGTACAGGCCGGCGGCGTAAGTGGTATCGATGAAATACGAGTTGGGTCCCGAGAGCTTCTTCACCGCCGGCAGATTCTCCGGGCGGCGCGCGAGGTCGAGAGCTTTCCGCGAGCAGGTTATATAGGCGCGCCCGCCGTTCCATACGCCGCCCTTTACCAGGCTCCCGTCGTTGGTCTTCATAATCCAGTCCTCGCCCCACGAGGGAGAGTCATGGTACATGTCCTGATAGTTGTCGTGGGGGCTGAAGAGATAGCCCAGTTTCATCACGCGGCGGGCGCAGTCGGTGAACGCGGCATCGCCGCCGGCCTCGGGCGCCGTGGGTAGGATATCGGGATGCTGATTGTCGTAGCCGCGCTTGGTCCAGCCGCCCAGCCCGAACAGCACTTTCTCCATTTTGAGGTCGTTCTTCACGTGCTCGGCCACCTGCGCGGCCTCGTCGAAAGTCCAGTTCACGCGGACGGAAACCTCCTGGGTGCTGGCCTCGTTCATGCGGCGCTGCAGCGCCTGCCAAAGCTTGACGTTCGACGCGCCGAGATACTTGGCGCGCTCGGGATTCTGGCGGATCTTGCGGTCCCAGGTGACCAGCAGTCCGTTGGCGCGCGCCACCTCGCGGTAAGCCGCGGCGATGGAGACGTAGTCGCCCTTGCCCAGCATCTGAAGCCGCAGCGACTTCGCCGACTGCCTCAGCACGGCCGAGGTCGCCACCGTCTGGCCTCCGGCGCCGGCCGCGTTCACCGCGCTCTTGATCTCGATGGCGACATACGGGTCGGTCCACGTGACCAGCATCGCCGCCCCGCGCTTGACGAGACCGATCATGTTCATGTGGCAGCCCTCGTAATCGCTGGTCCCGAAGCGGTGGGTGAAGGCCACGCCGCTATCGGCGGGAATCAGCAGTCCCTCGCGGACGGGCACGGCCACGTATCCCTGATCCGCCGCGGCGATGGAGAACGCCTCGTCCAGCAGGCGTATGTCCTCGATTTTCATCCCCGGCGCCGCTTCGTAAGCCAGATCGAGGCTGCGACTGTCGCGCCCGGCGTTCAGCGAGACGCGAACCCACGCGTCGCTCCGGTTTGGGACGGGATGGAACGTTAGCGTGCGGGCATTGCGCGCGCCGCCGGCCTCGAAAGCGGCGAGGGGATACTTCACCGGTTTGCCGTTCTCCAGTACCGATATCTGTCCGAACCGTCCCGCGGCGGAAGACCACGTCACGCCCGCCGCCTTGTCGGTGAGCCGGTAGGACCCGTCCGCGGCCGACGCCTCAAAACGGAACGCCGGCGTCTCAATGGCCACCGGCGCCGCCTGCCCGAAGCACAGCGCGCAACCCACCAGGAGTCCGAATGCCGAACGCATGCCAATCTCCTTTAGATCACCGCCGCCGGCTTTTCGGAAGCACGAGGCTCGCACGGCCGCTTGGGCAGAGATCTTACCTCAAGAACTCGAATAGCCGAACGTATGCGCCTTGCCGCATCGGGCACAAGCCGCTCTACGGTCTGACGAAAAACGGAATGTTCGCGGTGGCCGCATTCCCCTGGCCATCCAGCGCGAAGACGAACACCCGGTAGGCCCCTTCCTGTTCCGGAGCCGTGAACGCGATTTCGCGTTCGCCGGTCTTCTGCACCAGTTCGGGCATCGGCTGGGAGCGCTTTTCGCCCATGCCCGCGTAGCCGCCCCGCGCCACCTCGGGCATGATCTCCCAGCGGACGGCCAGAGGATCGCCCTCCGGGTCGCGCACCTTAAGGGTCGCCGTATGCCGGCTCCCAGGCTTCAGGTAAACGTTGCCGGCCGCGATCTCGCCGTCAATAGCCAGTTCCTCGACGCGCGGGGCGCGGTTGGCGGGCCACTGGCCCGTCCACACGTACTGCATCACGTTGACGCTCTCGGTCCGCTCGCCCGATTCCAGGAACATGCCGTACCAAGTGTGGGTCCGCTCCTGGCGCCACTGCCAGATGAAAACGTAGGATCCCAGGCAACGCTCGCTGTCCTTCAGGATCGCGTTCTGGTACCGCTCCAGGTAGCGCTGGGCCTTCTCCGTGCTGGTCTCTTCGATGGAAGCCTTCCACGCGGTCTGGGGGACCTGCCAGTCGCCGGACGGTCCCCATTCCGTAACCACGTAGGGCTTGTTCCAATCGTTGGCGCGAATCTTGGCGGGAACTTCTTCGATGCCCTTGTAGTAATTGATTCCGAGCAGGTCCAGGTCCGGGGCGCGCCGCTTGATCTCCTGGATATCGCCCGCGTTGATCGAACCATCGCCGATCACCGTAAGGGCCGGATGGTTCGGATCCACCTGGTGGATCATCTTCGCGACATCGTTGACCGCGTTCCAGACATTCCGGTCTTTGTAGCCCACCGAGAGCTCGTTGCCGATAGCCCACATCAGTACGGCGGGATGGTCCTTGGCTTCCATCACCCGTTTTTTCATCTCTTCGAACTGCTGGCGCACGGCCTCCGGGTTGCTGTAGTCGAATTTGTGCACCGATTCCATGCGCATGGGGAGATTCACCAGAACGGTCATTCCCAGCCGTTGCGCCTCGTCCAGAATCCGCGCGCCACTGGAGCGAACGGAGTTGGCGCCGCGCGCCGCGAGGTCCTTCATCGGAAACTGGCCGTTCGGATCTCCTCCGTACACTGCGCCCTTGATGAAGTAGGACCGGCCGCCGCGATACAGGTGGAAGCCGCCGTTCTCCATGCGGATCTCCACTTTCACCGGGCCCGCCGGCGTGGGGAAGCTTTCCTGCGCAGCTCGCAACCGCGCGCTTCCGCCCGCGAGCCACACGGACGCCATCAGGATCGCCAGCGATCCACCTTTCGGCCAACGGCCGAAGCTATTCGCCATGGTTCTAATATTAGTGCTTCTTTGGCTCGCGATGGGGCGACTACGCCGGGCGCAGCGATCCCGGGTTGTCTTTGACCACTACTCCTTCGCCGTGTCCGCCCAAGTCCGCCAACAACTGCTTGATGGCGCCCTGGTGCAGCACGTTGTTGGCGATCACGCAGTTTGAAAGCCCTTCATATACGATGCCATAGGACGGGCTCCACTTTCCCCGGCCTCCATCGTCCTGCCCCGCCGCCAGGGTGTTCCCAACTACCGTGACGCCCGTCGCCTTCTCCAGGCGGACCTGCGAAGATTCGTAACTCTCCGCATCCGCCGCCGGCCCGCTGCGGCGCATGTAGTTGCCGGTGACGGTCATTTGCGTGCATCCCTTGCCGTTCTGCGCCAGCAGCGCCAGACCGTACCGGCTGTTGCGATCAAAGTAGTTTCCGGTGATGTTGTAGCTGTTGCCGTTCTCCACGTAGATGCCGTGGCCGTTCCATTCAATGCGGTTTCCGGTAAACGTCATGGCCGCATTCTCGCCGCGCGCCCCAAATCCCGCCCCGCGATTCGCCGACAGCCAGCAATCCATCACAAAGCCGTCCCAACCGCGCAACCGGATGCCGTCGCCGCGGTTGTAGGCGATCATCGAGTTTCGGATAAACCAGGCCCATGCGCGCCCCAGAAACACTCCGTCGCCGGTGAAACGCACGACCTGGCAGTTGTCGATGCGGAAGGAATCCTCCCTGGCGTATTCCGGCTTGTCCAGCATGATGCCATGGATTCCGCTGCCCAGGTTGCCGCCCGCCAGCGAAAGCCCCTCGATGGTCGCTCCGAATGCGCCGGTTATGTTGAGAAGGCACTTCGCCTTTTCGTCCGCCAGGCGGAGCACGCTCCCGCCGCCCTGCCGGTAATCCCATCCGGCGATTCCGTACAGTCCGACGTTCGGCCGTAACTGTAAGTCCGAGGCCGGATAAACGCCAGGCGGCACGAAAACGGCGCCGTGCGTTTTTCCCGCTTCGTCCAGGGCCGCCTGGATCGCCTTGGTGTCGTCGGTCTTGCCGTCGCCCTTGGCGCCCCGCGCGGTCACGTCGATGAAACGGCCGCCGCCCGTCGCTCCCGTTTCCTGCGCCGCCATCGCCAGCCAGCCACCGCCCGCGACGCCCAAAGCCATTTTCCGCCTGCTCACGCTCATAAACGCCTCTTCCGCCATACATCCGAAGCTACAGGATAACGTCGCTCAACGCGCCGCCGCCCCCTCACAACCTCCCCGGTTTTGAAGATGTCGTAACTCGTGAAGCACGCCTGCAATGCTACTACAATGGAGTGCCCAAGGGAGACGTCTTGAAGGGAAAGATCCATCTCGGCTACCTGATCTTCCTGGCTGCCACGGCGGCGCTGGGGGGACTGCTGTTCGGCTTCGACATCGCCATCATCACCGGCGCCGGTCCGTTCCTGACGCAGCGCTTTCGATTGAACGACTTGAGCCTGGGCTGGGCTTTCAGCTCGCTCCTTTTCGGCTGCGTGATCGGCGCGACGGTGGCCGGGCGGCTCACCAACCGGTACGGCCGGCGAAGCATTCTGTTGTGGGTGGCGGCGCTGTTCTCCGCCACGTCCATCGCTACCGGCATGGCGCCGAGCTTCGCCACTTTCGTGCTGGCGCGCTTCATCGGCGGGCTGGCGGTGGGAGGCGCGTCCATTCTTTCGCCCATGTATGTGGCGGAAGTTTCGCCGCCTTCGCTGCGGGGGCGCATGGGGACGTTGTATCAGTTGTCCATCGTGGTCGGCATCCTCATGTCGTATTCCATTAACTACCTGCTGCGCAACGCCGGGGCCGCCAATTGGCGCTGGATGTTCGTTACCGGGGTGGTCCCCTCGGCGATTTTCTTCCTGCTGTTGCTGCGCGCGCCCGAGACGCCGCGCTACCTGTTTATGGCCGGCCGGGAAGGCGAGGGGTTGGCGATTCTGGAGCGCATCGCGGGGCGAGCGAGCGCCGAATCGGAGGCCGTCGAAATACGCGCCAGCCTGTTGGAGAAGCGGCGCGCCTGGGTCGATCTGCTGCGGCCGGGAATCCGGCGGCCAGTGGCGCTCGGCTTTGTCCTGGCCATCCTGATACACGTCTCCGGGATCAACACTATCATCGACTACGCTCCCACGATCCTGCGCTCGGCGGGCTGGAAGCTGGATGCCGCGCTGTTTTCCACCTTCATCGTCGGCCTCAATAATCTGCTCTTCACGCTGGTGTCTTTCGCGGTGATCGACCGCTACGGGAGAAAGCCGCTCTACATCGTCGGCTCGCTGGGCATGGCGGCGGCCCTGACCGTGCTCGCCGTGGCGGTGGCGGCAGGCCATTTCCAGGGCACGCTCGTGCTCATCCTGATCCTGGGCTATCTGGCGTTCTTCGCGTCGTGCATCGGGCCGGTTTTCTGGACGTTGATCTCGGAGATCTTTCCGAACAACATCCGCGGGACGGCCATGGCCGTTCCGGTGCTCACGCAGTGGGTCGCCAACGCCGTCGTCGTGCTCTTCTTCCCGTACGCGTTCAACCAGATCGGCAAAGCCGTCACATTCGGGTTCCTGGCGGCGATGGCCATCGCGCAGGCCGCCGTCACCTGGCTATGGGTTCCGGAAACCAAGAATAAGACTTTGGAGGAAATCGAGAGGGCTTGGGCGGGCAAAGAGGCAGTGGAGACCGTGGTTCCCGCCAAATGAATGGGCCGCGTCACGCGGGCTTAACCGGGACCGGAGGGCTTCCGGCTCAGTACATGCATTTCCGCGCCTCGCCGGCAAACGCCTCCAGCAGGAGCGGGTCGGCTTCGAAGAAGTGGTCCGAGGGGCTCAGTATATAGCCGCCTACGGCGCCGGCCTGCTCAAAGCAGCGGCGGACTTCGCGGCGGGTCTCCTCGGGCGTGCAGCCTTTCAGAAAGTGAAACTGGTCGAACCCGCCGATCATACAGACGCGGCCCCCGATGCGACGCTTGGCCTCGGCCAGGTCGGCATCGCCGCCCATGCCTCTGGGCGTGAAGGTTTCCATGGCGTCGGGATTCATGCCCGCGATGCGCTCCAGCAGCGGCATCATGCCCCCGCAGGTGTGATACACGATCCGCTGCCCGGCGTGGTGGGCCTCTTCGATCAGTTCGCCATCGTACGGAGCCACGAAGCGGTCGAAGATGCGCGGCGAGATCACCGTGGACGAGGCGTCCCCGCCGCCCAGTTCGAGAATGTCGTAGCGCGCGCCCTTCAGCGACCGCACGAACACGCGCTTGCGGCGCTGCAGGATCCTGAGGAACTCGTGTACCCATTGCGGGTCGTCGTGCGTGGCCAGGATCATTGCTTCCGTGCCCGCCAGGCAGCAGGCGTCCTGCCAGCAGCCCGGTTGTCCGAACACGTCGAAGCAACAGATATGGCCGCGCACGATGCCCCCCTCGCCCATCTCCTCGGCCGCTCGGTTGACCTCCGCGACGTCGCACTTCGGCGCCGTGGCAAACTCGGCAATCACGTCAATGTCCGACCTCTCCCTGATCAACGGCTCGCGGACCCAGGCCGTGTACCCGGCGTCCTCGATGGTCATGCGCAACTCGCGCCGCGGCGTCACGAAGCGATAGCGCGTGAGGCGGCGCGCGCCCTCGGAGCAGTCCACGAACTCGACGTGCCACTGGGAAGACGATACGCGCCGGCTCTCCAGAAACCCAATCTCGCCTTGCAGGGGGTCGGGGTACTCGCCGGCCCCGGCGTCCGGCATGTGCGGCACGGTCCAGAGGATGGCGTCCAGGCCGAAGCGGTCGAAGAACTCGCCGGCGGAGATGCCGCCCAAATGCGATTCGAGAAAAGCGGGCATCACATGATGCGTGGTCACAGGCAGCCGATCGGGGGTCTGGCGGCGGATGGCGCAAAGTAGGCGTTCGCGAGGCGTCATGGGATGCTGTGTCCGTCGCTGATTGTCTCTCCTGTCCCGTATCAAAACAACCTGTGCCGCCGAAGCGGTCCGGTTTCCAGACCCAGAAACAGGGCTGCCAATCGAAGAAGACGATTCAAGGGTCGCATTTTGCCTTGGCCCGGAGCCTCCATTTGAGCTGGGATTCCCATTTTGGCTTCCTGGCCTGCGATTGTATGAAGTAACCTGAACCCGGCGTTTCGGAAGTGACGCTGTTCCGTTCCTCGCTACGGCGCTCCGGCCGGCGGTAAAGCCGCGGCGGCCAGGCGTCGATCGCTCTGATACAGTAAGGATCATGGAAGACAGTCGATGACGAAGAGCACCCCCACGATAGCCTCGATCGCTTTCCTGGCTTTCACCTCCGGCGCCGTGAGGGCCCAGACCAATTCCCCGATCCAGATTGAAGGATGGGTGACCAATCCGGACCGGTCTTCATTGTTCCAGAAACTTCCCCAGCCGCTTCTCTTTGGCGCTAGAAACAACGCCAGAGGATTGGCAATCGTCATTGATCCGGCGCAGCAAATGCAGTCATTGGACGGATTTGGGTTCGCGCTGACCGGAGGAAGCGCCGAACTCCTGGTCAAGATGAGCACGGAGGCGCGCTCCAAAATACTGAAACAAATATTCGCGCGGGACGGAAACAACCTTGGCGTCACTTATCTGCGCGTCAGCATTGGCTCCTCGGATATGAACAGCTTCGTGTTTTCATACGACGACCTCTCACAAGGCGAAACCGATTACGAGTTAAGGAAGTTCGACCTTGGACAGGACAGGAAGGACGTCATTCCCGTTTTGCGGGAGATCCTGGCGATTTCTCCAGACATCAAAATACTGGGTTCGCCGTGGTCGGCTCCGGCCTGGATGAAAACCAACGACAACGTCAGAGGCGGAGCTCTCAAGCAGGAGTGCTACCCGGCATATGCGCTGTACCTGGCGAAGTACGTTCAGGAAATGAAGAAGGCGGGAATCGCCATTGACGCGATCACCATCCAGAATGAACCGCTGAACTCGAAAAACACTCCGAGCATGCAATGGACGCTCGACCAGCAGTTGGTCTTTCTGCGAGACCATCTCCATCCGGCCTTCACGAAAGCCGGATTGGAAACCAAGGTCCTCCTTTTCGACCACAACACCGACCGGCCCGACTATCCGTTGGCCATGTTGAGCGATCCGGTCGTCTCGCGCTTCGCCTATGGCTCGGCCTTTCACAACTACGGCGGCGACATGGGCGCTATGAGCAAGGTCCATATGGCCCGGCCGGACAAGAGCGTCTATTTCACCGAGCAGATGATCACCGAAAGGCCTGGCAGCCCAACCATCGACATCGCGGCGGCGGTCAAACGGATGATTATCGACACGACTCGCAACTGGAGCAGGAACGTCATCCTATGGAACCTGGCCGCCGATCCGCACAACCAACCTCACACCGGTAATGGCGGGTGCTCGGTGTGCCAGGGGGCGATCACCATCGACCAGGACGCGGTGTCGCTCAATCTCGCCTACTACACGGTCGCCCACGCATCCAAGTTCGTGCGCCCGGGTTCCGTGCGCATCGGTTCGACCAATCGCGGCGACCAAACCGTTGCCCTTACCGAAGACGAGGAGCGCCCGGGATTGAAGCGCATGGCAGTCATCGAAAACACGCAGGTGTTGCCTAACGTGGCTTTCAGAACTCCCGAAGGGAAGATCGTGCTCATCGTCGCCAACGATACGGCGACAGGGAGCTCCTTTGGGGTTCAATACGAAGGACAGTTCGCCAATATCAGGCTGAACCCAGGGGCTGTCGGAACCTACGTCTGGTAGTCGAGGCTTGAGTCCGTGTCGCGGCGAGCGCCGACGAGGTTTGGCCGAATGTCAGCCCCACCCGGCGTATTCGAATCCGAAAGGCGGACTCGGAGCAACCGAGCATGTAGGCTTGGCCGTTAACAGTTGCGAAAGTAGGATGAAGCGGTGCTCTCAGGCTGAAGCGGAATGCTCAGAGAGAGGGAAAGCGGCGGGGGGAACGACGGAGGAAAACCATTATGGCGGTCGAAGATCGTTTCAGGGAAAGGTATAAAGAAGGCCTGACGCCTTGGGATATCGGCAAGGCTGACTTCAACCTCGTTCAAACTGTAACTACGAGGCCCATAGATCCCTGCAGGGCATTGGACATTGGATGCGGGACCGGCGATAACGCAATTTGGCTTTCGCAACAGAACTTCCATGTTGTCGGAGTGGATACAGCAGAGGTTGCGATAGAGAAGGCCAAGGAGAAAGCTGCAAAAGCCAATGTGAAGTGTACCTTTGTTGTGCTCGACATCCTCAAAAGCCACGTTGAAGGAAGGTCATTTGGCTTTGCCTTCGATCGAGGCTGTCTCCATACGCTGACTTCTGGCAAAGAACGGAGGAGCTTCGCTGAACGGGTCAATGGTCATTTAGAAGAGGGCGGCTTGTGGCTCAGTCTTCTCGGGAACGCCGATGAAAAACGTCTCGGCCCAGGCCCTCCACAGCGGACTGCTAGAGACATTGTGAACGCTGTCGAACCTTATTTCGAGATCCTCTCGCTGGTTTCCGGCTGTTTCGGCGCTAACCGTCCAGACCCGCCGAGAGCCTGGGTATGTTTGATGAGGAAGAGGATGAAATCGGGAAGTGACGCATGAAACTCCTGGCGCTCGAAAGAGAGGTTCCCGGCGTCGCCGACGGCCAGTTCACGGAGGAGATTCTGGAGGCGGAAGCTCGAAAGGCGTGGGAGCTTCAGCAATCCGGCGTCCTGCGTGAACTCTACTTCAGCGCGGACAAGCACGAAGCAGTCCTGGTGCTGGAATCGGACAGCGCCGACGAAGCACGACGGCTACTGGCTGAACTGCCTTTGATGCGGGCCGGTTTGATCGACTTCCGGTTCATCCCGCTGGTGGCGTATTCGGGGTTCGAGCGGCTGTTCAGGCGGAAGCCGCAGCGTCGGGCTCGTTAGCCCGAAAACCCACCTTCGTAACGCAACTCATCCGTTGGTTTGGGGTTTGTAGGGTCAAATGGCTCGAACTGCATTTGCCAGGAAGGCGCCTTTCTTCAGGCCCTTATCTGCCATTGGATCGACAACTCCCTACCAACCGGCGCCACCCGACGAAACAGGTCCGTGCCCGCCAAAGTTGATCATCCAACTCGCCCGCCTAAGATCGAACGATGATGATGACGTGGTATTCGCTCACCTGATGCATTGTAGCCGTTGCTCGGAAATCTACTCCGGTGCGGTTGACGATGTTCTGGGCATGCGAAGAAGGTAGGGCCTTGCCGCCTCCCTGGAAGTTCCATATTGATCCGCGCTGGGTCTACAGTGGGCGGCTCGACGGGGCGCTGCGCCTCACGGCCTGGACTGCGTAGACTGCGAAGCCGGCGCCGGCGATGACATACCAGTAAACCAAGCGCAGGGTGAGGGTGAACGCCGCCATGCCGAAAGCCATGCCCCACATGAACGCCTCCCCCGTGAACCCGTCCACCCAATCGGGGCGCGCTTCCCCGACCGGCAAGCGCGGGCGCAGCGCAGGTATGAGGCGCGGGACGGCTCTGAAGTACTCGCGATAGCTCTCGCCCTGGGATGCCAGCAGGCCCGCCTCCTCACGCAGGATCAAGCGATAGACGATGACCGGTATTCCCACCACGATGATCGCAAAACCAAGGCGGCTGGCCATGGTCCCAAGCCCAAGGGCGGCCAGGACCGTACCGAGGTAAAGCGGATTGCGGACGTAGCGATATGGGCCGTCGGCCGTCAACTGGTCGCTGTGCATTTTGGCGTCGTGTACCACGGAACTGTGCAGGTACGCCTCCGCCCACGAGCGGATCAGCGCCGCCGCGGCCGCCAGCGCCGTGCCGAGACCCAAAATCACGCGACAGTAATGGTTTACGTCAGGCGAACCGGCGCCCGCCAGCCATCGCGCGACCGACAGAGAAGAGTTGATGTCCCCGGCGGCGTAGAGAGAGAATCCCAGCCAAAAGATCCCGCCGATGATCCAGAAACGGGCGCGAAACTCGAAATCCGTGGCGCGAAAGTCGGACAACCGCCTTGGCATTCAGTCTCCCTTTCCGACGCTCTTCGAAAAACCAGTCTCTCACGTCTCATCGCGCATTTTGGATGACCGGAGCAGACCATGATTTCGGCGGTGGTGTAGCGCCGGATATTCTGGAGCATCCTTGCGGAGAATCGCTCTCACCCCCAGAGAACCGCTCCTGGTGGCGCCGGTCGTGGGCTGCAGCCCCGGCCCACCTCTCTCAGGCATAGTGCCGTTTCAGTTTAATCGATTGACTTTCCAGGCTGGAGCCCTAAAATAGAGTCACAGGAAGTCGTGGGCCAATTGAGCGGGCCTCCTGCGACCGTGTCCGCGAACGTGAATCGATCCGAGTCCGTCAAGGGGAGGACCGATGAGCAACTTGGAACCACGCGCGCCGGAATCCCACCTCGGTATCGATCTGGGCGCGGCCGAGGTTAAGATCGCGCTCTGCGACATCGAGGGCGCGCTCCTATGGCGGGCACGGACCCCCAGCCGCGGACGCCCGCTGGTCGCGTTTCTCGAAGTCATCGAGACGCTGCCGCGCGAGTGGCGCGCCCAACCCATCCGGGCGGCCGTGACCGGCAGCGGCCAGTACCTGCTTGATGGCGTCGCGCGGTGCGTGCGCGTAAACGAAGTGTTGGCCGTCGCCTTGGCTGTCCGCGGGCGATTCCCCGACGCGCGCACCGTAATCGACCTGGGAGGTCTGTCGTCCAAATGGATTCTGCTGGGCCGCGACGGGCAGGACACAGTGGCGGATTTCTCCAGTAATGGGCTGTGCGCCGCCGGGGCTGGCGCTTTCCTGGAACAACAGGCGGGCCGCCTGGAATTGAGCGTCGAGCGCCTCGGGCAAATGGCCGGGGCCGCGTCCAGGGGCGCCGCCATCGCCGGCCGCTGCAGCGTGTTCGCCAAATCGGACATGATCCACTTGCAGCAAAAGGGAACGCCGCTGGAGGAGATCGCACTGGGACTCTGCCAGGCGCTGGCGCGCACCTTTTGTGCGACGGTCATGCAGGCGCGAGCCGTGGAAGCCCCGGTGGCGCTGGTTGGCGGGGGAGCGGCCAACCCCGGATTGGTACGCGCCTTCCGCGAACAACTCGGATTGAGCGCCGGCGAGTTGATGACGCCCGACCTCGAGATGCCCGACGCCGGCCTGTTCTTCGCCGCCTCGGGCGCGGCTCTCATGGCGCTGGAAGCCCCCCTCAGCGAGTTTTCAGAGTTCCTAGCCACGGTCCGCGAGCGGGCCGAGGCAGCCGGCACGGCCCGCGTGACGGCGTCACTGCCGCCCTTGAGAACGCGCATGGAGGAGTTGCGCATAGAGACGATCGAGAGGCCGCCTCGGACTCCCGGCCATGTAGATGCCTACCTCGGCCTGGATGTCGGCTCCGTGAGCACCAACCTGGCGCTGCTGACGCCGGACTTTCGGGTGATGGATGGAGTCTACCTGCCGACCCGCGGACGGCCGGTTGAGGCGCTCGATCAGGGACTCGGCCAGATTCGCGAGCAGTTCGGCGATCGGGTCCGGATTCTCGGGGTGGGCGCCACGGGCAGTGGCCGGCACCTGGCGGCCAAAGCTGCCGGCGCCGATGTCATCCACAACGAAATAACGGCCCAGATGGTCTCCTCTCTGCTCTTCTTCCCGGAGGTCGAGACTATTTTCGAGATCGGCGGGCAAGACTCGAAGTTCATCTCGGTGCGTAACGGGCGGCTGGCTGATTTCGAGATGAACAAGATCTGCGCCGGCGGCACGGGCTCGTTTCTGGAAGAGCAGGCGGAGCGCTTGCGAATCCGCATTGTGGATGAATTCTCCGAACTCGCGCTGCGCGGCGCCAGCCCGTGCGATCTGGGCGCCCGCTGCACCGTCTTCATGGACACGGAACTGGTCGGCGCCCAGGAGCGGGGAGCGCCGTTGGCGGATATTTGCGCGGGGTTGGCGTATTCCGTGGCCCGCAACTATCTCGAAAAAGTGGTGGCCGGCCGGCCCATCGGACCCAGAGTTCTGTTCCAGGGGGGCACGGCCTCCAACCAGGCCGTGGTGGCGGCCTTCCGGCAATTGCTGGGCCGCCCGGTTCATGTCCATCCTTACAATCGGATTTCCGGCGCGATCGGCGCGGCCTTGCTAGCCGAACGGGCCCATCCGCGGCAGACGCGCTTCCTCGGTTTCCGCTCCTGCGCCGCTTCCAATCTGCAGAGCTTCGAGTGCCCCCGCTGCGAGAATCGATGCCAGGTGAACCGCATCCAGCTCGGCGCCCGGCGCGTGCATTTCGGCGACGTGTGCGAGCGTTATTCGGAGCATGATGGCGAACCGCGGGAACTCCGGCGTCCGTTCCCCGAGCTTTTCGACGAACGCAAGCGCCTGCTCCTCAAGGAGGCGGGTCCGGAGGGGACGCCACTGGGGGATGGGGAGCCGCTGCCGAAACTTGGCCTCCTGCGCGGCTCTCTCAATCTGGAGTTTCTGCCTTTCTGGTCGGCGTTCCTGCGCGAACTGGGCTATGAGCCGGTGGTTTCCCCGGCCACCACCGCCGCGCTTCTGTTCCAGAACATGCCCAATCTGCCGGCGGAAGTCTGCCTGCCCATCAAGGCCGCGGCGGCGCAGGCCAAGGCTCTGCTGGCCGCGGGCGTCGAGAAGCTTTTCGCGCCGGCCCTGCTGGAATGCCCCGAGCGGGGAGAAGACGAGTCCCACACTTGCTTCTATACCCAGCAATTGCCGGACATGCTCCGCATGGCGTTTCCGGGAAGAATCATCCCAGCCCTCTTCGCGTTGCGGGAGGGCATGTTAGGTCTGGTGAGTCCGATGTTCGCCCTGGCGAGGGCGCTCGACCGGTCCCTGGACGCGGTGGGCCGCGGTCTGGTGCACGCCCGGGCTGCGCAAGCGCGCTTCGTGGAAGCCCGCAAGCGGCTGGGGCAGGCAGCGCTGGCCGCGCGCTTCGATCGCGCCGTGGTGGTTCTGGGCCGCCCTTACAACACGCACGATCCGTTTCTGAATCTCGGTCTGGCGGGCCACCTGGAGCGATTGGGCCTGCCGGCGATTCCGTGGGACCTGCTTCCGCTCGACGAAGTGCGCCTCGACGCCCGCTGGCGGACGGTCCCGTGGCATTACAACCGCGAACACCTGCGCGCCCTCGAATTCATGCGTCGGGACCCGCGTCTCTTCCCCATACTGGTCTCCAGTTATGGATGCGGGCCGGACGGATTTACCGTGAAGCACATGGAGGAGCTGCTCGCCGGGGGCCCAAGGCTCCTGCTGGAATTCGACGAACACCGTGGGGAAGCCGGCCTGGTGACGCGGTTGGAAGCCTTCGCCGACGAGATTGAGGAACATCTGCGCGCCCGCAATCGAGCGCCGAGAGCGCCCGTCCTCACGCCCGGTCCGCGCCCGCTGCCAGGGGGGCGGCGCTTTTCGATTCCGCACTTCTCCGAGCACGCCGGCGTCTACGCCGCCATACTCCAATCCGCGGGATTTCAGGCGGATGTCCTCCCGCCGCCCGATGAAGAGACCGTCAGGCTGGGGGAGCAATACGCCTCCGGCCGCGAGTGCCATCCCTACGCGATCCTGGCGGGCGAGTTGGTCCGGCAGGTGCGGCGCTCTTCACCCGAAGCGGAGGATGTCTTCCTGGTTCCCAGTTGCACATCGCCCTGCCTTCTGCGGCAATACGGCGATGCCCTGCGCATCCTCTTGCTGCGCGAAGGGCTCCCCAAGATGGAGGTTTGGGATGCGGCGACGCCGCAATTGGGACGCCTGGTGGGTACGGCGGGACTCTTGCGGCTCCACGCAGGTCTGCTGGCGACCGACATACTGGTGACCCTGGCGACGCGGCTCGCTCCGTATCAGCGCCGCGGAAACGGGTTTGAGAAATTGCGGACTGCCGCTCTGGCGAGTGTGGCCGGGGCCGTCGCGGAAAAGCGGGACGTCGGCCCGCCGCTCGCATCGGCGGCCGAATCCCTGTGGGCTTCCTCGCGCACGGGCGGGCCGGGAACGCTCCCCATAGTCGGCGTGACCGGCGATCTGTACACGCGCATGAATCCGGTTGGAAATGCCGGGCTGTTTCGCCGGTTGGAACAGATGGGCTTCGAGGTCTGGCCCAGTCCGTTCTTTGCCAACAGCGCCCTCGGCGCCTTTCTGGAGACCCGCCGGAAAGTGGAGCAGGGCCGCCTGGTGGATGCGGCATCGCAACAACTGGCGGCCTTTCTCACCGCGACCGCCGCGGAGCGCCTCGCGGACCGCCTCCGTCCGGAACCGCGCGCCCTGGCGGTGGAGCCGTCGCCGGAAGAACTGAGCCGGCTCGCGCGGCCTTACGTAGGACCACAAGCTCATTTCCTGATTGTTCTAACGGTGGCCAAGATCGCGGACTTCCTGCGACGCGGAGCGGCCGGCGTAATCAGCGCCGCCGGAATCAACTGCGCCGTGGGAACCCTCGCCGCCTCGGCGATCCCCGCCCTGAGAGCCGATTTCGATAACGCCCCGGTCCTTGGCCTGACGTATGGCGGCGCGGAGGGGCCGGGCCAGCGCATCCGCCTGGAGACTTTCGCGTATCAGGTTCACGAGCGGTGGCGGCGGCGGACGGCGGCATGAATCGCGACAGGGGCGTTCTAGATTAGAGCGTGAATAGTGTAGTGCGGCCGAAGTTCTGCATGTTTTGTGGGGCAGGCAATCTTGCCTGCAGCCGCCTTTCTAGGCGGCTCTTTCGCGCCCGCGGAGCCCTCTCACACCGCAAACGCCGGCTGAAAGCCGGCGGCAGCCAGGATTGGCTGCCCCACAGTTATCTGCATACCCGTCATTCTGTTCGCCGCAGACCAATAGCTGGCGCGCAATCCTCCTCACGCCAATATCCTCTCGGGGCGCTTGTGGGCGCCCTGCTGGTCGAAAATGCCGTCGACGAATCGGTGAGCGCTTACGTGCTAGCGTATAAGAGTCTCGCTGAAAACAGAGTCCGTTATGGACGTGGCCAACCAGCAATTTCGGGAAGTCCGCGGGGCAACTAACGCCGGGAGCTTTCCAGGCGTATCCGCGCCTCGCGTTCCGACGGGTTTTCCTTGCCGAACGCGAACGAACGCGATTGCTCCGCCTGGCCGGAAGGAGATTAATGATATGAAATTCATGAACGGTCTTTTGTGGCGCCCTGGCTCCGCCGCGGCCCTGGCGCTGTGCATGGCGTCCCCCTTGCTGCTCGCGCAGACCCCGGCAACCACCCCCCCCATACCGGATTGGGCGTTTCCGGGCACCGCAACGCACAGGCAGGTAGCGCCGCCGGCCGACTTTCGCAGGCCCAGCAAGACGACGGCTGCCCCGATTGGCATCTTCGAAGGCCAGACCGACGTGGGAAGCGCGATCATACCAGGCAGCGCCAGTTACGATGCCCGCACGAAGCAGTACACCATCAACTCGGCCGGCTACAACATCTGGTACCAGCGCGACGAGCTCCAATATCTCTGGAAGAAGATGTCCGGCGACGTTTCGCTCGCGGGCACGGTCTCGTTCCCGGACGCAAACGGCTATGGCGATCGCAAGGTGGTATTCATTATCCGCAAGGACCTCGATGACGATTCCATCGAGGTCATGACGGCCCGGCACGGCGCCGGTTTGATCCACCTGGCGCAGCGTACCACGAAGGGCGGCCAGATCAGCGAGACGTTCAATACGCGGCCCCCGCGGCGTCCCGCGGGCGCCGCGGCCGACACCCCGGTTCCCGTCGCGCCCTGGCGCATCGGCATCGAAAAGAAGGGCGACGTCTTCTCGCTCTTCGTCAGCGAGAACGGCGCGCCCATGCGCCAGCTCGGCCAGACTTTGACCTTCCACATGGACGAGCCCTTCTACGTTGGCATCGGCTTCGCCTCTCACACGCCGGACAAGTCCGATACGGCGGTGGTCTCTAACGTGGTTCTCGAGAATACCGCCGGCAAAGTCCAGTGAACCGCGGCCCAGGGGCCGGCTGATTGCGGAGTTTGCGGATAGACGCCCTGACCCCGGGCGCCCCGGCGCCGGTCCCTCACTGCTGCGGAGAGTACAGCCGGAAGTTCACTTCCACTCTGGCATTCACCGCTACCGGCTTGCCGTCCTTCTCGGCGGGTACGAAGCGGTACTTTTGCACCGCCTCGACGGCCCTTTCGTCGAGACCCAGGCCCAGCCCGCGCACCACCGTCACATTGCGCGGCACGCCGTCGGGTCCCACCTGAAGGGATAGCACCACCGTGCCCTGCCGCTTGGCGGCGTTGGCCTGCGGCGTGTACGCGGGCTCGACCTTCGCAAGCAGTATCGGAGGGGTGAGCCCGGGCGGAAGCGCGGCCTGCGCGCCTGTTTGCCGCTCCACGGCCCCCACCGGAAGCTCGAACAGGCTTGCCTCCAGGGGAGGGTTGCGGTCGATGCGCGTGTAAGTGACGGTGCGGACCGATTGGCGCGTCTGGCTTCCGCCCAAGCCGGCCGCCGCCGTTTCCTCGCGGTCCCGCAGCACCAGCAACCGCGAGCGGTCGATGCACAGGGTACGAGTTCCTCCCGGCGATTCCGAGCGAACCAATTCGCATTCCTGGGAGCGCCCTTCGAACTCCACCTGGTCGCGCCCTGTGATGGCGGCGGTTGGCAGCAGCGCTGCCACCAGGACGTCCCATCCCAGCACACCGGTTATATACCGGCCTGACATATTGTCGCGCCGCGTGTAAGAGTTGTTGGCGGCGGAGTACTCCCACAGCGTGGAGCCATTCCTGAAAATGGTGGCAACGTCGGGGCCGTTTACCTCGTAGCGCATCTGCGGTCCCTGCAAGTAAAGCCGGAAAGGCCGCGTGGACGCGTTGGAACTGAACCCTGTCTTGCTTTCCGTGACGATTTTGCCTTCGATCCGCCAGCTCGCGGTGGCGCGAAAGGCGTTGGCCACCTGTTGCAGCAACGCCCGCGCGTCATCGGCCGCTTGCGCCGAAGCGCCGGCGGGACCCTCTTCCTGTTTGCCCTGCTCCCGCGCCTGGCGGTCCGGTTTCACCAGGTTCGCGGCGTCTTCGAGACTCCGCGGCGCGGGGATCTCGGGGGTTGCTGCCGGGGCAATCTCACGCGGCGCCGCGGGAACGGAGGCAGTGCCCGCCGTCTGAGTTTTCGCGGCCATGCCCTTGAGCAAATCGGCGATGGGCGCCTCCTGGTAGCCTTCCGGGACCTGGAACAAGCCATCGGGCACAGGTTCGCTCGAAAGCTCCACCGCCTCCTCATCCATCTGGATTAAGGGCGCATTGGGGTCGAAGCCGGCGCCGAGCGGGTTGCTTCCGGCGGGCAGGCGTTCGAGCGCCGCGGCTATGGCGGGCACGAACACATCGATGTGCGCCCGCAGCGCGTGGGCGCCCTGCAATTCCTTCATAAGGGGGCCGAATGCGTCCGCCAAACCGGGCCACGGCTTCATCAGCGTTTCCACGCCGGTAATCGGGTTCATGGTGGTGTACGACCACAGGGAATACCCGGCCAACTCGCGAATGGCGGGCACGCGCAAGACTTCGCCGGGCTTGGCGGTCCACAATTGCATGACCATCCTGACCACCGGGCCGGCGGGCAAGTTGGGCGCGGCCGGGGCTTCGAGCGAAAACACGACCTCGCGTTCCTCAACCTCCACACCCTGGATGACGCTGGTGCGGCCGGTCGCCCTGACGGGCGAAACGTCGACCTTAGTGGATGCCAGGGAGGCGCGGACCGCGGCCGGCATTTCCGCCGTGGCGCGAGCCACTTCATCGACGTACTGGCCGTACGCCAGCTTCGCGTAGCGCTTGCCCGCGGTATCGAGGTAGGTGATCTCCTTGGTGGTGAAATCGATAATAGAGCTGTAAGCCATGGACTCGGAGAACCCCTTGCCGCCTTTCAAGCGGAGCACGATCTCGCGCGACAGGGACGAGTCCATTCCTTTCATGGCGCCCGCCGCCATCTGCGCGGGCACAGTGGAGTTTATCTTGACCTCTATCTTGTAACGCAGCGTGACGTCGGCATGCAGCACGGAGAACGGGAGCAGCATCGGTAACAGCGATGCGAAGGCGCGGGAGCGGCAGGATATCATGTGAAGCTCCTGTTTCCGGAGTATTCCGAGATTCCCATCTTGGACTCCGGGATACTCATTCAGTCTACGCCGGGTCAATGCGCCCCGACATAGGGGAAATCCCCCGCCCACATTTACATTTAGCAGACGGGTCAAACGCCCGTTCCCGGCGGAGGTATGCTTAATGAATCGAGGCCCGTCATCCATGAGGTTCTTAGCCGTAGCCGCAATTTTCGCTTCCCTGGCGTCCGGCCAGGAAGTGAAACGCCCGCGCATTCTGGGCGTGGCGCACATCGCGTTTTACGCGCACGACATGGAGCAGTCCCGCGCATTCTATACGGGTACGCTGGGATTTCAGGAGCCGTACTCTTTGAAGAACCCCGATGGCAGCCTGTCGGTCGCGTTCTTTAAGATCAACGACCGCCAGTACGTGGAGTTATATCCCGAGAAGGAGGCCAACACCGACCGCCTGGTGGACATCGCCCTCGAAACCGATAACGCCGAACAACTGCGGGCCTACCTGGCCTCGCGCGGCGTCAAGGCGCCGGACAAGGTAACCAGGGACCGCATCGGCAACACCAGCTTCAGCGTCACTGACCCGGACAAGCATACGGTGGAGTTCGTGCAATACGAGCCGGACGGCTGGAGCATGCGCGAGAAGGGTAAGTTCATGGACGATCGGCGCGTCAGCGCTCACATGGCTCATGTCGGCATCATCGTCTATTCCCTCGAGCCGGCCATGAAATTCTACCGCGATATCCTCGGCTGCCAGGAGATCTGGCGCGGCAGTTCGGATCAGAAGATCCTGAGCTGGGTCAACATGAAAGTGCCGGACGGAGACAACTGGGTGGAGTTCATGCTCTACGATCAGTTCCCCGGCCTGCGCCAGTTGGGCGTCTTCCATCACATCGGGATGGAGGAGACGGATGTAGCCAAGTCGGTGGCCATTTTTGAGGCTTCGCCCGCGCGCAAGAGCTACACGCGTAATGTCGACGCGCGCGGAACGCCACCGCACCAGCTCCAGATCTACGACCCCGATGGCAGCCGAACCGAGGTCATGACGCCAGCGCAGCCGGGGAGAACGTCCTCGACGGCGCCCCCGATCCGGTAGCGAGTGGTTCAGCCTTTGACTAACTGCCAGCCGCGCTCGAACAGTCTGCAAATCTCATGCCACGTCATCCGCTGGCGCGTGCCCACCGCCATGAAAGAGGGGGGCCATGGCGTAGCTGATTCGGAAGATTTTCATGCTCGCGGGTGTCGCCTCGGGCGACATGGCCGAGAACTGTCCCCGAGACCCCCATTTCGGGGTTTCGCAGCTATGAAGCCCCGAAAATTCCCTGGGGGCTTACGCCTCTTCTCCCGCGAAGGGCTTCACGCCCGCCTGCCGTGCGGCCGCCAGCAGTTTACCGTCGAGCGTGGCGAGGGGCGCGCGGCGGCGGATCGAGAGTTCCAAGTAGGCTGCGTCGTAGGCGGAAAGGCCGTACTTTCGCGCGAGGGGCAGGACATTACTCAGGTGCTCGCCGACCGGTTGCATGTCCTGAACAAGGGAGAGGGCTTCCAACAAGGCTGCGAACTGCCTGATCTCGGCCTTGCGCAGGCGGTTTCTTCGCTCACCTACCAGGATCGCATTGGCGATTTCCAGATTCCACAGGGCCGGAACCAATATCGTCCTGCCCTCCAGGGCTGTCAGGACGCCATCCGCATAGTCGCTGCTTTCATCCGGGAAGCACCAGGCCAGCGCCGTGGAGGCGTCGACCACAACATTTGTCAAAACCGCCGCCCTTCCTCGACCATCTCGCGTACGCCGATACCGCCAGGTTTGACTCGTTTGCGGAGGGCCCTCATGGCTTCCACAATGGCCTTGTGCGAAAGCTTTGCCTCGCCCGCGACGACGGGCGCCAGTACGGCGGCGGGTATGCCGTGTCTCGTGATGGTGATTTTCTCGCCTTTCGACACCCGATCCAGCAGAGAGGACAAGTGCGTTTTGGCTTCGAATGCGCCGATTGTCTGCATGACAGCTCTTTAAACTAGTCTAGACCAGTTTAACTTGCGGCGGCAGTCCGGATCGTTCAGCCTTTCCGCGAGAGAGGACAGCGTGGTGCGGGGGGCGAACTCCACGCGCTTCGCCTTGACCCGGCCGGCGAATTCGTCCACCTGTTCCACCGTTTCTCGCGCGAGCAGCGCGTCCCTTCCGTCCCTCGCCGCGGCCGCTCGAAGCGCCGCTCACCGCGCAATTGAGGCTGTCCGAGGCAGAGGCCGACGCCACTTGCGAACACCAGCGTAATCCAGCCGGCGAAGCTGTACTGGTAGACTGGAACTTCGGGGCGGGCGGGCGCCTGCATCGGGATGCGATTTCGAATACATTATGTGATGACAGAAGGGACCGGGTTCCCGACTACTGGTAGTTTTTGGTGACGAAAAGGAGAGTAAATGTCCACAAACGAAAACGCAATGGGGCGACGTTCGCTTCTGATGGCGGGGGCGACAGCCGCGGGGCTTGGTCTCTTGGCTGACCTCGAAGCTTATCCCCAGAATGTCAACACGAATTCACGTCCGTCGGACTTGAGAGTCACGGACATGCGCATCGCCGTTCTTAGAGGGCCGCAACGCCAGGCGAGCGCGGCTCCGGCGGGCGGGGCGCCGGGGGGCGGAGCGCCGGGGGGCGGACGAGGCGGCAGGGGAGGACCGCAGCTTCCTCCGACTCCCGGTACGGGAGGGGGAGCGGGCGGCGTGGTCGTCGTTCGAATCGATACCAATCAGGGGATTTCGGGTTACGGCCAGACGATTGGGGACGGCCCCGTGCCTAGCTACGTGCTGATGCATAAGACCCGAGTGGTCGGCGAGAATCCCTGCAACGTCGACAAGATCTTCCGCAAGATCAAGATCCATGGCGCGTATAACCGTCAGGGGAGCGGCGTCAACGCGATTGAGAACGCGTTATGGGATCTGGCCGGCAAAGCTTATGGCGCGCCGATCCACCAAATGCTTGGCGGGAAATTTCGCGACAGGGTCCGCATGTACACCGAGGGTGACCCGCGCGGGAACGACATCAAATCCATCGCCGACGATTATAAGGAGAGAGTCGCCGCCGGGTTTACGATGCTCAAGTACGATCTGGGCGTAGCTCGCATCCTCCAGGGCAAGCGGGGCACGATGTATGCGCCGGCAGGCTATAACGGGGAACGGGGGGAAGACCCCGAGAACTACTATCAGGGATTGGAGGTCAGCGACAAGGGATGTGAACTCGTAGCCGACCATGTCGCTGCCATTAAGGAGGCCATGGGCGATGCCGGCGACCTTCCCATGGCGCACGACCATTTCGGGCACCTCACCATGAAAAGTTGCATCAAGCTGGCTAACGCGCTGGAGCGGGTCACCCCGTCCATGCTGGAAGACATGGTCCCGTGGTTCCGGGTAGAGGAGTGGAAGCAAATCACCAATTCGATCAGGGTGCCCACCTTGACCGGCGAAGACGCCTACCTGGTGGAATCGCTCGAGGCGCTTTGCCAGGCGCGCGCAGTCGATTATATCCACCCGGATCACCTTGTTATCGGCGGCTGTCTCGAATTGAAGAAGGTCTCCGACATGGCGGCCAAATATTCGGTGGGGATGATGGTCCACAGCAACGCTACCCCGATCGGCTACGCATGCGCCGTGCAAGCGATAGCCGCCTGCCAAAACTTCCTGGCCATGGAATGGCACATGCCCCAGCCGGCCTGGCACAAAGACATAACCGATGCGGGGGACCTCGTGGTTAAGGGTTACATCCCCGTTCCGACGGGGCCCGGCTTGGGTATCAAAGTCAATGAAGAAGCGATGCGCCCCCTCTGCAGGCAGGGTGAGTTCTTCACCGATCCTACGACGTATTGGGATTCGCAGGTCGCCGGAGACAAGACGTATACGTAAAGGGAGGATGTCGAGGCGAGCCTTACACCTTAGGGTTATGACTGAAGGTATATAGGCTTAATTAGCCTCTTGTGCCCGGCGGGACGGAATACCGCATAATTCCCGATCGCCGGGCGCCTTCGCGGCGTTATGCCGTGTAACCGACCACGCACGAAAAACCTGAAACGCCACTTTACGTTCTGGCCCGCCCGGTAGGAGCCGCGGCGCCTACGCCACGCGCACCAGCACCTTGCCCATGGGGCCTTCCCAGAGGCGGGCGAAGGCGCTCTTTAAGTCCTCGAAATCGAAAACCCGGTCCACTACGGGGCGGCTTCCATGGCGCTCGAGACGCGCCACAATCTCCTTCCAGGCATCTTGCGCCTCCTCCGGCGTGTAGTCGCCCACAGCTACGCCGCCGATGCGGTTGCGGCGGAAAAACAGGGTGGCCGTATTGAACTCCGGGACCGGTCCGCCGCTGCGGCCCACCAGGCTGATCTTGCCGCCGTAACCGAGCGTGGCGACCACCTGCTGGAATCCGGAACCGGCCACGCTATCCACCACCAGGTCTACCTTGCGGGGATCGAGAGCGCCCAGAATCGTCTTGGGCAGATCGGGATCGCCGAGGTCGAAAACGAAGTCGGCGCCCAGTTCCTTCAGGCGGGCCCTTTTCTCCCGGCTGCGTGAGAGCGCCGCCACCGTCAGTCCCATCGATTTGCCGAGCAGTACCGATGCCACTCCCACTCCGCCCGAGGCGCCGGTCACCAACAGTACGCTTCCGGCCTCGGGGGGATGCCCCGGCTCGCGCCACTGCGTCAGGGCTTGCCACGAGGTGAGGAATACGAGCGGCGCGGCCGCCATCTCTCTCTCGCTCCAACCGGGCGGAACGGGCGCCAGGCTCACCGCCGGAACTACGGTTTTCTCCGCCAGCGTTCCCCAAACCGTTACGCCCGCGTTGCACCGCAGGATGCCCACCGTCTGCCCCACGGACACGGTGTCCACCCCCGGCCCGAGCGCGAGCACCGTACCCACGCCATCGCGCCCCAGGATATGAGGCAACTTCGGCCGCGCGGGGTACTGCCCGATCGAGAGGAAGGCGTCCGCCGGGTTTAGCGCCGCAAACCGAATGCCGACAAGCGCTTCGCCCGGACCGGGCGCCGCTTCGTTCACCTCGGACAACCGCAGTTTCTCCACACCGTCGTAGGAATCCATCAGCCAGGCGCGCATGATCTTATTGTCGGCCATCCGGAAGGCGGGTCCGCCGGCCGCGGCCATACTGGACCGGCCCAACCTCGCTTCGATAGACTGAGATTGATCTCGGGGGAAGAGCCGCGGCCATGGCAGTCCGCTTCCATTAGAGCAGTAGGTTGGCGATCCTATGCCGGCGGGAAGGCCGGCTGTGGGGAGGAGGATAGATGATCGAAGAGCGCACACCCCCGGTCCGGCGCAGGACTTTCGTGGGGACGATTTTCGGGGGGTTGGGCATCACGGGATTGAGCGCCGCGCAGCCCCAGCCCAAGGCTGGCTCCACGCCGATGCGGCCGTTCGGCAGGACCGGCGTGAAGCTGACCGTGATCGGCCATGCCGGAGCGCGCCTGGCGCTGCTCCGAACCAAGGAACGGGCCAGGGCGCAGGTGCGGCGCGCGTACGATCTTGGCCTGAACTACTTCGATTGCGCGCACTCCTACTGGGAAGGGCACTCCGAGGAGACTTACGGGGACGTGCTTCCGCCATTCCGCAAGAACATTTTCCTCACCACCAAGTGCCTCAAGCGCACGAAGAAGGAAGCCGAAGACGAACTCCGCCTTTCCCTGGCCAACCTGAAGACCGATTACCTCGATCTATGGCAGATGCACGATATCCAGGAGCAGAGCGATATCGACCGCATTTTGGGACCGGGCGGCGCGATGGAGGCTTTTGAAGCCGCCAAAAAGGCGGGCAAGTGCCGCTTCATTGGCTTCACCGGCCACCATGACCCCAACGTCCACGCGGCCATGCTCAAGGCTTACGACAAGTGGGATTCGATCCTGATGCCGCTCCACGCCGCGGACCCCGCATACCTGAGCTTTGAGAAAATCGCCCTGCCGGCGGCGGTGGCGCGCGGCATCGGCATTCAAGGCATCAAGACCTTCGGCAACGCTTTCCTGCTGCGGGTCCTGAATGCCGAGGAGTGCCTGAGCTATGTGCTGAGCCTGCCCATTTCCTGCACTCCGGTGGGTTGCAGCACGATGGGCCAACTGGAAGACGACGTGAGGTTCGCCGAACGATTCAAGCCCCTGACCGCGGAGGAGATGGAAGCGCTGCGAACCCGCGCCGTAACCGCCGGGCCGGGCGGGGCAAAAGGTCCCGCGCTGGAGTACTGGAAGCGGAGCAACGCTTCGTAGCCGCGCGCCGATCATCCAAGGCCGGCGGCTTCTCGTTCGTGTTAGCCAGCATATCTCACACCCCATTCTCCGATGTGGGACAGGCGCTTCCGCCTGTCAACCCGAGCGAAGCTCGGGCGCCGCCTACTGAAGCCGGTTGGCAGGCGAAAGCGCCTGCCCCACAATAGGCGTCGGCATGAGCCGGGACACGGCAGACAGGAGTGTCCGCGCCACATCCGAGAGTGGGGTGTGCGATATGCAGGTGAAGGAAGAGACTCTGGTAGCGCCGTCAATGCCCGCTCTGTCCCCGCTGCTGCACGGCATGGAGTTTTTGCCCGACCTGTTCCAGGTACTTGGCGGCATCCCCGCGAGTTCTCAGAGAACCGACCTGCGCGAGAATCCGGCTCTTCTGTTCGGGAGCGAGCGCCAGATCCTGCCGCATGGCCGCGTGAATCACGCTGGGCAAATTCCCGGCGTTGACCGAAGCGGCAGGATCCGAAACCGCCGCGGCGGCGCTGGCCGCTTCCATCGACTCGGCGCCGGAACAGGAAAACGGAGGACATCCGCCAACCCCGGATTCCGCCGGCGACGGCAGGCTGGCCGGAGCGTCGGCCCTGGGAGCCGGGAGCGTAAGCAGGGGCGTCAAATCCCTGGCTGCGCCATCACGATTGGTCAAGGGTTGCAGGTCGAAAAGGACTTCGAGCGTGGCGGGAACCGACGCGTGATCATAGAGGCGGTGATCAATGAGGTTTCGGGGAATGAGCGGCGAGACGATCAGGGCGGGAACACGCGGTCCATACCGGTCAAACGCGAAGCCGTATTGGTTATGGCCGGAACCAGGGACCGTGTCGCCTGGGGGCGCCGCTTCCGGCGGAGCGACGTGATCGTAAAACCCGCCGTGTTCGTCCCAGGTAACGATCAGCAGGCTGCCATTCCATAACGGGGAATTCCGGATCGCTTCATAGGTGCATTTGATGAGGGCTTCCCCGCGCGTCACGTCGTCCAGCGGGTGCTGCGAGGTGCTGCACTTATAGTCCGCGGCGGCGTTATAGCTGGGCTCGATGAAGGTGTAGGCGTACGGGTAATTGTCCTGGAGATCCTGCCCAAAATACCGGTACGGCCGGATATCGGAAAGTTCGATCCCTTTGAGCCCTGCCAGCATCGGAAAGTCGTCGCCGCCATAAAGGCGCCGCGAGACATTCTTCCGCTTCAGCGCGTCGAAAATCGTGCCCTTGGGAAACTGAAAACCGTCGAGGCTTTCCCACAGCACGATTTCAGCCGTCGTCGGGCTGTGGTCGAGCCCGCCGGAGGATGCCGCGTGCACGAACATTCTATTAGGCCAGGTGGGCCCGGGCATGGAAGCGTGCCAACCGTCGCAGATCACGAACTCGCGCGCCAGGGCGTTCAGGACGGGCAATTGGCCGGGGCTGTAGCACTTCATGATCTCGCCGGGGTCGCTCTGCTTCTTGGCAGCCTGGCACACGGCCGCATAGCTGGCCACGAAACCACTGTTGTTTATGGGCGGATAAGGGCCGCCAGAGGGATATGTCGCCCCAGCGCCGCTGAGCTGCTCGAGTACGTCCGGGAATTCGTGGCCGGGATCGACCGGCATGACCCAGTCCGCGCCTTGATCGATTCCGTATGTAGTCCCGTTGTAAGTATTCGATTCCGATCCATCGACGCCATTGATCTTCGTCGGCTGGCCGGACTCCGCATCCGTGCCCGTTATACCGGAGTAGCCGAGCATGTGATCGAACGCGCGGTTCTCCAGCATGAGGACGAATATGTTCTGGATCGAACCTGAGATCATTGGAACACCTGCCTTCCTCGCGAAGCGTCCCACTCCGCCTGGAAACGTTCCCGCGTCACGAACGATTTTTGCGTGCCCGCGGACATCGTGGAAAGCGCTGCATACAGATTCGCTCGCGAGATCGCTTCAAGCTCCTCGCAGCCCGCGGCCAGGAAACAGGCAAGACTTCCGATGAAGGCGTCGCCGGCCCCGGTGGTATCGACCGAAGGGACCTGAAATGCGGGAACGTGCCGGACGCCGTCTTCTCCGGCGCATAGCGCTCCATTGGCGCCGAGCGTCACGATCACCCGCCGCAAACCTCTTTCCAGCAGCCGCGGGGCGCAGGCGCGCGCATCCTCCAAGCTGCGCACCGGCATGCCGCTCAGAGCCTCCGCCTCGGTTTCGTTGGGGATCACATAATCCGCGGCGCCGGCCTTCGGCAGGTCGAGCGGTTGCGCGGGAGCCGGGTTCAGAATGGTACGAATCCCGCGCTCGCGCGCAAACCGCAGAGTGTAATACACGGTTTCGAGCGGGACTTCCAATTGCAGCACGATCATGTCGGCGCGCCGCAGCACATCCGCGGCCCCGTCCACGTCCTCGGGCGTCAAACGGTCGTTGGCGCCTTTCACCACCCAGATGCGATTCTGTCCGGAACTTTCGACAAAGATAGGGGCCACCCCGCTGGAAACGCCGGGCGTGACCAGGACGCGGCTCGCATCGATCCCGCGGGAAATGAAATTCTCGATGGTCGCGGGCCCGAACAGATCGTCGCCCACGCGCGCCACCATCGATACCGTGGCGCCGCAGAGGCGTGCGGCGACTGCCTGATTGGCCCCTTTCCCGCCAAAGCCGAGGCTGAATTCCCGCCCAAAGATGGTCTCGCCGGCGCGGGGAAAATCGTCGGTGTACGTAATCAGATCGATGTTGGCGCTGCCAACGACCGCGATGTGGGGTTGCCGGTCCATAAGTTCTTCCTCCAGTCTGGCGCTGACGCCTCTCCGCGGCCTCTTGGAATGGCCACTGCTCCTTTATTGTTCCAAATGTTCCCACCTCCGCATTGCCGCCACCGACTCGAAAAGCGCCGACAGCCCTGTCTCCCACTCTCCCCCGCTCAGGACTACTCTATACCTGATGTCCACCAAGCGTCGCACCTTCCTCAAGCAGGTGACCTTTGCCGGCGCCGCCACTCAGGCCTCCGCGCTGACCCCAGCCCCGGCCGCCGTCGCGCCGGCATCGCCCGCCGCTCCCGAGATCGGGTTCCCCCGCGTCTTCACCGGACGGCGCCTCACCGCCATCGCCTTCCCGCTCGGCGGCGTCTGCGCCGGCTCCATCAGCCTGGGAGGGCGCGGCCAGCTTCGCGATTGGGAGATCTTCAACCGTCCCGATAAAGGCAACGCGCCCTCCTACGCCTTCCCCGCCATCTGGGCGCAGGCCGGCAACCGCAAGCCCGTCGCCCGCGTGCTGGAATCGCGCATCCAGCCACCCTTCGAAGGCTCCAGCGGGCTGGGCGCGAATAACGCGCCCGGCCTCACACGCCTCGCCTCGGCCATCTTCACCGGCGAATTTCCATTGGCCCGCATCGACTTCTCCGATTCCGCCCTGCCTGTCAAAGTCTCGCTCGAAGCCTTCTCTCCTTTCATTCCCCATGAACCCGACGAATCCGGCCTGCCGGTCGCCATTCTGCGCTACCGCGTCGCCAATACCGGCGCCGCGCCTGCCAAGGTCTCCATCGCCTGGTCTATTGAAAATCCCACCGGCCACACCCGCGCCAATGACACGCGAGTCAACGAGTACAGAACTTCCGAACGGCTGGCCGGCCTTCTCATGTCCAGCCCGAATTTGCCCGCCAACGACCCGCTAAAAGGCAGCTTCCTGCTCTCCGTGCTCGATTCCAATGGCGCCCGGGTTACGCATCTTCGCGGATGGGAGCGCAGCCGCTGGTGGAACTCGCCCATGTTCTTCTGGGACGACTTTTCCGCCGATGGCGAACTGGGCCCCGAGTCGACGAACCCCGGACCCGTGGGCGCGCTCTCGCTCGGCCGCGCCATAGCGCCCGGCGCCCACGCCGATTACACCTTCCTGCTCGCCTGGCATTTTCCCAACCGCACCCCGCGCCGCTGCGGCTGGACCTCCGCGCGCGGCGATGAAGATACCCTCATCGGCAACCATTACGCCACGCGCTTCCCCGACGCCTGGGCCGCCGCCGAGTACGCCGCCGAACACCTGGATGCCCTTGAGAAAAAGACCCGCCAGTTCGCGGCCGCCATGCGCGAATCCACCATCCCCGCCGTCATTAAGGATGCCGCCAGCGCCAACCTTTCCACCCTGGTGACCCCTGTCTGCTTTCGCACCGCCGACGGCGAATTCCACGGCTTCGAAGGGGCCAACGACCAGGGCGGCTGCTGCTACGGAAGCTGTGCCCATGTCTGGAATTACGAAACGGCCACCGGCCATATCTTCCCCAGCTTCGCCCGCTCGCTGCGCGGCTCCGCTTTCGGCTATCAGCTCGACAGCGCCGGCGGAATTCGCTTTCGCGAGCGCCTGCCCCACAAAGGCGAGAATTCCGGCTGGGCCGCCGCCGATGGCCAG
>Ga0181517_10000956_pt1 | contig 34666 bp, 22 predicted proteins | sample PEATcosm2014_Bin_31_FD_119748 | JGI IMG/M metagenome (GOLD analysis project Ga0181517, IMG submission 119748) | Peatland microbial communities from MTU Mesocosm Facility, Houghton, MI, USA - PEATcosm2014_Bin01_30_metaG | ecosystem: Environmental > Terrestrial > Soil > Wetlands > Peat | place... | reverse complement strand
CACGTTCACCAGCAGCGATCCCAATAACAACTACGTGAGCGGCGGAACGGCCACGGGCACGCTGATCGTGACCCAGGCCACTCCGGTGTTAACCGCGACCTGCACCGGCGGCGTCTTCAACAATGCCCCGTACGCCTGCACCACCTCGGCGACGGGCATCGGTGGAGTCACCGTAGCCGGCACCTTCAACTGCGCACCCGGCAGCGAAACCAATGCCGGCAGCTATCCGGAAACCTGCACCTTTACCAGCACCGATCCCAACTACGTGACGGGCGGAACAGCTACTGGCACGCTGATCATCACCAAGTTCACACCGGTTTTGACGGCGACTTGTACGGGCGGCGTCTACAACAACACTCCATATTCCTGCACCGGTTCGGCAACGGGCGTGGGCGGAGTAACCGTAGGCGGTTCGTTCGTCTTTAGCCCGGTGAGCGAAACCAACGCGGGCAGCTATCCGGAAACCGGTACCTTTACCAGCACCGATCCGAACTACGCGACCGGCGGAACGGCCTCCGGCACGCTGATCATTACCCAGGCCACCCCGTTTTTGAGTGCGACCTGTCCCAATGTTGCTTACGACGGCAACCCGCACTCCTGCAGCGGAACGGCCACTGGCATCGGGTCCGTTCCGGTCGCCGGTTCGTTCAACTTCGTTCCGGGCGCCGAAGTCGCTATAAACAGCTATCCGGAAACCGGCACTTTCACCAGTAGCGATCCCAACTATGCGAGCGGCGGAACGGCCACTGGCACGCTGAGCATTTATTCAACGGTGATAGGTACGACCCAATCGTTCACGAGCCTGACCTTCTCCCTCACCTCTCCGGTCTTCGGCCAGTCCGTGATTGCGACGGCGACCGTAAGCGGCCAAGGCGCCACCCCTTCCGGTTCGGTCACCTTTACCGTGGACTCCGACCCGACCCAAACCCAGACGGTATCACTGGTCAATGGTGTTGCAAACTTGACGTTGAACAGCTTGAGCGCCATCACGCATAACATCGTGGCTACCTACAACGGGGACACCACTTACGCAACGTCGAACGACCCCGAGCAGGAAATCGTAGCGCAGGCCACCCCGACGATCTACCCGAACTGCTATCCCGCTCTATACGATGGCAATGCCCATGGCTGCACACCGGTGGCTATCGGCATAGACGGGGTAACCCCGCTGGCCGGAACCTGGACCATCACCTACAACGGTTCGTCGTCGGTACCATCCGCCTACACGACCTATCAGGTATCGCTGATCTTTACCCCCAGCGATTCCAATTACGCCGACAACTCCAGCAGCCCGGCTTCGTCCCAGTTGCTTATCCTGAACCCGACTTCGGAGATGGCGATCGATCCTGGTACCGCCAGCATCCCGTCGTGGCCGGCAAATCCGAGCGCGGTCAATCCGCAAGGCTTGGCGGCCGACAACAGCGGCAACCTCTACATTGCCGATACGGCCAACAATGCGATCTCTGAGATCAGCATTGACATGTACGGCGGCGGCACGCTGAGCAACAGCACCCTGATGCCCTTGGTATCCAGCGGCTTGAGTGCTCCGCAAGCGCTCACCGTGGATCCTTTCGGGGATATCTACGTTGCCGACACCGGCAGCGGCACCATTCAAATGGTGAGTGGCAGCAGTCTGATTCAGATTACCGACGGCCTGACGAATCCCCGCGGCATCACCTCGGATGCCGACGGTAACATCTATGTCTCCGATACCGGCACGAACACGGTGAAGTTGGTGGACACGAACACCGGCAACTGGATCGTGGTCGCCGGCGGAGGCACTCTGTGCAGCGGCAAGACCGATGCGGTTGGCGATGGTTGCCCGGCCACCCAGGCCACCCTGAATGGCCCCGTAGGACTGGCGACAGACACCGACGGCAACCTTTACATTGCCGACACGGGCAATCAGGTCATTCGCAAGGTCACCATGAACACGACCAATCCGGCCCTCAGCGTGATCACCAGGGTGGCCGGTATAGTTGGCGTTGCGGGCTTGACGGGAGACAACGGTTCGGCCCTCACCGCCAAACTCAACAATCCGCTCAATGTTGTGGTGGATCCGGCCAACATGCTCTACATCGTGGATTCCGGCAACAGCGCGGTACGGTTGGTAGACACGACCGGCACGATCAAGACTTGGATGGGAACCCTGGGGACGCCGGGCAGTGACGGCGCCGACGGGCTCTCCGTGCAAGGCGTGAAACTGAATGCTCCCACCGCTATCGCCATGGACGCTTACGGCGACGTGTACGTCTCCGATGGCGGCAATGCCCGTACCATCGAGGACGATCGCAACGTGGTGACCCTGAACTTAGGATCGGTGGCCATCGGCGCGACCGGTAAGGCGACCCTGTCGGCCATAGTCAACATCGGGTCGACAACCTTGAACTTCCAGCCCCCCTGGGAGTACGAAACGAGCAGCACCCCTGGGGAGTTCGGCATCATCGGCCAAGGCGCATGCAACGACTCGGGTACGCTGGCCGTGGGCGCAAGCTGCAACCTAAGCACCGCCTATGACCCGCTGCTCAGCAATAATCCGGTGGGGGGGACTACCGAATACGATACGGTGAACCTCGACAGCGACGCTAGCAACAGTTTGTTTACCGCGTTGAACCTCAGCGGCACGCCGCTCACCATTACTCCCGTGACCCTGAACATCTTCTGCCCCCCGGTCAACTTCGACGGCGCAGCGCACGGTTGTGTGGCTTCGGCAACGGACCCGAGCACGCAAGCAGCGGTCCCGGGTACATGGAATCCCTTGATCACCAGTCTGAGCGCCACGAACGCGGGAACGTATTCGGAATCGTCTACGTTCACGCCCACCGATCAGGTAACCTACGAGGGCGGACTCGCCAGCGGCAGCCTGGTTATCGCCCAGGCCACCCCGACCCCGTCGGTCACCTGCACCGGTGGCGTTTATAACGGCACTCCGTACTCCTGCTCCGGCTCGGCAACGGGCGTGGGCGGAGTCACGGTATCCGGTACCTTTGCCTTTGCCCCGGGCAGCGAAACCGAGGTGGGAAGCTATCCGGAAACGGGTACCTTCACCAGCAGCGATCCCAACTATGTCGGCGGCGAAACGGCCAGCGGCACGCTGACCATCACCACGGCCAACCCGGTCCTGTCGGTCACCTGCACCGGCGGCGTTTATAACGGCAATCCGTACTCCTGCACCGGCTCGGCAACGGGCGTGGGCGGAGTTCCGGTAGCCGGCACCTTCACCTTCAATCCGATCTTCGAGGTCAATGCGGGGAGCTATCCGGAAACGGGTACGTTCACCAGCAGCAATCCCGATTACGCCAGTGGCGGCACCGCCAGCGGCACGCTGACCATCACCAAGGCCACCCCGGCCCTGTCGCTCAGCTGCCCCGGTGGCGTCTATAACGGCACCCCGTACGCCTGCTCCGGCACAGCAACGGGCGTCGGCGGAGTCACCATACCCGGATCATTCAGCTGCACCCCCAGCACCGAAACCGCGGCGGGAAGCTATCCGGAAAACTGCATTTTCACCAGCGACGATTCCAACTACATGAGCGGCGGGACGGCCAGCGGCACGCTGATCATCACCGGCTTGGCCTCGACGCTGAGCATCTCCTGCCCCGGTGGCGCCTATAACGGCACCCCGTACGTCTGCACCGGCACAGCAACGGGCTTGGGTGGAATCACCGTAACCGGCTCGTTCAGCTTCAGCTATAGCGGCGCCGGCGGCACCATCTACGCACCCAGCACCACGGCGCCCAGCAATGTCGGCACCTACAATGTGACTGGCACGTTCACCAGCACCAACCCCGACTATGCCAGCGGCGGCACGATCAGCGGCGGCCTGGCTATTACTCAGGCCACACCGGTCCTGTCCATCAGCTGCCCCGGTGGCATCTATAACACCAATCAGTACTCCTGCACCGGTTCAGCAACGGGCGTAGGCGGAGTCACGGTAGCCGGTACCTTCAACTTCAACCCGGCCAGCGAGATCAATGCGGGGAGCTATCCGGAAACGGCCTCGTTCGCCAGCAGCGATCCCAATTACACCAGTGGCGGGACGGCCAGTGGCACCCTGATCATCACCCAGGCCACACCGGTTCTGTCGGCCACCTGCATTGGCGGCGCTTTTAACGGCAATCCGTACTCCTGCACCGGCCTGGCAACGGGCGTGGGCGGAGCACCGGTAGCCGGTACGTTCGCCTTTAACCCGGGCAGCGAAACCGCGGTGGGAAGCTATCCGGAAACGGGTACCTTCACCGCTACCGGTCCCAGTGCCATTAATTACGTGAGTGGCGGGACGGCCGCCAGCACGCTGGTCATCACCGCCATCGCCCCGGTTCTTTCGGTGAGCTGCCCCGGTGGCGTTTATAACGGCACCCCCTACTCCTGCACGGGCACGGCAACGGGCTTGGGCGGAATTACAGTAACCGGTTCGTTCGCCTTCAACCCGGGCGCCGAAACCAACGTGGGAAGCTATCCGGAAACGGGTACCTTCACCAGCACCAATCCCGATTACGCCAGCGGCGGCACGGCCAGCAGTACGCTAGCCATTACCGTGGCCACGCCGGTCCTGTCGGCGACCTGCACGGGAGGGGCCTACAACGCGACCGCCTACTCTTGCACAGGTTCGGCAACGGGCGTCGGTGGAGCAGCGGTAACCGGCACCTTCGTCTTCAACCCAGCTAGCGAAACCAATGTGGGGAGCTATCCGGAAACGGGTACCTTCACCAGCACCAACGCCAATTACGCCAGCGGCGGCACCACCGCCGGTACGCTCACCATCACCCAGGCCACGCCGAAAGTGACGCTGACCTGCCCGGCGGTTATGTTCACCAACACGCCTGATAGCTGCACGGTTAAGGTGACCGGGGCTAACAATGCCACAGTCACCGGAACCACCGTGATTACGTATAGCGGCAGCCAGACTGCTCCCTCCGCAATTGGGAGTTATCCGGTGGTCGCCACCTTCACCAGCAGCGATCCGAACTACGCCAACAGCACGGGAACGAGCACGCTCCTGATCACGCCGTCGAATCCGGTCATCACCAACTTGTCGCCCTATAACGCGACGGTTGGCGGGGCCGCCTTCACCCTTACCGTGACGGGAACGAACTTCGAGTCCAACGCGGTGATCGAGTGGAATGGCACGCAGCTGACCACAACGGTCAGCTCGGATCAAACCACCCTGACGGCAACCATCCCCGCCGCCGACCTGGCGACGGTAGGAACGCCGTACGTTCAGGTGCTGAATCCGGCGCCGAGCCAGGGAACGTCTTCGGTGCTTTCGCCGAAGTTCACCTTCTCGATCGACAGCAGCGCCAGCACCACCGGTACGGTCACGGTTACTCCGTCCACCACCACGCTGACGGTTACGTCGGCTACCGGCGGCACGGTGACTGTGGCGGTTACGGCCGCCGGCGCCACTTCCAACGCGATCACCACAGCGAACTGCTACAACATGCCGACTGGCGTGACCTGCAGCTACACGAACGGTACGGTGACGTTTAACGTTCCCGCGCACACCCCGACCGGCAACTATTCCATCACCATCGTCTTTACAACCACGGAGACGGTAGCTTCCCTGTTCCACGGGCGGACGTTCTTCGCCGCCTGGAGCGGAATCCTGGGACTGCCTCTGGGGCTGTTCTGGATGGGTGGCAACCGCAAGAAGAACCTGCGCCGCCTCCTGATGGTTTTGGTCGGGATGGTACTGCTTATCTCCCTGGTGGGTTGTGGCGGCAAGGCCACCTCGACGGCAGCTCCGATCACGAGCCAAAGCTCAACGTCGGTAACGCTGACAGTGAAATAAGCAACGCTCCACGCTTCACTCACAAGGGCCCGGCTTACCAGCCGGGCCCTTTTTTCGTGCGGCCCCAACGGACGACGGGCAAGCGTGTTTGCGCAGGCGCAGTTCGGCGAAGACTCGAAGATTCCCAAAGCTGAATAGCGCTGCCACCGTAGCGCTTGACACGCCCTCGCCGGCGCTACGTTGGCGTTGTCTTGGAGAGCGCTGGAAGCCATCGGTTTCCGTATTGCCCTGTCACATAAACCCAACTCCATCCCTGCAACCCTGCTCGCCGGGGATTGTCGAGAATATAGGAACTCACACACCTTGATTTTTGCTTAGCCGCTTTCCGTGTCTTCCGTGTTTTCCGTGGTTGCAGCTCGCGTCTTGTTCCAAAACGGGAGCACCAACGTAACCCACAATCAGAAATAAACCATTTCAGTCATAAAACGCTTTGCTACTCTGGGAAACCGAAGTAGAACCGCGCAGTGCACGCTGCCGGTGCGGGCCGTGTCCTTATGGTCGGAGCTTCATGTGAAGTCTCTCGCCTGAAGGCCATGACGCTGTAATCCTCCAGGCCATTCCTTAACGGCCTGCCCGCAAATGGTTATTGAATCTGTATCGGTATTTCCCGGGCCCCAGTTGAAAGTTTCACCAGTGAAGTAGAGAAGCGTCGTTCAGGCGCTCTAGAGCGTATATGTGTGACCCGGAGAGTCGTTGTCCGTGGCGCTCGAGGGTTTGTCTGGCCCTGAAACATGTGTTGTAAGCCAATCGTCACCAAGCCGCCAAACCCGGGCGCGTAGGGACGACGATGGAGGTAGCGATGTTATTGGCAAGTAAGAGCGCAACGGTTTCGCGCACACGGATTCTAGCTCTAATTTCGATTCTGCTTCTTATGACTTGCGCCCTGCATGGGCAAAGCTTGGCTCCCGTCCAGAGTGGGACTTGGGCAGTAACGGGACAGATGTCGCAATCGCGCACCGCGGCAGCGGCCGCCGTGCTGTCCGATGGCAGTCTTCTGATGGCCGGCGGAACGAATGCCTCCGGCGAGGTACTGGCCACGGTAGAGATCTATGCCACGGATGGATCGTTTCACCCCGCGGCGCCGATGCTAACGGCGCGCACCGGACACACCGCCACGCTGTTGACCGACGGTCGTGTACTAGTCACCGGCGGGGCCACGAATGGCGGCGGGATCGTCAATTCCGCCGAGATCTACGATCCCGCGACCCAGGCGTGGACCATGCTATCCAGCATGATGGACGCGCGCAAAGGACATACGGCAACGGCGTTGCCCAGTGGCGACGTATTGCTGGCGGGCGGAAAAGATTCCAGTGGGACGCTGGCCAGTTTGGAGGTCTTCCATATGGCCACCGCGGTATTTTCTCCGGCGGGAGCGATGTCCTCGCCGCGCAGCGGCCACGCCGCCGCCGCGCTTACGGACGGGCGAGTTCTTCTGGTGGGCGGCACGGACGCGAATGGGGCAACCCTGGTCTCCACCGACCTCTATGATTCCCCAGCCGGCACGGTGGCTCCCGGACCGGTCCTGAACACTCCACGCACCGCCGCCACGGCAACCGTCCTGTTGAATGGAACCGTACTCATCGCCGGCGGCAGTTATCCGGAGGGTGCCGTCGGCAACGGCAACCTGCAGGAATTGCAGACGGCCGAAATTTTCGACGCCCTCGCCGGCGCCATCACTCCCTTAGCGTCCAATCTCAACTATGCGCGCTCGGGGCAATTGGCTTTCCTGCTTCCGAATAACAACAATGTACTGCTGGTGGGAGGCACTGCCGCCGGAGCGGATTTAGCTTCTGCCGAACTCTACGCCTCCGGAGCACAGACATTTTCTCTGACCGGTTCCATGGCAACCGCGCGTTCGCAAGCGGCGGGGGGCGCCTTGTGGCCCTTAAGCGAGGGGTTGCTGGCTGTGGCCGGCGGCAGCAATTCGACCAGCGCCGAACTTTACGGCTTCCCCACCATCCGAACCGACCAGAGTGATTATGCCCCTGGGACTCCCGTAGAGATTACCGGCTCCGGTTGGCAGCCGGGCGAAACGGTCAATTTGTATCTGCGCGAGTTACCCATTGTCGATACACCACCGGTGCTGAATGCCATAGCCGATCAGAACGGCCGCATCAGCAACAGCACCTTCGCCCCCGACAACAACGACTTTGGCATCGATTTCTACCTGACCGCGGTCGGCTCCCGTTCGGCCCTGCAGGCGCAAATGAAGTTCGCCGACGGATTGGCCCCCTATATTTCGGTCAATTGCGTTCCGGGCTCCTTGCCGGTAAATAATCCCACGCTCTGCACCGTCTCGGTAATCAGCCACAGCACCTGTGTAGCCGCCAATGGGACGACGATTGCCTGGACGTCCAGCGCCGGGGGCTTCAGCCCCGCCACTTGCACGCTCAGCAATCTGAGCTGCTCGGTAAGCTTTACCCCCACCTCGGCGTCCAATGTCTCGGTTACGGCGGAATATCCGGTTACCTCCGGCTGTGCTTCCATCAACGACACCGCGGCCTTGAGCGTTCAGAGCACGAATCCAGTTCCTATCCTCAATAGCCTGTTCCCCAGCAGCCAGAATATGAACGCTGGCGCCTTCGGGCTTACGGTGATGGGCGCCAATTTTGTTACCGGCTCGGTGGTAGAGTTCAACGGCTCGGCGCGCGCGACCACTTACGTAAGCCCCACGCAGCTTACGGCTGCGATCTTGTCGGGCGACCTGGCCAACGCGGGAATGTTCAACGTCACGGTCGTCAATCCCTCTCCGGGAGGAGGCGGCTCCAACACGCAGACGTTCACGGTGAATGCCCTGACTCCCACCCTGACGCTGAACAACCTTGAAACCAGCTATGACGGCAATCCGCACACCTGCACCGGTACGGCAACGGGCGTGGGCGGAGTAACGGTGGCGGGCTCGTGGAGTTTCAATCCAGCCAGCGCAACCAGCGCTGGAACTTATTCCCTGACCGGCACTTTCCAGAGCGGCAATCCCAACTATGCCAGTGGCGGAACCGCTACCTGTACCGTCGAGATCGATGCCAAATCGGTAACCGCAAGCGTAACCGCAGCCAACAAGAGTTATGACGGCACCACCACTGCCACCATTACCGGTTGCAGTTTGACCGGCGTAGTGGGCTCCGACAACGTAACCTGCTCCGCAGCCGCGGCCAGCTTCGCTTCCGCCAATGCCGGCACCGGCATTACCGTTACCGCAACCGGCATCACGCTGAGTGGCTCCGCAGCCGCCAACTATGTGTTGTCCGCCACCTCCGCCACTACCACCGCCGACATTACCGGAGCAGCAGTGGCGCCGGTTATCACCGCCGGCAACAAGACCTATGACGGAGCCCCGACCGAACCGCTCAGCGACATCACGTGCACGCTGACGCCGGCCGTGAACAACCTGACCTGCGCGGTTACCGCCGCCAGCTTCGCTTCCGCCAACGCCGGCACCGGCCTCACCGTCACCGCAACCGGGATTACCCTGGGCGGCTCGGCGGCCCCTAACTATGCGCTGTCGGCCACAACGGCCACAACTAACGCCAACATCAATCCGGCTACGCCCACGCTCAGCTTGACCTGCGCGGAAGTACCCTACGACGGCAACACGCATACTTGCACCGGCACGGCAACCGGGCTGGGCGGAGCAACCGTAGCGGGTTCGTGGAACTTCAATCCGGCCAGCGAAACCAATCCCGGGAGCTATACCATCACCGGCACGTTCCACAGCAGCGACCCGAACTATACCAGCGGCGGTACCGCCACCGGCACGTTGAAGATCGACCCGAAATCGTTAACCCCTAGCGTAACCGCCGCGAACAAGAGTTATGACGGCGCCACCACTGCCACCATTACCGGTTGCAGTTTGACCGGCGTAGTGGGTTCCGATAACGTAACCTGCTCCGCAGCCGCGGCCAGCTTCGCTTCCGCCAATGTCGGCACCGGCATTACCGTTACCGCAACCGGCATCACGCTGAGTGGCTCCGCAGCCGCCAACTATGTGTTGTCCGCCACCTCCGCCACTACCACCGCCGACATTACCGGAGCAGCGGTGGCGCCGGTTATCACCGCCGGCAACAAGACCTATGACGGCGCCCCGACCGAACCGCTCAGCGACATCACGTGCACGCTGACGCCGGCCGTGAACAACCTGACCTGCGCGGTGACCGCCGCCAGCTTCGCTTCCGCCAACGCCGGCACCGGCCTCACCGTCACCGCAACCGGGATTACCCTGGGAGGCTCGGCGGCTCCTAACTATGCGCTATCGGCCACAACGGCTACAGCTAACGCCAACATTAATCCGGCTACGCCCACGCTCAGCTTGACCTGCGCGGAAGTGCCCTACGACGGCAACACGCATACTTGCGCCGGCACAGCAACCGGGGTGCGAGGCGCAAGCGTAACCGGTTCGTGGAGCTTCAATCCAGCCAGCGAAACCAATCCCGGGAGCTATACCATCACCGGCACGTTCCACAGCGGCGACCCGAACTACACCAGCGGCGGTACCGCCAGCGGCACGTTGAAGATCGACCCGAAATCGTTAACCCCTAGCGTAACCGCCGCGAACAAGAACTATGACGGCACAACAATCGCCACCCTCACCGGTTGCACTTTGGCCGGCGTCGTGGGCGCCGACAACGTAAGCTGTTCCGCGAGTGCGGCCTCCTTCGCAACCGCCAACGCGGGGACCGGCATTACCGTTACCGCGACGGGAATTACTCTGGGCGGTTCAGCGGCAAGCAACTATGTGTTGTCCGCCACTTCCGCCATTACCACGGCCACCATCAACCCCGCTCCGGTGCTGACAGTTACGGCCGGCAATGCGTCCATGATCTACGGCGGAGCGATGCCCCAGTTCACCTGTAGTATCACCGGCGCCTTGCATGGCGATACGTTCACCTGCTCCATTACGCCCATCTTGAATCCAACGGTACCCGGAAGCCCCTATGCCATCGTTCCCATCGCCAGCGGAACCAACCTTGCCAACTATGCGGTCACTGCCAAGAATGGCCAGTTGACGGTAAGCAAGGCTTCGCAAACGATCACCTGCCAATCGGCAACGCTGTACTATAGCGCCAATCCGATTCAGCCTTGTAGCGCAACTTCCGGGTTACCCGTGAGCTACAATGCGGCCAGCGGAGTGGCGGTACTGACGCCCGACGGCAGTGGTTTACTGCTCTCCAAGTTAGGGACAGCTAGTTTGACGGCAACGCAAAACGGCAACGCGAACTACTTACCGGCCCCGGCCGTGAAGTCGTCCTTCACCGTGAAAGCCGAGGTTGCCACTATCAGCTGCACTTATACGGTGAATTCCACCACCCCGCCCACGACGGGCGCGGGCTTGCCGGCTACCGCCATCTATGGCGACGCTCCCCTTGGTTTCGTTTGCGGCTCGAATTCCACCGCTCCCTTGACCTATACCGTGTCCTCACCGGCGACGCTGGCGGGCGGGATTTTGACCATTAAGAACTCGGGAACCGTCACCGTCAGGGTCAGTCAAGCCGCCTCCGGGATTTATGCCGCGGCACCGTCGGTAACCTACACAATGCAGGTCAGCCCCGCGGCCGCCAACCTCAGTTGTACGTATACGCAAAACTCCACCACCCCGCCCACGACGGGCCCGGGCTTGCCCGCCAGCGTCATGTACGGTAATGCCCCAATTCCGTTTGTTTGTAGCTCCACTTCCACGGTGAGGTTGGGCTACACCGTGACCGGACCGGCGAAGGTGGCAAACGGAATCTTGACGATTACGGGCGCGGGAGCGGTTTCCGTGAAGGTCACCGAGGCCGCTTCCACCCAGTTCTATGCGGCATCGCCGGTAACATATACGATGGCAGTGACTAAAGCGCCACTGACCATCACCGCGCCTAGTTACACATGGATGTATGGAACCTCGGCGCCGGACATCGATGAGTCCTGCGCGGTCGGGACGGCGGGAACGGAATTGGTGAATGGAGACGTAGCACACCCCGTTCCCATTGCGACGTACCCCACAACGACGAGTATGCCGCTGGGCTCCTACCCCGTTAACTGTTCGGTAAATACGGCGGTGCGACCGTGGTCGAACTACAACATCACTTATGTTTCGGGCACGCTGGATTATGTAATCAACCCGACCAGAATCGGCCAGTCCATGTACTCGGAGGACTACGATGCGCAGGTCGGCAATTCGTACGGTTCCAACAATTGGTCGTGGTTTACGCTGACCAACAATACTGGCGCAGAACCAGTGACGTTTACCATCGATCCCCAGTCCACCGTCTTTTTCCCGCTAAATTCCTACGTTTGCCAGGCGGGCCGGGACCAAAACTGCGGGTTTATGATTTACTTTGTGCCCCAGGTTGCAAACATACTATACACGGAAACATTGACCATCCGGGTCACTGATGCGGCGGGTGATTCCATACCCAGCCGGACCATACTGCTCCACGGCGAGTCCTGGTGATACCGTAATGCTATGCACAGAGGCCCAGCCGCAAGGTTGGGCCTCTTTTTCATGGATACGCACAGCCATTGGCCGTCGAGTCGAAATCGACAAACACCAAGCAACGATACGAAAGGAATATGAGAATAAGGAAGATGGAGCGGGAGACCGGGATCGAACCGGCGACATCCAGCTTGGGAAGCTGGCGTTCTACCGCTGAACTACTCCCGCTCAGCATCGCAAGTTTATCACTGAAAAACGCTCACCTGCAAATTGAAGCTTTTCGACGACCGCCCCAGCCGCAATCGACAAGTACCGCGTCCGGATGAAGCACTTTCATGCTCTGGCCCATGACGTCCGTAACCTCCGCCACGATCATTCCCTATAAAGATTTTGGCCTTGCCTGCCGAACTTAAAGTTAGCGGAGAGTGTCAAAACTCTGCCGGAGGTGAACGACGAATGCGAGCTCTTGTCGTCGATGATTCCGCTCTAGCCAGGTTCCGCCTGAAGACATTTCTCAACAAAGTCGGCTTTTCGGATATCGTGGAAGCCAGCGAAGGATACGAAGCGCTTCGCTGCCTGGAGTCGAGCCACGACTTCGATTTGGCCATGGTGGACTGGATTATGCCGGGCATGCAGGGCTTGGAGTTGATTACCGCGATTCGCTCCGATCACACTCTGGATTCCATGAAGATTTTGCTGGTCACCACCGAATCCGATCCGGTGGAAGTCCAACGGGCCTTAACCGAAGGCGCCGACGATTATGTGGCCAAACCCTGCAGTAACGACGACCTGAACCAGAAACTTACTTCAATGGGATTGGGCAACACCTTACAGAATTAATTTGGAGCGCTTGCACTCCAGATAGGCCCCATCATGGCTTTTGCGCCAAAGTGTAAAGATCTGCCTACCGCGATTGAAATGATCTGGAAATCGATGGTCGGCGTTCCCCTTACCCGCAGCGGGATGCGCACACCCAGCGACGATGAGGAAATGTGGGTGAGCGGCGTGGTGCAGATTCTCGGAGAGTGGAATGGCGCCATTCGCCTGGATTGCAGTTGGAACCTCGCTCAAGCCGTCACCGCGCGCATGTATGGCATCGAACTGGCGGCGGTGACCCCGGAAGTCGCCTGCGATACGGTGGCCGAACTGGCCAATGTGGTGGCCGGCATGGTCAAGCCGCTGCTGGGCAGCCGCAGCCACCATTCCCTGCCCACCGTGGTACGTGGCCGCGGTTACGATTTCACCGTACCCCACGGCCGCTCCTTCGAACAATGCGGCTTCGATTGCGAAACCAATTATTTTAGTGTGACCATCCTGCAACGCGCCAAAGCGAATGGCTAAGCAGCGTTCCACGTTCCTCGTTCCACGTTCCTCGTTGTCGGATCAAAGGCGCACGGCTTCCGCAGCCGTAGGTGCTTCGCCCGCGAAAAGCGGCCTTCAGCCGCTAACGAAGACTCCTCAAACCCACAAAAAGGAACGGGAAAACGAGGAACGGGAAACGTGAAACGCTCCTAGGGCCGAGTCGTTGCATGGCCGGCACGATTGGAAGACCCAGCCGAGCGTCCCAAGGTTCGATACAGACAACGCGCGGGTTCGTCATGCCGGGACAGGCAGTTGGGACAGATTCGCAGCAGGTGGGTGGTACACCAGAGAGTTGCCGCAGGCGCCGCGCAAACGGCACAGGGCGAAAGATTTCGTTTAGCGCTCGACGATTCTCCGGGACGATAACGTTTGCGGAGCGCGACCCCTTCCAGATAAAACGGAATGGCCATGCACAGGCCTCCGAAGGAAACCATTACCAAGCCCATACTGCGGGTGGCTTCCTCGTTCGCGCGTCCGATCGTGTACAGGGCCGTCATTGCCCCTAGCAGGATCAGAATTCCACCAAAAGCTATCACCACTAAAGATAATCGTTTCACAAAGAACCCTTCGTTTGATACTAGCGCACGCCGCCCTTTCTGAAAACCCCGGGAACCGCTTCCCCACTCGCCACTCGATGATTTGGATACTTCAGAAGAACCCACAAATGTCTCCTCTGTGATCTCCGTCACTCCGGGTCTTTCCGGAAACTTCAAAGGAAAACCCACCACGGAGGCACCGAGACACGGAGAACACGGAGGATTTCAGGTTTCAAATCTACCTGGACTCCGTGTCCCTCCGTGCCTCCGTGTCTCCGTGGTGGGTGTTTTCCCGCTGCCGCTGTCCTCGTCCGCCGGAATAGGCTAACATCATCGGGAAGCGATTGATCGACTGGGAGAGATAGCTCGTGACCATCCGTCGTGCGGACATTGCGTTCTTTTTCGCGCTCGGCCTGGGACTTTACGTTGCGTGGTTGGCCCGGGACGTCTTGATGCTGCTGTATGTCAGCGTCCTGTTTGCCGTAGTGATCAACCCGGCGATTGAGGTTGTCCGGCGCCTGCATATTGGGACGTGGCAACCCAGTCGCGGCTTGGCCATTGCCTTGATCTTGCTAGGCGGCCTGGCGTTTATGGCACTGTTTTCAATTTTTGCTTTGCCTCCCATTTTTCGCGATTTGCATGCGGCTTCCGCGGACTGGCCCAACCGCGTAACCTTGGTCGTGGAGCGCGTACATCGCCTGCCGTTTGCCCGCGGCTTTAATACCGAGTCCCTGCAAAGCAATCTCGATCGGGCCATTGGGGGGGTATTCGGTATTTTTAAAGGGATTGCCGGCGGGCTGTTCTGGTTCTTTACCTGGTTGATCCTCACCGTTTACTTCATCATTGATGGGGAGCGGGCCTTCGCGTGGATCATGTCCTTGTTCCCGCCCAGCCATCGGGAACGGCTGGAAGAGACACTATTACGAGCCGAAGCCCGGGTACGCAAGTGGCTGATCGGCCAAGGCGCCTTAATGCTGCTGCTGGGCTGCTGCAGCGCCCTGGTATTTGGATTGCTGCGGGTGAAATATTTCTACGCGCTCGCCCTGTTCGCCGGAGCCGCCAACATCGTCCCCATTGCCGGCCCACTGGCTTCCGTGGTCGCCACCGCGCTGATCGCCGGCTTGGATTCCTGGGGCAAACTTCTTGGCATATTGATCTTCTACTTCGTTTATCTGCAGATCGAAAACGCCTGGATCGCCCCGCGCATCATGAAATCGACCCTCGATCTCCCGCCCCTGGGGATGATCATCGCCTTAAGCCTGGGCGGAGCGTTGGCCGGCGTGCTGGGCGCATTGATTGCGGTTCCCACTGCGGCCTTGGTCGCCGTGCTGGCCGATGAGTACCTGGTGAAGCCGCATCGCGCCCAAGCCACGATTCCCAAGACAGAGCCCTGAGCTTAACCTTCCTTCAGCTTCAGCGTTCCCTTTTCTTTGTTCTCTTCCAGAAACTCTTTGAGCCGCGGAGCCGCCTCCAGCAACCGATTCCACTGCTCGTAATAGAGCGTAACCGGAAAGCGTCCCAGCCCGTACACACTCACGCCGCCCTTTTCGCCGACCTTAAAATCCAGGTCGCCGCGCTTCCGTCCCTCTTGTTTCTCCGCCTCCGCTTTGGCCAAGCGGGCTTTCAGTTCTTCATAAGTCGGTTCCGCCATCGATTCTTTCTCCTTCTGGGTTATCCAACCGGGTTGATCAACCGTTCCGCCGCCGCTTAGGGCTGACCGTACCATCAGGCACCCATGATCATAGCGCACCGCCGCTCGCCCGTGCGAACCGCCAACGTTCCCCCTTTTCTTCGAATCGAGAGCGCACTTTCCCATTTACAATCAAATACCGCTGGAAGCTGGTTACCAAGCATGATTGTGATGAAATTCGGCGGCACCTCGGTAGGAGATGCCGCCGCCATCGACCGCGTCGCCCGCATCGTTGAGGAACGCGTGTCGTACAAACCGGTGGTTGTGGTGAGCGCCATGGCCAAGATGACCGACCAATTGCTGGCCATGGGCCGGGCAGCCGGGGCCGGCGAACGCGGAACTGCGCTGCAACTCTCCCAGATCGCCCGCGCCCGCCATCGTAACGCCGCCAGCGAACTTCTGGGCAGTCCCACCGGCACGGTGCACCTGGAACTCGAGGCACTGTTCGACTCCCTGGACGAGCTCCTATGCGGCATTGCTGCCGTAGGCGAACTGACGCCCCGCACCACCGACTACGTATTATGCTTCGGCGAGCGTCTCTCCAGCCGGCTGGTTACGGCCGCTTTGGGAGTACACGGCCTGGCGGCTACCCTGGTGGATGCCCGCAAGATCATCCTCACCGACAATCATCACACCCGCGCCGTCCCGCAGTTGGAGGAAATCGAAGATCGCCTGCGGGCCCAGGTCCGGCCCTTGCTCGATCGAGGCCAAGTACCGGTTATGGCAGGTTTCATCGGGGCCACACGCGAGGGCACGACCACCACCATCGGCCGTGGCGGATCGGATTACTCGGCGGCCCTGGTCGGCGCCGGACTTGACGCCCAGCGGATTGAAATCTGGACCGATGTCGATGGCATGCGCACCACCGACCCCCGGCTCTGTCCCGACGCCCACCGCATCAAGGAAATCAGCTTTCAGGAAGCCGCGGAGTTGGCCTATTTCGGAGCCAAAGTACTGCATCCGGCCACCGTACTGCCCGCCATCCAAAAGAACATTCCCGTGCTGGTGCTGAATTCCCGCAACCCGGATAACGAAGGCACACGCATCACGGCGGCCGGTACCCGTTCCAAAAACGTCTTTAAAGCCATTGCCGTTAAGCAGCGCATTACCATCGTGGACGTTGTGGCCGCCCGCATGCTCATGGCCCACGGATTCATGAAGTGCATCTTCGATATCTTCGACAAGCATCACTGTCCGGTAGATGTGGTTTCGACCTCGGAAGTCAGCGTCTCGCTGACCGTCGATTCCAACGAAGCTCTGCCGGCGGTGGCCGCCGACCTGCGCGACTTGGCCGACGTAAAGTATGAAGGCCGTAAAGCGATTGTCTGTCTGGTGGGAGAGAATCTCCGCCAAACTCCCGGCATTGCCGCCCAGGTATTTTCCGCCATTGCCGATATCAACGTGCGCATGATTTCCCAGGGAGCATCGGAGATCAATATCACCTTCGTCATCGAAGAAGACGACGTGCCGGACGTCGTACGCCGGCTGCATGCAGCCTTCTTCGCCGAAGTCGATCCGGCGGTATTTGAGTGAAGCAGCAATAAGCGATAAGCGATAAGCAACAAGCCAACCGGCGATAGCTTATAGGAGCGTAAGAGACTGAGCCACGCCGCATCATCGCAGGTGTTGTCTGGCTTATTGCTTATCGCTTGTTGCTTATTGCTCTGCAGAAGAAGGAGAGATTATGAAGCTACTCGTACTCGGCAAAGGCAAGATGGGCACGGCAGTTATCGAATTGGCGCGAGAGCGTGGGCATCAGGTGGACGCGCATGACGAATTCGACAACCCGCACGGCTGTCTGCTGACCCCCGAGCGATTGCGCGACTTCGACGTGGTGGCGGACTTCACCTGGCCCGACGCGGTAATGGAGAACATTCAGGCCTGTGTCCGCGCCGGCAAAAATCTGGTGGTGGGCACTACCGGCTGGTACGACAAGGTCGCGCAAGTGCAGGCGGCCGTGGAGCAAGGCGGCATCGGATTTCTATACGGCGCCAACTTCTCCATCGGGGTCAATCAATTTTTTGAGATTGCCCGCGCCGCCGCCCCGGTTCTCAAGCAGGGTTTCACCGGCAAGATTACCGAAACCCATCACATCCACAAGAAGGACGCCCCCTCCGGGACCGCCGTGAAGTTGCAGGCGGCAGTGGAATCCGCCTCCGGCGTCAAGCCCGAGATCGAGTCCATTCGCGAGGGCGAAGTATTCGGCATCCACACCCTGGAATTGGACGCCCCAGGCGAAACCATGGTTCTGACGCACTCCCTGAAATCGCGCCGGGCATTGGCCGATGGCGCCGTTCGCGGCGCGGAATGGCTAAATGGCAGGCGCGGTTTTTATGATTTCAAGGATATTTATCGGGAAGTGTAGCGTCCCGGCTTGCCGGGACTGTCGGTGCGGACGGCCCGGCTAATGGCACTTAGTTATGGTGTTTCAAAGTGTCAACTTATCAAAACAAACCAAAAACGCTGTCATGCTGAGCGGAGCGCGCAGCGCGGAGTCGAAGCACCTATGCACTCCTGTGCACGCCTACGGTATCGCGGGTGCACGAAAAGTGCATAGGCCCTTCGACTCGTCCCGGCGTGCCGGGACTCGCTCAGGGCGACAATTGAATTGGGCGTTCGAAATGCCTACACACCTCAAAACTGAGTGAACTGACATTGGACGGTCCGGCCGCACCCATACAACCAAGCCTGTGGGCGCGGACGCCCACAGGACAGCCGCCGGGACGGCGGCGCTACATCGGCGACGTTGCCTTTTGGCCAATCGCCAATTGCCAATCGCCAATTGCGGGGTTGAAGTAAAATTGATTCGAGAACTCTTATGAAGATTCGTGGTTGTGGTACAGCTTTAGTTACGCCTTTCCATCAAGATGGATCGGTCGATGAGCCGGCGTTGCGCGCCCTGGTGGCGTGGCAGATCGAATCCGGCATTGATTTTCTGGTGCCCTGCGGCACCACGGGCGAGACCCCGACGCTCAATCGCGACGAGTGGCTGCGGGTGATCTCCGTCACCATCGAAGTGGCGGCGGGACGCGTTCCCATTGTGGCTGGGGCGACCTCCAATTCCACGCAAGATGCCGTGGAAAAGGCTCGCACTATCGCCGCGGTGCGCGGTGTGGATGCCATTCTGACGGCTTCCCCCTACTACAACAAACCCACTCAGGAAGGGCAGTATTTGCATTTCAAGGCCATTGCGGAAGCCGTGGACAAGTCGCTGATCCTGTACAACGTGCCCGGCCGCACCGGCGTCAACCTGGAGCCGGCCACCCTGGCACGATTGGCGGCAATTCCCAACATCGTCGCCGTCAAGGAAGCCAGCGGCAGCATCAATCAAATTGCCGACGTGATTCATGCCGTGCCGGAAAGCTTTTCGGTGCTCTCCGGAGATGACGCGGTCACTTTGCCGCTGATTTCCCTGGGCGGCGTTGGCCTCATCTCGGTCGCATCCAACGAGATCCCGCGTGAGATGGCGGAGATGACTCGCGCCGCGCTCAATAACGACTGGACCGGCGCCCGCCGCCTGTTCCGCCGCTTCCTGCCCCTGATGCAGGCCAACTTTATCGAAGCCAATCCCCTGCCGGTCAAAGCCGCCTTAGCCATGATGGGCCGGATCGAAGAAGTCTATCGCCTGCCGCTCTGCCCCATGAAAAAGGACACGCGCGCCAAACTGGAAAAGATCGTGGAAGAGCTGGCTTTATCCAGGGAGCGGGCAGCCTCGTAGAATTTGTGATTGAGAAATCGGGTAATTGATTGGACGCCGCTACCCACAAGTCCGGGCCGGGCAGAACACCAGCCATTCCGCAGGGTCAAGTCCCGCAGAACCGCAATCGCGCCTACGCGAGAATTGTTCTTAATGAATTCATTGCCCTGGCCAGCAAATTCGCATACGGGTGGAAGCACCGGGCTTTAGCCCGGTGAATTCCCGGCATCAATCTGCGGGCCTTTAGGCCCGGTGTATGCTATTGCCAGCGGCGACGAGGCAGCAAATGCAGATGGCGCCGCAAGAAATTCGCACGTTCTTCGTCAGCGCTGTGACAAGGTTTTCATGGTTTCTCTCCTAATAGACCTACCAGCCCTCATAGCGGATGCCTCACAACCGGAACCGGGGAGTCGACACCATGTCTTTCTCCATTGTTGGGGCCATGTGAGTCAAGCAGATACCCGATTACTTAATTACCAATCTTCAAGAACTCCAGCAGTCTCCGCGCTCCTTCGGCAAACTCGCCTTCCGGGGTAATCAGACTCAAGATCAGATAGCCGTCGGCGCGGAAGTCGTAAAAATAGCCGGGTTGGACCAGCACGTTCCGTTGTTGCAAGAGAGCGATCGCCAGCTCTTCATCGGAACGGGTAGCCGGCACGCGCAGAATGGCATACCATCCACCTTCCACCTCCAACCGGGAACACAGCGACTGCGCCGTGAGTTGCCGGTCCAGTTCCGCCAGGTTAACGCGCACGCGCGCCACTAACTGCTCACGAATGCCATGTCTCTGGGCCAGGAGCGCCGGGGCGGCGTGCTGGATGGGAGCGTTCATCGACAAGTACGTATCTGCGATGATTTCCAGCCGCGACAGCGCCGGGGTAAGCAAAGATTCGGGACCGCTGGCCACCAGCCAGGCCAGCTTCATCTGCGGCAGGCCGGAGATCTTCGACACTCCACTCAGCGTGAAGGTTAAGGCCTCGCGATTGAAGGCAAAACTGACCCGCTCTCCCTGCAGCGAATAATCGAGAAATACCTCGTCCACCACCAGTGCCAGCTCCCGCTGCAGGCACAGCGCATTGAGCTGCCGGGCCTCGTCTGGGCTAACGTAAGAACCGGTCGGGTTATTGGGATGCACCAGAATGATGGCCCGGGTTCGTGGGGTCAGCGTTTGTTCCAGGGAGTGAAAATCGATGTGCCACCCGTGATCGTAGAACAACGAATAGGGCGTCAGTTTCACATCCTGCAGACCCGCTAGAAACTCAAACAGCGGATAACTCGGGGTGGGCACCAGAATTTCGTCTCCGGGATCGCAGAGCAGGCGGAAAACAAAAGAATAGGCTTCGCTGGTGGAAACGGTCAGAAGGATGGATTCGGTGGAAACCGGGACATCGCCGGCCACGGGTTCCCGCAGCTCACAGTAATACTTGGCAACGGCCTTACGAGCCGCTAGCAGGCCTTTCGGTTCCGGATGGTAGCCCAGACCCTCAGGACTGGCCAGCGCCTCTAGAATCGCTCGCTGGTCGTAATACAGCCCCGTCTCAGTGGGGTTGGAAGCCGTCAGGTCCAACAACTCCTTACCCTGGCCACGATGATTCTCCAAGGCACGTGTAAAGGCGTTCGGCGTCAGATTCCACGATGTGCGTCGCGAGAACATGGATTTATGCTTTCCAAGCTAACACACGAGTGGCGAGTTGCGAGTGGCGAGTGGCGAGTGGCGAGCCAGCGCAGACGCGAGACGCGAGTCGCGAGGCGACGTGCCGGGTTGGCTTATTGCTTATTGCTCACCGCTTATGGCTTACGGCGCGTTGCTTTCGGCGCGCCGGGTTTGGCTTGTTACTTATTACTTGTTACTTATTACTCTTACGCAAAAACGCGCCGCACTCCGTCGCCGAGGATGGTTTGGAGTGCGGCTCGTCGAGGAGCAGTTGGGGTGAAGCGGACTGCCCCGCATAGGAATCAGAACACGATGGAGAGCTGCCGCGGGTTCATTCTTGGTAAGGGGCATGTAAACTCTGTGAAAACCGCGGGGCCATGGATCTAATGACGGTCTTCAGGAATTACGGCAAGAAGCCTCCTGGGACGAACAACCGTGACCCGCGCCCTGATCGAACCACAACGAAAAAGCCGCCCTGGAGCGGGCGGCCGGGAGGCAATCTCTCTGATCAATAACGGAGCGAGTTCCGCAGGCTACACACGGCTACACACTCGCCGCACTGCTGATCAGCGGGTCGGTGCCATCCGTGGCGGTGCTATCCGTGGTGGTGCCATTGGAGTTGCTGGTATCGCCGCTATCCGAACCGGTTAGCAGGCTCAACAGGGTACTGAGTTCCGAGCTCGGGGAATCCGCGCTCTGGGATTCACTGCTTCCGTGATGATGGTGATGGTGGTGCCCTTGGCTCTGCTGCGTTTGCAGATCCTGCTGGACCTTCGCGAAAGCTGTTTGCGCCTCGGACAAGCTGCCGGAATTCAAGGCGGTTCCCAAAGCGGCAAAGTCCTGTTGCAACATGCTGGAACTGCTGCTGGTGGAACCGGTCGAGCTTGTCGAAGTGGCCGAAGCGATCGAAGTGGTGCTATTGCTTGTGTCAGAGCTGGTCGAAGAACTATTCTGCCCCATACTCTGCAAATCCTGCAGCAGAGTCGCGTAAGCCGTTTGCGCCCCGGACAGATTGCCGGCCTGCAGCGCTTGCGCCAGCGACTGGAAGTCCTGGCTCGTCCCATCTTGCGAACTCGTCGACGAAGCTCCGAGCGGTCCGTTCTGGAAATCTTGCTGCACCTGTGCGTAGGCCGTTTGCGCGGCCGACAGACTGCCGGATTGCAGCGCTTTCTGCAACGCCGTCAAGTCTGTGGTCAACGGATTGGACGAATCGGTTCCGGAAACGCTGCCGCTGGAATTCTGCTGCGTCAACTCGACATAGTCCTGTTGCGCAGCGGACAGATTGCCTGATTCGATGTCGCTGCCCAGTTGCTGCATTTCGGCTTTTCGCTTCTTCCCTTCGCTTTCGATGTCGGTCAAACCGAAAGCACCAGTAGTGGAAATCCCTGTTACGGACATGCTGTTACTCCTTCTCCTCGGCGACTTGGTTCATCTCCACGGCCCGGAAGCGTCTACCGCCCCGGTTCAGGCCGATGAGCCATACGCAGCCAGCCCGCGTTCTAATCACTGAGGGCGGCATCCTTTACCGTTGCACGCGGAGGCCCAAAAGGCAGACAGAGCAGCCGATCCTCTCCGCTGCCGCAATATCAACCACTTGGCAGCTCTAATCTGTCTTGTTGGCCGGAGGAGTTAGAAGTGGCTAATCCCAAAAGGGACCCCTAACGCAGTTGCGAGTGGCGAGTTGTGAGTTGCGAGGTCGGCCCAGGGCATCATCAAGAAAAATCCCGGGCGTCAGCCCGGGATTTTTTGTTCTCTCCCTAAAAACTCCGTGACCTCGGTGTCTCGGTGTCTCCGTGGTAGGTGTTTGGTATCGCTGCTTACAGCGAACTCATGTTCGCCAGGAATCCGGAATTATTTAAGGTCTTGCCGAGTTTATCGATCAGCAATTCCATGGCTTCCACCGGGGAAAGCGGATTCAACACCTTCCGCAAAACCCAGATGCGGGCCAAATCTTCCTTCGGGATCAGCAGCTCTTCCTTACGGGTACCGGAGCGCTGGATATCGATGGCCGGGAATACGCGCTTATCGACCAGCTTGCGATCGAGGATGATTTCCATGTTGCCCGTGCCCTTGAATTCTTCAAAGATCACGTCATCCATGCGCGAACCCGTATCGACCAGGGCAGTGGCAATAATGGTGAGCGAGCCGCCTTCTTCTATATTACGAGCCGCTCCGAAAAAGCGCTTCGGCCTCTGCAAGGCATTGGAATCGACGCCGCCGGAGAGGACTTTGCCGCTGGGCGGAACGATGGTGTTATAGGCGCGCGCCAAACGCGTAATCGAATCCAGCAGGATAACCACATCGCGCTTATGTTCCACCAGGCGCTTGGCCTTTTCGATTACCATCTCGGCCACCTGCACGTGGCGGGCGGCGGGTTCGTCAAAGGTCGAGCTGATTACCTCGCCCTTCACCGAACGCTGCATATCCGTAACTTCTTCCGGGCGCTCGTCGATCAGCAACACAATAAGCACCACTTCCGGATGATTCGTAGTGATGCTATTGGCGATGTTCTGCAACAACATGGTCTTACCGGTGCGGGGTGGCGACACGATCAAGCCGCGCTGCCCTTTGCCCACCGGGGTCAACAGATCCATCACCCGCGCGCTGACGTTTTCCTTCAAGGTTTCGAGCTTAAGGCGCTCTTCCGGATACAACGGTGTCAGGTTGTCGAACAGAATCTTATTGCGCGCCTCTTCCGGCGACTCGAAGTTGACGGCTTCGATCTTGACCAGGGCAAAATACTTCTCGCCTTCGTGCGGCGGACGTACTTGACCGCTAATGGTATCGCCCGTCTTAAGATCGAATTTCCGGATCTGCGAGGGCGAGACATAGATATCGTCCGGACCGGGCAAATAGTTATAGTCGGGAGAGCGCAGGAAACCGTAGCCATCGGGCAGGATTTCCAGTACGCCTTCGGCGAAGATATGTCCTTCTTTTTCGCTCTGGGCTTGAAGGATCTTGAAGATTAAGTCCTGCTTGCGCAGGCCGCTGGCGCCGGGGAGGTCCAGCGTTCGAGCTATGCGGGTCAGCTCTGTAATATTCTTTTCTTTCAGTTCTGCTATCGTCATGTTCACCTACGGGGATTTTAAAGGGGGGTCGGAGCAGCGGTCGCGTCACAAGGTCGGAGTGAAAACGCGCAGTTCCAGGGCAAACTAAGCTGCCCGGCGCACCTCTTGTTCGGGAATCACCTCTGCTGCCACCTGCTCCGGCTTGGAGCTTGCAATCCGATCCAGGACTTCGTTAGTCGTCTCTTGGATCCGGGTGTTCGGCCGATGGAACCGGCGCGTTGCCTTGGATGCAAGCTGGCAGAGCATATAACGATTCTGTAGTGTATGTAAAGCCTCGAACACCTTATCTGAACGCATGGACTACCTTTCCATTTGTTTTCTGAAACTGTTACGGACCCTGCTTCCGGATACGACTTGGGTCCCAATGATATTTCACCAGATGAAACTAAATACAGATTGCTCTATGAATTGAAACCCTGGCATTGCCTGCATGTTGCGATTTCCAAGGTGCCGTGCAGTCTTAAAACAATGATAATAGATGCCGCCATGTCTTGGGAAGTTGCACTTTTTGAAACCCGTGCGACTCCCGACGTGCTCTTTTTACGCGAATCAATCGCCGGAGGCAAGCAAAATCATACGCTCGGCATTCGCTAATTGAACCAACAAAGGCAACAACTTACGAAAAATGGCTTACTCGCGCTCTAGAAAAACCACGCTACTGATCTCCGTACCCAGGGCCTTGGCGCATTTTTTGGCTTCATCCAGCGTTTCCGCATAGCAATTCGCCTTCTTGGCGCGGTTCACCGCCGGAAGATCGTCATAGGCAGGACCAAAGATCGGACCCACATGAACGTCCTTAGTCTTGTATTCCCAGGCTTTACGCCCGGCAGCCATGTACTTTTTTGCCTGATCGCTAGGAACGGTCTCGATAAACATTAGAACCCTCGATAAAGATTGAAAACATTACGTTAAAGGCTAAGTTCCCTTACGTCAAGACGAACTAGCGACGCAAAGGTGAGCAGATCGGCGCCTAATCTAAGGAGATTTTGTACTTGCCTCGGAAGCAAAACGGGAGGAAACTCTTTTCCAGGCTGGGTGCACGATCCCCGGGCGAAGGCTGGATCAAGGGAGCCGGCCCAAGCGCGAAAGACACTCGGCCATAGCCCCGGCGCACGAAGGGGCTAAAGGAGGCAACGTAGAAACTGTCTCGCATAAAAACCCAACAAACTCTGGTCTTCTTGCCGTGCCCTTAAACGGCGCTTAACGGCTCACCGTGCGTACCGGGCGTAATCATACTGATTACGCCCGGTTTAGTTTTTGCGGCGCCGTTGGCTCTCGGCCGTCGGCCTTCGGCCTGGGGACCCCATTTTCTCCCGAAATCCCTCCTTTTCTCGTGTATCATCGCGGACGAACCAAAAAACCCATCGGGCGGTGCATCACTATATGCGGAATGTATGCCATAGTCTGCTTGTTTTTCTTGTCCTTTGTGCGACGAGTTTGGGCGTCTGGGCAAAATCCCCGGATCTGGTAATGATGTGGCCCAATCAAGGCAATCCTACCCTGAAACTCACATTTACAAGATTTCAGCAATTATCTGAGGCCTACGAAGGCAAGACCAGCTACTCCGCCGATGTGACCATCCAGAATCTGACGAGCCGGCGCATTGAGCGAGCCTCGTTCACGGTATATTTTTTCGACAAGCAGAAAGTCCGCATTGGCGACACCTCACTGATGGTTGAAGATCTCGGTCCTCAACAACAGGTTAAGGATTCTTTGCAGTTCTTCTCTGTGGGCTGGCCGGCCACCCTGGAACTGCAGGCGCGGAATGATGCTGGGGGAATCCCCCGGAAGACCAGTACGGTGCCCCTGAAAATCATTACCGTTCCCGCTGGAGCGAATTTCAAGGTCGATGGCCAGGATGCTGGCGTATCGCCAAAGACGGTTTATTTATCCGTCGGCAGCCACAATCTCGCTTTCAGTAAAGAAGGCTATGCGCCCGGCAGCACTCCGGTCGAGATCACCGGGGACGAAGCCCCCGGCGGCAGCATCACCATCGAACTCGGCGGACTCTCCCGCGACACTCTCGAACTGCGCGACGGAAGCGTTTTGCTGGGTGATTTTGTTTCCGCGACCATGACTGAAGTCGTTTTTTCGATCAACGGCGAAAAACAAAAGATCGAGCGCAATCGCGTTAAGAAGATTTTATTGGTAGAACGAGAAATCGTGCCTCAGGAGCCGGTAACGACGGTTAAGTAGGAATCAAAGCCCGGCGACCGAAGAATTAGCTTCTTTGAAAGGGCGCGGCTTTAGCCGCGCCGCACGATTTCTGTTCTCAGAGGCCGCTTTAGCGACTGAGGGTTGCGCCTCTGGAATCGCCCCTCAGCCGCTAAAGCGGCCAAGACGAAACAACCCTTGCGGCGCGGCTAAAGCCGCGCCCTTTCAAAGCCAAACACGCTCTACCACGAAAAATGCAAAAACGCCGCCACTATAACTCCCTTGTCCCTTGCCTCTGCCCGCCTTTCCTCTGTGTCCTCTGTGCCCTCTGTGGTGAAAACTCCTAAGCCCAATAGGTCCGATCCAGCGTGCGGTACTGAATCGCTTCGGCGATATGTTTGGGCTCGATCATGGGTGTACCGTCCAGATCGGCAACGGTACGGGCGACTTTCAAAATGCGGTCATGGGCGCGTGCGCTGAGGCCTTGTTGGGTCATGGCCTTTTCCAATCGGGTCTCACATTCCGTCGACAGTTCACAATAAGTACGGATCTGGCGGGAGGTCATCTGGGAATTGCAATAACTGCGTTCGCCGGCGGCGGCAAAGCGGTTTAACTGCACTTCGCGGGCGCGTACCACCCGTTCCCGGATCTCCGCCGAACCTTCCGGCGAAGCCTTTGCCCGCAGTTCCTTGTAATTCACCGCCGGCACGTCGATATGGATGTCGATGCGATCCAACAGCGGGCCGGAGATGCGTGACAAGTACCGTTGAATCATCTGGGGCGTGCAATGACATTCCCGGCGGTAATCGTTATGGAAACCGCAGGGCTGCGGCTCCTCTCGTTGTGACGCCCCAAACAATTTACCTCCCCATTTCTGGCTAGGAGCCAATATGGTTTATGCTTTATTTATATAGTAAACCTTTGGTTTGCAAATAAACAATTTTCTAAACTTGACTTTTGGTTTAATGTTGTTATATTTCGTCCACCATGGGTGAACAAATACAGAACAAGCTACACTGGCTGCAGCTGCATCTGCCCGAAGGGCTGCCCGCCGACTCCGCTTGGCTGGAGCGCCAGGGCTATTCTCGATCCCTGCGCAGCAAGTACGTTGCCCATGGCTGGCTGGTGCAGGTCGCCCGCGGCGTCTATCGCCGCCCGCCTGCCACCCTGTCCACTCCCGATGCGGACCCCAGCCTGCGTTGGGAGCAAGTAGTGATATCGTTGCAAACCTTGCTAGACCGCCCCTTCACCCTAGGCGGACGGACGGCGCTCGAACTTGCAGGCTTCGCCCATTATCTTTCCGCCTCTGGTCCGCGGGAGGTTCATCTCTACGGGACCCAAGCCAAGCCGGGCTGGGTCGCCAGGCTAAAACTGGAAACCAGTTTCGTCTTTCATAAAGCCGGCAAGCTCTTCGGGAAATTCGCGGCGCCAACCAGCTGGCCGGCGGTCGGCGCCCGGCAGCCCGATCGGGAGCGCACCCTCGCCCAGGGCAGCTTCCTTCAACAGAGTTGGGGCCAGTGGAATTGGCCGCTGATTCTGTCCTCGCCCGAGCGGGCCATCCTTGAAATGCTAGATGCGGTCCCGCAACGGGAGACTTTTCATCAGGTTGATATGTTGATGGAGGGTCTAGTGAACCTGCGGCCGCAGCGCCTCCACTCCTTGCTCACCGACTGCCGCAACGTTAAGGTGAAGCGGCTGTTCCTGTGGTTCGCCGAACGGCACCACCATGCCTGGTTGAGCAAGCTCGACCGCGATGGAATCGACTTGGGACGCGGCAAGCGCGTGGTGGAACGCGGGGGCCGGCTCGACAACAAGTTCGGTATCACCGTACCGGAGAGTATGTATGCCCCTAGCTGAGCTCTACCGCCGGCAGGCGGCATTGCTGGTGCGCACGCTTCCGCTGGTGGCGCCCGAGACCAGCTTGTAAGCGTCCGGTAGTGGCAGGTTAGTAGAAGGCCAGGAGTGGCTATTCGGCTGCGGCAGATGATTCAACCGCCAGGTTCCAGGGCAGTAGTTCGGCGATGCGGTTAATGGAATGATCGGCGATTCGGTCCAGCACCTGTCGCAGATAGGCCTCCGGGTCCAGACCGTTGAGCTTGGCTGTACCGATCAGGCTGTAGATCGCTGCCGCACGTTCCCCACCACGATCCGATCCTGCGAAGAGATAGTTTTTACGTTTATGTGCACGTGTACATAAACGCAATTATGCGCAGTCGGCGATTATGTGCAGTCCATCGTCGGCGATGTGGCCCAACGAGGTCCTGTCACTCGCGAACTGCGCATAATCCTCACAACTCCTGGAGAAACCGGAGCATGCGATCAGGTGGGTGGTACCGGATCGCCTTCGTGGCTAGGGGCTGGACCGCTTTTAGTGCAGCTTCCTTCATCTTAAGGTCGGCTTCTATATAAATGTGGGTCGTGGCGGGGCTTTCATGGCCGAGCCAAAGAGCAACAACTGTGATATCGACGCCAGATTGCAGTAAGTGCATGGCCGTGGTGTGCCGGAAGGTATGTGGCGAGACGCGTTTTCGACGCAGGCTTGGGCACATGCCGCTGGCCGTTTTTACAGCCCGTCGCAAACGGTCGGTGACCGCCGACCGCGTAAGCGGATCGCCCGATGAGGTGGGAAACAAGGGTTTGTCCGGCGCCCGCTCGATCCGCACGAGCCAGCGGCGAAGTTGAAGCGCGGTGGCATGCCAGATCGGGACAGTGCGGTCTTTGCGGCCTTTGCCATGGAGGCGAATGCTGGGACTGCCATCCAGTGCGAGGTCGGCAACTCTGATGTTGATGGCCTCTGACACGCGGGCACCCGTGTTGTAGAGTGTGGCCAACAGAACCTGATCGCGTTGTCCGGCCCACGTGGCAGGATCGGGAGCGCTGATTATCGCTTGCACCTCTTCGCGCAACAGGAATCCGACCAAGGGCCGGCTGTAACGCTTCATCGGAATGGCGAGCGTGCGCTGGATCGTGGCGAGCGATTGCGGGTTCTTGAGAGCGGCAAAGCGCAAGAAGGACCGGAGCGCCGCCAATCGAGCGTTGCGGCTGCGAATGGAGTTTTTCCGGACACCCTCCAGATGATCTAAGAACGCGAGTACCAGAGAGGCGTCCAGGTCGGCCAGGACCAGACGGTCCGTGGGCTTGTTTCGGTGTTCCCGGGCATACTCGAACAGCAGACGGAAACAATCGCGATAAGCCGCCACGGTTTGTGGGCTGGAGTTCCGCTGGCGGATCAGACGGTCGAGGAAGAACTCCTGTACCAGAGTGGCAAACTGAGTTTGCGGAGTGCTTTTCATCGGCATTCCCCCGATGAGAAGCGGGAGAAGCGCTCGGAGGCGATGCCCATCAGTTCCGGTATGGCGGAGACGTACCAATACGTGTCGGAGACCTTCGCATGCCCGACATAGGTCGAGATCACATCCACCACATGGTCAACTTGATTCTCTTGCTGGCCACGCAGCAACGCACGGCAGATGAAGGTATGGCGCAGATCATGGATTCGGGGTTGCGGATGGCCCCCACGAGCAACCCAGCCTAACTGTCGGCGTAAAACATTAAAAGTGTGGTTAACCATTCTCTTGGGAACAGACCGGCCGATTGCCGTGAGGAAGAACGTTGTGACGCCTGGCTGCCGGAAAATGCCAGCACTGGCTTTCGCGTACCGTGCCAAAGCTTCGGTTGTGCTGGAGTGGAGCGGTACCAGTCGTGACTTTTTGAACTTGGTCTCGCGTACCGTGAGAACGGACTGTTTCAAGTTAACATCGGTTTGCTCTAGGTGGATCGCTTCCGACACGCGCATGCCCGTAGCTGCCAGCAAGCCGAACAGGGTCACATAGGTCCGCGGGCGCGGGCCATCGGGCTTGAGTTCACCAGCAGCGATTAGTAGGTCGGCGATTTCCGCTTCTGTGTAGATATGTGGAGAGATTCGGCGATGACCAGGGCCGCAAAGCCCTAACGGAAGCACCGGGCCGGCAGGGTCGAACTGTCGGCAGTACCTCAAGAACGGGCGTAATACCTCAATCCGCCGGGCTGCTGTAACAGGTCCTGGCTGCTTCGCTCCTTTCACCCAGCGGAGCAGCAAGTCCGTCGTCAGCGGACCGGTTTGGCCTGCCTCCTCGGCAAAGCGCGCGAAGGCAAGGAGCTGGTATCCCTCCCCCCGCAAATCAAAACCCATGGCGCGCCGGGATGCCAGATACTGTTCGACCTGCTTCGTCATCGTGGGCCGTCTCATGCAGCACCTCCGGGCCAAGGCTGCGCAATCGCGGCCAGCCGCGGCACATCGACCTTCGCATAGATTGCCGTCGTGTCCAAGCTTCTATGCCGCAGTATGTCGGCGATCTGCTTCAGGCTGGCGCCACGATGCAGCATTCGTGTAGCCGCGGTATGACGCAATCGGTGCGGACTGTGTAGCCGGTTCGAGAGGCCACTGCGCACAGCCGCTGCCCGGACAACAGAACGGATAACGCTGGCGTCCACCGGCAAGTTTAGAGGGGCTCGATGACGAACAAATACCGCACGGCTTTCGGTGATGGGTCGCGCTCTGTGCAGATACTCTGCGATTGCCCGCCCGGTAATGGAAGGGAGGGGCAAGACATCAGACCTTTGCGATTTTTTCGTGCGGACGGTCAGCGTGCCGTTCTTCCAGTCGATGTCGCCCAGACGTATGGCCGCGACCTCGCAAGCACGGAGCCCCAGATCAACCAAGCAGCGAACGATCGCGTAATCACGCTGATGTTGAGGTAGCTTTCGGTCGAACCCCGCCATAAGCAAGGTGATCTCGTTCGCCTCCAAGTACTGTGGCAATGCCGCCAGTCGCCAGCACGCGGCTGTGGGAACCGCTGCCAGCAGAGTCTCTATCTGATCCGCGTATTGCAGAGCACGGAACCGCAAATAACTGCGAATGGCCGAGGCAACCACCTGTGCGGTGCCCGGTCGGTAGCCTTGGCATTGTGAAGTGAAGAAATCAACGATTTGTTTCGGTAGTAGTCGCGAAACATTGATGCCCCCCTTGGGAAACTGGTGAGCCAGGAAACGTCCGATCCACTGCCGCCGTGAGATGAGCGTAGCAGGCGCGAGCCCACAAACACCGCTTGCGTAATCGCAGTACTCCCAAAGCTCCCTCTCGACGTGAGCGGGGAACTTCACCTCTGACGCCAGTCTGGTTTCGCCAAGAATCGTGAGCAGATGGTTCAACGCCGGACGGACCGTTATTATTCCGCGCTGGACACGGCGCGGGCATTTGCAATCTGCCAGATGCCTTTTAATAAAATCACGGGCCGCAGCTTTGCTCACTACCAGGCGATCACTGTCGGGAGCCGCCCAATAGATGAAGTGTTCCACGGCAGCACGGTAAGCCCCGATAACTGATGACTGGTAACCACGGGCCTCCAGGGTCGTTGCGTAAAGATGTAGCAGGCTTCGAACATCAATCGTTTTCGGCGTGGTCGTTGATTCAGAACTACGCATGATCTCTCCTCAGGACAGAAGTCCTTCGGAGAGATTGTCTGATTATGTGCAGTCCTCGGGGAACCAGGGTGAGGGCACAGCACGCTTCTCAACGCCTCAGTGCATCGTCGCTTCTATCAACTGCACATAATCGCCGACTGCGCATAATTCCGGCCCAGGGCAACGGCGCGCATGGCCCGCTCGGCAGCGTTGTTGTCGATCTCCAATCGGCCATCATCGCAGTAGCGCACCAGCGCGTCCCAGCGATTCAGGGCATAGTTCACCGCTGCGCTGGTATCGGATTTCATCGACAACTTGGCCAGCGAGCTTTGCAGCCATTCCCGCAATGAGTTCAGCAACGGACGTGCCCGGGCCTGGCGCACTTCTCTGCGCTCCTCCGGCGTACGTTTCCGAATGGTTTCCTCGATTGCGTACAGTTGGCCGATTCGCTCGATCGCCTCGGTGGCAATCGGCGAGGCATGAGCCGCGTGCAGATCAAAGAACTTGCGCCGGACATGCGCCCAACAGGCTACTTCTCGCAGATCGCCGTTTTCGTAGAGTTGGTTGAACCCGGCGTAGCCATCCGCCTGGAGATAGCCGCGGAACTCGCGCAGATGTTGTTGCGGATGTTCGCCCTTGCGATCCGGCGAGTAGGCATACCAGACTGCCGGCGGCGACTCGTCGCCGGCCGGGCGATCATCGCGTACATATGCCCACAGGCGTCCCGTCTTGGTTTTGCCGTTCCCGGGCGCTAACACCGGCACCGGCGTATCGTCGGCGTGCAGCTTGCCGGGTTCCATCACGTACCGCCGTAACGCCTCGACCAGCGGTCCCAGGGCATAGCTGACGCCACCCACCCAATCGGCCAGCGTGGACCGTTGCAGTTCCACGCCGATTCGTTCGTACATCTCCGCCTGCCGGTATAGCGGCAGGTGATCGGCATACTTGGAGACCACCACATGCGCCAGCAGCCCCGCCCCGGCCAGGCCGCGGGCAATCGGACGGCTGGGCGCTTCCGCCTGCACCATCCGCTGGCAGCATGGGCAACTGTATTTCGGCCGCACGTGTTGGATCACCACAAACTGAGCGGGCACGTACTCCAACATCTCCGAGACATCTTCGCCGACTTTCTTCAACTCCTTGCCGCAATCCGGGCAGGCTTTCTGTTTCGGCTCGTGGTTCTTTCTTTTGCGCGGAAGATGCTCCGGGAGAGGACGACGCGCTGGCTTCGTTGCCGCAGGCGCCGCCGAGGCCGCATCGACTGCCGGCTCGGGCTGAGCTTCGGTAGCTGGGGCGCTTTCCCCACGGTTGGTCTGCAACTCTTCCAACTGCAGTTCCAGTTGTTCGATCTGGCGGCCCAGCTTTTCTGATTTACGGCCGAAGTTCAACCGCTGCAGCTTCAGGATCAGCAGCTTGAGATGTTGGATCTCCGTGTCACGGGATTGCAGCTTCTCCTGCTGTTGGAGCACCAACGCGCGCAAGGCTTCCGCATCCAGCGTCTGCAGCTCAGGAAGCATTGTGGGTGGTGCAATCATGGCGAAAGTGTCGCATGAACCTGCAAATCGCACAAGTATGCTTTTGAAAAAACTTGTGGAAATCACCAAGATAATCACACTTCGGCTTGCGGTTGCCAGGTGCGCACCGGACGGCGCCAATCGATGCCTTCCAACAACATCGACAACTGCGCGTGCGTCAACGCAACGGTGCCGGATTCCGCTTTGGGCCAGATGAAACGTCCGCGCTCCAGACGCTTGCAGAACAGGCACAGCCCGTCCCCGTCCCACCACAACAGCTTGATCAGGTCGCCGCGCCGTCCACGAAAGACGAACACATGCCCGGAGTACGGCTGTTCATTCAGCGCCGTCTGCACGATGGCGCTCAGCCCCACGAAGCCCCGGCGCAGATCGGTTACGCCTGCCGCGATCCAGATACGCGTGTTGGCCGGCGGCCCGATCATCCTTGCAGTGCCTGCAACACCAGACGCAACAACTCCGGATCGACCTTGCCCTCGATTCGCACCCGGGCTTTGCGCATCTCCAGATGAATCGTGCCGGCTGCGGGGCGCTCGGCTCCGCCCTCCACCACGCGAACCGGCAACAACCGCGCCGGGTTAGTCATTGGTGTGCCCAGTTTTCCGGCTTCGTACAGCCGTTTCCAGGCAAACACTTGGTTCGCGTTCACTCCGTGGGCTCGCGCCACTCTCGCGACCGACGCGCCGACCACCCGCGTCTCTTCGACAATCTGGCGCTTCAGCTCAAGGCTTCGGTATTCCCGCTTGCTTGTCCGTGTGCTTTTTATGGCAGGCAGGCTTTCGACGATCTCAGGGACGCAAGTGCCCATCTATTCTTCTCCAAGTGGGCACTTAATAGGTGTCCACTTGGTAAGGGTGCTCACTAACAACTGGGCTGTCCAGATGCCAAGACCGGACGCTTACACCAGCTTTGCGCTCAAAGGCGGGACGGCAATCAACTTGTTCGTGCGGGATATGCCCCGACTTTCCGTCGATATCGATCTCACCTACCTGCCGATAGCGGATCGGGTGACATCGTTGCGCGGGATCGACGCCGGTATGCGACGGATCGGCGAGCGGATCGCGGCGGGTATGGCCAGCGTCCGCGTGCATCCGAGCACGCTGCAGGGGGAGAACTGCGTCACCAAGCTGATGGTGAACATTGATGAGGCGCAGATAAAAATCGAGGTCACGCCGGTATTGCGCGGCTGCGTTTACCAGCCGGCAACAAGATCGGTTTCGGCACGGGTCGAGGATCAATTCGGCTTCGCGGAAATGCAGCTCGTCAGCTTTGCCGATCTTTATGCCGGTAAAATCGTCGCCGCTCTCGATCGGCAGCATCCGCGTGAT
>Ga0181517_10000949_pt1 | contig 34845 bp, 30 predicted proteins | sample PEATcosm2014_Bin_31_FD_119748 | JGI IMG/M metagenome (GOLD analysis project Ga0181517, IMG submission 119748) | Peatland microbial communities from MTU Mesocosm Facility, Houghton, MI, USA - PEATcosm2014_Bin01_30_metaG | ecosystem: Environmental > Terrestrial > Soil > Wetlands > Peat | place... | reverse complement strand
TTTCGGAGCGAACCGTCCTGCGCTGGATGAGGAAAGCGCCGAGGAATCCTGAGCGGGCTATGCGATGGGCGGCCTTTCTGAGCAACCATCGTGAAGCCATCGCTGCAATGGACTTCTTCACCGTGCCGACGCTGACCTTCGGCGTCCTCTACTGCTTCTTTGTCATTGCACATGATCGGCGGCGCATTCTTCACTGCAATGTGACCAAGCACCCGACAAGCGCATGGGTCATTCAACAACTGCGCGAGACCTTCCCCTTCGACTCTGCGCCCGGCTATCTGATCTTTGATCGCGGCACGCAGTTCAATGAAGAAGTATCGACACCATGAAATCTTTCGGCATCCAGCCCAAGCGGACCAGCTTCCGAAGTCCGTGGCAGAACGGTGTTGCCGAGCGCTGGGTCTGCAACTGCCGCCGCGACCTGCTCGACCATGTACTCGTCCTCAATGAGCGGCATCTCAAACGCCTGATGAACGGGTACGTCCGCTACTACCATGACGACCGGACACATCTCGCGCTGGCGAAAGAAACGCCTGGCGGTCGAGAAGCGGCGACGGGTTCGGATACGGATAGCCGGGTCATAGCCATGCCGAGGCTAGGCGGCTTGCATCATCGTTACGACCTGGCCGCCTGAGCTGCTGCCAGGAAAATTTCGTCTCTAGGTTGAAGTTAAACAGCGGGAGAGGTGCGCCCGCTGCCCGTTCGCCGTCCAATTGGCGCTGCCCTCGTGGCGATCCTTGGTCACAGTATGCCCTTTCCACCAGTCGAAAATCTCTCCTTGGACGGCCTCCTGACTCAAAATCAAGCCCATTTTTCGCCCGGATGGAATTTTGGCGAGGCACAGGAGTCGGCTCATGCGCGTCTACCGGGCGCTGGTTGCGCTCGCGCTCCAGGCCGCAACCGGCCCAGAGCATTTTTTCTTTAGACGCCGCTTTTCAGATTTTGGTTACTGCGCAGCAACCATGGGTTGCTCCACAGCTCCCGACTGGGGGAGACGTGTCCTTGCCTAAAACCGATGCCGTAGGCAGCGTGCCCTTCACGACGCTGGACGGGGAACGGAAGACGGCGGCGCCGCTTCGTGGAACCCACCATCAGCCTAACGGCGCGTCAAGGGTGGGGCATCCGGCGGCAGAGGCCGGTTCCCGGCCACCCGCCAAGAAAGCAACCAAACCAACAATCCCAACGGTGCAATGGAGCCCTATAAATCGCCAATGTGTACAGTACCAGCATGAGCTAAAATTGACAAAAGGTATCCATTGAATCAGATTTAGGACACTCGCTGCAATCGCCCAAGCTCTTGATCCGGTTTTCCGCCTCCAAACAGTCCACCATGCCCTGCCAAAAATAACAGCCGCCGCGAAGTAAACCGCAAGGAAGCCCACGATTTTAACCATCCCCGAAGCATCCTGTGGTAACGCCAGATTACGATGAAACGGGTTAACCAAATAAAGTAATGCAAATGTCGACACGAGTTCTAAACATTCGAGTGCGAAAACCCAGCACAAGATTGTTCTGAGCACCGGAAAGAAAGGTAAGTCGACCTTCGCAACAGGATGCTCAGGCACCTTGGTCGCCCGTCGTTGGGAGAGCACAATAATCACGGCAAGCGTACCAAAGATGTACATGAACCCGGTGATGCCGATCAGCAACAACAGACGTGTTCGGTCGAGCTCCGGATCAATGGCTTTCCCATAAAGCAAGAAACACAATAAGATCAGCCCCGTCACAGAAAAAAAGACTGCTACAGCGATAACACGTTGAGTAATCGTAAGACTCGGTCGACGATCCTTGTCTAATTGCATGATTCGCTCCTTTCATCACTGGCACTCGGATGGTGGAAGGTGCGGGCCGGGAGGATTCAAAGCAAACCCTATGCCTATTGCCCCTGTGATAGCTCCGAGAAGCATCAAGAGTTCCCCAATTCCTATGCTGAGCGCACCACCGAAGAAGATTGCTCCAGCAAAAAGAAGTTCCGGAAAAATAAGGAAAAATCCAGAAAAGAATATCGCAAAACCCACATACAAAAACATAAGCGGGATGATCCAATTCATCATCGCTGTGTATTCAAGATATTCCTGGAGTCCACCGAGTCCACCAACCAACTGCTGTATATCGCTATTTCCGCCATTACAGCTACACAAACCTAGCGGATCCTTGTAGCTGATCGGATTGTTTTTTGCGTACGCGTACAGGTTGGACCCACTTCCTGCAAAGCCCGCCGGGTCCTCGCTAAGGAACCGTCCTGTAGTTGGGTTGTAGTATCTGGCGCGGTAGTAGTCGATGCCCAAGCCGTCGAACTCGCGGCCGGTGTAGGCATAGCTGTTGGTCGTTGTTCCGGTGATGCTCATGGTGCCGTAGGGAGCGTAACTGTATTCCACTTGCGACGCTCCGGTTGAGTCTGTCAACGCCACAGTGCTGCCCAGTGCATCAGTCAGATAATCGTAAGTTCCGGTCGAATCCGCTCGAATGTAATAATCATCGACGCCGCCAGTCAGAAGGTTAGCCGTGACCGAACCGCCGCTTTGCTCCTGCACGGGATTTACACCGTCGTAAAGGAAGTTTGTGCTCGTGTTTAGAATTGTCTTGCTCACGCGCCGCCCTAGCGGATCGTAACTGAAACTCGCTCCATTGCTGTCGGCCGATACCAGCCGGTTCCGCGCATCCCAGACATAGCTGTTCGTGCCGTCGCTGAGCGTGTTGCCATTGGCATCGTAGGTCATCGCGGTCCCGCCCCACTGCGTCAACTGGTTGTTCGCATTATAGACCGCTGAGGAGACCGCCGAGGGCAATTGCGTGCTGGCAAGACTGCCGCTCACGCTCACGCGCCGTCCGGCCAGATCGTAGGTGTACTCCAGATTTTGCGCGCCCAGCGCACCGCCAGCGTAAACAATTCCCGTAAGCTGAGAGGCAGCGTCGTAGCTGTAGTTTGCAACCACGCCATTCGGCAGCGTCATGGAAATCCGTCTGCCGTTGCTGTCATAGCCGAAGGAAACATTCGAGGCGCCCTGCGTAATGGCCATCAGACGGCTCGCGTTGTTATAGGCGTAGCTCACCTGCGCCTGGCCGGAGGGGGTCATGGTTTGTTTGCGTTTGTCCGCATCGTAGGTGTAGGCCACCGAGCCTTGCGGCGTGGTTTCCGAGATCAGGTTGTCCAGCCCGTCATAGCTGCGGCTGATCGCGCCAGTGATCGAATCGGTGATTCCGGTCAGGCGGCTTCCGGCATCGAAAACGTAGCTGGTCGTGCTGCCATCGTTGAAGCTCGCATTGGTCCGCCGGTTGAGGCCGTCATAGGCATAGGTCGTCACCTGCCCCTTGCGGTCGGTTGCTTGAGTGAGATTTCCGCTGAGGTCGTACTTCATGCTGGACGAATTCCCCAATGGGTCAGTGTGGGTAATTTGGCGATCCATGCCGTCATAGGCAAACTTTGTGGTGTGCTGGTTGGCGTCTGTCACCGTCAGCAGATTGCTGTCACCGTCGTAGGTGAATGCCGTCTGGTTGCCAAGCGGATCGATGGTTGCAGCGATCTTGTCGAGGGGGGTATAGACGATTTGCGTGGTGTGGTTGAGCGGATCAGTGGTCGCCGCAACACGCCCTGCGCCATCTACAAACAGAGTCGATGTCCGGGCTAACGGATCGGTAGTAGCCACCAAATCGCCCGCATTGTAGGTGAGTTGAGTCTGATTACCCAACGAGTCCGTGATCGTGGTGGGTTGACCGGCCGAGTTGTAGGTAAGCGCGGTGGTGTTGCCCAGCGGATCGGTGATAGATATCAGATTTCCGCTGTTGTCGTAAGTGCGCGTGGTCGTGTTTCCGAGGGGATCGGTGGATGCGGAGATTTGGTTGAATTGAGGGGTATAGGCCATCGTCGTCGTGGAGGCGTTCGCAGTGCCAGCAAGTTGAGTCGTGCTGGTCGTATTCCCCATGGCGTCGTAGCTATACGCCGTGGTCCGATTGAGAGAATCCGTCATGCTCAGCAGAATCCCGATTCCCTGCTGGCGGTTGTAAGTGACAGCCTGCTGCTCTGGTTTTCCGACCGCCAGCGTGTCGCTGGCCAAGTACCCATCCGAGTTGTAAGTCTGAGTGTGAATGTAGCCACGCTGATCCGTAACGCTCGCTTGGATTACATTGCCGTTTGCATCCTGGGAATAGACAAACTGATAGGTGCCACCGTCGGCCATGGTTTGAAAACTCACGCGGTCGTTGGCGTCGTATTGATTCTGCAGGTATACGACGCCGTTTGGATCCTGAATGGAAAGCATATCGCCATCAGCATCATAGGTGTACGTTGTCACTCCACCGTTTGCGTCGGTTGCCGTGGCGAGACATCCGGAAGCAGGGTCATAGGTATAGCTGGTCGTACGCCCAATGTTGTCCTGAGCCTGCGTGATTCGATTGCTGGAATCGTAAGTGAATTGGATCCATCGGCCATTTGGGGACGTGATCTTGATGAGATTGCTATTGCTGTCGCGGGTAAAGGTCAGTGCGTTTCCATGGCGGTCGTACATCCCAATAAGTGCAAATTGCCTTGCGGTGGAAGCGCTGTACGCAGATGGAAAGAGGTAGACCGTCCCATCCTTCTTGGTCAGTTGCCAAGGTCCGTCGAGTTCGGGCCACGTGAGCGTGGCCCCATAGAAGTCAGTGGGTGTGGAAGTCGCGGTATAGACCGCTCCTCCTTCTTGACAGAACCCATTGGTTCCGGTGCAGGGCGAGGTACGAACGAAGTGGATTCGTCCGCCATTGGCTAGTATCAAGTCCTGGTAGGTGAAGCCCTCCGGGTTTGAGTTGTCATCGCCTACGAGGAAAATATCGTAGTCCATGTTCATTCCAACGCCGAAGTCCCTGGAAACATAATCCCCCTGACGGTAGCTTCGTTTCAGGACCAGGGGAATCACATCCTTTAGTGTGAGGTCCGTTTTGGAGTAATCGAAGAGACCGGTCTGCATGTCCACAGGATCGCCGCCCTGTGTCGTGGTCGAGTTTCCAGGATTTGTTCCTGTTTGCGTAGCGCAGGCAGAACTACAGGTAGCCGCGGAGGCTGCATCAAAAGAAAATATCTGGGTCCCATCTTCCGGCACAATCTTTTGCGCGTCGTCACTCACTCTCCCATTTCCGTATGTATACCATCCCCTCTGAGTTGGATCGTAGTTCCAGAATTGAAAGCGGGCTCCGCGCTTGGCCTTCATGTAGTTCGGGTAGTGAAGCGTCGCTCCTTTGCCTCTGCTGGTTGTTCCATTAGCCCAGGCTTGCGCACCGTTTCCAAAGGTTGCGCCGCCCGGCTGGATCGTGAAATAGACCGGAAACTGGACACCCTTCTTGATAGGAAACGGAGGCTGTGTGGTAGAAATGGCGGTGATTCCGACTTGTGTCACTACTCTCCCGCGTGCATCGTGAATTATGGTTCCCGCTGGAATATGTAATTCCAGACCCCTTACGTTCGGGTTGGTAACGACCACTTCGCTAGTTGTCGGCGAAGCAATATTGACGATATGCTCGGTGTCTAGCGCTGTCATCCAGAAGGTGTAATTCAAAGAATTTGTCTGGCCCGCTTTGAGGTCTACACCCACTCGATAGAGGCCATATGAACTGGATTTTGTGTTAGCCGGAGCTCCGTCGACAATCATGACGTGATGGCCCGAGCCGGTGTTCTGAACCAAGAATCGTCCTGTTTTATCCGTCGTGGCATGTTGGGAGTCAATCTCAATGAGGACATTCGGGAGTGGAGAACCATCCAGCGTGAGTACCTGGCCTGCCAAAGCAGTCACACCCGCATTGGCTTGGAGCACCGGCAACTGTCTCCACTCGGAAGTCAATCCGCTAGGCGCGGTCGCTGCCGCCCCAACACCGTCAGTACCCCTAGAAACTGTACTCGTGCTCGTCGAACTGACTTGGGCCCCAGTGGTGACACTTTCAGGCGCTGCAATTGTAGTAAAGATAATGGTCGTATCGGGTAGGGTAATGCCTGCATTATCGGTTGCCCCGGATATAGACAATATGTATGCAGTGCCTTTTTCCAAGGAATCCTGCGACGTAATGAAGGCCAGCATACCATCTTCTGCGGGAACAACCTGGACTGGCACGTTTCCTACGGACGCTCTCAGAGTGACTGTGCTGGTATTGAGACTGGTCACATTTAGCGGTTCAGAGAATCGCAAAGAGATGAGCTGATCTATCGGAATGCCGGTTTCACCGCTCTGTGGGATGGATGCCGTAAGGTACGGCGCTGTTGAATTCTGCGAGTATGCAGTAGGCTTGCTGACAAGTCGAACGCTCGGGCCGTTTGGGTCGATGACCTCTCCATAATTTAGCGGGTTGCCGTTTTGGTCTTGGCCTCCCCACAGCAAAACTGTCCCGTCGGGCAGCAGAGTCGCCCTATGGCCGCTCCGCGGCGTCTCCAGGCCCACAGCCAACGTTGCCGATTCGCTGGTGCGATAGTCCCAAACCTCAATTTGGCTCAGGGTGGTACCTTTGCCATCGAGTCCTCCTGCGATTAACAGGCGACCATCTGTCAGCAGGGTCGCAGTGTGATGGGCTCTCGGTGTCAGGCCTGTCGTCGAAACACCCATGAAACTTTGCTTGACTGGATCAAAGATCTCTCCTTGCGTTATTACAGAGCTCCCAATTCCCTCTCCTCCAAAAATCACAACACTGCCGTTCGGCAGGAGCGTAGCGGAATGAAAAGCGCGAGCATACATCAGCTCACCAGATACTTCTGTTCGCGCGCCTGTCTGCGCATTCTGAAAGAAGGCAGTATTAACCGCAGCACCAGCCCCCTGTCCGCCCACGAGCAATAGACGACCATCTGGCAAGAGAGTCCGGCTTCGCCCGTCAGGGCTCTGTTGGGCATCCGAAACTGCGTAGTTAAGCGGCGCGCTCTGAGACTTCATCGCCATCAATTTTGTTTGCTCGCCTGACAGCTCACTTTTGAGCAGGGCGGCATTGACCGGAGTACTGAATCCCTGCCCGCCTGCAAGCCGCAGATTAGCTTCTGGCAAAATGGGTTCGCTCTGCCCGTTAAGATTCTGCGGCACAGGCGGGGCCACCTTGCCGACCACTACATCGAGATGATTCATCCCAACGATATCTGCTCGCGTAGCCGACAGCACTTTTTTGAGAAGGGCGGCATTGCCTAAAGCATCGGACCCCTGTATACCTGCGACTAGCAAACGGCCATCTGCTCCGCTGCTTTGCTTATAGAGACTCTTCAACGCGGCAATAACAACCTTGCGGGCCGCAAGCCGAGAATCTATTCCAGCACCGCTGCCGATTTGTGCATTCAATTGCACATTCTGTAGAGAGGCTGCATTGACCGGAGCACTGGACCCCTGTCCGACTCCGAGCGACAGACGGCCATCTGATAACGGAATCCTGCTCTGCTCGGGGAGAGCCTGCGGAATTGTCGAAACCGCATAGCGGACCGTCACAGCCCGATAGGGTATTCCATTGTTTACCGCGAGTGACTGTACCGGGATCAGCCCGCTAAGTACGACAGCGAGCGATTTCATGTATGGCGTCAATCCGTTGATCATGGGTTTGTCTCCGGCTCTTCGAGCATTTCGCTGATTCATGACAATCATTCCGGTGGATGTTTGTGTGCGCATGTGGAATTACTGAAGGGTTAGGGTGACACTAGCTCCGCCAGTGTTTCCATTTTGAGGAGCAACCACCAGGGTATAGGTTCCATTAGCTGGCAGAGCAACGGGATTTTGAATCAATGTCCAAGGATACATGGAGGTTGTAACCAGAGTTGAGCCATCCGGGTTGAGGATGCTAACATTCACACCGCAGCACGAAGAAAAAGTGTAACTGGTAAGCTGCACACCGGCTAACTGCCCGGTTGTGCCACTGAAGGTTAGCTGGACATCCTGTCCTGGTATATTGATGGTCACCGGCGCCGCGGTTCCAGGTGTGATTGTGCCTGTCTGTTCGTAAAATAGATAGAGGCCGACATTGGCGCTTCCGGTAATTCCATTTTGAGGTGCGATCACCAGGGTGTAGGTGCCAGTGACTGGCAGTGTAATGGGATTCTGGAATAATATCCAAGGGTACATGGAGGTGGTAACCAAAGTTGTGCCATTCGGGTTGAGGATGCTGACGTTCACGCTGCAGCATGAGGAAAAGGCATAGTTGGTAAGTTGTACGCTGGCCAACTGCCCCGCAGTGCCACTGAAGGTCAGCTGTGCGTCTTGTCCTGGGGTGATGAATGTCATCGGGACCGAAGTTCCGAATGTAATTGTCCCCCCTTGCTCACTGAACAATGAAAGAGCCACGTTGGCGCTTCCGGTAATTCCATTTTGCGGTGCGATCACCAGGGTGTAGGTGCCGGTGACAGGCAGTGTGACGGGGTTCAGGAACAGAGTCCATGGATACATGGAGATGGTAGTTAAAGTCGTGCCATTTGGGTTGAGGATGCTGACGTTTACGCCGCAGCATGAAGAAAACGTGTAATTGGAAAGCTGCACACTGGCCAACTGCCCTGCCGTGCCACTGAAGGTCAGCTGTGCGTCTTGTCCTGGGGTGTTGATGGTTATAAGAGTGCCTATTGTCCCAGTCGCAACGGGTGTGATAGGTATCGTCTGCTCGTTGAACAGTGAAATGCTCACATTAGCGCTTCCGATAATTCCATTTTGAGGTGCGATCAGTAAGGTGTAGGTGCCAGTGACAGGCAGTGTAGCGGGGTTTAGGAACAAAGTATAAGAAGCCATGGAGGTGGTAGCCAAAGTTGTGCCATTCGGGCTGAGGATGCTGACGTTCACGCAGCAAGATGAGGAAAAGGCATAGTTGGTAAGCTGTACGCTGGCCGACTGCCCCGCCGTGCCGTTAAAGAGCACCTTCGCGGTTCCCCCTGGCGTGTTAACCACAACCTGGCCTGTCGTAGTACTTCCTGGCGAATTCGGCGACGGGGAGTTTTGGGATAAATTCAGGGTAAGGCTTCCGGTATATGCAGCGCCATTGCTTGCGACAAGGATCGTGTATGTGCCTGTAGTCGGAGCGGAAATGTTATCGAGTATCGTTCCGCCTACTCCAATCGCGGTATTCACCAGCGTCGCTCCGCCAGGATCTACGACAGAGATGTTCGCATTCGTGATGGTGGAACCATTAACCAGAAGGTTGAACTGTTGCCCGGCGGTTGCGTTGAACAAGACAAGGCCTATATCGCCCCCATTGATGATTGTCCCTGTGAACTCGCCACCCACGCTCATTTGTCCGGTGAAATCAACTTGGCCCGGAGTGTAGGCCGAAGGGAGTACGAAGAAGTCCGCACTACTAATTGCGTTACCCAATGGCGTTGCAATAGAGATAGGCCCGGATTCTGCGTTGGCCGGAACCGTCGCCGAGATGCTTGTGGAAGTTGCTGAGGTAAGAAAAGCGAGCGTCCCGTTGAACTCTAACCGATCGTTTGCCAGTGAGTCGAACCCATTACCTGAGATTGTGACAGTGGATCCAACGTTCGACATAGTGGGGGTGAATGACGTGATGGAGAGCGCGCTTGCTGCTGTCTCTATGGTAAACGAGGCGCTGCTTGTAGCTGTGCCACTCGGAGTGGCTACGGTAATTGGACCGGTCGTAGCGCCGGTAGGAACTGTAATCGAAATTTGGTTATTTGTGGCTGAAGTCACAGTGGCAGCTGCGCCGCCAAGTGTAACTGTGTCCTGCTGGGCATTCCCGCTAAATGAGGTTCCCGAGATTGTGACAGAGGCGCCAACAGGACCGCTTATTGGCGTGAAGCCGAGGATGGATACCTGGCCAGCGGCAACGTTCCCAATACTCAAAATGTTCCCGACAGCGTCGTAAGAATATCCGACCGCACCAATCGCAGAATTGGCCACTCCGACAAGCCGCCCAAGTCCGTCGTAGGTGTAGTTGATTATCGACTGACCGGATAGGCTGAAATTGACCACAGTAGCCTGACCTGCGCTGACAGATACGTTCGACTGGCTGCCAACACCAAATCCAGGAGCAGAGACCTGAAGGCTATATGTGGCGACGCCCAGATTGGACACTGAATAAATGCCAGAAGCATTCGTCACAGTTGTAGCTATCGTATTAGTTCCTTGCGACACAGTAACGGACGCCCCGGCGATTGGTGTAACGCCGTCAGATTGCGTTACCGTTCCAGTAATAGCTGCCGCAGTGGTAGTGCCAACTGCGAAGGGAACGCCATTGCTTGCCTGTCCTGCGACCGCCACGACTACGGAACCCGTACTTGCGCCTTGCGGCACAGACGCCATAATCATATCCTGCGACCATTGTGTTGGAACTGCCGCCACTTGTCCAAAGGCAACACTCGATATGCCCTGAATAGAGCCAAAGTTTGATCCAGAAACGGTTACTATGGTTCCTACTGGTCCTGCGGATGGAGTCAAGTTGTTGATGAACGGCAAAAGCAAGAACACGGGCCCCACATTTGATACGCCATTTACCAGAACTGCCACATTGCCTGTTGTGGCACCGCTCGGCACTGCAACGACAATGCTTGTATTGCTCCAACTCGACGGGGTTGCGGAAACTCCATTAAAGGTCACGCTGCTACTGCCTTGCATGGACCCGAAGCCCGTTCCATTGATGGTGACAGTTGTCCCCACATTGCCCTGGACGGGAGCAATGCCTGTAATGCCTGCGCTGACGGTAAAGGTGTAGCTGTTGCTCGCTATACCACCTGCTGTCACTACGACTGGACCTGTCGTCGCTCCAATTGGCACCGGAGCAATGATAGTGTCCATTCCCCATGTTGTAGGCGTGGCAGAGACGCCACTGAAGGTGACAGTGCCAGACGTCCCGAAGTTGCCGCCGCTGATGGTCACACTCGTGCCTACGGGACCAGACACAGGGCTAACGCCCGTGATAGTCGGACCGGATTGGGCCGTGAACATAACCGCATTGCTCGCAATAGGTGATCCACTCGATGTGTAAGCTGTCACAACGACCGGGCCGGTTGTAACTCCATTCGGCAGTATCAGGCTGATCGTAGATGATGTCCAACTTGTCGTCTGGACAGATACACCGTTAAATGTTATCGACGAACTTCCCGACACATATGATCCAAAGTTGGTTCCCACAATTGTCACAGATGAATTCGGAAACCCCGTGGAAGGCGTGACGTTGGCAATCCATGGTGTAACTGTATATGTGGCGCCGCCGCCACCACGAAGACCGCCGACTGTCACGACCACACTCTGAGGACCGGGTCCTGTACCGTTCGGAATGTACGCTTGAATTTGCGTGTTACTCCACGCCGTAGTAACCGCAGTGAACCCGCCGAGTGCCACACTGCTGGTCCCTTGGGTGGCTCCAAAACCCATTCCTGTGATCGTGACCAGAGTCCCTGCGGGTCCGCTGCTCGGTGATACTGCGTTAGCCGCATCGACCACCGTTGTTAGAGGTGTTGTAGCCGATGTGCTGCCGTTAAAGTTGTTGTCTCCTCCATAGCTGGCATCGACATTATGCGTGCCGCCGCCTACCGGCGCAACGCCAGTAACCGTAGCCGTAGCGGTGTCACCTCCGCTGGTTTGTAGGATGGTGACAGTATTGCTATCGCCGTCGGAAATGGCTAGGTCTGGAATACCGTCCCCATTAAAGTCGCCGCCTGCCATATACAGAAAATCGGAGGCGGGTGTATTTCCTATATCGAGCAATGGATTGAAAGTTCCGTCGCCGTTGCCAAGCAAAACTGTAACGAAACAATTGGTGTAACAGCTGTCTCCGCTCTTGAAAGCCAGATCGAGTTTGCCATCCCCATTGAAGTCGCCCACCACACCTTGTCCCCCCCATGAGGACGCCGCGGTCGGATTGGGCGCTGCGATGAAGGTTCCGTCGCCATTGCCTAGCAAAATCGTAACAGAGTTATACTCGAATGCGGCTAGATCCAGCTTGCCGTCCCCGTTGAAGTCGCCCACCATTATAGATTGGATATCGTTGGCTAAGGCAATTGGGCTGCCGCTCGCTACTGCGAAAGTACCGTCGCCGTTGCCAAGCAAGATAGTTACAGTGTTGCTAGAGCCGATTAGCGCCAGATCAGGCTTGCCGTCACCGTTGAAATCGCCGGTTGCAAGAAATGTAGGATATCCGTATCCTCCGACTGATACCGGGCTGCCATTTGCTTCCGCAAAGGTGCCGTCGCCATTGCCCAGTAGGATTGTGAGTGTGCCGTCAGTCCCATTGGTGACAGCGAGATCTAGTTTGCCGTCGCCATTAAAGTCGCTTACGACCAAGTACTGAGGGTTGTAGACAGCAATTGGGCTTGTATTCGCGACAGTGAAGGTTCCGTCGCCATTACCCATCAGGACGGTTACAGTGTTGTCCGCAGAGTTAAGTACGGCCAAATCTAGCTTGCCATCCCCATTGAAATCGCCCACTACTGCGGACGTGGGGACGTTGCCCACCATGACCGGGCTACCGCTTGCTTGGGTAAAGGTTCCGTCACCGTTATTAAGTAAAATTGTGACGCTATGTGTGTAGTTGCCTAACGCAAAGGTATTGACGACGGCCAGATCAGGCTTGCCGTCCCCATTGAAGTCACCCACTACAACAAATTCTGGATTGTTACCTGTAGTAGCTGTCGACACATTGGCAAATGTAAGCGCTGTTCCTGTACCGGACAGTGACGCCGAGCCTAATAGGGCGTTCGCGCTGCTCGTGTCTAGAATCGACACCGTCCCCGTCGGGGCAATAGTGTTGCTACCTATGCCGATTACTTGAGCCGTCAATGTGTAGTTGCCCGCCGAGCCGCCTGTTCCCATAATCATTGTCGTAGTGGGATAGCTTCCCGTTACCGTCAACTGGTCTGTGCTTGATGTGCTGGTGGCATAGCTGGATGTGCCAACAAAGATCGCCTTGTAGCTATGGCTGCCAATACCCTGTCGGAGGTTGATCGTTGCCTTGCCTGCGCTGGTCAACTGCGCCGTACCCAACAGATGAATGTCCGTGCAGTACGTTGCCATGGCGTCGCAGAAATTCACAGTTCCGGGAGTGACCGCTGCCGCGCCCGACACGACAGTCGCCGTCAGCGCTACAGCGCTGCCCGAGGCTACAGAGGTTACAGGGTTTCCGCCGGAGGTCACTGTCAGTGTGGTTGTAGAATTCGCAATTGCAGGGAGTGTATAGGTAGCCGTTGCGACCGATGACGATGAGTATCCTGTTACTGCCGCGATGGCCTCCAGGGTTTCGGTCGAGCCGACTGAGATCGCGCCCGTGTATACGGTTGAAGAGGTCGTCGGCGTCGAACCGGAAGTACCGCTGGTAACGGTGTAGTAGATGGTTGCGTTAGAGGATGAATCGCCGATGGTCACCAATTGTGCGCCGGTGTAGGCACCTGCCACAGGAGAAAAGGTGGGCGTGGCCGGCGCGGACGTGATGGTGTAGGCTGCGGATCCAACCGGGCTGGTGGAGTAGCCAGAAGCGGTAGCGATCGCTTTGATGGTCTCCGTTGAACTGACGGTGATCGCACCGGTGTACCTCGTCGATGAGGTCGTGGGCGTGGTTCCGTTGGTTGTGTAGTATATCCTTGCATTTCCACTCGTTGCATCCGAAATGGTCACCGTTTGCGTGCCTACATAGCTGCCCGCTGCGAGAGAAAAGGTCGGCGTTGCCGCCTGTATTGTGTAAACGGCCGTCGCCACCGCAGAGTTTGAGTAGCCGGTGACTACCGCCATCGCCTCCAGAGTGTAATCAGAACTAATCCCGATCGGATTCGCGTAAATACTCGACGAAGTTGTCGGGGTTGTACCTGTAGTGCCGGCGGTCAGGGTGTAGTAGACGGTCGCTGTGGAGTTCGAATCGCTGATCGTTACTGTTTGAGCGCTGGCATAGTTGCCTGCAACGGGAGAAAAGGTCGGCGTGGGCGCGGCAATCGTGTAGGCGGCTGAGGCCACAGCGGAGTTGGTGTCGCCGCTATACGCACAAAGTGCCTCAAGAACCGAGGTCGCGGTTACCGCGATGGCACTGGTGTACTGAGTCGAACTGGTTGTTGGTGTGGTGCCCGTAGTGCCGGCCGTGAGGGTGTAGTAGCACGTCGCGCCCGAGATGGCATCGCTGATCGTCACCGATTGTGAACTGGTATACGTGCCGGCGCCCGGACTGAAGGTCGGCGTGGGCACAGTGATCGTGTACGCGGCCGAGGCTACGGCAGAGTTTGTGTCGCCGCTGTGTTCGGCAATCGCCTTAATGGTTTCCGACGTCGATACCGAGATGGCGGTGGTGTACTGGGTCGAGCTGCTGCTTGGGGTCGAGCCATTGGTCGTGTAGTAGATGGTCGCGCCCGAAGTCGTGTCGCTGATGCTTACCGACTGTGTGCCAGTGTAGCTTCCGGCGGTTGGACTGAAAGTCGGGGTGGCCACGGTGATCGTGTACGCGGCTGAAGCCACAGAGGAGTTGGTGTCGCCGCTGTACGCACAGAGTGCCTCAAGAACCGAGGTCGCGGTTACCGCGATGGCACTGGTGTACCGAGTCGAGCTGGTCGTTGGTGTGGTGCCTGTTGTTCCGGCTGTAAGGGTGTAGTAGCACGTCGCGCCCGAGGTGGCATCGCTGATCGTCACCGACTGCGAACTGGTGTAAGCGCCGGCGCCCGGACTGAAGGTCGGGGTGGGCACGGTGATCGTATATGCGGCCGAGGCCACGGCGGAGTTCGTGTCGCCGCTGTGCTCTGCAATCGCCTTAATGGTTTCCGACGTGGAAACCGAGATGGCAGCCGTATACTTGGTCGAGCTGCTGCTCGGGGTCGATCCATCGGTCGTGTAGTAGATGGTCGCGCCGGAAGTAGTGTCGCTTATGCTCACTGTCTGTGTGCCGGTGTAGCTTCCTGCGGTCGGGCTGAAAGTCGGCGTAGCCACTGTAGTTGCCGCTCTGCCAACAATTGGCGCGCAAACAAACGTTAGAAAGAAGAGGGTCTGGAACAGGAAAGGAGCAACGTGCGTCGTGCGATTCATCGGCGAACCCTTTCTATGCAGGCAGCATGTGGACACACATTACCTGCGACCAGCAGCGAGCACACACCGCCTCTAGCGGCCGTTCGCCACTTCACGTAAGTTTGTCAACCCTTGAAATGAGTACACTCTGGGGAGAGCACTGCTTCTTCACTGCACGGTGCTCTTGTCAACCATGCCCTCCATATTGCGCATTTCGCCTTGGCAGGATAAAAGGACTATGCGCTGCCAAGAGGAGGGAGTGTTACCGTAGTGCTCGATGCAATCATGTCTAGCAACTTTTTGGTCACCATCATGAAGGGAGAAGATCAATTCGTTCGTTTATAAAAACCGCCAGGCAGCATGTCAAGCACTTTTTCTTATAATTAGCAATTTTAAATTGACTTTCGTAACTCTTGTGAGCTTCATCACATAAAAGTTTTCGGCTGTAGTTAAAAGCGGAGTACCAGTTCAGCATGGCCTCGAAAGAATTTGGTTGACCGGTTCTTAATCAAGGCAAACACAATTGAGAGTAAGAGGAGCTGACCGCACAGAGATGGCGGCACATGGTCGCTCGGTAACTGTCCATCTGAATTACGTTCCTGTTAGTGAGTGACGTCTGGGGCCCAATAAACAAACTTTCCTCCCTCGACACGAGCCATCGTCAAAGGTGCAACGTTGTTTAGGCTGCCATCGAAGAGCAATTGGCCGCTCGCGCCCTTATACAAGCTGAGTCGATGCTGACGCAAGGCGTCGGCAATTCTCTCGCGATTTGGACCGGCCTTTTCGATGGCAGCGATGAGCAAATTAACTCCATCGTAGGCATAGGACGCGTAGGCGTCAGGGTATTCGTCGAACTTGTTGCGATAGTTTGTCTGGAACTCTTGCCAGCTTTTTCCTGCTTGCGCGGGATTCAAAACGCTTGTTGCGACAAACCCTTCCGCGGCCGTCCCGGCGAGTTCGATCAACTGAGGAGATGCCAGATAACTCGGTCCAAAAGCGGGAATTTGCATTCCTGATGCTCGTATTTGTTTCAGTATTATTGCACCTTCGGATGGCCGGCACCAGATGATCAATCCGTCAACTCTTGCATCGCGGAGTTGTCGAAGCTGCCGCGAAAAGTCAACGTCCCCGGGTTGAAATGTGGCCTTAGTCGTCGATATTTGGCTAGTCCGCTCAATTTCCGCGCTAAAGGCTTCCACCCCTAGGCGAGCGTAACGCGCGTCCTCCCGAAGCACGCCCAATCTTCGGATACTCTTCTGCCCGGTGACGTACCTCGCAAGAGCGCTACTTTGCTGCAGATCATCGGGAAACAAATGAACCAGCCATGTTGAGCCTGTTTCTGTAATGCTCAGATCGGTTGTCCCCGTATTGACGACGGGTACGCCTAGTTCTGTCGCCACACGTAACATTGTGTGGGTCGCGGAGCCATCGATCGATCCCAGAATGGAAACCACATGCTCATCCTGCACCATCTTCACAGGCTCTGTAGTCGAAGCTCCCCAGGGCGCTGAATCGTTGTGTATTTTAAGCTCATACCTCAATTGTTTTTCGTGCTGCTGGTCTGAATATCCACAACGATCGTTGGCTTCATCGACGGCCAGTTGCGCACCGTGCAGCATCGTAATCCCATATGGAACCTCTGGACTGCCTTCAATAGGGCCAAAGAACCCGATATTCACGGTCGTTTGCTTCGACGAATAAACTGATTGTGCGGGCCGCGAAGCAGCCGAAGAGCGCCGACGCAAATTAATACCCTGCCCGGGAATACCAGCTCTATGGCCGAATCTCTCTATGTACCCAGAAGGGCCACGCGTTCCGACACTCAAGCCAGCTTCTGATGCCACCCAGATTTCCTTGCCATGAAAGGCAACATTGAGAATGTTGCTCTCAGGAGTGCCGTGCGGCTTCGTGCGCTGCTCGGCGGCGTCGACCTCCGCGACGATGGGCGCCCCTCCATCTTTGGATGGTTTGAAGACGTGGTATGTAGTCCAAGTTGAAGTCTTCAGATCTAAAATGCTTAGGCCTTGCTTCGTGCATAGCCAGAGCTTGTCGTCACGCAAGCGAATCGCATTGATGAAATCCGAGGCCAAGCCAGAGTCAGCAGATGTGTAACGACGCCATGTATGTTCATCTTGCCGTATAACTCCGCCGCGAGTCGCTGTCCAAAGCGCTCCTGAATTGCCGTCATAAGCAATCCCAGTTGCGAAATCCAGAGCCCATTTGGCGGTAGGAACACCCGGTTCGCGCTCCTCCATTGCATCGTGCACATGCGAAGTCCACCGGCCAGCCGCAATGTTGTAATCAAGAACTCCGCTCCCCCAGGTGGCAACATATACGCTATCTTTGTTCAGTGAAATGGCTACAGGCCATGGATCCATCATGAGCGAGTTCCGATTGTCGAAGTTGGTCCAACTCCCAGAGTGTAAGTTGAGACGGCTGAGACCCGCTGCTGTGGCAGCCCATACAAAACCATTTTGGACGGCAACATCGTATACAACGTCATTAGCCAAGCCGGACCGGAGACCCGTGTAGTTTTGGAATGCTCCCGCGCTGTAGCGGCTCAACCCACCGTACGTCGCAATCCACAGATCGTCGGTCTCTCGGTCGATAGCCAGTGCTGTTACAACTCGGGAGACAAGGCCGTCTTCGGGTTGATATACCTTCGTGACTTGCCCACGCTCGATCAAAACCAGGCCGTCGTCCGTGCCGGCCCATACGTGATCCGCATCCACCGCAACGCATAAGACCCGATTCGACGGCAAACCGTTGGCCGTCGTGTAGTGTTCCCAATGGATTGGTGGTTCTGAGCTTTGAGCAACCGGTGGCAGAAGAGCCATTAGTACGCATATGCTCCCGACATTAGCTCGCATTCTTCGTCCAGCTTTACTCATAGATGTTCTTCGGCTCAGTATGCGCAAATTGAGCCGAGCGCGCAAGTCTTGAACACTCCGAGATAGGATATTTAGTTATTCTTCCGCTGTTTGCGGCGTGGTCTCTGCCACTGCCAGACGGCGAGTGCAATCGCGGCCAGACCGAGCCGTTGCCACATGGACATGGCCGACCAGATGTTCACAAGGATCACCGGGAGCACCATTAATAACATGACGATACCTAGGATGGCGGCAACGCGCTTGAGAACATCGGCAGGCTTCACGATGCCGAGCATGATCCCGATGGCTGTCAGAATGAGAGCGATGATTGCAAGCGATCCCGTAAGCGTCAACCACTCCTGCATGAAGTTCGATCCATTCATAATGCAACGCTCCTCTCTCCCGAAATATGCGCTATCGTTTCCCGCCGAAGCAGCCACGCTCAGTGTCGGCAAGAATTCCCGTGCCATCGAATTCGATTTCGGCCGATTCACCTCCTGCGGCGAAGTATGCCGTCCAGAATGCTTGAACCGCCTCTTTGCGCTGGGGCGAGAGCGGGGCGAAGTCGCTGCTTTCTAAGCGACCAAGACAGGGAGGCACACCCTGTAATGTAAAGCCATGCTGCTCGTGGAGATGCGCAGCGAGTTCACGAGCGCGCGGCGGACCTGCCAGCGAGCCGGCCGAAACGAAGTTGTACGTACCGTCATCCTCAAGAAAATCGCTCACAACGATGAGCCTGCGATTCATTCCATCGGGCAACAAGGCGAGCTCCTGCCGGGCAGCATCGAGTGCGCCGAGAATGTCGGTGCGGGACTGATGCAGGTCGAGCGATGCTGTCCAGGCAGCGAATTGCTTGCGGGCTTGCTCTTGAAATCGGCGAAGGTCGGTGTCGTAGGTCTCGCGCTCTGTCGGCGCGGAGAGGCGCAGGATGCGCCCCCCGGCGTCGTTCTGGGCATCCCCGGTGATGGGGATGAGAATCAACCGATCCCCGCGCTGCATGTGACCAATTTGGTTCTGTACCGCATCGAGTGCCGCCTTCTCAGCGCGGGGCGTGATGCTAAGGCTGGTATCGATCACTTCGATGGTCGCTTCCGGCACGCGGTGAGAGCAGCCCGCCAGCAGGAACAGTAGGGTGATGGCGGCATATCGTACGGTGTTGATCGTGGTCATTGAGGGTCTCCCTTCGAGTCGTCCCCTTTCGATAGGAGCCGCTGTTTCGGCGCGGGCAGCTCGCGCGGCTGAGGTGCGTCGGGGTTCACCGCAAAGTGGGTGTTCTCCTGCACGAGGTAGCGTTCATGACTTGGATGGTGGCGGCGGTGGTTGAAATAGACGAAGACAGCGAGGCCGGGAATGGCCACGAGCGCCGGGAGTGAGATTAGGGGCAAAAAGAATGCGAGTGGAGTCGCGCACAGCGCGCCGAGCAGGCTCTTGCGCAGGACTGACCAGCGGGTCTCTTTGCACGCACCATTTCTCTGGCCGCGCTCATAGAATTGTGCGAAGATGGCACGCCACTCAAGGCATTCCGCCTGCTTCCGTTTGTCGAATTGCTTCAGATGTTCTTGTTCTGTTTGGACATCGCGGGCAAGTTGGACCTCTGCGGCGCGGAGCTTTTCAAACCGCTCCCGCACCCGACGCCATGTCCGGGCGCGCGAAACTTCCTGCCACCTAAAGAGCAGCGCCGTGGCACCGATAATCGGCGTGGCAAGCGTGATGAAAATGTAGAAGACTGCGGCGAGCACAGGATGTTCCGAAAGAAACTGTCCCAAGGGGTTCCCGGCGAGTGCGGCGGCAAACCTGAGCTGATATCCGCGCAGGAGTCCCCACACCGTGAGGCTCAAGACGCCTATCCCCCCGGCTGCGATGGCTGTTGCCCGCTTCGGCCAAGAACCCTTTGCTCCTATATATAGATGGCCGGTCAAATCGAAGTAGATTGTGCACAGCACGGCAAGTCCGGCGGCGGCAAGGAATTGGAGCGCCGGGTCGGCGATATTCAGAATGTCCATCGTCGGTGCGAGAAAGAGCGTGTCGAGCGTGAGCGCAAAGAATGCGCAACAGGCCATGAGGATAGCCTGGAAGAAGGGCGGCGGCGTGTCGCCAAGTTCCTTCCGGATACGCAGCCAGAGCGCCTCGGCCTCGGGCTTTTCCTTGCGTACCTGTTGGAGTTTGGCCTCCAGGGCATGGAGCGCGCGAAGTGGTTTCTGTTTCTCCTCGGATGCTTCCTGGACGAACCGCGCGGCGATCTCGTCCTGAGTTGGTGTGGGATCGATGCCGTGCGCGCCCAGGTAGAAGGCTTCAGCCTCCAGTTGACGCGGTTTCAGTTTGCCTTGATGCAGATTGCGAGTGGAAGCTCTCATGGGTTCCTCCCAATAAAAAAGGGGGAGTTGCCGTTTGCGGACAACTCCCCTGTGGTTACTGCGCTTCGAGCACCTTGCGAGCCTGTTGCAGTTTGGCAAGCTCGCGTTCCTCCTGGGCAAGTTCCTTGCGCATCTCGGCAACTTTCGCTTCCTGCTTGCCGATCTGCTCAAGGACGACCTCGACAGGGGTTTTCTTTATCCAGGCCTTTCGACCCGTGGCCGATGCTGCGGATGATGTGGCATTTTGTGCGCTCATGAACCCTCCTTTGGGTTATGGGTTGAAAAGTGAAAGAGCGGAACTCCTACGTGAGCAGGAGCAGGACATTGCGAATGGTGTTGATCTGCACCTCGATGCCGTCGAGCGCACCGAGGGCGGCGCGATGCTGGCCGGCTTCGAGGTCTTCTTGCGCGGTTGTGAGCCGGGCAAGAATTTCAGCGTTGATGGCCTTAGCGCGGCTGAGAATGCGCTCGCGGATCGCCTCATCCGGATCATGCTGTTGAGGTTCTGTTTTCGTTTCCGTCATCTGTTTGTTCCTCCGTTGTGGTTGGGTCTCCAGACTTGAGAAGCAAAGGTCGAGCCTCTCCCTTCTGGAGCAAGCGCGTCTGGCCGTCGAGCCAGAGTTCGAGTTTGCGGATGGCTTCGCGCTTCTCCGGCAACTCGATCTGGGTGTAGCGGTCATTCACGTCGCGAGACCGCTGCGAGGAGTGGCCGATAATTTCCCGGCGCACTTCCTGGAGCACTCCGGCAAGCATCATGCGCGTGTTTGCGGTATGCCTCAGGTCGTGAAACCGGAAGTGGCGGATGCCCGACCGGCGCAAGCTGGATGCCCAGGTGGTCTTGATGATCTTGATGGCGTCGCCGCCATAGGTGAAGACCGGGCCGCGATGCTGACGATGAGCGTGGAGCATCTCGTAAAGGCGGCTTGTGAGTGGAATCTCTCGCGCCTCTCCTTCCGGCGTTTTCGAGTGCGAAACATGGAGGATGCGGTTGTCGAAGTCGATGTCCTCCCAGCGTTGGCTGAGGATCTCTCCCCGGCGCATTCCCGTGTGGAGGGCACAGAGGATGATCTGTTGCAAGTGCGGTGGCGCGGCGGCAAGGAGCAACTGTTCTTCGCGCAGGCTCATGACCGGGCGCTTGGTTCTGCGTTCCCGTTCCATGCGCATTCGTCCCACGGGGTTTGAGGAAAGGTAGTCTTCCTCGACTCCCCAATAGAGGACACGGCGCAGGACCGAGAGATCGCGGTTGACGGTGGCGGCGGTGAGCGTCTTCTCGCGATGACGCTCCTGCCGGTACTTCCTGATGGAAGACGTGTTGATCTGGATGAGCAGCATGTCGGCGAAGAAGGGCAACAGGTGCTTCAGCCGGTCGAGCGAGTGCGGTTTCCCCATACCGCTTCCAATGAAGAGCACGGCGAGTTCTCCGAACGTCATTTCCGGCTTCAGTTGCGGCAACCGTTGGCGAGCGTCATTCAACTCATCATGGAACTGGCGCAGAATGGTTTCCGCCCTGCGTCGATTGGATGTGCCAGTGGACTTGTGGTGACGAACGCCGTCGATCCAGACATAGGCCCACCACGTGTTACCGCGCTTGAAAAGCGACATGGGTTATATCCCTCCTTTTGCACCCCACGGACGAAGACCTGTCCGTGGGGACCCCGCTTGTTTCCTTTGTTGTTGAAGAATCCATTGAACGACCTGGTTGCGATAGAAGACGAGTTTGCCTGCGGAACCTGAGCGGAAGTGCGGCAAGCCTTGCGGCAGATAGCGATGGCGCACGGTCCACGCCGAGCATCCGATCAACCCTGCAACCTGGCGGATCGAGAGCGGCTCACCAAGGGTCTCGTGCACGTGCGGGTAATGCTGCGGGTAGTTCTGCCCGAGAGGATCGTGCGGAAACCTCACGGAATCCAACGGTTTCGCGCCGCTCTCGAAACCCGATATGCGTCTCTCTTCCGCATTCCCATCAGTCGTCATCGCTCTGCCTCCTGTTTTTCCAGAAAGAACGAATGGCCTCTTGAAACCAGTCGGGCAGTTTCGACCAGAGCCACCAGAGGCCGGCCAAGAGCAACCCGAAGGCAACCAGAGCCCTCTGCACCTCAGGCGAACGGACGAGAGCAATCACAAGACAGAGAGACGCATAGAAGAGCAAGAGGCCGAGGCCAAGGCGGACAAGGAGCGCAAGCAGCCGCAGGGTCATCGGAATTCTCGGCTGGGGCGTCGAGAGTTCGCGGCTGCCGCACTTCGAGCAGACCTCCGCGCCGCGTGGGTTTACGTGCGCGCGCGGGCAGAGTTTTACGTCATAGGTTCTGCCGCAGGTTCCGCAATAGAGCGGTTCACCCGCCGTCATCTTTCCGCATTGGTAGCAGTACTTCATTGCGTTTCCTTGAAGAAGGTTTGTTTGGCTTCCCCGACTGGCCGGAGCCATGCAGGGCCGAAGAATCTCTTTCCGTGAACGGCGTCGAGCGTAGCGAACCAGAAAATCTTTTGGGTTATCCCGGCAACGGCGGCGCGGATCGAATGCAATCTCCGCTCGGAGTTTGCAACGACGAGCACCCGGAAGCGGGATTGCTTAAACTGGCGTTCGTACTTTCCTGAAAGCGCAAGTTGGAGGTAGTGCCGTGTCTTCTCTTTCCATATCGCGAGTCCTTCGTGGCCAAGGTCCACTTCGAGGAACGAGGCGTCGATGCCCGATGGCGTCGCGAATTCGACATAACCATCCGGGATAAGGCTCAACCCGGCAATCAGCGGTTCGTGGAAGGCCAGCCAGTTTACGAACCTGACCCGAGGGACGGGAATGGTGCCGAACTTCAAACCGCAGTAGAGAGCGTTGATCGTGAGCTGATGCTGGACAAAGAAGTCGGCAACGAGCATCTCGTTCTGCCGCCGACGCGGGCCACGGCAAGGAACCTGGGCCATTTGCGCCCCCTTTTGAGAGAGTGCATAGAGCGCTTTTCGTCCGCCGCCGGAACCGAGGAAGAATCTCCTCAAGAGTCCGGCGCGGGTGAGGGAGAGCAGGCGCGTGTTCACACGCGTCGTCGAATGGAACCCGGCAGCGATCTTCACCTGCTCCCGGTCGGCAACCCGCATCAAAGCCAGCTCACGCAGGAGTTCGAGGTCGCGCGGTTGCAAGATGAGGCCATGCCGCTTTCTGTTTTCATTCCTAGTTCCAGTCATGCAATACCTCGTCGGTTGTTTGAGTCAGCGCTTCGTGCCGCTTTGCAATTTCGCTATCGATCTCGGCATGCGGTCGAGCGCGCAGTGCTCGGGAGCGGTTCACGAGGTCGGTCGAGTTGGTGCCGGAATCCACGACCGTGGGCACCATGCCTTCCACGTGAGTGTCGGCCCCGCTCTTCAAAATGAAGTGGCGCTGTGGCAGGTTCTTCAGCCGTTCAGCAAGGGACTTGCCGCCATCGAGCATTTGGGCGATAGCGGTTGCATCTGCGCTCGACAACTGGAAAAAGACATGGGTGCCGATAGAGAGGATCGCCGCGCGCATCGCAGTTGGGTATTGGTCCAGGAACTGGTTAGCCGAAACGACCGAAACGCCGAACTTTCGAGCCTCGGAGAGTACCGTCTCCACGTCACTCGAATACGCGATGAGGTTCTGTATCTCGTCGCAGTAGACGGTGAAGAGGGATTTCCGGGTCCGGGTGAAGATGGCGTTTTTGATTACGGTGAAGAGCAGGCTTCCCAGAGTGAGCGCCTGTTCTCCCAGCTTGCCCTTTTCAAGGTTCGCGATGACCCAGTGGCCCTGGTCCATCGCCTCCCGCATGGAGAATGTTGACTGCGTTTGCCCGACGATATGGCGGAAGCGCGGGTCGGCGGTGAAGGCTGAAGTTTTGTTCAAGATCGGCTCCCTCATCACGGCGCGCATCGGCTCGCTCGCCTGTCCGTAGCGGAATTCAAAGTACTGACGAACCTCGGCGTTCGGCACCCGCTTAATGCATGTGGCGCGAAATCCCGGATGCGTGAGGAGCGGCGCGAGTTCAAGGAGCGTGAGGCCGTTTGCCGCGAGGACGTACAGCGCATTGCGTAGCAGCTCATCCGTACGCGCACCGAAGTGGTCCAGGCTCCAACGCTGCTTCAGGACCTCAGCAAATTCCGCGATCCGGACGAAATCCGGTTCCGCATCTTCGAGGGGATTGAGGCCTACCGACATTTCCCGGTCGGCAGGCGAGATGACAATGAGCCGGTCGCTCAAATGCGTTTGCTGCTTCCACTCGCGGGCGGCGATGGCGCTGAGGAGAAACGGTGTCGCGTCGCCGTGCAGGTCGAAATACACGAACCCGCGTCCGGCTTCAATATCCTGAAGGCAGAGATTCTTAAGGAGCGAACTCTTACCGGTCCCCGTCTTTCCAAGGAGTGCGACGTGCATGGTTCGCCGGGTCGAGCTGAGTCCCACTTTCCGGCGCGTAGTCTGTTCATCCGAAACCTGCAACCCGAGCGCGATAGTGCTCCCGGTTTCCTTCCGCGCTTGTCGCCGCCCTTGGAGGCGGTTCCAAACCGAGCTCGCGAGTTGTTCGAGGTAGCGCATCATGCGGGTGAGTATGGGTGTTGAGGCGTCGAAAACGGTAACAACGTCCGGCATGGCCGTGTGCAAAAGCCATCGAATTCAACAAGTTGTTTCAAGGAACATTGCGCAGAAAAACATTTGACAGGGTTTTCGGAGAGGGTTTTAGAAATTTGTGATGAGCACTTCTTGGAAGCGGCGTCCGGCGATCTTTTGCGCGGTATATGCAAGTTCGACCGTGCGGATTTTGAAGTCTTTGAAGAGCGCCCTGACCTCGGGCACGTCGTTCAGCGAGAGGATGAACTTGGCCTTCAGTTTGCCCAGCCGTTCCGCCATCTTGCGAAACTCGTCCGGCTCCAGGTTGTAGCGATAGAGCTTGATTTCGTAGTATGGCGGGTCGAGATAGAAAAGCGTCGTGGGCCGGTCGTAGCGGGTGAGCACTTCTTCGTAAGGCAGGCATTCGATCTGAACCCGTGCCAGACGGTGGTGCGTTTCTTCGATGAGCGACGGAATGCGTTCAGGATTGAATCCGGGCGACGCGTCTACACGTAATGCGTAATTGCGGTGCCGGACAAGCCCCCCGTAACAATTCTTAGCCAGATAGAAATGACGCGCCGCGCGCTAAATGTCGGTCAGCTTCGCCGGGTCGCTTTCGTTCAAGAGATCGAACCATGCGCGGCTCACGACGGTAAAGCGCAGGTAGCGCACCAACTCTTCGAAATGCGATTGGCAAATGCGGTAGAAATTCACGATCTCACGGTCGAGATCGTTCAGCACCTCCACTTTCGACGGCTCCTTGCGAAAGAAAACCTGCGCGCCCCCAGCAAACGGCTCGACATACGTTTTGTGCTCGGGAAAGAGCGCAATGATGCGGTTTGCAAGCGCGCGCTTGCCGCCGATGTAGCTGAACGGTCCGTACATGAAATATCAGAGGAATGGTGTTGCCTTCGAGAAATGCGCTTCGATTCGACCTTTTTGCATCGAAGCGTGCCATCATCCTACGCGAGTGGCAAGGAAAGAAAAGACGCGATAATTTGCGCCGGAAGACAATCATTAGCGCGTTGCGTGGAAAAACTGGACAGTACGTAACCTTTATCAGCGCATAGCGAGCTTTCTTGAGCGATGTGAGAAAGGTGGGCCGTTCGTCCTTCCCGAGCACGGGGCAGTAGCCCACAACCCGATAATTGGGTTGCGTGATAGCCATCTTCGCTCCTCGAATGGCTAACACCCGTCGAACGGCCCATGCTCACGGTACGCCGGATACCATCCGAAACAAGACGGGAAATTTTGTGCCGTACGACAAAACGGTTATCGTCTGTGTCTCCCCGCGCAAAAAATGCCGCCTTCCGCGCCGTGTCCTTTCGGTCGATACTTGTTTGCACATGGAATTAGAAGACCGCGACCCGCAATCGACACGCAAAGAGATGCCGCCGCTCCCCGACGACGATCCCGAGTTGGAGCAGGAATTCGAGGAGATGGCGCGATGGCTGCTTGACGTATATCTCTGGCGGTTACAGCAAGAGCGGAAAGCGGGCAGTGATGGAAGGGTTGACGCCCATCCCCCATCTCTTACGATGTAAGGAAAGGTCGATTTATAAACCAATCCATAACAAGAAATGAATGCGGTCATTTATTGCCGCGTCTCTTCCAAAGAGCAGGTGGACGGAACAAGCCTGGAATCGCAGGAGCGCGCCTGCAAGGAATACGCCGCGCGAAATAATATGGACGTGGTCAAGGTATTTGTGGAGCGCGGAGAATCGGCAAAGTTTGCCGACCGGACGCAGCTTTTGGAACTGTTGGCCTTTTGCCGGAACCGTACGAATGCCATTGACTGTTTGCTCGTCTGGAAGGTGGACCGGCTGGCGCGCAACGTCGGCGACCATTTCAGCATCAAGGCTGGTCTGCTCAAGCAGAACATCCGCGTCGTCTCGGTGACGGAGCCGATTGACACGAGGCCCGAAGGAAAACTCCTTGAAACGATCCTTGCGGGCTTTGCTCAGTTCGACAACGATGTGCGCGCTGCGCGCACCGTGCAAGGCCTGCAGCGCAAACTCCAGGAAGGATTGTTCCCGTGGAAAGCGCCATTTGGTTATCGCTCGGCAACGTTGGGCCGCAAGAAGACGGAGCCGGACCGACCGGAGCAGCCCGCCTTTGGAATCCTGCAGCGCGCCTGGAACGACTTTGCAACCGGACGATACAGAAAGGTTGACATTCTGCGCCGGGTTACTAGCCTTGGGCTGCGCACGCAATCTGGAAAGCCGCTCTCAAAGCAATCGCTCGACAATATCTTCGCCGATCCCTTCTACGCAGGCATTCTCCGCGATCCGTGGTCCGGTGAAGAGATTCTGGGACGGCATCTCCCGATGGTCAGCAGCGCCACCTTCGCTGTGGTCCAAACGATCCTTGACCGAAGCGTAGTGGCGGTTCCTCACAGGAACATCCGCCCGGAATTCCCCTTGCGCGCCTTTGCACGCTGTGGCAACTGCGAGTCCTATCTTACGGCAGCGTTCTCGCGCGGGCGCTCCAGGGTCTATCCGTATTACCGCTGCTTCCAGAAAACCTGCAATACGCGCGGCAACTATCCATTGGAGAGCGTGCACAGCGAGTTCCTTTCCTTCCTCAGCGAAGCAAGTCCGAATGCTCCAACGCTCGAACGCCTGAAACGGAGCGTATCTCGCGCGGCCGATGCGTGGGCGGAAGATAGCCGGATGTTCGGCGAGAAGCGCGCACTCGAAATCAAACGGGTCAGAGACCAGCAACAGCAGTTGATCCGCATGAAAATGGATCAGCTCATTCGTGACGATGAGTTTATAGCGCAACGGTCCCTGCTCAGTACGCGCCTCAACGAACTCGAAGCGCAGGAAGTCGAGGATGCCGTGGATACCGATGCGGTTCTCGGGAACATCGATCGTATCTGGGCGCCGCTCCGGGACTTGAGAAGCGCATGGCAAAGCGTACCGGTGGAATTTCAGCGGCGGTTCCAACTGGCCGCGCTACCGACAGGGTACGTCTTTGGAAGTATTGGAACCGCTCAGAGAGGCCGTCTTTTCTCGCTTTTAGAGACATCAGGAACCTCAAAGTCAACTTTAGTACCCCTCGCGGGTCCTTCTTGGAACCAGTTGGCAAAAGAGATCGAATTGTTCGCGGACATCTTTCGTGAGCATACAACGCAAACCAAGGCCGAGTGATGGGCTCGCCTCCATGAGGTAGAGCATCATGATATGCGTTCTCCCGCCTCTTTCAAGGCGGGAGAATTTGCATGGAACGACAATCAGTCTCCTCTTCTGCATAACGAAGGGAAAGGTCGATGACACAAACCATTCCATCGTTATGATGCAGCACTTCAAAGGCAATTCATTTCCTGACGAAGATCCGGAGCTTGAGCGGGAGTTTCGGGGACTCGCCCAGTGGCTGCTCGATGTCTATTTATGGAGACTTGAGCAGGAGCGGAGGAAAGCTAACGACGCTAAAACAACTAAGAAACCATGGACCAAGCGTGATGACATCCACCGTCCTTGACAGCACTCTGGACTCCTCTATAGTTATTGTGGTTTTTGACCATATCGCAAATCAAAGGAGGTCAGTGCATGGAAGGCATCAAGTGGTGGCAATATCCTGGGCGATGGTGCGCACGCATGAAATTATACCAGCGCCTTGAACTCGCGATGACTGTAGGGATATGCATCATGGCTGCATCTATCTTCTTGGCCATATTGTCCCGTGGGCGCGCCCGGGTATTCTGTGAGCAATGTTCTATGGCATTGCTTTTGGGGCTACCTATTGTGCTTGGATTGGCTCTCGGCGCTGGATTTATCCAGATGACCGCTCCCAGGGGTGATAACCATGAAGATTTCGGAGAAGGCGGCCTCTTCCCGTTCTAAACATCGGCGCTCGATCTTTAACTGAATCGGGCGCTTTTCTCTACCGATCATTCTCTCATTGAGGAGTGCTACAATCTCAGCACCGGTTTCCCCCACGGAACAGTTTTTCACATATCCCAATACGAAATGAGGAAGGGTATCCCGTGACTGACCCAATATTAAGTGCGCCGCCTGCGTTTGTGCTCCTGGCGATTATCCTGACGTTGTCAGCTTATCTGCGGCAACTCAGTGAGCATCGTAGGCAGCAGAACGACGATATCGAGGATGGGACTGCCTCGACTCGTTTTCCTCTCGGAGAACAACATACCGCTGCACAATTGAAGCGACTCAGCGAATCTCAACAGAACCTGAATATCGTAGCTCATCTCCTGATCTTCTTCAGTATCGTCATCTCGGTGCGGCTCCTCATGTTGGCGTATGCCCGATGGAGGTGTCCGAGTGATTCGCAGTATTTAGCGACAGGATTTCGGATCTTTGATATGTGTATTATGTCTGTTCTATTGGTTCTCTTCATCGGTCTGTGGGTTATGCATTTTCTGAGCCGCCGGAGCGAGAAGAGGATCAGACGGATGACAGAAGAATGGAGAGTGCGCCGGAAGCAAGAACAACCCGAGCCACCCTCATCCATGATGCAATAGATGGTTCGAATACCATGCGGTTTCGACGAAAACAGGCGCCATTCTGTGTTATCCCCTCTTAGGGATCGCTCCCCTGTCCCGTTGTCGCCGAGCGCAATAGTGGCCTTCTTTTCCTCTCCTAATAGTGCTTTAAAGTAAGTATGAACAAACCCCTGAAAACGCGGGCTGGGTTGAAATCACGCTTTGTATTTTGCGTTCACCTCACGGTCTGCATTATAGCCAGTTGGCAAATGAGATCGAAACCTCCGCCGCGATCTTCCGTGAGACGTCTGAGAATGTGAGTGACTGAATTTCATCGTACTTGATTGTCAGAAATCTACAAGGGTTTTCCGACCAGGCAATTCCAAAAACCCTTTCGTCGGCCCCTCTCATGTAGTTTCACTTGGCGGACTCATCGACGAGTCCTGGGCCAACTGGTGAGGGGCCGGCGGAAGGGTACTGCGCAGTCATGATTCTTCGCGCACCTGATCTTTAGTTGCACATTGTTGCCAATATGCAAAACCCGTGGCAATGGCATCGAAGACAATCATCGCATGGCGCTCGCTCTGCCAAGCCTTCCGCTGAGGCGGGAGACGGACAAGGAGTTCTGGGAATATGCCCGCAAGCACAGCGGCGATTTCGTCCTTGGTCCGTCCGTGGAGGGCGTGAAATGTTTCATGGACATCTTTTCGACGTAAGAAATGCACCGGGATTTGATACGTTGCAGCCACACGGAGGATCGCCTTTTGAACTGATCCCGACTTGACGGCATTTCCGGCCTTTGTTCGACGTGGAAGCCTCACAACAATCGCAGCAGGACAACTAAGGCGGATTACGGACACAATGCGCTTGTGTGCAATCTCCAATGCGGCACGGGGAGCGATTTGCGGCGAGATGGCGCTCGCTCCCCAATCGAGCAGACTGGTTGGCCCCTCGAACAACGCGTAGCCGAATCGGCTGCGGCGGACATTGATGGCAAGGATGCGGTCCTGCTGATGCCTCATCTCCCAATATCAACGGCTGCTGGATTACTGCGCTCCCATAACCATTCTAGTTTGTGCGCTATCGCTCGCGCTGCGCGGCCTTTAACGGAACAGCCTTGGAGTTTATTCTCCATCTGCGACAGGCGCTCATCGACGTTCAGTTTGATGGTTTCGTAGAGTCCAGGAAACATCTCCGCTACCGGAACGTGGAAGATCGCCTCATAAGAAAGCGCAACCAGCAGCGATGGGATTGCGATGGAACGCTCGTGATTTGAGACCTGGTGATGCGCAATGACGCCGACGAGTTCTGCCAATTCGCGCTGGCTCATGCCGGACTTCAAGCGATGAGATCGAAGGTAGCTTGCCAGGGATGACGTTGCCATGCTTGGGTTATCAAAGATCAGTTTGCATCGACCTTTGCCTTAAGCGTACCAAACCAAACGGCGCGCTCAAGACAGGGAAATTGTCGTGGGAAGATAAAAATTCGGCGGGATTCGGTAGCTATCCACAGTAGCGTGGCTGGCCGTCACGATTTTTGTTTATCAAACTGCTTCGACCATGTGCATCGAATCTTAATCGACGCTGGAAAACTCTGGTTCCGTTCAACCGGCGTTCATCGCTGTTCCTGTTCATGCCGCCCGGCAAGTTCCTTCCAGGGATTGTCGCGCCAAGGGATCGGCCGTTCGTACCAGCCTGAATCCGGCTCCCAGATGCGCAAGACGAGAGGTGCCTGCAACTCAGGACACTCAAGCCACGCGTGGGAGATCGCGCCGCGCTTCTCGAATACGCCGTGAGCAAACTCGTGGTTGCCACTGGGAAAAACATAGCGCGGTTCCAGATCCTCCGAGAAGTGATAGCGGAAATGCGCCGGGTCTTCTGCGGTTTGCACCTCCACGATCACGCCGTCCGCGTGTTCCACGATCCGTGTCGCGGCTCCGTACGGCCATGATCGCGCCAGAACTAACTCGGTCTTTGGAAAGAGGATGTATTTGCGCGGTTGACCATGCGGCGCATTTGCAAAGCGATACACAAGCCGCTCACCGGGTACCGAGCACGCGGGCGGATCGTGAGTTCCTAGAAGTGCAACAAACGCATCGTCATAGTCGTTGTTTTCGCCACATGCGATGAGAAAGTTTCCGCCCGCGAGCGGTAGCGCACACAGCCGTTCGACGTAACCGGCATTGGCAAACTGCACCACGGGCGAGCCGTCTGCATCAATGCGCAGTACGCATCCGGCCCATCCGGCGAGGTTTGCCATCGCCGCCCATACGGTTGCGCCCTTTGCTTCAGTGACTGTTATGACGTGCGTGTATGTCCAAGCCCGGTCAAATGGCTGCCCCGTGCGATCCCGCAGCGACGGCTCTGCCTCCAGTTGCCATTCAAGTTCCCCTGTTGGGGAAAAATAGAAGAGAGTATCGGGATTGTTCTGCGTTAGAAACCGCGCCGCAAACAGGACACCCCGTTCGCCGCTACCGTCAAGGTCGACGATCCGGAGACGCCACTCGAGCTCATCAGCGTTGCAATTGCGTAGGGGGTTCGGAAATTCATGGGACCAGAGGATATGCGCCTGCTTATCGAGCGCGATCAATTGTGTGTCGGTGAGGAGCGCATGTTCAATTCCGCACTTCAACCAGGCATTCAAGGCGCGTTTGCTGGCGAATACAGGCGGTTTCTTACTCCGGCTCACCGGCTTCAGGATTGGCAGATCACTCGTCTTTGCCCAGCGATGTGCCGTTTTTTCGCTGCATTTGAGATGCGCGGCAATCTGTTTCCATCCGTTCAATAGATCGTGATCTTCGGCCTCGCGGATACGCTTCACGCAGTCATTCCTCTTTGGCAAACATGGACCTGACTCGCCATGTCCCTATTTGTCCCATTCATAGAGGTAAAACTCGGGGTTCAATAGTAATGGAAATCCCAGGGTGGTGTACCAGCACCACCCTGGGTACCGCGATGAAACGCGGTAGGTATTCACCTCACAAGCAGGCGAACACCCTACGCGTCGCCACTGCCCCTCGGCAGTGCCGTGTGCGGGATTGCTTCCATTGTGCTCCCCGACACGGCGTTGTCAAGCCCGGTCTGCCCTTCGGCGGGCAGTATCCGAAGACGCGACAATATCCATTTCTCCTGCTTGCGCTCGTGAATCCCTCCGCAATGGAAAGGGGTTCATGTACCGGGCGTTGTTGGTCGATCAGGACGCGAATCATGCCGAGCGATTGGCTTTGTGCCTCCGCCAGCACGGACTCACGGTCTCGATTGCCGACAGCGTCCCCGAAGCTGCGCGACGCCTGCGACAGCGAATCCCTACCTGCGATCTGGTTCTTGTAGCGGCGTCGGGGATGCAGGATCAATGGCCGGAAGCCCTTTGCGTACTCGTACGAGCCTCACGGCAACTCTGCATGTCGCTCGGCCCGCTCTTTCTCTTTGCTTCGCGCCAGAAATGTTACCCCCGCCTCCGGCTTCGTATTGAACGCCTTGGAGCACGATATGCCTGCGAACGATGAATTTCTACCGATTATCGACGAAGTCGACTTGCTTGTCGCGGAAATCGGCGAACTGCGTGAGTGCGGACCGTATTTCCGTATCTATCACCGCTTTCACAAGCTGGGAACTGTCTGTGCGCCTGGCGAAGAAATCACAGCTGTCTTCCTCGTCCATCGTGGCAAGGAATACCACCTCCCCTTGGCCCTATCGCTCCGCATCCTGTTTGACTACCTCGCCCGGCATTCCGGTCTTCCACAAAGCGCCGCGCAGATCGAATCCGGCATTCGAGCGGATCGCTTCTATACGCAACACGCCACAACAGTGATGGGGAAAGACAAGTTTACGCGAAGCATCCCCCGCTCCTGTGTTCGGGTATACATCGAACGGCTGCGGTCAGCCCTCGAAAATGTGTTTTTGGAAGCAGGCTTGTTGGTCGACGCACATGCCGTCGTCGTAGCGGAAGAGACCGTAATGAATGAAGTCGGCTATCGGTTGAGGGCTACCTTCGATTGGGTTCATATTGGTTGAACTGAGACGAAGCGGCAGATGCCGGGAGTCGCTCACAACGAAGAACTGACCTTGCCCCCTAGGGGAAGTAGGGTTAGCTCATGTCTGGTGGTACATTAGCGCGGTATCCGATGGCGTTGCGACTTTAACAAGATGGTGTAGAATCCGTGCATCGCTGAAATTCCCCAGAAACGGAGCAATGCGATGGCTCAGCAAGGCTCAGAGATTTACCCGGCGGCCAAAGAAAATGCTGATAGGCTGGAGAGCGAACTTGAAGCTCTTCAATCTCAATTGCGCGAATCAAATGTACCCCTTGGGATTTTCTGGAACCACGTAAAAGAGATTAATGGGCTATTCCGGTCTCTAAAACCTCTTTTGGCCGAGGATCGGAAGCGGCTCTGGGCTCAGCTCGATAGCATTTGCGCACAAGCAAAGGAGCATCAAGCTGAAAATCAGAAGAAGTGGGAAAACCGGAAGAGTATCTCAGCCAACAAACGTAGCTTGGTTGAATCTAAGATTCATGATGCCTATTTCCAGGCGAAAGGAGGAAGTTCAGCGCAAGAGCTTGCAAAAGCGGGAGAGCTACTCAAGACTGCGATGGAATGGATGAAAAATGGCTGGTCCGGGTTCAATATCCCTACCCAGATCTTCGCCTTTGATGACGGCAAAATGACCAAAGCGGACCACGATGCGTGTTGGGAACGGTGGAGAGAAGCCAATGAATTGCTACATTCGAGACGTCAGGAGATTGGTGAAAACAATTTCAGCCGCTTTCAGAGCGAGGCGGAGGATGCAATTGGCATTGCTACCTACGACCCGAAGCGCGCCAAGGAAAAAGTGCGAACCATCCAAGAGGCCATGCACGGAACGATCATGAATGCGGATCAGTTTTCGGAGATAAAAAGACTTCTAGATAAAGCGTGGGGACACGCGAGCAATAAACAAGAAGAACGACACGACGAATGGTTGGGGCGAATGCACAGCCACATTGATCGGAAAAGAGAGCTGATAAGCCAGATGGAGGAGATTATTGAACGCATCGAAACTGAAATCGACCATTGCCGTGATCTTGCAGCAAATGCGCGATCTGCGGATTTCGAAAACGGTGTTAATGAGTCCATTGAACGCAAGTATAGCGTGATCTCAGAGAAACGCAGATTTATCCGAGAACTAGAGCAGCAGATTCGAGACATCGAGGACAAACTACGCTAAGAGAGTACTTCGGTCTAAGCCCATTACAAGCATTTGACACCGTTCGTGGGAGAGTTATGATTATTGCATAAACTAATAATCGCACACCATGCAAGAAGCACCAGAACACTTCAATGGCAACGAGCTGGCGGAACCCGTCGAGAATGAGTCAAACAAACAGCGCTTACGAGAATTAGTCGAGCGCCATGCGCTGCTGGACAATGAGATGGGAGATCTCATTGCGGAAGAAGGGTCTCTCATAGCTAAGAATGGCGAAGATGATGCGGATGAAAAACGTCTCCAGGAAATCAATAGGCGCGAGATCGAAATACTTGAAGAAGAGAACAGAATAGTGGAAACTATGGGCCATTTGCAGGAACAATCCCAACAATAGAGTAATCGGTACTGAATGCACATTCGACCCGATCCTCGGTTATCACCTTAAATCCGGCCATACGTTATCAGTTCAAAACCGGCCAACGGAGTTGGCCTGAGACGTGATTGTTTTACCGTTTCGCAGGGTGCATTTGCAAGTAGGGGTTTCAGAT
>Ga0181517_10000946_pt1 | contig 34879 bp, 35 predicted proteins | sample PEATcosm2014_Bin_31_FD_119748 | JGI IMG/M metagenome (GOLD analysis project Ga0181517, IMG submission 119748) | Peatland microbial communities from MTU Mesocosm Facility, Houghton, MI, USA - PEATcosm2014_Bin01_30_metaG | ecosystem: Environmental > Terrestrial > Soil > Wetlands > Peat | place... | reverse complement strand
GTTACTGGAGCCGTCGGTCACGAACTGGGTACCCGTGTTGACAACGGTCACCTTTGCGCCAGGTACGGCCGCTCCGGTGGCGTCCCTTACCGTTCCGACAATAGTGCTCTGTGAGCCGGTCTCCGTTTGCGCAATGGCGGCGCACACGACGGCCAAGAGCAGAAAGCAAGTCAGCGGAATACAGAAACCAGCGTTCCGCGAAAGCGAACTCGCGCGAAGCTTCATAGACCCCTTATCTCCCGTTGAGCCTTTCGGCGTTTGTGGACCTTGCCGCGGGGTTTTGGGCCCGGCGGCGCCTCGATTTGCGTAATGCGCAAATAGTTTTGCAGCCGAAGTTTATCGCCCGGTGGACAGGAAGTCAAGCGGAAAACGAGGATCAAGTTCCCGATTATCAAGAAATCGCGCCGACGCCTGTCCCGGTTCCTCCGGCTGGGGCTTAGTATACAAGCCATCGCAACCGAGTACAAGGAAAAAAAGAGGGGGAAAAGGTGGTAAAAAAGGGGCAAAAAGGCCCTTTAGAGTTCGTCGAACAAGCCGATCTGCTCTTTCGGAGCGGCCTTGGCGCGGCGTTTCCTCAGCGGGCTGCCCACCACGCCCAGCACTTCCGCCGAACGCAACGCCACGCGCGGGACGAAGACCCGCTGGTTGTTGCTATAGGGGTCGGGGGGAATCACCGTAAAGCCATAGCGATCCAACTGCAGCAGGCTGTTGGGCATAATGCCCTCCATGACTTCCCCGTCCCGGAACTGGAGGCTTACCCAGAGTCCTTCGGTCTTCGGGCGCGTTTGGAAGACCAGCCGCTCCGCTTCCACGCCGCCCTGGAAGTCGCGCACGAAGGAAATGGACTTGATTTCGTCGTAAGGGATGGCGGAAACATTGCCTTGGGCCGACAGCAGCTCCACCCCCGCCGGTTGCAGGTAGGTCAGGGGATTCACGTAGCCGGTGAGCGGCTCCCGGTCAAAACGCCGGAGAATGGCCTTTTTGGTGGTGGATGCTGCCAAATATCGCCTCTTTTTGGCTCTTATGTTACAAACATTTCGGCGCCTATTGTATCATTGGCTCGATGGCCGGCGTCCCCACCGCGGAAACCACGCGCTTCCGCAACCAGATAACGGCGTTCCTGAACTTCTGCCGGCTGGAGAAGGGACTGGCAGCCAACTCCCTCCAAGCCTATTCTAATGATCTTTCGCACTTCAGCGCATTTCTGGGCGATATGGCGGCTGCTCCGGACGCGGAGGACCTGCGGCGATACCTCGATCACCTGAACAGCTCGGGCCTGAGCGGCCGTTCCGTGGCCCGGCGGCTCACGACTCTGCGGAGCCTGTTCGGATTTCTGTTGCGGGAGGGCCTGATCGAGGCCGATCCCAGCGAACATCTGCGCGCCCCGCGGCAGTGGCGCGCAATCCCTAAGTTTCTGAATCTAGAAGAGATCGAACAAGTTATCGGGTGCACGGATAAGGCCACTCCGAGGGGCTTGCGGGATCGCGCGATGCTCGAGCTGCTGTACGCCTCCGGGCTTCGGGTTTCCGAGCTGTGCCGGGCCGGCATGAGCGACCTGAATCCGGAACTGGGCATCCTGCGGACTACCGGGAAGGGGAACAAGCAACGCCTGGCGCCGGTGGGGAAGGACGCCGTGAAGGCGGTGGAGGAATACCTGAAGAGTGGGCGGCCCGGTTTGCTGAAGGGACGGGCCAGCCGTTTCCTGTTCGTCACCGCGCGCGGGGGCTGCCTGACGCGCCAGGGGTTCTGGAAGCTGCTGGCCGGATATGGCAGAAAGGCCGGTATTTTCCGGCGGCTGACGCCTCATATGCTGCGGCACAGTTTCGCCACCCACCTGCTGGAGGGTGGAGCGGACCTGCGCAGCGTGCAGGTGATGTTGGGACACGCCGACATCTCGACCACGCAGATATATACGCATGTCATGCGGTCGCGACTTCGGGAGACAGTTGAGAAACACCATCCCAGGGCCTGAGCGGACCGCGCAGGTCTCGGGACGACCGGGGTCGCCCGGGCTGACGGACATAGGGACGGGACGAGAGCGCTTTCGATGAGCGACTACATGTATATGCTGGAAAGCCACCTGAGCCCGGATCAGAACCGGGTGGTGGCGGAAATCCAGGCGATCGCCGGGCAGGCGCGCGTCAACCTGTTCCTGACGGGTGGCGCAATGCGCGACATGCTGGCCGGATTTCATATCCGCGACCTGGATTTCGTGGTGGAGGGCCACGCGCTCAAGTTGGCCAAGGCCGTCTGCGAAGCGGCCGGCGCGCGGCTCACGTCGGTGGAGGAGAACCGCAAGTGCGCGGAATTGGCGTTCCCGGGAAACGTGACAGCGCAGATTGCCATGTCGCGGCTGGAGAAATACGGGCGGGCGGGGGGCAAGCCGCAGGTTTCGCCGGCCACCATCCAGGAGGACCTGCGAGGGCGCGATTTCACTTGCAACGCCATTGCGCTGTCGCTGAACAAGGCGTCGAGGGGGCTGTTGCTCGACCCCATGAATGGCCTCGCGGATATTGAGCGGCGCGAATTGCGCGCGGTGAGCCCCTACGGCTTTTACGACGACCCTTCGCGGCTGTTGCGGATGATTCGATTGCAGGTGCGCCTGGGCTTCGCGATCGAGGAGCGGACGCGGATGCAGGTGGCCAACGCGCGCGAAGCGGGCGTGGAAAACTCCATTGCGCCGCGAACCCTGGGCGAAGAACTGCGGCGCACAGCGGCCGAGGACAGCCCGGCGGAGATCCTCAAGGCGATCGACGAAGCTGGACTGCTGACGCTGTTCTCTCCGGCCCTGACGGGCCCGAAGTTCAACCTGCCCGGCATGGTGAAGCTGGAAAAGATCTGCCGCATGGCGCCGGGCGAGGAGCGCTGGCGCGTGGCGCGTCTCGGCCCCTTTCTGCATTCGCTGACCGAGAAACTGGCTTCCAAGGAGAGGCAGGCGTTCGCCAAGGCGGTGGACCTGAGCGCGGCCGAGGTGGAGTTGTGGCAGAAACTGGAAGTGCGCTCGAAGAAGCTGGAAACAGCGCTCGGTTCCGCGCGCATTCGCAAGGCATCCCAGGTTTATCACCTGGTAGCCGCCTCCGAGCCGGACGTGGTTCTGTTCCTGCTTTGCCACTCGGGCTTGAAGCCGGTGCAGGAACGCCTGCGGAACCACTTTCAGAAGTATCTCCCCGCGGTGCAGGCGATCACGCTCGAAGAATGGGCGATGGTGCAAGGCCAGCCGGGAACGGCGCGCTACGCCAAGGCGCGAGAGGCGTTCCTTTCCAGCCGGTTGGACCAGCGGCCGAAGAAGCCCGCTCCGCCCGAGGCCGGGGCCGAGCCTGAACCCGCGGGGCCTCCGGCTCCGGAGGGCGCCGCAGAGCGCCCGGAGCGATAGCCGGGATACGGCAGGCTAGAGCGCCTGCTCCACACCAAAGGCGAAGCGACGGTCTACTGGATCTTTTCGAAAGCCGTCATGGAGCCCAAATTCGCGTACGTCATGTGCGGGTGCGCGGCGGGCAGAACGTTGCGGGGGTCGGCGGAAGCTCCCACGGTCCGGAACTCATGCTGAGCCATCCGCATGGCCGTGCGGCTTCCATTGGACCGGACGATCCGGCCGTACACCACGAGTTGCAGCGGCGCCACATTGTGGAGCAACACCGGCCAGGATATCGACAATTCCACATTCAGCCCGACCGGCAATTGGCGTCCGGGCTCGAAGAGCACGCCGCCGCTGGAAAAGTCGAGGGTCCGGCCCGAACCGGTTTCCAGCACCTTGCGGCGGCGGACCAGCTTCCACCGCGCCTCCAGCCGGATCTCGTAACGGCGATCGCCGCGCCGGTCGCCGGCAATCGTCTGTTCTTCTTTGGATGGCCCGCCCCACAGCGTGGTGGAAGACATGTTTTCGCGTCTCATTTTCGGTGTGACGAGTCCATTATGAAGAAGGCGTGAGGCGGCGAACAGTAATACGGGTACTTGAGGGGTACCGAAGGGCCTAAGCCGTTCCCCGATTAACATTGGTGGTAGGCGGGAGGCTTCAATCAATTGCTATCCTCATTTATGTATAGGAGCAGTTGCGAGCTGGAGGATATGCAGGAGCGGCCATGAGATTGGGGGTGGTTCTCGCGCTGGCGTGCAGCGCCGTGTTTTGCGCCCGTGCGCAGGAGAAGCCGGCGGAGCGGGGCCAACGGTTGGTGACGGAAGCTTTGCAGGCCCTCGGCGGCGATGCGTTTCTGCGCATGGAGAACCGCGTGGAAACCGGCCGCGCCTATTCGTTCTACCGTTCCGCGCTGACGGGGCTCGACGTGGCGAAGATCTACACCCGGTACGCGGGCAGGGGAGATACGGCCGAAGCCGGCAAGCTGCGCGTGAGCGAACGCGAGGCGTTTGGCAAGAAGGAAGAGGCTGCGGTTCTGTTCACTCCGGAGGGCGCATGGGAGCTCAGCTTCCGCGGCGCGCGGCCGCTGGCCGACGAGCGCTACGCCAACTTCAAGGACAGCACGCTGCGAAGTATCTTCTATATCCTCCACGAGCGGCTGCACGAACCGGGATTGACGTTTATGTGGCAGGGGGCCGACATGTTCGAGAACCGGCCGGTGGAAATTGTGAGCATAGCCGACGCGGACAACCAGACGGTAACGGTCTATTTCAGCCAGAGCGAGAAGCTTCCGGTGCGCCAGGTATTCCGGCGGCGCAACCCCCTTTACAAAGACTTCGACACCGAGACGACGGTTTTCGCCAATTACCGCGCCGTGGGCGGCGTGAAATGGCCCTTCAACATCCGCCGCGAACGAAACGGAGACAAGATCTACGAGATGTTCTCCGAGTCGGTGGAGATCGACCAGCGCCTGCCGGACAACCTGTTCACGCTTCCGGGAAACGTGAAAATGCTGCCCAAGCTGGACTGAGGGGGCCGAGGGTTCGTTCCCGGATCCGGTGTATGATTGTTGCCGGAGTTTCCGGGCCCGAAGATCCTTGCCATGGCCAGAGCATTGAGGGACATCTTCCTGCCGGCCGTATTGACCGCTGCTTTCGCGGCGACCGCGGCGGCCCAACAGGTTAAGCCCATCGCCAATTGGGCCAACCTTAACCAGCTTGTCCCGGGATCCGAGATCCGAGTCACCCTGGCAACCGGAAAGACTTTGCGAGGATTCGTGCAGCAGGTGAGCCCGGAGTCGCTGGCGATCAACGCCACCACCAGCCAGGAGACGCTCTCCCGCCAGGACATCCGGCGCGTAGCATTGAAAAAGCCGGGCCATCGCGGGCGAAACACGCTCATCGGGCTGGCCATTGGGGCGGGCGCCGGCTTGGCCATGGGGGCCGGCATCGACTCCCATGCCAGCCACGGCTGGCTCGACTTTCCCAATATCGGCAAAGAGGTGTTCACGCCGCTGGGAGCGCTGGTGGGAACGGTGATCGGGGTGGCGCTGCCCACCGGCGGGTGGCGCGACGCGTATCGCGCGCCATAAAGTGCGGTTGGCAGGCGGAAGCGCCTGCCCCACAAGTGTTATCATCGTGTTGTACAGTGATAACATGATCCGGACACAGATCAGCCTCGACGAGAGCGAGTATGCCCTGGCGAAAGCGGAGGCGCGATCCCTGGGCATCCCGGTAGCGGAATTCGTGCGGCGCGCCGTCCGGGAGGCGCTTCCTCCGCGGGGAGACGGGCCCTGGATGAAGTTCGCAGGCTTTGTGGAGACGGGCGACCCACATTCCAGCAGGTCCGTGGACGAGATCGTCTATGGCCGTAAAGTCTGAGTGCTACGTCGACACTTCGGCCTTTATTGCCTTCCTGGATCGCTCCGACAGTTTCCATGCCCTGTTCCGCCGTCTGTTCTCGGCGCCGCCGCCGCTGACCACATCCGCCCTGGTGGTGGCCGAGGGGCACGGATGGTTCCTGCGTCGCTACGACCAACGGCGGGCGATACAGTTTCTGGCATTTCTCGATGCCCTGCCGGGCCTGGCCATCCGCGGTTTCGACGCTGCCCAACTGATCCAGGCGGGCCGCATCGTGAGGAAGTACTCGGACCAGGGCCTCACCCTGGCCGACGCTCATGGCCTCGCCATCATGAAGGAACGTCGGATTGGCTCCTGCTGGTCGACGGACCGCCATCTGGGCCTGGGTGGGGTTGCCCTGGTCATTTGAGCGCTCTCGCCGCGCCGCGGGCCCTCCGGCCCATCCTCAGCCCTGGTTTTCGCCATTTTGGGCCCTTTTTGTAAAGAGGCCGTTCACGTTATACTGAAGTTTAAACTCAGAAGTCCCCAGGTGGAGGTTTTATGAAATTCCGCAATGTGGCCGCGGCAACTGCGGTCGCGGTGTTTTTCGCCCTCGCTTCGTTGGCTCAGACTGCTTCAATCGAAGGGCACGTAATCGGCTTGGACGGTAAGCCGTTACAGGGCGCCGTGATCAAACTGTCGCGCACCGATGTCAAAGGCGAGTTGCAGGTTAAGACGAACAAGAAGGGCCAATGGATGTACATGGGCCTGGCGGTGGGCAGTACCTGGAACATCTCCTGCGTCGTGGACGGCAAAGTCCTGGACGAGACCATGAACGTAAGGGCCGGGTTTGGAGACGCCGCCGAGGCGAATTTCGATCTGCAGAAGAAGCAGGCCGAGAATCAGAGTCGCACCTCGGCCATTCAAAAAGCGGCTGAGACCGGTACGGTCACTGACGATTTGACTCGCGGCATGACGGCTGAGCAGAAGGAATTGTTGCAGAAGCAAATCAGCTCGCAGGCCGCGGCGCTGAAGCAGAACAAGTCGTTGCAGGACGCCTTTAGCGCGGGCGCGGTAGCCGCGGAGAGGAAACAATATGCCGAGGCCATCACCGACTTCGAGAAGGCCGCCGAGTTCGGTCCCAAACAGCCGGCCGTCTGGGCAAGCCTCGCGGAAGCGCACGTGGACTTGGCCCTGACCAAGACCGGCCCCGATTTCGAGGCGGAGATGGCTAAGGGACTGGAAACTTACGCCAAGGCTCTAGCGCTGAAGGACGACGACGTCAACATCCACAGCAACTACGCCCGAGCGCTGGCGCTCGATAAGAAGTTCGCCGAAGCCGATGCGGAAGCGGCCAAGGTAGCGATCCTCGAGCCGCCCTCGGCGGGCAAGGCCTACTTCAATCTGGGCGCGGTCCTTTCCAACGCCGGGCAGCCCGATCAAGCCGCTGCCGCCTTCAAGAAGGCCATGGACGCCAACTACGCCGACGCCTTTTATCAATACGGCTTGATCCTGGCCGGCAAAGCATCGGTGGATACGGCCACCGGCAAAGTCACGCCGGCGCCGGGCACCGTGGAGGCTTTCCAGAAATACCTGGAACTGGCGCCAACGGGCGCTAATGCGCAGGCGGCCAAGGCGATGATCGACCAGTTGAGCACCAACGTCGACACCAGCTACAAGAACCCCAACGCGCCGGCCACGACGAAGAAGAAGTAAGCGTTTTCCGGGGTGGCGGCCCGGCGGGTTGGCAGGCGCTTTCGCCGGCCAACCGGTTTTCTTGACGGCTTCCCGCCGCCCCGACTCCATGCGGTTTCTCTACGAGCTTTTCTTCCCGCTGGCGCTCTTCCTTGCGTTGAGAGCGATCATCCGTCAATTCATGGGCGGCTACCGTGCATCCCGTAACAGCTCCCCCACTGGTTCGCGCGCGTCTTCCGTCGCCACGGTCGGAGAGCTCAAGAAAGACCCCGTGTGCGGCACGTACGTCTCCACGACCGGCAGTCTCACGCAAATGGTGAATGGCAGCGCGGTTTACTTCTGCTCCCAGGAATGCCGCGACAGATACCTGGCGCGCCCACCGGCGAGGTGAGCAACGGCGGGTTCCGCCTCTCGATGTCCGCCACTGGGCCAGGCGCGGAGTTCGATTCCCTGAAATGCCCGTTGCGCGCGTGCAGCCCGGAGGCGCCTCCGGCCCGGTGAATCACTGCGACTCGGATCGGATTCTGGATCAGATCGCGCCGGAAGGAATCCTGCGCGCGTGCCGGACCTTCTGGACGACGCCGGCGGGCGCCAGGCGGCAAACCATGGGCGCGTGGTGGACATGGGCAGGAAGAGCCCGGCGCATTCACGCGCTGCGATGTTCCGGCCGGCGGCGCGCCAGGCTTGCGGCTTCGGCCGTCGGAACCGCCCGTTGACCAAACGCTTCGCTCGGAATCCAACCTGCGACTACCTGGCCGCCATCCGGCGCTCCTTTGGGTTCGGGATGCTGCTCAGCGCCGGTGGCGGCGCAGACCTGGTTGATAACGCGAAGCTGGTCCTCGGGCGAGAGGCTGCTCGAACTGGGGAGACAGATTCCGCGGCGGAACAGGTCCTCGGCCACCGCGCCGCCGTAGCGAGCGCAACCGGCGTACAGGGGCTGGAGGTGCATGGGCTTCCAGACGGGGCGGGACTCCACGTTGGCGTCGTCGAGAAGACGGATCAGCTCATCGCGCGAGCGGCCGAACTTGCGTTCCTCGATAAGGAAGCAACTCAGCCAGTTCGTATGCGATCCATAGCGGGCCTGAGGCATAAGCGAGATGCCCGGAAGATCGGCGAAGGCGTCGCGGTAGCGGAAGGCGATGGCGCGGCGCTGCTCGACGCGCAGATCGAGGACTTCGAGCTGTCCGCGGCCGATGCCCGCCAGCACGTTGCTCATGCGATAGTTGTAGCCCAACTCCGAGTGTTCATAAGCGAGCCCGGGATCGCGCGCCTGCTGGGCCCAGAAGCGCGCCTTCTCGACCCAGGCGGAGTTGCGGGAGGCGAGCATACCGCCTCCGGTCGTGGTGATGATCTTGTTGCCGTTGAAAGAGAACGCCGCGATATCGCCGAAGGTTCCCGCGGGCCGCGCCCGGTAGGTGGCGCCGAGGGCCTCGGCGGCGTCTTCGAGTACCGGCACGCCGTAGTTTTTGCAGATCGCGAGGATAGGGTCCATATCGGCGCACTGCCCATACAGGTGGACGACAACGAGGGCGCGGGGCCGCTTGCGCCGGCGGGCGCGGCGCCGGAGTGCGCCGTCGAGGATATCGGGGTCCAGGTTCCAGGTGGCGTAATCGCTGTCCAGGAATACCGGCTCGGCTCCAAGATACCGGACCGGATTGCAACTCGCGGCGAATGTGAGGGTGGGGCAAAATACCTCATCGCCGGGGCCGACGCCGAGGAGGCGCAATCCAAGGTGGATGGCGGCCGTACCGGCGCCCAGGGCAACGGCGCGGAGCCCGATGCGTTCCTCGAACTCCCGTTCGAAAGCCGTGATATTGGGGCCGGCCGTGGATAGCCAGTTAGAGGCGAAGGCCTCACGGACGTAAGCCTGTTCGGCTCCGCCCATGTGCGGAATCGAGAGGGGGATGCGTTTCAAGAGGAACCTCTCACTACACCCACCGGACTAACGTGGCGCCCCATGAATAGCCAACCCCAAAACCGACCAGCATGACCAGCCGACCGGGCTGAATGCGCCCTTCTTCAGCCGCCTGCTTCAGGGCGATGGGGATCGTGCAGGAAACCGTGTTTCCGGAGTGGCGCATGCCGACGAAGAATTTTTCGGAGGGGATTTTCAGCTTCTTCCGTAGGTGTTCCAGCATGTATTGGTTCGCCTGGTGGAAAACGAATAGGTCGATATCGGCGAGACCTTTGCCGGCGCGGGCCAGCAGTTCCAGCACCGCCCTGGGAGCCGCGCGGAGAGTGAACGCGAAGATCTCCGGCCCATTCATATAAAGGTTCGCAGCGCTCCGCAGGTTGCCATCCGAATCCATGACAGCCTGTTCGCCGGTGGGGGCCGCGCGCTGCCGCATCGCACCCACGGGCACCATGAGATTCTTCGCGCCGGAGCCGTCCGTACCGTACACGAAGGGACCGATGGACTCGTCATTCCGCGCCACGCCACGGACCAGAGTGGCCGCGCCGGCATCTCCAAACAGCGTGCGGACGCTCTTGTCCCTAGGGTGGATGAACTTGCTGTACGTTTCGGCCGTCACCAGCAGCGCATTCGTCGCCTGCCCGGTCTCGATGAGCGCTTTTGCGAGGCCAAGGCCGTAGACGTACCCCGAACACCCCAGGTTGAAGTCCAATGCCCCGGCGGACGTCGGGACGCCGAGGCGCTGTTGCAACATGCAGGCGGTGGTCGGCAGGAAATAGTCGGGGCTCTGTGTGCAGAAAAGGATGTAATCGATATCGGCGGGTTTGCATACGCCCTTGTCGAACAGGTTTTGAGCGGCGGCGGCTCCCAGGTCGGAAGCGCACTCGTTTTCGGCCGCGATCCAGCGCTCGGCGATGCCGGTCTTTTCCTCGATCTTCTCCACGCTCCACTCGGGGAAGTCGGTTGCTAATCGTTCATTGGTCAGGCAGTGTTCCGGGAAGTGGTATTCGATTGCTGCGACGGTGGCTTTCATTGAATTCGCCTCGGCGGAGGGACGACTACTTTGCGGCTTTGGCGCAAATCAGTTTGGCGGGGACGCCCATCACCGTCGCGTAAGCCCGCACGCGCTTCAGTACGACGCTGCCCGCTCCGACCTTTGCGTAATCGCCGACTTTCGCGCCCGGCAGGACGCACGCATGACTTCCCATGAAGGCGCCCTCACCCAGCACAGCGAACCCGGTAACGTCGCAGTGGGCGCTCAGCGTACAGCCGTCCCCAAGCACCACATCATGCCCAACCGACGAGTGAGCGTTCACCGTCACGAAGTCGCCGATTTCCACGTTCGCGGTGACGGTGGAATATAGTCCGAAGATGCAGCCAACGCCAAACCTGCAGTTACTTCCGCGAAGCGCGGTGGGATGTGAGAGATTGATGAACTTAGCCCCACGTACTCTCAAATCGCGAGCGATTTGAAGTTTCCTCGTCGGATCCCCGATCGCACAAATAAAAACGTCATCGGGCGAGGCCGCGAACGTGCACGGGTCGCCCAGAACCCTGGTTTCTTGAGGGTACCCGTCTAAGGCCCTAGGATTGGCATCCAGGAAACCGCCGATTATCCAGTCCGACTGAGTCGGCCCGGCGTCCTGCGCCCACCCCAGGACCTCCCTGCCAAACCCCCCGGCGCCGACTATCAACAGACGTTTCACGCGCCTCCTTTAATGCGCCGTATAACCGCCGTCCACAACCAGGACCGCGCCTGTAATCCAACGAGCCGTCCCGGCGATTAAAAAGGCGATGGCGTAAGAAACGTCACGAGCGCTGCCCAGCCCTAGCAAATGCATCGCTTCCAGCGCCGCGCCTTGCTCCGGCGTCAGCATCTCCAGCACACCCTGCCAGAGCGGGGTTGTCACGACTCCGGGCGCTACGCAGTTCACGCGAATGCGCTCCGGCGCCAACTCCACGGCCAGCGCTCTGGTCAACGCGACGATCGCTCCCTTGCTTGCGGCATAGGCCGCTATCCCCGCTTGCCCCACTAAACCGGTGACGGAGGAGAGGAAAACGATACTGCCGCCGGCCGCGCCGACGCCTCTCTGGCAAAAGCCTCTGGCAAGCCCGATCGCCGCCCCCACGTTGATGCGCATTACATCTTCGACGGTCCGCGAACCGAGGACGCGAACCGGCCGCAGTCTGTGTATGCCCGCGCTGTGGACCAGTCCGTGTAACGGCCCGGACGACGCGCTAATGCTCTTAAGCCAGCGCGGAATCTCATCGGCCGAAGACAGATCGAACATCTCAGCCCTGTGGCCCTCGCCATCGAGGGACCGCAGCGTCTCCGCAAGGCGCTCCTGGTTGCGCCCCACCAGAACAACGCGGGCGCCCAACTGGCTGCACAGGCGGGCGGTTTCGCGTCCAATTCCCGACGAAGCGCCAGTGACCAAAATGGTCTGGCCCGTCAAATCCATTGGACTTGTCATCGCCATGCTGGCAGTTTCGCCATGGGCAATCCTGGGATTGCGTTACGGGCCATCGGCTGAACCGGGCTCGGGCTAGGCGCGAACCTCCGCGCCGATTCGATCGCCGAGCAAACCCACCAGGTCCGCGACAGTCGTGCACTTGGCGATCTGCCGTGGCTGTACGCTTACGCCGAAACGCTCATCCACAAGCGCCATGAAACTGATGACGGCGAGCGAGTTCCAGCCCTCGATGCTCTCCAAGGTCGCGGATCCTTTTAGTGCGCCTTGCTCGAGTTCGAGAAGTTCATCCAGCAATGATAAGAATTCTTTTTCTTGCACAACGTTCTCCTGAAGTAAGTCCGCCTCACTTGTCACGCCAGGACCTCCCTGACCAGGCAGAATGCCTCTGCCGCAGTCACGCCAATCGCGCAGCCCCTGACGCGCGCCAAGGACTCTATGGAAACCAGCGACCGGGCCCCTGGACTGAGAGTTAGCTGGCTCCGGTAACATTTCATCGCCTGCTGTTTGACGTCCAGGTACCGCGAGACGTCGACAAAGACCGTGGGCACAAACGCGTCGCTCGGAATCGGCGCTCCCCATTCCGTCTCCGAGGGCGTTTCATAGCACAGCACGCGCGCTGGGTAGAAACCGCCGTTCGGCCTGCTGGCCACCAAAGTGGCCCAATAAACCGCCTTGTGATCCCCGTGAAGATCTCCGTGATGGGGCAGGTACACGGTGCGTGCCCGCACCTGGACGACGACATCCCTTATGGCGCTGGCCAGCGAGGCAGCGGGCACGCCGTCGAGTCTGGGAGCGGGAAAGTCGAGGAAGAGCAACCGCTTTGTACCGAGGGCCTGGTTGGCCAAAAGGGTCTCCTCGCGCACCCGCGCGACCAGTTCCGGCGGATATACTTCAGCAGCGCCCTTGCTTACGATCGCGACGTAAACATCGTCGCCGCTGGCCACATGGCGGGCAATCACGCCTCCACATCCGAGCACCTCATCGTCCGGATGAGGCGCAACAACCAGAACGGAGCTCATAGTCGCACTCAAAACACGTCTGACAATAGCAGGCTGAACCGGATATCGGGCACTTCTCGGGTCAAAGGGAAGCCGAACAAGCGAACGACGTACCCTTGGTGCGAGGTAAGCTCGTGATCCGAAATGCCGAGTCGACCGGCGTGATATCCGGTGAGGCGGACCTCCGTGACGCCCAATGCGCTGGCGAGACCGCCCAGACAGCCGGCGGCGCGGCGTCCGCCGTTGGCCGAGGCGTCGAGCAGCACCAGGGAGGCCGGCTCGATGACTTTGTAGACCGCCAGAAGCGCTGTACCGATGACAGACGACCGGGCGTGGTTGATCTCGGTACGCCACTTCCAATACCGGTCGTCGGGGGGATACGAATAACCATCCTCCGGGCGGAGCGCCCGAGGCCCGTCCGCTCGCTCAACGGCGACTCCCGCCACCGCCTGCGGCCGCCAGTTATATAATCCCGTTTGCAGGACCGCCTTATACCCGCACAAGCTCGTGAACAGAGGCGCCGAACTGGCGTTCGGAAACGCCAAAACACACGCTCCGCCGGCTTCCTTGGCCGCCTCATGCAGCGTGTCGACCATGTAAAGGAACCCAGCCAAAGACCGGTACTCTCTTTGAACCATGGTGCTCATCGAAAGAAAGCACAGCATCGAGCCGCCACCGGCTTCAACCAGCCGCTGCGGAACCAGCGCATGGTGGGCCACAACGTGGCCGCCCGAAAGCCCAACCACCGCCAGCGGGGCCCCGAACGGGTTAGCCAGATACCACTGCTCCCATGCGCGCCCGGGGAACGGCCGCGCGAAGACCGCGGAAAAAAGCGATGCCACGCCAACGACGCGCCGGGCGTATGCGTCCACGGTTCGCGTTACCTCGAACGACATGCAATCCGTCATGCGGAACGCCGTCTACAATTCCCCTGGCCGCTCCGATGCCGGAGGTCCTCCGGCGCCGGCGTCGTTGCCATTCAGCCCGGCAACTGCTTCGGCAAAGGGCGACTCCCTGTCCATGTCGCCTCGCTCGATGCCCTCCCGCCGCAGGACCGTTAGCGCCGTACGGACCAGAATCGCCATGTCGGCCCTAAAGCTCTGTTCCGACACATACCGCAAGTCGTATTCGAAGATCTTTTCCCACGGCTGGCTGTTCCGTCCGTTTACGCCCGCCAGTCCGGTCACTCCCGGCTTGACCGACAGACGCTTTGCCTGTTCCCCGGAATAGAGCCCGACATGCTCGATTGGAAGGGGCCGTGGTCCCACCAGGCTCATATCGCCAGCGAGTACATTGAAAAGCCCTGGCAGTTCGTCCAACGACGTTTCCCGCAGAAAGCTCCCGAATCGTGTGATTCGCGCCCGATCGGGCAGCAGGCGTCCGTCCGCGCCCGTCGCACGCGTCATGGACCGGAACTTGAAAATCCAGAACGGCCGACCCATCAGTCCCGCCCGCCTCTGGCGAAAAACGACCGGCCACCCCATGTCTATCATGACGCCCGCCGAGCATATGACCAGAAGGGGAAGGGCCAGTAACAACAGCACGAAGGCTCCCCACAAATCGAGCGTGCGCTTGCCGGCCTTTCTGTAGATCCGCATTCCCGAGGCCGGTTCCCTACGAGGCTTCTCGAACAACCAGGCCCGCGTCCCGACCTCTCGACGATGGCAGGCGGATTGAGACGTTCCGCCACCGCGCGCCGTACAATACGAAGAGGGGCGCTAACTGAATCTTCTGTCTGACGATAAGCCCTACATTCCCGATCGTAACCAGCAAACACACCACTGCGATCGTTGCCAGGAAGGCGAACATCACCGAACTATTTGAGAACAGCAAACCGGCATTTGACCGGATTCGAGACAGGCGCGCGCCGAGCAGCGCTATCAGCAAAAGGCAGTCAAACGACGCCGCGGCGCCGCCCACGGACTTCACGTCCCACGGTAAAGGCTCCGCAACCAGGCGAAGGATGCCGGCGGGCGCCTCACGAGCGAGGTCCTGGAGATTCTCGATGTTCCGAAACTCAACCCCGGAGCCTCCACCGCTGTTCTCGCGCGAATTCTGAACGAGCCGGTCGTCGATCCATTCGATGCCTGGCGCCTTCAGCCTTGCTTCTTTTTGCACGGCCGGCCAAACCAGCGCCGCCCCGCCGAAAGCGCCGAGCGTTATCAGCGCCCGGGCCCACCTTCGCCGTCTGATTGTGCTCGCGGTAAGCAGGAACGCCAGCCCTAGGGACGCAAACAGCAGCAGCCCCACATGTGGCCGGAAAACGAACACGATGAGCAGGCCCGCGAGTCCTTGCAGCATGTACTTGAGAGATCGCGCGCCTCTCGTCACAACCGCGATGGCGCCGGCGCACAGCGCCATCCCGAAATAAACCCAACTGTCTTTGCCGGGCAACACGGTCCAGACGGCGAGATTTGGAGCAAAGAGCAGATACATCACCAGACCCGACCTCTTACTCTCGCCGAGTGAGGCGGCAAGCCGCCCAAGAATCGCGGCCGCCCAGAACGACAATCCACAATGAATCGCAATCAAAACCCACAGATGCATTCCTGCGACAGCGTACACCAGGGAGAACCACAGGACGACCGCGTCGCTGCCCAGACCGAGCGGCGCTTCGCTGAATCGGCCGGCCCGTAAGTCGTCCGCATAGTACCGTGCGCTCGCGTCATAGGAAGTGACATCGGAGGAGTTGATCCCTGCATAGTAAGGAATCGCGATCAAAAGCAGGACAATCCCACAGATTGCGCGGATTCCGAAACTGAGGCCGAGAAGGGGCGCCCCTATGGGATGGCGCTTGGCCGGGCAACCGCCATGCCCGGCGGCGCTTCGCCCCAGCCATGTTACCCGCGGACCATAGGGATAGTTCTCTCTAACGGAGGGTTCCATTAAGTTTCGAGAGCCGCAACTACCGCATCGCAGAAGACCGATGCTACGGCGCGCTCGTCGTAAAGCTGGCGGGCCCTTCTTCGCGCCTCGATGCCCATGCGGCCTCTGGCCTGGGGATCGCATATCAGACGTGCGGTCATATCGGCCAGCGACTGGACATCTCGAAACGGAACCAACAGCCCGGTGCGCCGATGAGCGATAACATCGCGGCAGCCGCGCACGTCGAAGGCCACCGCGGGGACGGAACACATCGCCGCCTCGACTATTACCCGGCCAAAAGACTCCTTATAGGAGGGATGACACAACACGTCCAGGGCCGGCAATATGTCGGGCACATCGTCTCGAAACCCCAGCATGGTAACGGCAGGCCGGAGACCCTGCTCGTCCAGACGCGCCAAGAACTGGTTGCGGCAGATGCCTCGGTCCCCGGCGTGCGCCTCGCCAATCACCAGAAAATGCGCGTTTGCGTTCCTCTCCCCCAATATCCGGATGACCTCCACGAATTCCATCAGTCCCTTTTCTCTGACCAGTCTGCCGACGAAACCGACCACCGCGCACTCGCCGGTAAACCCCAGGCGCGCCCGCGCCGCGCGGCGGCGCCGGGCGACATCGGAAAGGTCTTCGTAGGGGGCGAAAGTGATTCCATTGCCGATGTATTGATACCGGGTGCGCCTCGAGAAAAGGCGGCTGCTTTCGGCCGTGGCGCAGTCCTCGCGATTGACAAACATGATGGCGCTGCACAGGCGGCTCAGCACTCCCTCGGTTGCCAGTAGCGTGAGCCGCCCGGCGGCGTTCATATTCTCGTCGAAGATAAAACCATGGTTCGTCACGACGCATTTCCGCCGAGCGAGAAACGCCGCCAACCGGGCGGCCACGCCCGCCGCGGCGCCGTGAGAGATTACGAGGCGCGGCCTTTCAGCGTTGAGGAGCTTTAGAACCGACCACGTATACTTGAAGAGCCCCCAGACCGAGTACCGCCGGGTCGCAAATATCTGGTGCGCTGGCAGGCCCATCGACGCCAACTTCCCAAGAAAATCGCTCGGCGCCGCGCAGACGTGCACGTCGCAACCGCGCTGCTTCAACTGAATCAGCCAGGTGGGCACCAATACCGCGGCCATGGCGGCCTCCGCGAATACAACCAGCACCTTTTGCGAAATTCGCGGAACCGGCTGGTCAGCTAAGTCGGGAGAGGAAGTCGTCGACACGATTCGTCCATTGAAAACTTTTCCGCACCCGTAAGAGTCCGGCGGCGCCCAGCCGTCCCCGGAGATCTCCATCCAGGATGAGCCTTTCCAAGGCCTGCGCGAGGGACACAACGCTCTCTGGGTCGACCAGGATGCCGGTATCTCCGTCCACTACCGCTTCCGGAGCTCCACCGGACCTGCCGGCGACCACTGGTTTCCCCAGCGCCGCGGCCTCAAGAAACACGATTCCGAAGCCCTCTTCCCCGAAGCGCTCTTTCAGCAGCCGGCACGGCATGACGAAGACGTCGCACTTCGCCATCTCGCGGTACGTCTCGCCGTCGGCCAGGCGGCCCAGGAAACGGACTCTATCGGACACGCGCAGCTCCGATGCGAGCGCCTCCAGAGCACATCTGTTTGGGCCGTCTCCGACCACCACGTACCCGAGGCGCTCGTAGCGGGGCGCAAGATTGGCCAGCGCTCTTAGGACCATGTCGTGTCCCTTGCGCCGAACGAGTGTTCCGACGGTCAGCAACCTGACGGCCTGCGAGGCGCCCCTGCTGCACGATAATTCGGACGAGTCGCCGGCCGAGGCGGCGATTTTGTCGGCATCGACTCCAGGCGTGAGAACGATCACCTTCTCCGCGCGCAGCCCCAGCCTGACGAACTGCCGCTCGGTGTACAAGCTGTTCACCACGACCCTGTCAAGGCGATTCAGCATCCAGCAGAAGGCTCTTTGCAACCGGGGTTGGCTTTCAAACCGGCTCAATTCGCCGCCGTGCAGGATCACGGCCGATCTTCGGCGGCATATCCTGGCTACCAGACACAGGCCCGGCGCCAGGAACCAGTGGCCGGCGACGATGGCTCCGCGGCCTTCCAGGATCACATTTAATAGCGCCTGGATCGTGACGGCGCACGCAGTTACCACTTTCGCGACGATTACGCTCCCGAACCAAAGCGAACTCGGGAGGCGGACTCTTGTCACGCGGTAAGGCTGTTGTTCATCAAATGCTCCGCTGCCCCGGCACCGCCCTGTCAAAACGAATATGCGGCCCCCCCCGAAAAAAGCGAGGTCGGCGTAATACCTCGCAATTCCGCCAGTGTGCCCTGGCGGAAAATCGAGGGTTACCAATAGCTGGCCCTGGCGTTTTTGGCGGTCAGCCCGCCTTCTTAGCGACCGAAGGAGCGTGTGGACGAACTTCATGGCCTTCAAGACCAGCTCACGCGCCAGCAAAAAAAGACCTGCCGGCTCAGAGGGCGCACACAACCCGGGCAGGGGAAAACGCCCAGTGACCGTCGAAACCCACCGTGTGGACAAGAGTTCATGGCGCGCCCGGCGATTGACGAACCCTGCCCGTCCTGCAGTGGATGATATGGCCCAGGAGTACCGCGCTCTGAGCGGCGCATGCCAGTGCGATCGAGGTGGCCACATCGGAAGGCGACAGGCGTTTTCTCATGGCAAACAGGGCTGTAAGGACGAGAGCATGGACCACCGGCACGATTGAGGCAATCCCGATGCAGAGGGTTGTCTTCCGAACAGCCAGGAGCGTATACTGCGCCGGGAGCGTCAGGGAAGTCATCAGAGCGCCAGCCAGACAGAGGCGGAAGGGACATACAATCGTTTCGTCAAACGACTTTCCCAGCCATGTGTTCAGGGCTGGCCGGGCGAGTGCGATGCCGCCGCCAAAGAGCGCCAGCGAACCCAGGCCAAAGACAATGAGCGTTTTCTTTTCTACCCTGCGAAGCTCCGCGGACGTCCTCCGCCGCGGGGCGCCGGCAAGATAGCTGGCCCGAAGGTAGTATGGCCGGAGACCGCAGTCGATAACGGAGCGAAGTCGAGTGCTCGGCAGGAACGCGCTGTCGAGTTGCGATATCGCGCTCAAACCCCCGCAACGGCTCAGGCAAAAGCGGTTCATGGGGGCCACGGCTACTCCCAGGAGCGACGCAAGAGCTACCGTCTTCCCGTAGCTCAGCAGAGCCCGCATCCGCGCGATATCCACGGCGTGGTCGACCTTCAGCAGTCCCAATCGCTTCAACTCCCGCATCGTCAGCGCGTGCATCACCATATAGGAGAGCGCGGATCCGGCTAACAGTGCGGATAGCTTCATCCCGGCTGTGAGGAAGCCGAACATGGCAGTGAGGCCGGTCAACTGTCCCGCGATGCTGTTACGCACTGCCAGGTCGAAGCGCTGGGCGCCTGCCAGCACGGCATTGAAGACCTCGACGATTAGCGCATAGCTCACCACCAAACCGATGAGCCGTTGATATAGAACGAAGGCCGGCGTCTGACTGGCGGGGATTCTCAGAATGCGCGCGAGATAAGGCGCGCCAAAGCCGAGAGCGGTAATGCCCACGGCGGCGGCCGTGAGCATCAGCAGAAGGGCGTTCGTGAGGTGGGCCGCTACGCCCGCGTAATCTCGCGCCGCATGGTCGTTTGCGATAAGCGACCCTAACGCCGGACTGAACCCGATGTTGTTGATTTGAACCACGGTCAACGGGGTGGTGATGAGGAGCCACAATCCAAAGGCGCTGGGGCCCAGGTGATGCAAGCTGAGCGGATAGGTTATGAGCGCCACGAGAGAACTCGCAATGGCTGCCGTCGCCCCTGCCGCCGTATTCCTGGCGTTGGGCCCGGACCACGCGGCGCGCGCGGCGCGGGCGCACATTTCGCCAATCCGAGGTCCGCGCATTCGATACGCCTGTTGGAAGTGCAAAGGGTGGAGGTTTGCCCGAATGAAAGGGGACCTCTTGCCGGACTGCCGCTCTGCTGCCTCAAAGCCGTTTGCGCCCTCACCCTCGCGGCCCGATGCTCGGAGTGGTGGAGTGCGCCGGAAAAACTGCGGAGTTCTCACGGTGGCTACATGTGTAGGAATACTGTTGACGCACTCGGAATGGCAGGATGAAGCCTCGTGTTCGGCCGATAGGTCTGGACGTATTTTTCGGCTATAGTCGGGGCCGCCATAACACCGTTCGCAGAACTTCATCCCGGCCAACGGGCACTTCCAGGAGCGTCTCGACCTTCAGGGAAAACGGGACTTCGTCCAGGAACACTCCGGAGTGTTTGTATATTCGAATGTCCGGGCCGTGCGGCTTGTCCAGATTCACGCGTTCCGGGAAAACAGGGACGTGTTCGGTGATGATCGCGTAGGCGTACTTTTGTACGTTGCGGAGAACCTGTGCGATCTCGCTATTAGAGAGGTGTTGCAAAACCTGCCGGATGAGGCAGAGGTCGCCATCGGGCGGAGCCTGGGTCACGATGTTGAGCTGATGAAAGGCCGTTTTCTCAGACCCAAAGACGCTATTGAGGCGTTGAGTCAGTGATGAGACGATGTCGACGCCCAGGTATCGAATCGATGGAGAGCAGATCTTCCGGCCCACGCGGAAATCGCCGCATCCCAGGTCGACGACCGTCTTGAGTTCATGTTGCGCGATGAAGGCCCGAACCAATTCGCAGTACGGTTCCGCGAATGTGTCGGCCGAACCACTGCCTGAGCAGAAATCTCCGCGTCCTCCGCCCCAATGATTGGCCTCGTAGATCTTGTCGAAGGTCTGCTCGATCGGCAGTGAAGAGAAGGTCTCGCGACTGCGTGAAACCGCTCTGTTCAGTCGCATTTCTCTGATCGGAGATGGCTCGATTCGCCTGAGAAACCGCTTGAATGGGTGGGGAAATATCGGCATTTGCTCTGGATACCGAGGCTGCGGCTCTCATGCGCCGGGGATCATCGGGGTATCCCGGTTGCCCGCGTAGCGGGAAGGACCACGGGTTCTGTGGCTTGATCGCAACGAGACTCCCAGGTCTGGGACTAGAAGCCGGCGCGCCAGGCTTTCGGGCAAAGCTCACGCACGAAAAGTCACACCTTGCCCTTCTCGAATCCGCCTCTGTTCGCGTGTTGGAGCGTGTGCGCCCCTAAACGCGGATATGTGTGTTCTGAAACATAGAGTGCCGCGGTGCGCGGCTTTCTCTCGACTATGTTTTTGGCTGGCGGGTATCATTGCGCCTCGGTCCCGAACCACTGCTTTGCGTCCATTGCGCCCCGGCTTGATATCTGACGCGAGAGGAAAAACGCCATTCTGGCGCATCCGGCGCCGCCGGGGGCCGCATCGCGCGCAATAGATCCGACTCGCGGTCGGGGGACTTCACCCACCCGGCATCGTACTTCAAGGCGGAGGATTGGCCGGCCAGGTGGCACGCTCTCGCCGCTCCAGGCCGGTGTGAATCTGAGGCGCGTTTTGGCTGGAATTGAGGGGCGTGCTACCCTGAGCATTCCCGTGGGGGTGGTGCGGTGGTTAACCGGATGCAGACGTACAATCCGTGTTCGACGGATGCGTTAGCCACGCCAGAGCGGGAATGCCGCCGTGAACGCGTTCCTTTCCCGGTTCGGGCGCCGGACCACGGCGGATGCGAAGCGATTTGGCGCACTCGAGGTTAGCATGAACCATCTTACGCGCAGGTCTCTGATGAAGAGCTCCTTCATGCCGCTCGCCGGCATGTTGGGATTGCCGTCCATCTCCTCGGCGGCGCAGGAAGCCGCGCCGCCGTACCGGCGTCCCAAGCTGAAGATCACGGAAATTCGCACCGCCGAAGTGCGGGTTCACGGATACCAGGTGCATATCCGCGTCTACACCGATCAGGGCATTATCGGGCAGGGCGAAACCACGGACGCTTCGGAAGGCAACATCCCGCTGATCCGGAGCTTTGCTCGCATGCTCGTCGGACAGGATCCGCTGAACATCGAGGCCGCCTTCGAGCGGATCCGGACTTCGGGGATCTTCGCCGGCGCGCAATCCGGCCAGTACGTCACTGCCCTGACCGGCGTCGAAACCGCGCTTTGGGATATCGCCGGCAAGGCGCTGGGCCTGCCCGTATACCAGTTACTGGGCGGCAAGGTGCGCGACCGCGTGCGGGTTTACTGCGATTCGGGCGGGCGGGACATGATCCCCGGCAATGAAGGCTCCAAAGCGCGGATCAAGGAGATTCAGGACATGGGCTTCACGGGCGCCAAGCTCGATGTCGACGATGCCCGCGATCCGTCCCGCTTCGACCGCGTGAACTGGACGGCGAACAACGCCGAGATCGATCGCATGGTGGCCAGCGTAGCGTTTACACGGGAGAGCTATGGCAAGAACATGGACATCGCCGTGGACATGCATGGCCGCTACGACGCAGCCACGGCCAAGCGCGTCGCCAAGGAGATGGAGCCGTTCCGGCTGATGTGGTTGGAAGAGCCGGTCCCGCCCGACAACATCGACGCCATGCGCGACGTCCGTGCCTCCACCCAAACGCCCATCTGTTGCGGCGAGAACATTTACCTCAGGTGGGGTTTCCGCGAGCTGTTCGAAAAAAGGGCGGTGGATATCGTCATGCCCGACTTCCAGAAATGCGGCGGGCTGCTTGAAGCGCGCAAGATCGCTGATATGGCGCACGCGTATTTCATCCCCGTCGCGCCGCATTGTGTTACTTCGCCCATCGGGATGATGGCCACCGCCCACGTGTGCGCCGCCATCCCCAATTTCCTGGCGCAGGAATGGCACTGGATCGATTCTTTGCCGCTGTGGAAAAACTGGGTGAAAGAGGGCGAGATCATCCAGAAGGGCTTCATCACCTTGCCTGAACGCGCTGGTTTCGGAGTCGAAATGAACGACGAAGGCGCCCGCAAAGCCCAGGTGGCCGGCACGCCCTGGTTCGAGCCGGCGGGTAGAGGCTGATTCTCGGGGAGAAGGTCCCCCGCTAATGGCCATAGTAGATCGAATAACTCTATTTTGGAATGCGGCGCAACCTGTTTCGCGCGCGCACGTCACACAGACTAAAATGTAGTTTCGGGGTGTAGCGGGCGGTCAGCCGCCGTGCGTCCAGACGCCGTCGCTGCGCACCCGGGCTTATACAGGGAGTCGACCAGAGTGCGTCACAGCGGGTTTCACGGTAAGGCCATCGTTTTTCCGACATGGGCCGCGGTATTATTCGCGCCGGCATGGTGCCTGGCGCAGTCGTACACCATCACGACCATTGCCGGCAACAACACGGCCGGGTTTTCGGGCGATGGCGGCGCGGCAACCGCCGGGCAGTTGAATAACCCTACGGCCTTGGCCGTGGACAACGCCTTCTCGGTTTACATTGCGGACACCTTCAACCATTCCATCCGCCAGGTTCAGGCCAACGGAACGATCTCGACGATCGCCGGGGTGGGGGCCCCGGGCTATGGGGGCGATGGAGCCGCCGCCACCGCGGCTGGGCTCTACCTTCCCTGCGGCCTGTTTTTGGACCCGTCGGGCAACGTGTTCATCGGCGACTCCGGCAACAGCGTAGTCCGCGAGGTGACGCGCGGCAACGGCTTTATCAACACCATCGCTGGCGAATATCTTTTGCCCGGTTTTTCGGGGGACGGAGCCTCGGCCAACCTCGCGCAACTGAATCTGCCCTGCGGCGTTGCGCTGGACTCCTCCAATAACCTGTACATTGCGGACAGCAACAATAACCGGATTCGCGAGATGGCGGCGCCCTCCGGGACTATTTCCACCTTTGCGGGGGGCGGCACAGTGGGCACGCTGGGCGACGGGGGTCTGGCCTTTCTGGCCGATATCAACTGGCCGCAAACGGTGGTTGTGGCTCCGTCGGGGAATATCTACATCGCGGATACCGAGAACCACCGCATTCGCATGGTGAGCAACGGCAAGATTTACACCGTGGCCGGAAACGGCGTAGCGGGTTTCAAGGGCGATGGAGACCTGGCCGTAAACGCCGAGCTCAACCGGCCCTTCGCCATCGCGTTGGACCGGGCGGGTAACCTCTACATCGCCGATTCCGAGAACTTCCGGATACGCCGGGTTGCGCCGAGCGGCGTCATTACCACCATCGCGGGCAACGGCCACTCCGGTTATGCGGGCGATGGAGGCCCGGCCACCGCCGCCACGCTGAACTACCCGGAGGGCGTGGCCGTGGATGCCAACGGCAACGTATACATTGCGGACACCCAGAACAACGTGGTCCGGATGCTTACCCCTCCCGCCAACCCGGGCGGCCTGCCGGCCATTTCGTCGGGCGGCGTAGTTACGGCGCAAGATTTCGGCGGTTTCCCCAAGGTGAGTCCCGGCTCCTGGATTGAGATCTACGGAACCAACCTGGCTTCCACGGCGCGTTCCTGGGCGAATTCCGATTTCAGCTATCTGGTCGCTCCCACCTCGCTCAGCGGAACGTCGGTGACCATAGGCGGCCAACCGGCGTTCGTCGATTACATCAGCTCGAACCAGATCGACGTCCAGGTTCCCTCCACCCTCAACCCGGGAGTTCAACAGATTACGGTTACCACGGCGGCTGGAACGAGCGCGCCATACCCGGTAACGGTGGTCTCCGTGGAGCCGGGGTTGTTGGCCCCGGCATCGTTCAACATCGGCGGGAAGCAGTATGTGGCGGCCACCTTCCAGGATGGCTCCTTCGCGCTGCCGGCGGGGGCCATTCCGGGCGTGGCGTCGCGGCCGGCCAAGCCGGGCGATGCGGTTACCCTCTGGGGCGTCGGTTTTGGTCCGGTGACACCGAACATTCCCGCCGGCGAGATCGCCATAGGGGGTTCCACTCTGACCCTCCCGATCCAGGTGTACTTCGGGCCCACCCAGGCCTCCCTGGGCTACTGGGGTCTGGCCCCGGAAGAGGTTGGATTGTACCAGTTCGATGTGGTCGTGCCCGGCGTACCGGCCAACTCCGCTACGCCGCTCTCATATTCGCTGAACGGGACCAGCGGAGCGCAGACGCTGTACATCGCGGTGGGGAACTGAGAGCCGGGGGCGCCGAGGGTCTGGCCGTGGGCGACACCTGCGTGGCGCCCGCTGCTTCGATCACGGAGGCATCGAGTATGATGGACGTATGCTCCGCTACCACGTAGCCTTTTACCTTCCGCGCGCGACCGGCGAAATGGTGGTGGCGGAAGCCCTGGACTTTCCCGGGGCTGTCAGTCAGGGTTTCGACTTGCCCGACGCCCGGCTGATGATCGCCAGCGCCATGGAAGACCTGGCCCAGCTTCTGCTGGAACAAGGCGAACCGTTGCCGCGGCCCGACTCCGGCGCATCCGCGGAGGATGCCGACTTGGTTGAGATCGTCCCGCTCTCGGTGCATGTCGGAGCCTCTCTGGCGTGAAGCGTCACGCGCTAATCGACCATCTCGTGCGCCATGGATGCCGCTGGGAGCGGGAGGGCGCGCGACACACGATCTACTCCAATCCCGCCACCGGCGCGAAGGCTCCTATTCCCCGGCACTCCGAAATCGATAATCGGTTGGCGCGCAAGATCTGCCATCAGCTTGGGGTGGCGCCGATCCGCTGATACGCCGGTCCTACTACTCGTAGCGTAGAGCCTCGATGGGGTCGATGCGCGAGGCCTTGACAGCCGGGTAGATGCCAAAGACTACGCCCACGGCCACCGAGACGCCGAAGGCGATCATCACCGAGCCGGGGGTCACGATGGTCTTCCACTCGGCGGTCCGGGCGATCAACCAGGCCAGGAAATAGCCGAAGCCGATGCCCAGCGCGCCGCCACTGACCGAGATCATGACCGATTCGGTGAGGAACTGGCGCACGATATCCCTCCGGCGGGCGCCGATCGAGCGCCGAATACCGATCTCCTTGGTCCGCTCCATCACCGTCGCCAGCACAATGTTCATGATGCCAATGCCGCCCACCAGCAGCGAGATGGCGGCGATGGCCACCATCACATACGTGAAGATGGTCTGCGTGCGCTTCTGCTGCGCCAGCAGCGCGGCCGGAATCGTGACGGAATAATCCTGTACGCCGTGGTGCGTCGAGTTCAACACGGCGGTCACGATCTTGGCCACCTCGATGCTGTCCGCGCCGTCGCGCAGACGGACCTCGACGCCGTCCAGGTCGTCCCGCATGGAGCTCATGGGGTCCCAGAAGCGATATTGGAAGGTGTTGAGGGGGATAAAGACGATGTTGTTCAGGTCCTGCATCGAGGCGCCCGAATTCTGCGAGCCCGCCATGAGCTGCGCCTGGAGCACGCCCACCACCTGCAACCAATTCTCGTTGACTTTTATGGACTTTCCCACTGCCGGGCCGTATCCCAGGAGATTCACCTTGGCGGTCTCCCCCAGCACGCACGCCGGGGCGCTCGATGCGTCGTCGGATTCGTCGAAGAACTGTCCTTCGGCCATGCGCAGGCTGTGGATGAGGCTGTAGGACGGCGCCACGCCGTACAGTTCGGGCAGATCCCCGGCGGGTTTGGGGAGCACGCTGGCCGGGTGTAGCGTCTTGCGCGGCGAAACCGCTTCGATGGCCTCGATGTTCGCGTTCAGTATCCGGACATCGCGATCATTGAGGCCCTGGGACGACTTGCGGCGCTGCTGGAACTCGTCCCGGCTCATGGTCGGACGCGAGTCCACTAGCACGTTGCGCACCCCCAGTTGCTCGATGAACCGCAAGGACTCTTCGCGCGCACCGGCGCCGATGGCCAGCATGCCGATGACCGATCCGACGCCAAACACGATGCCCAGGGCGGTAAGCAGAGTCCGCGTCTTTTGCGCGCGGAGATTGGCGAAGGCCTGCCCGAAATCCGAGATGAGGATCATTTTTGTATCGCCTTGGCGGCGCTTTGCTGCTGGGAGGCGGGCTTCTTTTCCTCGCTGGGGTTCGAAAGCGCCACCGTATCGCCCTCGTTGACGCCGTTCAGCACTGCCTGGCTCTCGCTGCGCTTGACCAGCGTCACGTCGCGCGGCGTAAAACCGCTGGCCGTTTTGAAATACACAAACGAGCGGCCGTCCCTCTCGAACAGCGCCTGGGAAGGCACCCACAGTACGTTGTCCAGCGTCTCGGCGGTAATCACCAGGTTGGATGACATGCCCGGACGAAGTTCCGGGCTCGCTTGGTCAAGCGTCATTCGGCAATCGAACTTGCGGTCCCAGGCCAGGCCGCTGGTATCGCCCAGGTTCTTCACCCGGCCGGTTAACCGCTTGCCCGCCAGAGCCACCACGGATACGGTCACCGCCTGGCCGGCCACCAGATGGCCCCGGTCCAGTTCCGAAATCTGCGCGCTCACCTCCCAGCTCTTCATGTCGGGGATCTGGGCGATGCCCATCCCCGGACGGATGGTGTCGCCTATCTGTATGGGAGGCAGGGTCATTCCCGTGGTCAGGATGAAGGTATTGAAGGTATTCTGCTGGAGGCTGACGTAACCTTCCGTCTTGGCCTTCAGGGTCATGCTCTCGATGTTCTTCCGCGCCATATCCGCCATCATCCGCGCCTTGGCCTGAGCGGCCTTCTGGATGGCGAGCGAAGCCGCCGTGCTGGTCTTCTGATTGACCTGGTCCTCCTCCGCCTGTTTGAGACGGTTCTGGGCCGCCTCCAGGGTGATTTCGTACTGGCGGGCCACCAGGGCGGCCACCACCGGATTTCTGCGGACATCCTGTTCGGCCACCTGGACCGCGGTCTTGGCCGCCTCCACCGCGTAGAAGTTCTCTTCGTCGCTGGCTGCGTTATCGGCCTCCGTCTGCGCCAGGCTCTGGTCGGCTTCGGCCGAGTCGGACTCGGCTTCCCGGAGGTTGTATTCCTGCTGGGTGGTATCGAACTCGGCCACCACGTCGCCGGGTTTCACCAGATCGCCCGGCTGGCGCAGAAACGTTACGTTCAAGGTATCCTGGGCCACCGCCGGAGCGTTCAGCACCTCGGCATTGCCCCCCTGCAGGTTGCCGCGAGCGGACACGGTGATGGCACCGATCCGCGCTTCACCCGCGTGGTGGGCGTCTCGGAGGCCGTCGAGGCCGCCGCGGTTCTGGCGAAGCGAAGAGCGCCCCACGCGACGACGGCGACCGCGCCTGAGGTCAGCGTCAGGATTATCAGTGTCCGGAGTCTCATTTCTTGCGTTCCTCGGCGGCTAGATCTACCAGGGCGACCGCAGCCCCCTCCCGGACCCCGGTAATGGCCACCTCATCGGGATTGCGCGCTTCGATTCCAACCTCGGCCGCGCGATACCGGCCCTTTTCGTTGACATAGACGACGGGCTTGCCGGCGCGGGTAAACAGGGCCTTGGAAGGGATGCTCACGGCGTCCGGGATGCGCCTGACGATCACGTCCAGGCCTCCGTTCATATCCGGCCGCAGCCGCGGGTCGGGCCGCAGGAATCTTGCGCTGGCCCGAAAGCTGCGGGTGTAGGGATACTCCAGGCTCATCTCCGCCAAAGCGGTGACTTCGTTGACTTTGACCGGTACGCTCGATTCCGGAAGAGCGTCCACGCGGATCAGGGCATCCTGATCGACGGCGACGCGGCCGCGGTCGGCCTCCTCGAGCTTGACGTTCATTTCCAGGCTGTCCAGGTCGGGAACCGATCCCAGGAGCATGTTCGATCCTACGTTGTCGCCCACCTTGTAAGGCTTGGCGTCGGCCGTGGTAAACACCCCCGAGTAGTTCATGTTGAACAGCAGCAGCCCGCCGATAGGGGCCTTCATTTCCATCTGGGCGATGCGCGCCGAGGTAATATCCACATCGGTCTGGACCTGGTCGCGCTGCCGTGTGAGGGATGCGATGCGGGAGGCCGAGGAAGCCTCGTGCAGGGCGATTGTCGCTTCCTGCAGCTTCAGCTTCTGCTGCGCGATTTCGAGGTCGATGGCGCTCTCCTTGCCCTTGATCGGGCCGAACTGGAGTTCGTCCTTCTTGACCTGGTACCCAGCCTGCTCCACGGTGAAGTTCGCGTCGGCGAGCTGTCTCTGGTCCTGCTGGGCCGTGATTTTGGCCTGCGCCACGGCCTGATCCAGGGTGGCCTGGGACTGCTTCAACTGCGCCTGCTTTTGCATCAACTGCTGTTGGGCCGTGCTGGAATCGAAGCGCAGAATGACGTCGCCGGCCTTGATGGCGGACCCGGTAGGGGCGATCCAGGCGATTCGCAGGTTCGGCACCACCGGGGTGTAGATCCCCACCGAGCGGCGCGCCCTCACCGAACCGCGGCAGCGGACCAGCACCAGAAACTCGCCCTTCTTCGCCGGCGCGTTCGGGTACGACGCGCCGGCCTGGGTCTTGTGGATGCGATAAACGCCCCAACCGGCGCCAGCGACCAGCGCCAGCACCCCGATCCGCACGGTCCAGGACCGAACCCGCGCCCACGCGGGACTCATCGGGCGTCTCCCGGCGGCGGCCCGAGGACCACCGCGGCGGAAAGATCGGGCAGCAGATGGGGGTCCCGCCTGTCAACGGCGAAAACCGCGAGGAACGTCTTGACGGGCGTTCCCAACGCCGAAGACGCTACCGGGCTGGCATAGTCGAAGTGGGCCGGTATGGCGGTGTCGGGATAGGCGTCCAGGTAAACCGAAACCGCGCCGTGCGCCTCCAGCGCCAGGATATCCGGCTCGTTCACGGAGCAGCGCACGCGCATCTCGGAGGGGTCGAAGATGCTGACCAGCGGATAACCGCGGTAGATCTGGTCGCCCACCTGCGCGTGCCCGAAATTGCCCGCCCGGTAAGTGAGCTCGTGAATCACCATTCCGGCCAGCGGAGCGTGGATTTCGAGCTTCTTGATGTTGTCCTCCGCCCGCTGCATGTAGATCTTCTGCCGGTCGCGCTGCAATTCGAGGATGCGCAGCGCGGCGGCCTCGGATTTTTCGTGGAAGGCGATGGATTTCGTGAGGCTCTCGACGTGGATTTTGGCCCCGGCGGCCTTGATTTCGTTTTGAACCCTGTCGATGTTGGCCAGAACGGAGCCTTTGGTCAGCTCCAGGTCGGCCTTCTCCAAGTCCGCCCGGGCCTGGCGCAAATCCACCGCTCGGGTCGCGACATTGGCGCCATTCTCGGCGATCTTCTGGGCGATCTGGTGATCCAGGTCTTCGAACTTGGCCTTGGCGTCGCGAGCTGCGTCCATCTGCAGCGTCGGGTCGAAGGTGGCGATCAGATCCCCTTCATTGACGTGCGACCCGTTGGCAATCAGTTGAGTCAGCGTCATGGTGCTGACCTGACCTTGAATCTGGGGCACCGCGATTTTGACGGAGTGGACCGCCTGAATCAGGCCGGTAATTCGGATCTCGCGTTTGACGCGCTGGCCGGAATCGGGCGGGGCGGACGTGAAAGCGGCTTGAACGGTGGAAGGAGGGGTGTGCGTACAAGCGGCAAAGAGCAGGGGCCACAGGGCAACCGAGAGCTTGCGCCCGGATCGGCTCATGGAGATTCCTCCAACATATAGACGCCGGGAATCGCCAGATGTTTAGGGCATTTCACGACAATCGGGTGTGAAACCGGGGCACGCCTGTGCCGGCCCTGAACGCGGAAAACACCCGATCCGCCCCTTGCAGGAGCCGGGCAAGCTCGGCCCGGACCGTTGAGCAACCAATCGATCGGCTGCCGACCTAGTGCTGGTCTTCGAGACGGCTTAGCCTCTCGTGGTGGAGCTCTGCGATGCGGGCGAGGGCGCGGATGTTCTCGCCGTCCTGCTGTGCGGTGGTCTTGAGGTCCTGGATGTCGCGTGACAGAAAATCGAACCGCGCCGCGCTGTCGCGCTGCATGGCGGCGATCAGTTCGACGGTCTGGATGAGCGCCTCGTGGCGCTCTGTGAGTTTCTCCAGGCGTTCATCGATGTTCCAAGCCAAGACCCGGCGCTTGCGCAAACCGGCCTCTCAACGTCCCAGGAAGTTCTCCAGCTTGTCGATCTGCGCCTCGGCCTTGTCCATCAAGCTCTTGGCGGCGGCCAAGTCGTTGGCGTTGAATGCGTCGGTGGCGCCTTGCAGGTAGGTGTTCATCAGGCTGGAGGCCTGCTGCATATCGGCGCGCAGGTTCAAGCCGCTCGCGGCCTGCGAGCGCCGCAGGCTTTGCAGGCTGGTTTGTATGCTTCCGGCGCGGGCGTTGAGCAGCACGAGCTGTTCGCGCGCGGCCTGAAGTTCGGCGCGGCTGGGGCCGCTTTCCACGGGCCTGGCCGCGGCCGGCGGGGGCGCCTGTGGCATGGGAGGCGGAGGGGCCTGCTCCACCGGCGCCACGGCGGGTTGCATGGGCGGCCTGCCCGGCATGGTTTGCGGTCTTACCGCCGCCTTGGCGGGAGCTTTCGAAACCTCCCTAGCGGGCGTCGCGACGGGCTCTGGCGGAGGAGTCTCCACAACCGCCGGCGCAGGCGTGACGATAGGCGGAACGCTCGGCGCGACCGGCTGCGGCGCCGCTTTGCTGCCGCGCCACGGCGCGAACTGGACCACCGCGGCCAGTGCCAGCACGGCGACCACCGCGCCGATGGCCACCCACAGTCCCCGCCCGCCGCCGCTGGCGGCTGGCTTGGTTGGTTCGAGGTCCATATTCCCTCCTACTTAGCCGTGGAAACGGCGTCGCCTACCTTGGCCGGGCCGCCGCCTCCGACGAATTTGCCCACTGCCGATCCCTCGTCCACTTCGGTAATGGTGAGGGACCCGATGGCGTCACCGATCGAGCGGAGCGCCTTTCCGGTGGCCGGGTCGCGGATGACGCGGTCCTCGCGCTTAATATCCAGCCTGTCGCCCACTTTCACGCCCGCCCGCGAGCCGACGTTGATAATGATAGTCCCATCGGGCGAGACGTCCGCCACCAGCCCGGAGACCTGGACGACCGTGACCGGCAACGCCGAAGCCTTGGAATCCAATTGACTGCCCAGGTCGGCCACGCACTTGGTGACGGCCTCGCCCAGGATGGTGTTGGCGAAGTTCGACGAGCGCATGTTGATCCCGCCGCCCGCCTCGGGTCCCGCCGTACTGCCTCCCGCGCCGAGCAGGCCCGTCCCGGAGCGCGTCGACTCCCCTTTGGCTGTGACGCTGGCCAGGATCTCGGCCGTGCTGGTGTTGATCATGCGGGCGGTGATCTGCACCACGGCGTTAGCCTGGGTCTTTCTCACGCCGCCCACTCCGAATCGCCCGGTCACGTTGCCCAGCGCTCCGCCGCCCACGCTGGTGCTCTTATCGTCGCGCCCGAACTGGGTGATGCTGCCTACAATGATGGCGTCCACACCCAGAATGCGCCCGATCTTGGCCGCACTGTTGGGGTCCGCGCGGTCGCTGTTGGAGAAGTTCTGCTCGGCGATGATCTTGCTCATGGCATTGCGATCGATCACCGAGAACACCCCGTCGGAAACCAGCTTGTCCACCAGTAGATCGACAATCCCCTTGCCGACGTCCTGGTTGGTCCCGTAAATGGTCGACACTTGGCTTTGCACGGTAGCGTAGTCAAAATCGATGACCGCTACGCGCCTCTTCTGCTGCGCGCCGGCAGCGGAAACAAGGGCGAGAAAAACAACCACGGTGGTAATTATCCGGAACTTCATCTCAGCCTCTCTATCAGGAACAAAGATATGCCCGCACTGTACCGGGAGTCAACTGCGCCGGTACTGGGTGGGATAAGGCTCCCGCCTTGTCAATCCGAGCGAAGCTCGGACGGTTGGGTGTGGGATAAGGCTTCCCGCACCTTCCGCAGCGTTTCCCCTACCTCGGGACGGTCCACCCGAATCACTTGGCAGCGCTCGCCTACCGGCCGCCAGCGTTCGAACATGCGCGGCGCCGGAAATCCGGCGAACACGCTGATCAGCGGCACGCCTGCGGCGGCCGCCACGTGCTGGCCGGCGGAATCGTAGCCCACATATAGCCGGCTGCCCGCGATAATGGCCGCGAACCCCGCGAAAGCGCCGTCCCAGAATGTCGCCGCCACGCCGGCGCGCTTTACCGCGCGCTCTACGCGCTCGGCCTCTTCGCCGCCCGCGCCCTTATCGATCCACAGGGGCGCGCCGGTAGCCGCCAGCAGGCGCAGCAGCTCTTCTTCGAAGGGATCGGGAAGGCGCTTGGCCGGGTTTTCGCCCACCCCCAGGCTCACCGCGATGTGCGCTCCCCTCCGCGCCCCATCCTCCAGGGCGATGTAGGGCCCGGCCCCACTGACGCCGAAGGTCTCAAGCGCCCACGCCGCCGCTAACTCCGGAAGCGAGTGATCGGAGGCGCCTCCGTAGGCGCGGCTGTCGAAAAGGCGATAGCGCTCCTCGGCCGACACCGGCAGCAGCCCAAGCTGGGTCAGGCGGGAATCGGGATCGATCACCACGCCGTCCGGCGCGGCGAGAAGGCGTTTGAGATCCTCCCAAATCGCCAGCCGCTGGCGCAATCCGCCGCGCTGGTAGGCCGCTTCGGCGTGGTGAACGCGCGCATCGCCGGCGAACAGCTCGTAGTTCTTGCGAGGGCCCACGAACACCACTTCGGCGCGCGGGAAACGGCGCTTGGCGGCGTCCAGCAGCACGCTGGTGACGGCCACATCGGCCCCCAGGGTCACGCGCGAGAGCGTGTAGATGCAGCGCGGCTCGCCCGCCACCGGCCGCGGCCGCCTTACGCGCGCGTAGCGGGCCTCCAGCGCGGCCGCATCCACGCCTCCGGCCACCCGCGCCACGGCCCGCGAAAACAGGCGCGCGTAGACCTCGCACAGGGCCGGCTCGAAGCGGTCCGCCAGGCCTTCCACCAGGATTCCGAATAGCGCTTCGCCGCACGAGTCTTCGAGCAGCGGCTGGGGCAGTTCCGCGGGAGCGCGGCCCGCCAGTGCGCCTTCCAGAACCTCGTGCGCGATCTGGTTACACGAAGTACTTGTCAATCAGAATCCCCAGCTTGGCGCGCGTGGCCGCGGGAACCAGCTTGCGGTCCGTGATAATGGCCTGCGCCAGCGCCGAGCCGCACTTGCACCCGCGCGCCGCCGGCATGTTGGCCACCGCCTCGGTCACCACCTTGCACGCGTTTCCGGCGTTCTGTACCAGGTTGGCGATAATCTGGTCCACGGTCACCGAGTCGTGATCCGGATGCCAGCAATCGTAGTCGGTGACCATGGCCACCGTGGCGTAGCAGATCTCCGCCTCCCGCGCCAGCTTGGCCTCTTGCAGGTTGGTCATGCCGATCACGTCCATGCCCCAGGAGCGATACACGTTGGACTCCGCCTTGGTGGAGAACGCCGGACCTTCCATACAAAGGTACGTGCCCCCCTTCTTGGCCGTCACGCCTACCTTATGACAGGCGCCGGTGACCACATCGGCCACCTCCGGGCACACCGGATCGGCGAAGCTGACGTGGGCCACGAGGCCCTCGCCGAAAAATGTGGAGACGCGCCCCCGCGTGCGGTCGAAAAACTGGTCCGGAATCACGAAGTCCTGCGGCCGATGCTCGGCCTTGAGCGAGCCCACCGCGCTGAGCGAGATGATGCGCTCGACCCCCAGCGACTTCATACCGTAAATGTTCGCCCGGAAATTCAATTCCGAAGGCGACAGGCGGTGACCGCGCCCGTGCCGGGCCAGGAATGCCACCCCGCGCCCGGCCAGTGTCCCCACCACGTAGTTATCCGAGGGCGGCCCGAACGGGGTTTCGATAACGGCCTCCTCCCGCGCCTCGAAGCCGGGCATGGAGTAGAGACCGCTGCCGCCGATGATTCCGATTTCCGCTTTCACTCAGCTCTCCTGAATAAGCTCCAGCAGCACGCCTCCGGTGGAGGCGGGATGGATGAAGACGTATTGATGGCCGCCGGCGCCCTGGCGGGGTTCGTTCAGCAGCCGGGCGCCGGAAGCGCGCAGGCGCCCCACGGCCGCGTCGAGGTCCGGCACGCGCAGAGCCACGTGGTGCAGGCCCGGGCCGCGTTTTTCCAGGTATTTGGCGATGGGCGAATCGGGCGAGGCCGGCTCCAGCAGCTCGATTCGCGAATCCCCGGCGGGGAGTATGGCCAGGTTGACTTTTTCACTGGTCACTGTCTCGCGATGCGCCACTTCCAGGCCGAGGTCCTGGTAAAAGCCCAGGGCAGCCTCCAGCCCGTTCACTGCGATTCCCAGGTGGTCGATGGTAATGCGATGCGGCATGGCCGCGGGCTCCACGGCGGACGCCGCGGCGGCGTCAATCGCGTCGAGCAACTCCTCGACGCCTTCGCCGGTGGTGGCAACCGTGCGCACAATGGCCGGCTTGGGTCCGGCCCCGTTCGCCAGGTTCAGCATCGACCCCAGCTCCCGCTTCACGCGATCGGCCCCCGGCTGGTCGGACTTGTTGATCGCGAAGACGGTGGCAATCTCCATGATTCCGGCTTTGATGGCTTGCACGTCGTCGCCCATGCCTGG
>Ga0181517_10000944_pt1 | contig 34929 bp, 29 predicted proteins | sample PEATcosm2014_Bin_31_FD_119748 | JGI IMG/M metagenome (GOLD analysis project Ga0181517, IMG submission 119748) | Peatland microbial communities from MTU Mesocosm Facility, Houghton, MI, USA - PEATcosm2014_Bin01_30_metaG | ecosystem: Environmental > Terrestrial > Soil > Wetlands > Peat | place... | reverse complement strand
GGTGGTGGTGCGCCACGGATAGAGCCCTTCGTAGCCCGATACGTAATTCTGCGGCGCGATCACGCTCCCCGCCGGAACGCGGAACACGGTGGCTTCGTCGGGCGTCCGTGCGCCCTGGCCGGGCACGAGGTGACGGAAGGCCACGCCGTCGTTGTAGGCCCGGATTTCGAGCGTATAGGACGTTCCCGTCTTCGGATTCGTCAGGGCCACTTTGGCGCCGTTGCAGTTGTTCACCGCGGTGGAGTGCGGACCGTACCAAGGGTAGGTCTCATTGACCTTATAAGTCTCCGCATTCCCGATCTGCGCCCCGCCGGCGAGATCCACGCCATCGACAACGATGCCCAGCGGGGATGGGTCGATGATGTTCTTCGAGTTGAACGTGATTGTATATTCAAGATGGCCCTGGGCGCCCGGCGCCAACACAAACCGCACTTTGCCATCCGGGCTGGCTACCGTCACGTCCGCCATCGTGGGGAGCGACACACAGAAAAGAACTAGTGGATGCAGGATAAATCTCTTCATTTGCGTTCTCCTGGAGCCGGACGGGCCGCGAAGGGACATCGCGGCCGGCCTCGCCTCAGTTTGGTCCGGTTCAGCAAACCGGGATGAGCCGGATGGCGCCACCGCCGCCCGGAGCCAGTTTCAACGTCAAGCCCGTTCGGGCATTCACGCGACGCTTCTCCACAACCGACGGCCGCCGGCCTGTTGGCTGAGTCAGGGGACGCTGTCGACCGCGGCGGCCGAGGCCCGGATGCCACTGGAAGTAAGCATAGGAAGCCGAATTGCGCGCCAACGGAGGCAGCGCAGTCGCGGATGGCGCCGGACAAGCGACTATTTCCCGGCGGCGCCGGGCGAAAGTACCCTGTGCGTGACGTATGCGGTCCTGGTGGGCTGTCTGCCTCTAAACTCCGCTCGCACGAGCACCTGGTAGAAGTCCGGCAATCTGCCCGAGGGTAACCGCAGATGATCGACCAGATTCTTGGCGGAAGCTGGAGTGGTGAGGTAGGATGCCGCTGCCCACGGTATCTCCGAGCCAGTTGCGGTGAGAATCAGGACTCGCTTCGAGGGATCGGGCCCCGGGACCACCGTAATCACCGCGTACTTTTCGACCCAGTTTGGCGATCCGAGGGGCTCCGTGATTACAGTATATTCGGAGGGCTCTCCCTGCCGCGGGTGAACCACTCGGATTCTTTGGCCTTCCTGGCGGAACTCGGTTCCGGCCAGGAAGTGCCGGATTTGTGGGTCCGTGTCCGCCTTGCCCAGAAGTATCAGGTGATTGCCGTGGATGTCGTTCCAAGTCAGATCGACGGACAGAGCCAGGTGGATCTCCGGCTTTCTTGCGCTCAATTGCCGGGCGATCAGGAATACCGCCTGGGTGGAGCCGAAATCGTTGTAGTACCGATTCTCATACAGCTTCGGCGTAGCGAACAGCCGCTGCATCTTCATCAGCGCTTGGGAAGATTCAACCTGGCCCATTTCGTTCACTTCGCCGTCGCGTGCATAGACCCCTTCGGCGAGTTGGACAAAGAGCCGCGTTTCGAATGAGATCATTATGGGCGTGCCGCGGTCGAGGAAGGGTCTCCAAATGGCTTCCATTTCGGGCGTCCAGCCTGGTTGTGCTGGAAGGGGACGCCAGCGCAGGCCCAATGACAACACGGCGAATGCGATCAACACGCCGGCCAGGACCCCGGCGCCGACCATCTTGAAGACGCGCCGGTCGCCAACCAACCGCGCTCCGGCGCGCGGCCTGCCGCGGACAAACCGGACGCTATGCGTGCCTTTGTTCAACTCGATGCGTAGCTCGGCATGGGGCGCTTCCTCGGAATAGAACCGGTCGAGCTTCTGGCGCAGCTCATAGATGCGGCTGCGTACCGAGGAATCCTCGGAAGTGGAATAGCCTTCAGGCCGGTCCAGCGCCTCCACGCCTATTCTGTATTCGTTCAGTTCATTCCCGCGCCCCTCCATCTCAGCCTCAGAAAGGAATCGCAGGAGCTTTCTCAACCGATCGGAGCGCGCAAAGGTCCGGCTGCCAAGGACCGCTTCAAGAGTGTCCCGCCTCTCGGCCACGGTAATGTCGGCGTCCTGCCGGCGGCTGCCGTCCGAATGTCCCATCTGCTGGGGAAAAATTGTACCACATTGGGCATCCGCCTGAGATGAAGTCTCTCCGAAGTCTCTCCGAACGGTTCTCGGACCTGTGCGCGGCGCCAGGATTCCTCGCGCTCCGAATCCTCGGAAAAGGCCATCCGTCGGGTTGCAAACCGTTCTTGGACGCTGTCTCACGGTGCGGGCCGGAGTCCTAATGCGCTGCTTCCCTTCGGTATACACGCCGCACGGTGCGAGAACTTGACCGCCCAAGATTTTCTCGCCGATCATACCTCCTATCACGTTGGTTTCAGTTTCCGGCTGGATCGGGTGAAGCCCGGCAGCCAAGGGCGGGGGTGTGGCGCATGGGCCGGAAGTCGGCGACGCCGGGGAGAGATCCGGCACACGGGGGTTCGCGACGTCCTCTCAATGGTCTAAGCCTTCCCCGCACTTCAACTCCATAATTGATTGGGGTAAATTGCTCCGCGAAAGACACAAACTGAAAGGTGGTGGCAGGTGAATCCTCTTAAGCACAAGGGCGCGATGTTCGCCCTGCTGTTGGTTTTCGCTGTGTCCGCGTGGGCGCAGCTCGATACAGGAACCATCGCGGGCCGGGTCAGCGACGCGACCGGCGCGGTGGTCGCAAACGCGCAGATCAGCATAGTCCAAACGGATACGAACTTCGAGACCTTATCTCAAACCAACGAGGAGGGCTTGTACCGGGCCCAGTCCCTGCGGCCGGGTCCTTATCGAGTCACCGTCACGGCGCCAGGATTCAAGCGTTTTGTGCGGGAAGGCATGAATCTTCGCGTAGGCGATGTCATGGAGCTCAACCTTGCGCTCGAGGTTGGCGCAGTCACCGAGTCGGTCGACGTGGCCGACACCTTGCCGCTTTTGGACACCGAAATCTCGGCCACTGGCGCGCTGGTGCAAGGCGCGTACCTCTACGAATTGCCCAACTACAAGCGCGAGGTGTATAAATCGCTGTTCTACGAGCCGGGCGTGACATACACCGGCGGCCCCTCGAGCGACGGCGGCTATGGAGGAATGCACGTGGCCGGCAACCCGTTTGGCGTAACCGGAACCTATGAGGACGGCCAGCTAAACAGTATCGGGGCCAGCGGCAACGTCATGAACGGGGTCGAGGAGGTCAAGTTGCTGACCTCCACGATACCCGCCGAATACGGTCACTCCGCCGGCGGGGCCGTCACCGTGGTGAAAAAGACCGGGACCAACGATCTGCACGGGATCGCCTCCATGTACGGCCGCACGCGCCGCATGCAGCATCGCAAGTTCTTCGACGAGTACCGCACCTCGCAGGTAGTGCCCGGTTACGGCGCCGCGGAGGGGCTGCTCTTCTTTCAGCCGGACGCCAACATCAGCGGGCCGGTGTACATTCCCAAGGTTTACGACGGCCGGAACAAGACTTTCTTCATGTTCGGCTGGCAGTGGCAAATCGAGAAGCAGCCCAAGCAGCAGGTAAGCACGGTGCCGAGCGTGGCCGAGCTGGGCGGGGATTTCAGTTTCGGCGGGATTGGGCAGCCGGTCTACGATCCGCATTCGTTCGCCCAGCTCGCCAATGGCACATGGACCTCGACCCCTTTTCCGAACAACGTTATTCCCCCCTCGGAATGGAGCCGCGTGGCGCAGAACATCCTGGCGCTGAAACCTTACGTACTGCCCAACGCGCCCGGCTCGCTGACGTCCACGGGACCGCAGAACAACGAGTATTCCAATCCGTGGAAGTTGTACCGGGAGGACAACTGGACGCTGCGCATCGACCAGGAGTTCACGCCGAACCTGAAAGCCTACGGAAGCTGGACCCGCCAAACGGATTGGATACGGCAGAAGCCCTGGACCATCGCCGCGGACAGCATCTTCGATTCCAGTCAGAACCTCGGCTACCCCGTGAACCAAATCGCCTCGACGGGTCTTGTCTGGGTCATATCGCCGAGCTTCATCACCGACATACGGGGGGGCATATACCGGGCGTACAGCCATACCATCGACATCGCCCAGAATCAGAATTTCGCCAGCATATATGGGATTCCCGGCCTGTCGCCGGCCTACGCTCCGCAGGGCGTCGGACCTTCCGGGTTTACGGAAAACATAAACATCGGCGGGCCGAGCACTTCGGTCAGCGAGAACCTGACTTTCAGGGACGACACGACCAAGATCTACGGCCAGCACGCCTTCAAGTGGGGCTACGAATTGCTGCGGAACCGGCAGGACAACAACAGCCCGGGCAACCCGGACGGGAGTTTCAACTACACCGGTACCAGCGGTCTGCAGAGCAATGGGACCGCCATACCCAACACGGGGAACAGCTTCGCCAATTTCCTTATAGGCGGAGTCAATTCCGACAGCTTCAACTATAACCTGATGGCCAGCCTGCCGCGCAATTGGGAGCACAGCTTCTATGCCCAGGACGACTGGAAGATCGACCCGAAGCTGACGCTGAACATCGGCGTCCGGTACGAGCTTGAGACGCCGCCCGTGCAGAAGCTCGGGCGGTTCAGCGTCTTCAATCCTTACGCTCCGGACACTTCGACCTACACCAGTTGCCCGGCGGGCGGCTGCGGCTCGTTCCTCGGCGCTTGGGAGCATCCCACCAGCGGGTATCCGTATAACATGCAACACAACCGCTTCGATCCGCGCATCGGTCTGGCCTGGCATCCGGCGCCGAAATGGGTTGTCCGAAGCGGCTTCTCCGTGACCCACCTGGACCTGGGACTCGGCTACCTGTATACCAACGAACTGATTACCCAAGCCACCAGCCAGTCGCAGGCGGTCGGGAATCCCATGCCGTTGTTCTATATCTACCAAGGCCCGCCAGCGATCGTCTACCCGGCGCTCCGGGCGGACAATTCGGTGCCGTTCGTGGGCAGCCCCGGCTCGAACAGCGCCAATATCATCGAGCAGAACCTGCACGCGCCTTACACCATTGGCTGGAACGCCAACGTCCAGTACCAGGTCAGGAAAGACTACATGGTGGAGGTGCGGTACGTAGGCCAAAAGGAGGTGGCCGGGACGGGCTCCTACGACACCGACCAACTGCCCTTTGGCATGATCCCCAACCCGAACGGGTCGGGCTGGTTGAACCTCAACGACCCCGCCAACGCGGCCTTCCGCAACTCTTGGTTGAGCACGGCCCAGTATTCGCGTTTCTATCCCGGCTACGGCAGCGTTCCGATGAACGGCAACGACGGTCGGATGACGCACCACGAAGGCACCGTGAAGCTGGAGAAGCGCTACTCGAAGGGTCTGAACTTCCTGACTTTCTATACCTACCAGAGGACCCTCACGGACAACGCCCTTTCCAGCCCGTACCTGAACTGGGACCTGAACAAAGGCCGCCCGGGCTACGACCAGCAAATGAACTTCACCGGCTCGATGACCTATGAGCTCCCGGTCGGCAAGGGCCGCAAGTTCTTGAACCGCGGCGGCGTGCTAAACACCCTCCTCGGCGGCTACAACCTGGTGTGGACCTACACCATCACCAGCGGCAACCCGACCGGCATTGGCATTTCGGGTTCCAGCTCGATCCAGTACCCAGGCTATATGTCAACCTACGGCAACGTGATGCTGTTGCAGAACCCGATGCTCAGGAACAACTGGCAGGACCTGGGCACAAACCGCTTTAACCAGAACTCCCAGAACTCGATGATCAACTGTGGGTTCGACGGGAGCTTTCAGGTAGGCTGGGGGAACTCCTGCTTTGCCGCCATGCCCTCGTTCACCAACGGGACTAACGGCGTGAACGTGTTTACCGCGCAGCGGGCCATTGCGGCGAGTGTGTCGGCTTCCAAGGAAGTCCAGATCTGGGAACGACTGCGGTTGCAGATACGGTGGGACTTCCAGAACCCCTTCAAGTGGTACAATTTGGCCAATCCGAACACGACTCTCGCCATCAACAGCGTGTCGAACTCCAAGAGTTTCGGCACCACCAGCGTCGGCGGCGAGGCGACCTCGACTCAATACGGCGGCCTTCCGTGCATGAATCTGACGATCGCGTTTAAGTGGTAGCTTGACATGCGGGGGCTGGCATGACGCATAAGCGCTAAGTTAAGAGCGGACTGGCCAAACCAGTTGGCCGCTCAGTCAATATGAGTGGTGACGGAATTGAGCGGGTCACGTTATATAAGTTAGCGCTTATGGGGCATGTTCGGCCCCTCGCTTTCCATTCGGGCGAAAAGGGGCATGCCCCACGGGCGCCGTCTCACTTGGCGGGCGAGAAGAGCGCCACCATGCCGCCCGAGGGCGCCATCTTCAATTGCAGCGTGTCGGACGCATGTACCGTCTGTTCGTTCTTGACCAGGCCACTACAGCGCTGGAGCACCCGGACGGAAGAATCCCGAACATGGCGCAATCACGGCCGCGGCGCCGAAGGACGTGAATTCCGCGGGCGGAACGGAGGCAGTTGTTCCACTACGTCGCGCGCGGCTTCGGCCGTGTTGGCATGGATCGTGACCGTGTTTTCCACGTTCAGGGCATAGCCGCCGGCCAGTACGATGGCCACCGGAATCCCGTGCCGAAGGGCGGTCTGGATAACCATGTGATCGCGCTCCTTCAGGCCGTCGAATGTCAGGGAGAGCCCGCCGAGCTGGTCCTCGAAATAGGGGTCCGCTCCGGCCACATAGAGCACCAGGTCGGGTTGGAACATCTCAAGGGCGGCGTGGTATCCGTTGCGCAGGCGGTGATTGTATTCGGAGTCTCCCACCCCGTCAGCCAGATGGATGTCCAGGCTGGAAGGCGGTTTGGCGCTGGGGTAGTTGTTGAACTGGTGGATGGAGAGCGTAAAGACGTTTGGGTCGCCGGTGAAGATGGCCGCCGTGCCATTGCCTTGGTGCACATCGCAATCGACAACCATGGCCCGCCGGATGGCGCCGTCGCGCTCCATGCGGCGCACCGCGACGGCGATATCGTTGATGGCGCAGAAACCCTCTCCGTGATCGGCGAAGCCGTGATGGAAACCGCCGCCAAGGTTGAAGCCCACGCCCGATTCAAGCGCCAGTCGCGCTGCCAGCGTGGTCCCGCCCGCGGCCAGCCGGAAGGCCTCCACCATCTGGCGCGAGTAAGGGATCTCCAGCGTCAGAATGTCCTGGTAAGTCAGGCCGCCGGAAGTGAGCTTGGATATCCAGGCCTCGTCGTGCGCCAGCAGCAGATCTTCGTCGGAGGCGGGCTCCGGCTCGATGAAATCGGCGGGGGACGCGAAACGGGTCCGCAGCAGCCGGTCGTGCAGCCACTTGTATTTCTTGGACGGAAACACGTGGTCGCCCAGGCGCAGGTCGTAGTGCTCGTGGTAAACCAGCCGGAAGGGCAGCATTGCGGCTAATCGCCCAGGAACTTCCCGAAGGCCCGTAAATCCTTCACGTTGTCGCACACGGCCTTGATGGCGGCGGTCAGCGGGATGGCCAGCAGGAGCCCGGCCGCGCCCCACAGAAACCCCCAGAACATGAGGGAAAACGTCACCACCAGGGGGTTCAGGTGCACGCGCGATCCCACCACCTTGGGATAGAGCAGGTTGAGGGCTATCAGGTGCAAAGCCGCCGTGATGGCCACAGCCAGCGCGTATACTTGCACCTGGTTCTGGTTGAGCGCGGCGAAAAGCGGGGGAAGCAGGGCGAGCGGGAGACCCACGTACGGAAACAGGCTCAGACAGCCGCTCAACGACCCCACCAGCAGCGGGTAGGGAAGGCGGACAAGCCAGAACCCCAACGCGCTGAGGACCGACAGCAGAAGGCCCAGGAGGAAGTTGCCCACCACGAATGCGCGCACCATCTCGGCGATGCCCGCCAGGCTCCGCGCGGCTACCAGGCGGCCTTCGCCGCGGAAGAACTGGAGGAAGCTGCGGTTGATGTGATCGCGCCAGCTCAGCATGAAGTACACCAGGAAGGGCACGAACGACGCCATGAGCAGGATTTCGGAGAACGAGCCCAGGCGCGCGTAGATGAAATCGCCGACCGGCGCGCCGGGCAGCCGCGCCGGTTCGGGCGCGGCGGGGCCTTGCGTGATAGCCGGGGCTGTCTCTCCTTTTTTTCCCCTTTTCCTGGCGGCGGCTTCCTGGGCGCGCTGGCGCTCCTCCAAGTCCCGCAGCCGCGCGGGCAGAACCATGCGGTAGGCGTTGTCCTCGGAATTCTGGACCCTCAGGCGGACGCTGTCCACGATGTCGCCGATGCGCTGGCCGTATTTCGGAAACTCGTCGTACAGACTGGAGAGCTGCGCGTAGGCGCCCATCCCAATCACCCACAGGCCCAGCAGCGCCGTGGCGCAAACCAGGAAGCTGGCCACCCCGCGCGGCAGGCGAATGCGCATGAGCAGCAGGACGAACGGCTCCAGAATGAACGCGATGGTCACCGCGACGATGGAGGTGATGAACAGCGCGCGCCCGTAGTAAAGGATGGCGATAACGACTCCCATCGCCACCACCGGCACGGAAAGATGCCGGGCATCCTCGACTGCTTTGGCTGTGCCGCTCGGAGGCTTGGTTATCGGCGCCACGGCGCGTGCAACCTTGTCTCGAATGTAGCATGCCGGCGTCTATAATGAAATTGATTTGACCCTCGCGAAGACCCGCATTTTAGCCCTCGACCTGGGTAAGCGGCGCATCGGCCTGGCCATCAGCGATCCCCTGGGCATCACGGCGCAGGGGCTGCCCAATTTGGTGCGCGTGAACAAGCGTTCCGACCTGGAGGCGATCGAGCGCCTGGCCCGCGAGCGCGAGGCGAGCCTGATCCTGATGGGCAACCCCGTCAACATGGGCGGATTGGAAGGCCGCCAATCCGGCTGGGTGCGCGAGTTCGGCGAGGCGCTGGGGCGGCGCGCCGGGTTGCCGGTGCGGTACTGGGACGAGCGCCTCACCAGCGTGGAAGCGGGCCGGGTGCTGCGCGCGAGCGGCGTCAGCATTGAGAAGCGGGCGGCCGCGGTGGACCGGCTCTCGGCCGTCATTCTGCTGCAGAGCTACCTGGATTCGCTGGGCCGGGAGGCCGGTCCGAACAGGTCTCCGACCGTATGATTTCTTCCTCAAGGCTGCGGGCCGGGTCGAGGCGCCAGCCTATGACGATCGCGCGGCGGGTGGCGATGTGGGCGGTTCTGGCCGCTCTGGCGGGGGGATTCGCCTTCTTTCGCCTCACGGTCCCCTACCGCGGCTTCAAAGGCGAGACGTTCGTGGACATACCACGCGGCGCTTCCACCGGCGCCATCGCCGGCATGCTGGCGGAGGCCGGCGTGGTGCGCAGCCGGTGGGATTTCCTGCTCGCCCGGGCGGTCCGGCGCGGGCGCAAGCTGCAGGCGGGCGAGTACCGCTTCACGCGCCCGGCATCGGCGCTGGCGGTCTTCGGGCGGATCGCGCGCGGCGACGCCTTCTACTACGATCTGGTGGCGCCGGAGGGCTGGAACATGTTCGACATCGCGGCCGCGGCGGAGAAACTTGGGCTTTTCCCGGCGGACCGCTTCCTTGAGGCCGCGCGCGATGCGGCGATGATACGCGATCTCGACCCGCGCGCCCCCACGCTCGAAGGATATCTGTTTCCCGACACGTACAAACTCAGCCGCCACACCACGCCGGAACAGCTTTGCCGAATCATGACCGCGCGCTTCCGGGAGGTGTGGCGGGATCTGCGCCCCCAGGCCGGCGCGCACGAGACCGTCACGCTGGCTTCGCTCGTGGAAAAGGAGAGCAAAGTCGCCGGGGAGCGGTCCCGCATCGCGGCGGTGTTCCAAAACCGGCTGCGCATCGGCATGAAGCTCGATTGCGATCCCACCACGATTTACGCCGCGCTGCTCGACGACCGGTACCGCGGGACGATTCACAAATCCGACCTGGCGAGCGGCAACCCTTACAACACCTACCGCCGGGCGGGCCTGCCGCCGGGGCCCATCTCCAATCCCGGGCTGGCGTCCATCCAGGCCGTTCTGAGCCCGCAGCCGTCGGATGCGCTCTATTTCGTGCTGCGCCCGGACGGTTCGGGAGAGCACCAGTTTTCGAACAACATCGCCGCGCATGAAGAAGCCACCGCCAAATACCGCCGCGGCCGCCGCAGGTAAGCCGGTCAAGCGGCGCCTCGCCGAGTACCTCGCCGAGCGCCGGCCCGCCGCCATCAACGAGGCCGTCTGGAAGGAGCTGCTGGAGCTGCTGGCGCCGGTGTCGGAAGGCTATCTGCGAGAGCTGCTGCGCGCCTCCGGACTGCCCTTCGAGCAACCTTGGGCGGGAGTTCGCCAACACACCCTCGAGGAGCTGGAAGAATCGCTGCGCGCCATGGGGAGGGGCTACGCCGAAGCCATGGAAGCCGGCGACCGCGCGCGCGCCCGCTATTGCCGCCGCCAGGCCATCGGCGCCAAGGACCGCGCCCGGTTCCTGGCCGCCAAACCGGGCGCCGGCCCGGAGAGGCAGGCCCTGAAGACCGAGATGGCGCAGTGGATACTGGTGTGGCTGGAGAACCCCGATGTGTTTCCAGCGTGGGTGGAAGCGCGCAAGCGCGCCAGGCGCGACGATTGCGCCCTCCCGTAGAGCATCCTTGCAGCCACACTGGTCCGAAAGCCGCTTTCTCGACCTCGCGGCCGAAGGCGAGGCTTGAAATACTTCCATTGCGTGTGGTGTCGCTGCAGGCCACTAGTACCTTGACCGTTTGATTTGTTCCCTTGCCGCGGGCCGGGCATGCCCGGCCCCTACGGCGCGGTGTAGGGGCCGGGCACGCCCGGCCCGCGACGTTAAGGAAGTAATCACGCGGTCAGAGCACTAGCCCGCGCTATCTTCGTCACGTGACGCAGATGCAATTATTCGGAGCGTTGGGGTGCTGTGACCCAAGCTGAATGACGGCCTTCGTTCCCGCGGGGACCCGTACGCCTAGCCTAGACCCGTACTTGACCACTTGACTATTTGCCTCGGTTTTGGTGTGCATTTCAGTAGATTATGGGTTGGCAAATAGTATATAACAAAGCGCTGTTTTCTTGGGAAATGGTCACCGAGTTTGGGGGTGGAGTAGCCTGTTTGAAGCTCCATGCTCTTGTCTCCGGCACTCCTGAGCAGACGCAATGGGAGTGTTGTTGGCCGGTCTCGGCCTTCCCGCGCTCTGCCAGCAGCCTCGAACCACGCCGCCCACACCGGTTCCCGACTATATCATCTATGACGCCTTTTTTTACCGCGTCAAGTGGCTGAGCGATCTGGCCGACAAGTACGGCTCGCAAGGCAGGGCCGCATCGGCGGTCCATCTCCGGTCGCTGGTCCAGATGCAGGCCGGGTTGACAGCTCAAGAAGATGCCGTACTGAAGGCCATTGCGGCGGACTGGCGGGCCGGGGACGCCGGCATCGTCAGCGCGGGACGGGCGCTGGCCAAGGCGGGCGCCGCAGCCAATGCCGCCCAGTTACAGGCGCTTGCGCTTCAGCGCCAGCAGTTGGTAACCAACCACGTCAGCCAACTCCAGGCCGCCATGGGAACGGCGCGCTTTCAGCGCCTGGACAGCTTCGTCCGCGCGACCTCGACGGTGAAGGGCGGCGCGGCTGCGCAGATGCCGAAATGACGGCGGGAGAGGAGGAGCCGAAATGAAACCAAGACACCTGACAATCCTCTTCGCGGTTCTGGCGGCGGCGCTCCTGCCCGGAGTGGCTCATGCGCAGTATTCGAGTTGCTACGAGTTCGCCTGCGACTCGTACGCGGTCTACGATCCGAACGCCAACCAGATCAGCGGCTATTCGCGCACGGTAGACTATTGGTGGGGAGGCTGGTACCTGTACGCCGAATCCTTGCTCGAGGACCCCAACGGAGAAACGGTGGATGACGTCTCCGCCGCGGGATATTCGGATGCGGAGGCCGACGTGAGCTATGCTCCCGGCCCGAGCGGTGGGTACGAGGTCGACGGCGTTCACTCGTATCAGTTGGAGGACGACATAGCGTATGACGGGGACAGCTACTACGACGTGTGGGTGCCGCCGCCGCCGGTCATCACCAGCGTAACCACGGACCCGCAGCCGTGGTACAGCGGCAACTCGTATTCCATCAACATTTACGGCAGTGGTTTCACGGATCAGCCGGTGATTGTAGGGTGCTCCGGGATCGACCAGTCGCAGTGGACGGTCTACGGCACGCAGATCTCGGGCGTGCTGAACGTTTCGACGCTTAGCGCGGCCTGTACCATCGGCGTGATTGTGGACGGCTTTTGGGTGACGGCTATCCTGTTGGAGCCGCCGACGCCCCCGCAGTTGTCCTGTTCTCCTACCGGTTCTCCCGCCGGTTCCCCTGCCACCCTGACGCGAGGCAGCTCGATTACGTGCAGGGCGACTGGCGGCATAGTCACACAGTGGTCGTTTTCAGGGCAATCTAGCGATGGCACTGACTTCTCGGTACCTGGGCCAAGCACAGGATCGAGCTGGCTCGGCACAATGGTCGTGGGCGGCACTGTGTCGGCAACGGTAGGGGGGCAAACCCTTTCGCAAGCGGTCACCGTCACAGCGCGACCGTGGTTCGCATTGGTTCTCATGCCGCCGGCGGAGGGATCGCAGGCCCCCATGGGATCGTGTGGAATGAACCTGTTGACATCGCCACCCGATCCTACTGAAGGCAGCACCAATGGGGTGGCCCAGTCCGTCTACTGTTACGGCTTTACCTACAACGACACCCCAGTCCCCGCCGGCGGCCCGAATGAGGGGCTTTATTACGTTCTGGCCCCTCTTACCGATTTAAGTTCCTACCCATGGGAGCTTAACCCCGGCGTGACGGATCCCGATGACCCATTCTACCAGCATCAAGGGGGCTGCTTTCCCACCATTGATGCCATCGTAGCCGCCGCCGAAGCCCATGAGTTCGGAATTGCCACGACGAGCCATTACACCGAGGTGCGGGATTACCTTGCGATCCCCGCCCAAAACCCGGACCCCCTCTCGGAAGCGTTGGTTCGTCTCAGCGACGGGGACATCCGAAAGGCAATCCAGGCCATGTATCAGGCCGCGCATGATGCCGGAAATGTGGAGCCGCCCATTGGATTGCCTCCTAACATCAATTATCCGCCGTATCGAACATGCGGCCAATAGAGGTGACATCATGATCGCGACTTTCCTTGGAATTGCTCTGTTCCTCGCAGCCGGTAACCAGGTCGCCGATGTCGATCTGTCCGCCCCCCCCAAAGTCCCGGCGCCCACCGCGCCGAACGAGCCCACTAAGCCGTCTCCGGCCCGGGGGGTGCGCGGCCGTGGCCGGGCATATGACGGCGGTAGCAAGCCATTGCCCGGTACCCCTCCGATCAGCGTGCGTCTCGACCAGATTCTTTCGTATATGGACCGCGAGTCCGGCCGTCAGAAATGGACCTTGGAGGTGGTTGTCACGAATACCGGGAAGACAGACCTCTCGATTCCGGTGGGCGACGACTCCGACGCGGTTTTGGCGGACAAGGACGGGGATCGCCGCTGCCTGGGATTCGAAGTGAGACTGGGTGACACATTGAGCGCCATGATCGGATATGTTGAATCGGTTTCCAACAGCCGGCAGCCGCTTTCTATTGCACGCTTGGAGCCTGGCGACACCGTGCGGTTCAGATTGCCATTTGACAAACCAACGGCTAACAACAAAAGGGCGATGGCGAATGACCCGAACCTGGAGGTTACGGTGCGGGCGTCGCTTCACCGCATGGTGATGGATCATGACATGGATTGGGAGGAACAGATCGGCGACGACGTGCGCTCGGAGAATTCGCTCCCATTTTGGCCCTGAACGCGGCCCGGCGGACTCTCTTGTAAATGCCTGCAAGCTGCCGATTCCACCGGCGCCCGAGGTAAGCACGGGCGTCGCGTCGCGCGAGATGGCCAGAACTGTCCCACGATACAGTGCGCCGAAGACCGGGAGTATCGAGGGAAAATGCACCAACTCCAGACGCCGGCGCCCTCGCTGGCGTTCTTCCTTCCCCCCTACCGCCAGTGGACCGAGAGGACGGCGGCCGCAACCGCCAGTGCGAGGGTGGACAGGACGGCTGCCAGGGCCGCTTTGCGGCTGCGGGTGAGCCAGCGGGGGGCGCCGGGAAACGGGCTTCCGGGCATGGCCAGGCCGCGCCGGCCGGCGGAGGGCAGGCCGTGAAGCGCCTTGGCGATCTCTCGCCGCCCGCGGCGGTCGGCGATCAGGATGGTGGCGGAGTTGACCCCGTTTAGAGACTTTCGAAGCTGGGCGCGGAGGCTCTCGGGAGCCTCCTCCACGGAACGGTAAACGCGCCCGTCGCCGCCTTGGGAAATCAGCACCGTGGAGGTCCGATAGACGCCCGTCACGGCGGCGTTGGGCTTGCCGCAGTAAGGACAGCGGGCCTCGTCCGAGGGGAATTCTCCACGGCAACCTTCACATTTCATCCCAACGCCCTCCGCGGCTTGGGAAGCGCCGCGACCGGGTCGCTTTCGCCGCCGCGGTTCTCCTGCACCACCTGAATAAAGCCAAGGGCTGCCCTGGAGAGCGCCTTATCCTTGCGGTAGACCAAGCCCACGCGCCGGAACATGGGCTCGGGCGCCAACGGGACGGCGCACAGCTTTCCGGCGGCCACTTCTTCCCGGCAATTCGAGACGGCCAGAAAACTCAAACCCAGACCCGCCATCACAAAATGCTTCATCATCTCCGTGGAATCGAGCTCCATCGAGACGCGGATCTCGTCCTCGACCGGTTCGAGCCACTCATTGAGACGAGACCGCGTTCTTCCCTGTTTCGGGAGGATCAGGAAGTACTCCAACAGATCGCGCGGGAACACCGATTCGCGGCTCCCCAACGGATGGCCAGCCGGCGCAACCATGCGAACCTCTTCGCGGTGCACGGGGACCACCTGCGCGCGTTTTTCGTCCACCGGAAGCTGCGTCAGGCCGAAGTCCGCCGCGTTCTCCATGACCGCCTCCACCACGCGCGCACCGTAGGAACGCACCACTTGAAGCTGCACGGCGGGGAATCGCTCGCGGAACTGGGAGAAGACTTCCGGCAGCACGTAAATGCAGGTGGCCTCGTTGGCGGCGATTACCAGCTCGCCGCGCGGATTGCGCTCCAGCTCGGCTATGGCGTCCTGGGCGCGGCGCCGCAGGTCAATCATCTGCCCGGCGAACTCGGCGAAGAGTTTGCCCGCCGTGGTAAGGGAGATACGGCTGCCATAGCGCTCAAACAGATCGGCCCCCAGCTCCTGTTCGAGCTGGCGCACCTGCGCGCTGATGGCCGGCTGCGTGCGGTAGCACGTCTGGGCGGCCTTAGAGAAGCTCTTCAGCCGGACAATCTCCAGAAACGTATGTACCTGATCGAAATCCATAGGACGCCGGAAACGCCGGCCTTCCAGTCAAAATAATGAATCGGCGGCATAGAAATAATGGATTTCGTCCGGCCGATGTTGTTTGGTAAGTATTGTAACAAGGCTCCGGGTGGTGCGGTTGAGATAGTGGGACTATCGAATTCGCAGCCGTCCCGCGTGGACGGAAAAATAACCGCACCTCCGGCCCGGGGCGTTCTTCCATTCCGCGTTACCATCGAATCAGTGCTGCTGCCTGTTCTGTTGCTGTTAGCCGCTTCCGCCGCCCGAGCCCAATCCGGCGACCAGGTTCTGCTGGTGGTCAATCGCCAGAGCGAGGATTCGCTCCGGGTCGCCGACTACTACCGTCCGCGGCGTTCCGTTCCCATTAACAACGTCTGCTACCTGGATACCACCACCGCTGAGGAAATCTCCTGGGACACTTACCTGGGGCAGATTGAGCGCCCCATTGCCGCGTGCCTGGCGGGGGGTGGAATGCGCGACCAGATCCTGTACATCGCCCTCACCCTCGGCGTGCCGCTCAAGGTGACCGGCGACGGCACGGGAATTGCCAGGGAGTCCTCCTCGGTGGATTCGGAACTGGCCCTGCTGTACGGCAAGATGGCGGGCATGAAGTTTGCGCGGGCCGGGCCCGTGAATAATCCGTTCTTCGGGCAACGCGACGCTCCCTTCCAGCATCCACGATTTGCGATATACCTGGTGACGCGTCTGGCGGCCTGGGACCTCGCCGATGTGAAGGCCATGATCGACCGGTCGCTGGCGGCGGGCAACCGGGGCAAGTTCGTGATCGATACGAGGGGCGGGAACTCGGAGGGCGACCTGTGGCTGCTGGCCGCGGCGAAACTGCTGCCAAAGGCACGCGTCACGCGCGACGAGACCGAAAGCGTCCTCTATGGCCGCCGCGATGTGATCGGTTATGCCGCCTGGGGCGGAAACGACCCCGCGCGGAAGCGGCGCTGGCTCGGTTTTCAATGGCTGCCAGGGGCCATTGCGACGGAGTTCGTTTCCACCGACGCCCGTACTCTGAAGCGGCCGCCCGAAACGTGGACGTTCGGCGCGACGTGGGACGACCCGGCGCACATGTTCGAGACCTCCGCTCAGGGCCTCAGCGCGGACTACATCCACGAGGGCGCCACGGGGGTGTCGGGCAACGCGTACGAACCGTTCCTGGGTGGCTGCGCGCGGCCGGACTATCTGTTGCCGGCGTACTACAGTGGCCGCACGCTGGCGGAGAGCTACTACATCGCGCTGCACTTTCTCAGTTGGCAGGGCGTGATTCTGGGAGACCCTCTCTGCTCTCTGGGAAAACCGTAGGCCTGCCCGGCCCGGCTCGCCTCGCCTCAACCTGAATCCCGAATTTGGCGCATTGTATCAGGGCACGGCTTCAGCCGGGCCGTAAACACGGGAACACCCGGGGGGCTTTAGCCCCTGTTTTTTCAGTAGGATGAGAAGAATTTGAGCGGGGTCGCCAAACAGGGGCTAAAGCCCAGAGAATGCTGTCCGACCGGCACGGCTCAAGCCGTGCCCTGATACAAAGCCTGTTCTTTCAAAGGTAATAGCCTGCGGGAATTCAGTTTAATCCGAAGTTAACTTCGTAATTCAGGCTCAAAACACCTCGGCTTCGAACACGTACAGCCGCGCTTTGGGGTCGCGCCAAGCGTGTTTGCCCAGGCCGCTCTTGCGCGCCACGGCTTCCAGGAATTCCTCCGCTAGCCACCCTCGCTCGGCGGCCACTTGAGGCAGCAGCAGGCCGCCGCGGTCACCCAGCTTCAGAAACAGGCCATGGCTTCCCACGCGGCATTGCGCGGCTCCGAAAATGCGCCGGAACGGAGTGAGCGCCGAAATCTCGATGTGGATGGGGCCGGGGACTCGGGCCGCCGGCCGGAAGCGCGGGTCCTCCAGTGCGGCTGCGAGAGTGAGTTTGGCGGCCTCTTCCGCCATCGGCCCGCGGCCCGAGATATTCCCGACGCAGCCCAGCAATTCCCGCTCCTGGTGGAGGCTGACGAACATGCCGCGGCGCGCCTGCAAAGCCGGCGAGCCGCCGGTGGCCGGAATGGCCTTGCGCTGGCCGGCGCGGCGCAGTTCCTCCAACGTCCTTTCGGCGCTTTCGAGCAGCGCGGCGCGGTCGCCCTCGTCCAGATCGAAGCTGGCCCGCGGGAACCACCCCAGAGCCGCGTAGCTCACCGAGTGCTTATAGTCGCCGGTCAACTCGCCAGAGGTCTGATAGTCCAACTTGTCCAGATACAGCTCCGCATTGAGGCGCCGCAGGGTTTCCATTAGCAGCGCGATGGGGCCGGACCCGCACACCGTGGCGCGGTTTCCCTCCAGCGTCTCCAGAAAACGCGCGGAATCGAGCGTGGCCGCGGCTTCGATATACTCGTCGTCCAGTTCCCGCAAACAGCCTGCGGCCGCGTGGTCCGGCGGGAAAGGGACGAATCCGAAGCTGCGCCCATAGTGCGTGAAATCGGAGGACGCCAAGAACACCACGCCCGGCCGCCAGCAGGCCGCCAGCGCTTCGGCCGCCGCCGCGCGGCCCTCCGCGCTCAGCCTGCCGATATAAAGCGGCGTGATACGCGCCCGCGGAACCGCCCGTTGGAGAAACGGCAACTGAATCTCGAAGGAATGGTCGCAGATCCGCGCGTCGGGAGCCAGCGGGAACCCGCCGAACGCCGGATCGATGGCCGTCTCGCCCAGCGGCGTTGCAACGCGATCCACATCCGGCGCCGCCACGCCCTCGAGGCCCCCCTGGTGTGGAAAAGCCAGCACCACGACGCGCTCCGGGTCCAGGCTCGCGAGCGAGCGATATACGGCCGCGGCGACGGCGCCGGAATACGCCGGCCCGGCATGCGGAACCACAAAGCCGATGCCGCCCGGGTACAAATAGGGCCGCCGCCGCCGCGATTCTTCGAACCGCTCCTGGAGTAGACCCTCCAACTCGGCGCCGCCCTTCGGATACCAGGAGCCGCTATACGACGAAAGTTTCATGGCTTTCCGCTATCGGCTTTCCAAAAGCCCGGTATGGCGCGCCCGCAGGCGGGGCATTCGCCGCCGGAGGGTATCCGGTTGCGCAGCACGCGGAATCCGTGGCGCTCGATCAGACGCTCGCCGCAACCCGGGCAATGCGTGTCCTCCAGGTTTTCCGTTTGGCCGGGCAGATTGCCGGCGTAGACATACCGCAAGCCGGCGGCGCGCCCGATTCCGGCGGCGCGGAGCAGCGTTTCCCGCGGAGTATTCTCCGGCCCCTGCATTTTGTAATCCTGGTGGAACGCCGTCACGTGCCATGGGATATCCGGTGAGACGCCGGTCAGGAACTCGGCCATTTGCCCAAGCTCGGCATCGGAATCGTTGAAACCGGGCACGATCAGGGTGACCACCTCCATCCAGAAGCCCAGTTCGTGAATGCGCCGGATGGATTCGAGGATGGGTTCGAGCCGCCCGCCCAGTTCGTGATACCGCCGGTAGTCGAAGCTCTTGAGATCGACTTTGTACAGGTCCACCCAAGGCCGGATGTACTCGAGGACCTCGGGGGTAGCGTTTCCGTTGGAGACGAAGCCGGTGGCGAGGCCGGCGGCCTTGGCCTCGCGGAATATGGCGACGGCCCACTCGGCCGTGATCAGCGGTTCGTTGTAAGTGCTCACCAACGCCGCCGCACCCTGCCGCACAGCCAGCCGGACCAGGCCGCGCGGCGTGGCGGCGCTGAAGTCCAGGCCCGAGGCGGGGTCGCGCAAAGCCTGGGAGGAGACCCAGTTCTGGCAGTAGCCGCAATGCAGGTCGCAGCCCAACATGCCGAAGCTGAAGGCGCGCGACCCCGGCAGCGCGTGAAAGAAAGGCTTCTTCTCGATGGGGTCGCAACAAGCCGTCTGGACGTACCCGTAGGGGGCCTGCAACCTGCCTCCGCGGTTGAAACGGACCTTGCAAACCCCGGCGAACCCGGATGGAATGGGGCAGCGGTGGCCGCAGGCGAAACACTCGACGCGGTCCCGGTCGAGCGGCTTCCAAAGCTCCGCCTCCCGGGTTTCGCGCGCGAGATGGTCGGCCAGGACTTCCAAAGCCATGGTGGGGCCGGGCACTACGATTGTAGCGCCGCCCATTCGCCTGTTTCCCCGCTGATCCGCGTGTGACCCAGGGCCACACGAGACTGGGCCACCCACTCTGAAAACACTGGTTGCATCGATTGGCGCCCGGATTGCACTAAACCGCCGCCGAGGAGAGCGGCCGGATGCCGATCGCTAAGATTACGGGACAGGGCTTATTGGCGATCGGCTGTGCGGTCGCGCTCCTCTGGAGTAGTCTGGCTGCGGAGCGCGCCATGATGCGTCGCGCTTACGCGGAACGCGCGGAGGTAATGCGCGGTCTCGAAACCCGGCAGCGCCGTCGCGCGCCGCAAAGGGTGCTGGGGCCCGGCATTCGCGTTCCTCGGCCAACGCTCCCCACGCTGAGTTAGATCCGTTTGATTGTCGCGAACCAGGCGGGTGCGCCGTCGTCGTCGTGGTATCTCGTCTGAATCCGGTCCGGTTCGATGGCGGCGACATTCCATCCACTGGTTGGGTCGAACGCCGCTCTAAGCTCTTCCTGCCTGATGGGGTGCGGGCCGGTATCGGGGACATCGTCACTGAAGCACAACAGATACAGAGTTCCATCGTGCTCGGTCACCGACGCTAGACTTGCCACATATCGCGTTCGCTCGTCGCCTTCGAAGGTGTGGAACAGTCCGGAGTCCAGCACCGTCTGAAACATGCGCCCCAAGCGCTTCAACTGGAACGCGTCAGCCGCGGCGAACTCAACCTCGGTCCCACGCTCGGCGGCCTTCTCTCGGGCGATCGCCAGTGCCGTCTCAGCCACGTCAACGCCCAGAACGGACAATCCCAGCGAGGCGATGTGAAGAGCGTTCTCGCCGGTCCCGCAGCCCGCATCGAGCACCGCTCCGGCGAATCCGCCTTCGGATGCCAAACGCACGATTGCTGGCTGCGGGTGGCCAATATCCCAAGGCGCAGGGCCGTCCTGGTACGATGCATCCCAGGGCAGTCCCGTCAGCCGTTCATGACTGGCCGGGCGCCGACCCCTGAACGGATCGTCAGCGAGGGTTCCCGATCGCTCCGACAACTTCGTCCCCCCTGCAACCGATCTTGCCACCTCATCGTAGCACGGCGGGTGCGGACTCACTCAGAGCTTCCGCGCGGCCGGCAATACACACGTTAGGTCACAACGAAGGATGAAAACAAGCGCGAATCCACGACCAGAATGACATCGGCGGCGGACTTCCAAACGAACGCCTTGGGCTCTCATTGTTCCAGTTGGCGAGCCATAGGATAAGGTACGCCGCTGCTGAGAGCTGTTGTAAAGAATTAGGCGGGACAGGAGACTAGACATCACGTTCCCGCCGCGCCGCCCGCAACCGGATCGCCCGGCGTTCCGTCTATAATGCATAGACAAGCGGGATGCCGGACCACGAGAACCCCACAAATTCCCCTGCGGACGATCTGGCGCCCGCGCCCCGGACGCCCGGTGTGGCGATTCGCTCCGGCTTGGGAAGCGCGCTCGCCTGGATCCGCGATCTGGGATTCTCGGTTTTGATCGCGGTGGTCGTGATCGTGTTCATCTACCAGCCGGTGAAGGTGGAGGGCACCAGCATGATGCCGGCGTTCAAGAACCAGGAACGGATCTTCATCAATAAATTCACCTACCGCTTCGGACTCGGCTCCATTCGGCGCGGCGATGCGGTGGTTTTCTGGTATCCCATGGATCCCACCAAATCGTACATCAAGCGGGTGATCGGGATTCCCGGCGACCGGATACGCATAGATTCGGGCCAGGTCTATGTGAACGGCCGCCCGCTGGTTGAAGACTACGTGACCGACAGGGACAATGGCTCCTGGCCCCCAACCGCGCACGACGAGGCCGTGCCGGCGGGCAGGTACTTTGTACTGGGCGACAACCGCGGTTCCTCGAGCGACAGCCGCGCCTGGGGTTTTGTGCCGCGCGAGAACATTTACGGCAAGGCCGTTTTCGCCTATTGGCCGCTGGAAGAAATGGGGCGCGTCCGCTAGGCGGCGCGCCTCGGGTCGGAACACGGCGCGCACGAGTGGGTACGCCACATCGGCCGATGGAGCAGGGCCGGCCCTGCAGCCTCAACGGAGCCCGTCCGACCGCGGCGAAATCACTTCTTGCAGAGTCACCGTCACGGTAGCGTTCGGCCCGATGTCCACTTCCTCGCCGCGATTGCGGGCGCGCCAGATAGCGGCGATGCACTCGGGGGTTTGGTCGATCGGGTCGTTGGTAGCCAGCACAGTGTATTTTCCGGGGGCGAGGCTGCGCGACGTGTAATTGCCGGCTTGGTCGGCCTGTCCGGAAACCATCGCGCCGGCGAGAATGGACTCGGTGGCGGCCATGCCGGGCACAATCAGAATCCGCGCGCCCGCCGGAGCGCTGACTTTCACGAAGCCGCCATCGTTCGCGACGGTCACCCGCAACGTGCCCGCATCGCCGGCTCGAAAAGCCTGGTGGAGGACGCTCGCGGCGCCGTAGGCGATGTCCTTCACGTAAGCGCTGGGAAACGCATTGGGCGGACCGAGGCCCGGCTGCAACAAATGCTCCACAGTACGCAATGCCGGGATGGAAAATGGTCCGGGGATAGGACAACTGGCACGGCTTCCCGGCCCGGCCATGGCATCGTTCGTCACGGTCGGCGCCTGGAGAGTGAACTGGGCCGCGGCCGCGCCATCGGGTGGAGTTCCATCCCAGGCGACTTCGCCCTGGATGGTCACGGGGCTGCCGGCGATCACCCGCACGTTGTGCACGTCTTCGTCACCGATGGTCACGCTGGTGGCCCCGAAGACCGCCGGGAAGAGCCCGCCGCGACGAAGCGCCGCGATACGGAACTGTCCGGGATACAATTCGCAGATGCGGATCTTGCCATCGGGACCCGAAGAAACGCCCGTGGGGCCGCTGCTGGCGGATCCTGGAATCATGTTAGCGCTGGAGGTCAGCTCATCGGTGACCTTGAAATCCAGGCTGGCGGGCGCGCCATCGAGCATCAGCGTGGCGTCCACGCAATAGCCGGGCGACCGCAAGACCTGTATGTCCATCCCGCCGCGGCGCTCGCCCGAGCGCAGGGTGACAAGCGTCGCGGTCCCGGCCGAATCGGCATTGGGATAGTAGGTGGCGCGATACGCCGGCTTGCGCAATTTGGGGTCGGCGGGGACCTCCGAAATGGGACCTTCGTAGATCTTCCGTTTCTCCATCAGCAGCAGCATGGCCCGCCCGGTCCGAACGTTGCGCATGACGTATTCGCCGCGGTCGTTGGTTGTCGCGGAGCCAGTGTCAGTGAAGTAACGCAGCGCGCCGGCAAAGTATTCGCGCCCGATCAGCCGCACCGGAACGCCGGCCACCGGGTCCTTGTTCTGGTCGACGACGCGCCCGGAAATTTCGCCGTCGAGCCGGATGGGAAGGTCGACGCCGGTCAGCTCCGCGCCGGCTTCCACGTTGACCGACCTTTCCATGAGCTCGGGCCAAACCCGCTCGCCCAGCAAGGCGATTCGGAAGGGTCCGGGTTTGAGCCCCGTCAGCTTGTAGTAGCCTCTGGCGTCGGTGCGGACGTGGTTCGCGACCGGGAAATCCGGGATTGGCGCGCCGCTGTCGGCATCGAGAACGCGGCCACTGACCGAACCGGTGGGCGCATCTGCCGGCGCCAGAAGCGCCAGAGCCGCCATTGTCAGGGTGACCAGAAGCTTCATCGAGAGACCTCCGTGACATGGAGTTCCAGGGGGGTGGGCGGGCCGGCGGAGACCTCCGTGAGCGGCGGCGCGCGGCCGGGCGTGGGCGCCCAGCGGTCGTTTGGGCCGGCGGCCCGCAAAGCGTACGCGCCCGGAGCGAGGTCCGGAAACGTGAATTGCCCCTTCTCATCGGGGAGGGCGATGCGCTGCAAAGATCCGTCGCGCGGCATCAGGACTACCACGTAGTCCGCCGGGCGCGCGGCTCCCGTCAGATGTCCGCCAATGGAGCCGGGTGGAGCAAGAACCACCTCCACCGGCTGGGAAGCGGAGTCGCGAGTCAGATCGAGGACTGGCTGGGTGGTCGCGTAACAGTTCCCCCGCGGGGCTCTGGCCGCGATCGAGTAGCGGGCCGGCGCCAGGCCGGTGAGGCTCGCCGGCTTGTGGGCCTGGAGCACCGCCGAAACCGGGGCATTGGGGAGCCACGCTTCCGCGGCGGTAAGCTCCACCACGGCGTCGGAACCGCACGGTTCCTGGGTGCGCAGCGTGAACGACGCGGAGCGAACCTGGTCGAGGCTCACAGGCGCGCCTTCGACGTTCGAGGCCACCACGGTGACGCGCGCCCGCCCAAACACCGACGGATTGCCCGGCGAAACCACCGTGGCCAACAGTTCGTAGTCGCCGGGAAGAACGTCCTCGACGGTGAATGCGCCGTCGGGCCGGCCGACTCCCTGGGCAAGGCGAAGGCCGGGGCGATCCGCGGAGACAAATGTGAAAATGGGTGGGCGCGTCTGGGAGACATCCACCTTGGCGGCGACCGTGAACGCGGGACCAGTGGGGAGAATGAAATCGGCGCCGGTATAGTCCTCCCCTCCGGCGACCGTGAAATCGCGGGGCCTGGAGTTGTTGGGATAGATCAGCACGCCGCGGCGGGGGCGGTTCTCCCCGGTGGTGAGGATGGCTACCTGGTAGCTTCCCGGCGGAAGGCCATATATGCGGTATTCGCCCCGGGCGCTGTTCTGGTCCACCGTGCCGGCGATCGCGTCCGAAGGGGTGAGCGCGACCACCTGCGCGTAGGGCACGGGGCGGCCTTCGGAATCGGCGATTTTGCCGGCGATGGCGCCGCAACGCACCAGCCGCAGGAGCATCTCGGAACGTGCGCGGGTGGTCGTTTCGACAGTGGCGTAGCTGGTCTTCGAGAATCGCAGGATGCATTCGACGTCGGGGAGGTCCGGGGTTCGAAAGCGGCCATTGGCGTCGGTCTCCATCTCGGCGACGATCCCGGCGGTGTGGGGTCGCGTGATTCGGATCTCCACCCGTGACAGCGGATTGCCGCTATGGTCCTCCACCACCCGGCCGGCAAAGACACCGGCGGCGGCCGGGTGCAGACACGCGACGATGACCCAGGCGGAGACTTTCCGCACGATGTCTCATAGACGGTCCGGCCGGGAAAAGCGTTAGCGAATAATGGATCGGAGCCCGCCATGGGGCAAGCCTTCTGTGAAAAATGGCGCCGTTAACGCCGGCCAATTGACAACCCCTGGGTGCGCCCCGCCCCTACAGCCCCGCGATCTGTCCGAAGATCGGCTTCAGCGCCGGGTACAGCGCCTGGTATATCTTGTGCGCCTTTTCGTAGAAGGCGGCGTCCGCCGCCTGCGGCCAAACGGAATCGGTTTCGCGAATGGCGGCGCGGCACACTTCCGGCACGGAAGCATACTCGCCCGTGCCGGCCAGCGCCAGCAGGGCCGCGCCGTAGGCCGAGCCCTCCTGCGTTTCGAGCGTCACCACGCGCCGGTTGAAGATGGAGGCCAGCAGGCGCCGCCAGAACGGGCTCTGCGCGCCGCCGCCCGAGGCGCGCACCGAGTTCACCGCCACGCCCAGGCTTTCCACGATATCGAGGCAATCGCGCTGGCTGTAGGAGACCCCTTCGATCAGCGCGCGGATGAGGTCGGCGCGCGTGTGCCTGGCGGTCAGTCCGATCCATCCGCCGCGCGCCGTGGCGTCCAGATGGGGCGTGCGCTCTCCCATCAGGTAGGGCAGCCAGAACAGGCCGCGCGCGCCCGCCGGGGATCCGGCCGCCGCCGCCGTGAGATCGTCGTACGGAGCCCCCGGCGCGAGTTGATTCCGAAACCACTGGAGGCTCAGGCCCGCGCCCTGGGTCACGCCCATCACGTGCCACTTGTCGCGTACCGCGTGGCAGAAGGTGTGCACCCGGCCGGCGGGATCGTAGGCCACCTTGTCCATGTGGGCGAACACCACCCCGGAGGTGCCCAGCGTACACGACACAATACCGGCCTCCACGATTCCGTTGCCCACCGCGCTGGCCGCCTGGTCGCCCCCGCCGCCCACCACCGGCGTGCCGGCCGCGAGACCGGTCAGCGCGGCGACCTCCGGAGTGATCTGCCCGCTGACCTCGCTTGATTCGTAGCACGCCGGAAGAATCGAGCGGTCCAGGCCCAGGCCGTCCATCATCTCGAACGACCAGCGGCGGTTGACCACGTCGAACACCGCCGTACCGGAGGCGTCGGAAACCTCCGAGGCGAACTCGCCCGTGAGTTTGTAGCGCACGTAATCCTTGGGCAGCAGCATCGTGCGCAAGCGCTCGAAGTTGCGCGGCTCGTTGTCGCGCACCCACAGCAGCTTGGGCAGGGTGAAGCCGGTGAGCACGGGGTTGGCGGTGAAGCGCACCACGTTCTCGCGCCCTATCGCCGCGTTGACCGCGTCCACCTGCGCCTGCGAACGCTGGTCGCACCAGATCAGCGACGGGCGAATCACCGCGCCCGCGTCGTCGAGGATCACCAGGCCGTGCATCTGGCCGCTCAACCCTATGCCTTGCACCTCGCGGCCCGATGCGCCGGCTTTGGCGAGCACGCCGCGGATGGCTTCGACCGCTGCGTCCCACCAGTTCTCGGGCCGCTGTTCGGCCCACAGCGGATGCTCCATGCGCATCTCTTCGTGAGCCGCCGTGTAACCCGCGCGGACGCCGCCGCGCGCATCCACCAGGAGGGCGCGCGAGCCTCCGGTGCCGATATCGATTCCGAGCCACATAGAACCTCCATGGTGTCACATGCGAGGCCGGGCGCAAAATCGGGCGGCGCGGCTCACGCCCGGCTCGCGATGTCCGCGAGCCGGCGGCCTATATGCATTACCGTGGTAATGTAGAGTCTATGACAATCGCCCTCTCGAAGGTCACGGCGCAGGGGCAGATTTCGGTCCCCGCCGGCGTCCGTCAAAAGCTCGGCGTGGGGCCAGGCTCGGTTTTGGCATGGGATGAGGACGGCCAGAACATCGTGGTGCGGCGTGCGGCCCGGTTTTCGTCGGAGGACATCCATCGGGCGTTGTTCCCCAGGCAGGCGCCGGAATCACGGACGGTCGATGAGATGAGACAGGGGATACGGCAAAACATCCGGAAGCGTCATGCGCGCCATTGATACGAATGTTCTGGTTCGGCTCATTACGCGAGACGACCTGCGCCAGGCCAAATCCGCCGACCGCTTCGTCGAGAAGGGCGCCTGGGTGTCGGTTCTCGCGCTGGCCGAAGCCACCTGGGTCCTCGTAACCGTGTACCAGCTCGGCGCCGCCGACCTTGCCGCCGCGCTCCAGATGCTGTTGAACCACAAGGACCTGACACTGCAGGATTCGGACGCGGTTGCGGCTGCGCTCGATCTGTTTCGTTCGCGGCCGGCTCTGGGTTTTTCCGATTGCCTGATGTTGCGGCTTGCGCGCAAGGCTGGACATTTGCCGCTCGGCAGGTTCGATCGCGCGCTGGGAAAGACCGCGGGAACACAAAAGCTGTAAGGCGTTCCAAAGCCCTCCCGCTCTATCGCCATCGCGAGCGATCCTGCCGTCTGGGGTAACGCGCGCGGCGCGGAGGCCATCTGTGCTCTAGTTCACCCGGCCATGGCGGCATACAGCTTCGACAGGATGACCCGGCTTTCGGACGCGACGTCAATCAGTACAGGAGGGGAAAACCCAAGATGAGACTTAGAATTCTTCTATTATGTGGTTGCATGTCCGTCGCGATGTCCGCGGCCGCTGCTTCGGCAGCCGTCCCGGCGGCGCAGGCATGTGCGATCGGAACGCCGACTGCCGCGTCGAACACGTGGGACTTCAAGGGCGAAGCCAACGCCACCTTCGAGGACGTTCAATCGGAAGCTCGGCAGGCTATTGACCATGCCCAAGAGCTGGAGAGTTATACCCGCGATCCCGACCTGAGCTGGCAACTCCACGCAGACCTGTTACTCGATTTGAAGGGTGAGATCAACGACATCGGATCCAGGCTTTGCCGGCTGGAAGCCATACGCCGCGTGGTGTATCCCTGGCAGCAGCGCGTGATCGATCAGATCGTGACGACTACCCGCCTGATGGCCGACGACGCGCAAGACGCCATCGTGTTCGGCGACGCCCACCGCCTGGAGTTGTGGCTTCCCACTTATCAGGCATACCTGGTTAACCTCCGCCACGAAGCGGCGAGCCTGACGCGTTCCGTCGATAAGGCCGTCGAGTTCGCCGGCGTCTCCAAAGAGTACCAGGGTTTGAAGAGCAGCCTGGAACCGAGAGGTTCCTCGTAAACCCTCGCCGATCGCCGGAAAGGCCCGGCCATGCGCAAGGGCTTCATGAGATGATGCCCTTGCGCACGGCGTAAAGAATGAGTTCCGGAACGCTGTGGATATCGAGCTTCTGCAGAATGTGGGCGCGATGAGTTTCGACGGTGGTCGGGCTGATATTCAAGAAGTTCGCGACTTCCTTGTTGGAGCGCCCCTCGGCAATCATCTGCAAGACCTCGCGCTCGCGATCCGAGAGCAGGTCGTAACGGTCTTCCAGGCCGCGCTGCCGTAGCCGGCTGATGTAGTCTTCCTGGAGGATCCGGGCGATCTTACGGGTCAGAAAGGAACGCCCTTGAGACGCCGCTCGAATCGCCTGGACCACCTCGCCGCGCATGGAATCCTTGAGAAGGTATCCCTTGGCGCCGGCCTTGAGCGAGCCCAGTACGTAGCTCTCGTCCTGATGCATGCTCAGGATCACGACGCCGACTCGCGAGTTCGCCGCCAGAATGCGCCGGGTGGCCTCCATGCCGTTCATGTTGGGCATCGCCAGGTCCATCACCACGACATCGGGCGCTTCCGTCTCCGCCAGGCGGACGCTTTCCCGCCCGTCGGCGGCTTCCGCCACCACGGTCATGTCGGACTCGCGCTCCAGCAAAACCCGCAGGCCGTCGCGGACCACCGTGTGGTCGTCAGCTAACAGGATGCGAATGGGATTCATGTCCGTTCCTTCGATCCATCTCAGCCACCGGCAGCGCCGCTTGCACCAGCGTCCCCCGCCCCGGCTCGGAACTGATCTTGAGGCGCCCGCCCAGACGGCGCACCCGTTCCTCCATGCCCAGCAGGCCAAGGCCGCGCAGGAAACGCGCTTCGAAACCCACCCCATTATCCTGCACGGTCACGTTCACCTGCTGGCGCTCCTTTCGAACCGCCACCTCCACCGTGCGTGCGTTGGCATGGCGGACTGCGTTATTCACCGCCTCCTGCACCAACCGGTAGATGCACGTGCGGTGCTCGTCCGGCAGGCTGTCGATGGCATCGTCGGCGGAGACCGACACGTTCAGCCCTGTGCGTTTACTGGTTTCCCGCGCGTGCCAGTTCAACGCCGGCGCCAGACCGAGGTCGTCGAGCATGGACGGCCGAAGCAGGAGCGCGAGATCCCGCACCTGGTTGACGGTCTTTTGGGCCAGCCCCTTGATCGAATCCAGGCGCTCGAAGACTTCGGCCGGCTGCTCCGCGCATTCGGCGCCTTCCGTCTCCATCAGGATGGCCGACAATGACTGCCCAATTTCGTCGTGAAGCTCCCGCGCCAGGGCGCGGCGTTCGCTTTCCTGGGCGCGAAGGAGCAGCGTGGACAGCTCCTGCAAGTCGGCCCGGCGCAGGTCGAGTTCTTGTTCGAGCCGAAGAGTGAAGCCAATGGTCAGCAGCGCCAGGATCAGGCCACCCGCGAGAGCAACCGCGAATGTCCCCGTGAGAAAACGCCGCAAGCTGTTCGCCGAGGCGGCTGAACGCTCTTCCGAACGCGTCAGTCCCCGTTCGTTGACCGAGGCGATACGGTCCGCGATCTGAAGCATGGCCGTGCGCCGCGGAACCAGCTCGTTGTAAAAGAACGAAGATTTCAGGCGATTCCGTTCCCGCGGGGACCACCCCACGGTGGCGTCGAGTACGCGCCAGTAGTCGTCGATCTCGCCGGACAGCCGAAGAAACGGTTCCCGCTCCTCGGGCTCCAACTCGCGCCCATAGGCGTCCAGAGCGTTGCGGGTGTCGCGTTTTAGCGTGGCCAGGTGGGCAGCCTCGGCCTTGGCGGTATCGGGGTCCGGCGAGAGCAGAAAATCGCGCACGTAGGTACCCGACAAGTAGATCTGGGCGCGAATCTGATCGAGAGCGCCGAGCCGCCCCAGAAACGCCTTCCGCGACTGGACCTCGGTGTTGCGAACCCGCTCGAAAGCCGCCAGCGTGCCAACGGCGGCCGCCACGATACAGATCAGCAGTCCGCCAAAGCCGAGAGACAGGATAAGCCACGAAGGCCTGCGGCGCTTGTCGCCCGAACCGACCACCGGACTGACCGAGTAAGAACGCAAAGTGGGCGCGCGACCTCTTTCAGTTTTGAGTGTAGTTCAACCCCAGGCCGGCGAAAAATCCTGTTCGGACAGGATTTCACCGTGCGCGAAAAACGGGTCCAATCGTAAATAGGGAGAGGATCAATATGAATCACGGTCAAAAACGAACCATGGTTGCGCTTGCCGCTGTCAGCTTGCTTATGGTGGCCTGCGCCAAGAAAGTCGCGGTTGCCCCGGCGCCCCCGCCGCCCGCCCCCGCTGTCACGCCCGCGACCGCCCCGAGGCCGGCGCCTGCGCCTGCGCCGGCGCGCGTCGCAACCACTGAGCGTCCCGCGCCCGCAGCGCCAGCGCCCCAATATCCGAATGCAGTCACCCGCGCCCGCATTGACGAGCTTCTGGCCAGAATCGAGGACGCTTATTTCGACTACGACAGGGCCTCGCTTCGCCCCGATGCCATGAAAGCCCTGGAGGCCGATTCGACCGAACTGCGCGACATCCTGAAAGACTTCCCGAACTACAAGCTCACCGTCGAGGGCCATTGCGATGAACGCGGCTCCGCCGAGTACAACCTCGCGCTTGGCGAAAAGCGCGCCGAAGCCGCCAAGGATTACCTCGTCCAGGTCGGTATTCCCTCGGCTCAACTCAACCTGGTCAGCTACGGCAAGGAACGCCCGGTCTGCGAGGAACACGACGAAGCCTGCTGGCAGCGGAACCGCCGCATCCACATCGTCGCCATGGCGCAACCTCATTAGCGTCGTGGACCAGGTTGCACACCCGAAAGCACTTGATACGGGTGCGCGCCGTGAGGGACGGAAAGTCATTGTGTGCCGCAAATGGCGTGCACGGCCCCGGGGCCGGCTCAATTACCGTTCGTCCGCGACCGACCCTTCCTGGCGGTTGGGACTGACTGCGGGTTCTACTGGGCGATTCGCGCCAGAACCAATGCCAGTGGACTATCCGTAGCTGGCGGGGCGGCGCATTCTTTCCGGCGAGCCTGCCAAAGCCGTTCGGCAAGATCCAGATTGGACTCGGCAGCCTCGCCTTGGCGGCCGGCGCTAACAGGGGCTTTCAGCGCCTTCGCGGCTTGGTCGAGCAATCCCTGCAATTCCGGCGATGGATTCCGGCCGGCGCATTGACTGGCCTCGCCCAGCGTGAGCTCGACCAGCTTGCGGCTCCGGCGGAAGTATTCCTCCCGGCTGAGGCCTCGCAAGGCGGGGTCAAGCATGAGCAACTCGTTGCAGCGGTCCAGGCTTTGCCGGGTGGCTTGGTCATCGGGCGCCAGCCGCAGCGCAGTCTGGAAATCCCGCTGAGCCGTGCGATAGTTGCTCTGCGCGAATTCCGCCTCGCCGAGGCCGGCATAGACATCCGCGTTCGCCGGGGAATCGCGCAGGATCCCCCGAAACACCACGGCAGCCCGCGGCGGGGACCCCGCCAGGAGGTACAGCCGGCCTAGCCGTATTTGTGTCTTCAAATCGCGAGAAGCTCGATCCTGAACGGGGAGCAACTCGGCGAGCAGCTCTTCCTTGGAGTTCCGCTGCGCCAGCAGATCGATCAGTTCGAACCTCGCGCGGAGCCGGTTCGCGGCCGCGGCCGCGTCCCATTGGCCGTAAACCGCGCGGTGAAAATACGAGATTGCTTCCGCGAACCGGCCCTCTTTCACCAGGACCCGGCCCATGATCAAACTGGCCAGACCGTCGGTGGAGTCGCTCTGCAACAACTCCTCCAGAGTCGATTCGGCGTCCGCGGTCTTTCCAGCGGCCAACTGCGCCTGCGCGAGAGTCCGCAGATAGTCTCGGTTGCCGCGCTCAATCGAGATCGCGCCCTTGATCCGTTCGATGGCTTCCGCATTCTCTCCGCGCAGCATCGAATCCCTCCCCTGCCGGAACAGACGGGCCGCCTCGACATGGCTCTCCGCCCGCTCCATCCTGGCGAGAAACATGTCGGCCGCGAAGATCGCCGCAATCGCCAGGAAGACCAGGCCCATGGTCCCCAAGAAAGACCTTGCTGGGGATGGCGCCGCCATTACTCGCTCCGCTCCGGATCGCCGCCCCGTCTTGCCACGCCGTACACGCCCAAAACATCGCTCAGGGCGACGATCCCCATCAACTGGCGCAGGTTCGCCCGGCTGACGACGGGAAGCACGTTCAGTCCGCTGGCGCCCATTCGTTCGAGGGCCAGACTGAGGCTGTGGTCGGTATGAAGGTGTGGGAATTCCTCGGTTGTAGGATGGCCGGCAGGGGGGCGATGGCCGAGAATGTCCGCGATTTTCTTATTCGACCCTCCGCCGGCGGCGGCCCGTTCGAGTTCGCTCGTCCGGATCATTCCCCACAGCTCTTTCGCGCCCACCACGGGCCAGGCGTCGAACCCGCCGTCCTCCACCTGACGCAGCGCCGACGCAACTCGCTGGTCGGGCGACAAGACCGCCGGCGGCGGACGCATCGCCTGGCGCACCTGAGCCCGCTCTGCCTCGGCGCGGGAATGACGGGTGGGCAGGTGTACGCCGTCCTGCTGAGCCAGCGCTTCGTAGATCGGCTCCTTCTGGAGCTTGAGCGAAATGAAATACGCGATCATGTTGGAGATCATCAGCGGAACGATGATCGTATAATCGCGCGTCATCTCGAAAATCATGATCACCGACGTCATCGGCGTACGCACGATTCCCGCGAACGCGGTTCCCATTCCCACCAGCGCATACGCGCCGGGGCCGGCCGTGTGGGCCGGAAACAGCGCATGGGCGACGCCTCCGACGGCCGCGCCCATCATCGAGCCGATGAACAGGCTCGGACCAAAAATGCCGCCCGCGTTGCCGGTCCCATAGCAAACCGCGGTGGCCACGATCTTGAGCACGGCGAGCAGCACGACGAGTTTCAGGACGATGTCGCCGTTCAACACCTTTTCGACTTGGTTGTAGCCGACCCCGAGCACTTCCGGCACGAAGTAACCCATCAGCCCGACTGCCAGGCCACCCACGGCCGGCTGAAACCAAACCGTCCATTTTGGCAGGCGCATGAACCGGGCGCGGATGCCCAGCAGAAGCTTCACAAAGCAAACCGATCCGAGGCCGCCAACCACGCCGAGCACCGCATAAACACCGAATTCCACGGGATGTACCAGCCGGTAGCCGGCGACGTGGAAGAGCGGCTCGTCGCCCAGCACCAGGTGCAAGACCATCCAGGAGGTGGCCGAGCTCAGCACGACGGATCCCAGCACCTCTGCGTGCAGATCGCCCATAATCTCTTCGAGCGTGAACAGGACCGCGGCGATGGGCGTGTTGAACGCCGCCGCCAGCGCCGCTGCGCAGGCCGCCGGGACCAGCGCCTTTACCTGTTTCGCTTCGAGTCCCAGGCTCCGCCCGACCACCGAGGCGATCCCCGCGCCTACCTGCACCGACGGCCCTTCACGCCCGAGGGAGATTCCGCTGGCCAGCGAAGCCGAGCAGCAGAAGAACTTCCCAAACACCGTCCGAAACCGAATTCGCCCATCGTTGATAAAGAGCGCGTACTTGGTTTGCGGGATTCCGCTGCCCCGTGCAAAGGGAAAATAGCGCCATAGCAGGTAGCCTGTGCTGAGCGAGCCGAGCGTGGGAACCAGTATCCGCCGCCAGCCCGCTCCTCCCGCCGGATACATGCGGGCCGCCAGCCGCCCGGTCAGCAGGATGAACGCCACGACGACCAGGCTGACCAAGGCGCCGATCACCACGCTGAGGACAAGTGCTAGCTGATCTTCGCTTTGCCGAAGTCTCTCCAGGCTCCCGCTAAGCCTGGCGATCCAAGGTGGCCGCCCATTGTTATCCATCGTTTTGCGAATCCACTGAGGCCTTCCAGACCCGAAATCCATTATCGCCCATGCCCGGATCGGAACCCGCGGGCCGCTGAAAAAGAGCCCACGGAACTGAAGACGGCCGGTTCAAAGACCCAGCGTGTTCTCCCGGTCCAACCCGCGGCGCCGCCCGTCGTAGAATGGACATAACCCTATGCGTTCAACGAGCCGCTTCCACGCCATATCCCTGGCTTTCGCCTTGCTGCTGCCTTTTATCGGGCGCCTTTCGGCGCAGCCCGCCCCGGCGGGCGAAATCGAGCAGGGTCTCCGCAAGCTGAATGAGCTGGGCACGGTGCTCATGATCGGGGCCCACCCCGACGACGAGCGCACCAACGTGCTGGCGTACTTTGCGCGCGGACGCCACATGCGGGCGGCCTACCTGGCCTCGACGCGGGGCGAGGGCGGCCAGAACATCATTGGCCCGGAACAGGGGGCTGCGCTGGGGCTGATTCGCACCCAGGAGCTGCTGGATGCCCGGCGCGTGGATGGCGCCGAGCAGTTCTTCACCCGGGCCATCGACTTCGGCTTCACCAAAACCGCCGAAGAGACCATGCGGAAATGGGGCCACGACCGCATTTTGGCCGATATGGTTTGGGTGATCCGGCGCTACCGGCCGGACATCATCGTGCCCTGTCACAGCGGCACGCCCAGCGACGGCCACGGGCAGCACCAGGCCACCGGAATACTGGCGCGCGAGGCTTTCGCAGCCGCCGGCGATCCCACTAAGTTCCCCGAACAGTTGCGCTACGTCGAGGCCTGGCGTCCGGCCAAGCTGGTAGGCTCTGGCGGGCGCGGCGGGGCGCCGATCAATACCAACGGCTACGACCCGCTATCGGGTTATTCTTTCGACCAGCTTGCCTCCATGAGCCGCGGCATGCACCGCAGCCAGGGCTTCGGGGCCTTGGGGATGGCAGGAGGCGCGGGCCGCGGCGGAGCGGGACCGGCCGCGGCGGACTCAGCCGGCCCGGATGTCTTCGATGGGATTGATCACTCCTGGAACCGGCTGCCCGGCGGGGCGGGGGTGGGCGCGCTGGTGGCGCAGGCCATCCGCGAGTACGATGTGGAGCATCCCGAGAAGCTCGTTCCCACGCTGGCCAAGGCCCGTCCCCTGGTGGCGGCCATGGCCGATCCGCTGGCCAAGGTCAAGCTGGTCGAGTTGGACGAGCTTATCGCCAGGTGCGCGGCTATCTGGGCCGATGCTCAGGCCAGGCAGGGCCAGGCCACGCCCGGCGCCCGCGTTCCGGTGAGCTTGACCGTGCTGGCGCGATTGCCCGTCCCGGTGACCGTGCAATCCATACGCGCCGAAGGCTTGTGGAACCAGGCTTTGACGCTCCCGCAGGCGCGGCCCAACGGCGTATCGGGCGATGTGGAACTGGAAGTGCCCGCCGCCGAGCCTCCCTCGCAGCCCTACTGGCTGGCCAAGCCGCCTTCCGGCGATATCTATACGGTGGACGACCAGACGCT
>Ga0181517_10000942_pt1 | contig 35030 bp, 19 predicted proteins | sample PEATcosm2014_Bin_31_FD_119748 | JGI IMG/M metagenome (GOLD analysis project Ga0181517, IMG submission 119748) | Peatland microbial communities from MTU Mesocosm Facility, Houghton, MI, USA - PEATcosm2014_Bin01_30_metaG | ecosystem: Environmental > Terrestrial > Soil > Wetlands > Peat | place... | reverse complement strand
GAAAACGCGAACGGCTTCACCAGGTAGTCGTCGGCGCCCAGTTCGAATCCGCAGACGCGTTCGTGCACGGCATCCCGCGCGGTCAGCATCAGAACCGGCGCTTTCCTGTTCGCCCCGCGGAACCGCGCAAGAACCTGCCAACCGTCCAGCAATGGAAGCATGACGTCAAGAATGATGAGGTCGAAATCGATTTCCAGGGCGAGATGCAACCCGTCCATTCCATCGCTGGCGACACTGATGACGAACCCTGCCTCGTCAAGGCCCTTCTTCAGAAACTTTGCCGTCTTGGATTCATCTTCGATGACCAAAATTCTCATGATGTGCCAGCCTAGAACGAGAATCTGACCGAAAACTGCAAAACCCTGGGAAGACCGTTTGGGCTGATCTCCTGTAAGGCGCCAAAGTTGCCGGGACCTGAGTTGGGCATCAGGTAACAGGTCTGATTCAGCGAGGCGCCGTCGCCGCAGTTGCTGCCGATGGGGTTGTATTCGAGCTGGTTGATGCCGTCGCCGTTCTGCACGTAGAAGTTGGCATGGTTGAGCAGATTGAACACCTGCACCTGGATCCTCACGTCCTTGCCCTCTTTCACGGCAAAATCCCGCGCCAAAGCTGCGTCGATTCTCTCAAGCCAGGGACCGTAGAAGGAATTCAACCCGACGCCCGGCACAGGTCCGGCTCCATTGATGCCGCCCGCAGTGTTTGCGGTGTCCTGGTTGAAGGCGGTGTCGTTCAGGTTGTCGTTGGCCCCGTCGCAGTTGCTGAAGGAGATGGTGGAACTGGTGCAGGCCGGGCTTAACAGAGCCGCGTACGGCCGCCCGGATGAGAACTCCATTACCGAGCTGAGGGTCCAATTGGAAAGCAACGCGTGCGCGGTGCTGCCACTCGCGAATTGCTCGAGCGCGGGCTGATACACAGCCGCCAATGTGACCCGGTTTCGCTGGTCGAGCAGCGAGGGTGCATGGGTGTTGCTGAAGTTGAACTGGTTGTTGAAGTCCATGCCGTCCCGCATCATGCTCTTGGCCCAGGTGTAGGAGGTTTGCAGCGAGAGGCCCCGCGTTACCCGACGCTGGAGGGTGGCAAAGAGCGAGTTGTAATGGTTCTGTCCGGAACTGATCAGCTCGTCGATCTGGCCCAGACTGCTGCTGACAAGGCCGTCGGTGAGCAGTCCATTGTCCATATTCGGTAGAGTGATTGTGCTTCCCGGACAGGGCGCGGCGGTGGCGTCGGCGCCGCACACCACATAGGTCGTTGTGCCTTGCAAGGGCATCAGATTCAAGTCGTATGCGCTGCCTGAAAACAGGTGGACGCCGTGATTCCACATGGTCCCGATGCTGAACGTGGTGTTGGGCAGAATCTCGGTTTCAACCTGCAGGCTGGCCTGCAGGATATACGGCACCCGCAACCGGGGCGAGACCATGGAAATGTCGGGCGATGCCGCAAAGAGCGGCGAGTTGCCAGGAAGGATCGAGGGGAAGGACGGCACCTGTTGGTTGGGTGCGCCAGAGGATGGCGTGTAACTGGCATTGACCTCGGACTGCTGCGAAGCCAGCCCGTTGGAGATTACCGCGTTGCGGTAGTTGAGTCCATTCATGTTTGTATAAAAGTCGCCGAATCCGCCGCGCATCACGATTTTCGAATGCGGCTGCCACGCAAATCCGAAGCGCGGCCCCAGACGCAGAAACTGATTGGGATATTGCCCGGTAAGCGGGAATGCCGGATTCTCAACTGGCTGAGGGTAGGCCTGGAAGTCTTCGCGCAGACCCAACTCCAGCGTCAACTGGGGCCGCGCTCGAAAAGTGTCCTGAACGTAGAAGCCGTAGTAAGGAACGGTAAATGAAAAAGTCGGAGGCCCCGCAGCCTGGCTGAAAGCGATGTACTCACCCAGCGCAAAGGCCTCAAGGTTGGGAAATTCATAGAGGCCAAGCGGCGATCCGAAGTCGACAGCCTCGTTGGGGTCCGCGCCACCGTCGCCGGTATCCGCGTCCCAGGTGCGGTTCCAATCGAAACCGATCTTCAGCATGTGCTTCCCGATCACGTAGTCGATGCGGTCGGAAAGCGAGTACTGCCTTTCAAAAACCCTTCCGATGGAAAATGCCGCGTTACCCAGGGTGAATGCGGCAGGACTATCCAGAACGATGGTCGGCGTGTTCGGCGCCAGGCCTGTGGGCGTTGCGGTTTCGTTGTCCTGCGAGGCGGCGGCGTGGAACTCGTTCAGCAGTTTCGTCGAGAACGAGTGAGTCCATCCCGCGGTGGCTCCAAAAGTGCGCACGTAAGCGTTGGCCAGCGTTTGGAGGCCATAGTTGCCCACGGTTGGGTCGATAATGACGCCGCCGGGCGAGTTGAATCGGTTCAAATTCAAAGAAAGAAAGAAGCTGTCGCGGGGATTTGCCTGATAGTCGAGCCGCGGAGTCACCGCGAGGTCGTTTCCCTGCCGGGGCTTGGTGCCGAGATTTGAATTCAACGCATTGATGACGTTCGACACCTGCTGCAGGTAGACAGGACTGAACGGATCAGGCGCCGCATCGGCGCCCGGGGTGGGCAGCGGACCATTTGGCGCGGGAAGCATGGTCCCGGCGGGAAGACCGAAGTTGGCAGTCAGGAAGGAAGCAAGATTTGACGGGTTGGTCGCTAATGCGGAATTGATGACGGGAATGGGAAAGTTCCTGAGTTGCTGCTCATAATCCACAAAGAACCATAACCGGTCGCGCCGGAGCGGTCCGCCCAGGCCTGCGCCGAACTGTTGCAAAGAGTCTTCCGGCCTGGGGTTTCCCGCGGATTTATCGAGAGCGTCGTTGGCGCCGGTTGCGGAGTTGCGGTTGTAGTAAAACGCGCTGCCGTGGAATGCATTGCTCCCCGAGCGGGTGACCGCATTGACGAAACCCGCTCCACCTCCATAGATGGCCGAGTAAGGGCTGATTGAGACCTGGAACTCCTGTATCGCGTCCTCGCCGTAGAGATATGGGATCCGGTTTCGGCCCACAATGTCGGCGAAGTAATTGTTGGTTGCGTTGGAGCCGTCCACGGTAAAGACGGTAGAGCCATTTCCGTTGGCGTAGCCCGAGTCCTCCCCCCCCTGCTGCCCGGCAACGCTCACCAGGCCGGTGTCGCCGTCGTAACTGGTATTGGGCGTGAGCATCATGAAGTTGGTGTATTTTCGGCCGTTCAGCGGCAGCTCATCGGTAAACGAGCGCTCCATCACCGTACTGGCAGAGGATTCTTCAGGCCGCAAGAGCGGCGTCATCCCGGTAACTTTGACGGTGTCGGAGCCGGCCCCTACCATCAGCTTGATGTCCTGCGAAGTGGTGTTGCCTACCCGCACACGAACCAGGGCTTGAACATCGCGAAAGCCCTGGAGACTCACGGTGACTGAATACGATCCGGGCATCAATACCGGAAACCGGTAAAGCCCGGAATGGTTTGTCTGGGCAGTCTGCTGCACGCCGGTGTCGACGTTCCACACCTGAACTTGTGCTCCCGGCACCACCGCTTCGCTCTGATCGGTGACGCGCCCGTCGAGCGCACCCGTCAGAACCGCGCTCTGCCCAGCCAGGAAAACGTTGCCCGCAAGCAGGATCAGTACGCCGCCGGCCGGCCGGCCGATTGCCCGAAGCCGCTTCAGCGCCGAAAAACAAAATTCACAATGGAACCCTGTTGCGGCAAAATGGAGCATCTGCTTCAAATCACACTGCATAATACCCCGCTGGAAAATCGGATTCACCGGGAAATTTCGAGCTGCAACGCGCCGTGAATCTTCGGCCACCGGGCTTGCAACTGCTCGATGGGCTCATCTGAATGCAGACGGTAAGTTCAACTTGCAAGGGCTGAAGACGCAGGTCCGGCTTCCCCGCCTCACGCGGAGATCCTCTCCAGCTTCTTTCGTAGCTGCTTCCGAACCTCGCAAAGAATACGAGGTTTAATCGGTTCGAGGTTTAGTCGGTTCGCACCGACGTCCACGCGTCAGCTCGATCCGAGGGGACACCTCAACACCAACATTATGACGATTTTGTAATCTCGAATTGTTATCGGCGGGTTATATCCAGATTAAGTTTGCGAAAATCTTTGCTTTTGGAGAGACGGGCGGTTGGTTGAATCATGGGATCGACCGGAAGAGATGGCGTTGAGGTTCACCGGAAAGATACCAAGTCCGTCCCGGGAGTTGGTGTTGCCAGGTGCATACCGGCACTTTCATTGGATTACAAAAATGTAATTCTCGCGTAATGCTGGCGTCCTTTTCGCGCTTCTAAAGTTGTCACGTGGCGCGTCTCGGGAGGCGCGCCACGTCCTCAAGTCCAAGAGAAATCATCCGGTCTGTTCGATGTCCACTTCCCTGGGCCCCAGTTTCCTGAATCGTCCTCGATTTGCATGGCCGATTCCGGGTCGAGTAACGGAAGAAGCCGCCTATGGGAAGAAACCGAAAGGGGAGAACGACGCATGTCCCCAACAAAAAGAGGAGAATGACAATGTATCGGAACACCTCTCGAAGCAAACCTCGCAATAATTCCCGGATCAACCGTCCAGGTCTGCTCGCCGGCCTGCTGGCAGCGGGGCTGAGCGTTCCAACGTTCGCTCAGTCCGTACCGTTCCCCACCTATGCACCGGGCGAGAACAAGAATGCGAGCACCGGCCCGAGCTACGCGTCGAGTTTGACGAGCCCGTGGGTCGTCAGTGACGGCGCAATCATCACTCCCGCCGGTACCCAGGTCTATCTCGGCACCACCACCCGCGCCAAAGCCATCGCGCTGAATCCTAATACCAGCACACACACCGCCGCCGTCCTTCAAATGGGCGCCCCTCAGGCCGTCACGATTTTCAACATCCAGACAGGCGCTGTCCTGCAGACCTACACACCGGTCAAGGGCTCGGATTCAGACGGCAGCACCACCGGAATCAGCTATACGCCGGACGGCAAGTACTTGCTCTTCAGCCAGGACGGCAATAGCTTCTACGGCAGCCTGCAACAGGGCGGTTTCGTTGGCATCGCCAGCGTCAGTTCGGCGGGCATGCTCTCAGACTACGCCCAGGTCAGCGTCCCGATGGACGTCAATGGAGGTTATTCTCTAACCAGCGCCACCTGCTTCGGGAACAGCCCTGGGGGAACCTCGGGCAGCTTCCTGATCCCGTGCGGCTACGCCGTTTCGATCTTTTCCGATGCGGTGTTGACTTCCTATCCCATGGGGATCGCGATCTCGCCCGATAGCAAGACCGCATACGTCGTGCTGGACAACAACAATACGCTGACCAAGATCGATCTGACCCAGCCGACGCCGGTCCAGGGTCCGGAAGTGCGCGTCGGCAACGTGCCGCACAGTGTCGTCATCTCGCCGGATGGCAAGACCGCCTACGTCTCCAACGAGGCGGGCAGGATTGCTACCGAGAAGGACTTCCGGGAGTACTCCAACGGTACCCCGGTCGTCGCCCGCTATCCGGAAGGTTCCACGTCCACCGGCACCGTTTCTGTGGTCGATCTGGCCACGTTTAAGGTCACCGGCAGCATCGAGACCGGCCTGCACCCGACCGGCATGGCCTTCTGGGACAGGAGACTGCTGGTCGCCAATGCTTATAGCGACAGTCTCTCGGTGATCGACACTGCCACCAACAAAGAGGTACGGAAAATCGACCTTGGCCTGCCGATCCGCGTGCCCGGCGAAAACGAGCCGGCCTACGGCGCCGGGCCGAACTCGATCGCCGTCGATGCCAGGAAAGACATTGCCTACGTCGCACTGTACAACGCCAACGCGATCGCAGTTGTCGACCTCAACGCCTGGGGATGGAATCCCGTCGTCGGCTTGATTCCAGTCGGCTATGCGCCCAGTTCGGTTGTGTTGGATAAGGCGGACGACGTGCTGCTCGTGGCCAACGACAAGGGCATTGGCACCACGGGCTACGGGGTCGCGCCCCCTCCGACGAATACGGCCGAAAATTCCTATGCCAAATACTACGGCGTGTACGCCTTCAACACCCACCAGGATCTTGGCACGGTCAGCATTGTTCCATTGCCCAATCGCGGAACCCTCGACGTGATGACGCATCAGGTCTTCCAGAACAACCACTGGGATCTGGCGGAGAATATCTGGTCAGCCGCAGGAGGCGACAAGAATGCCGCGCCGCGTGTAATCCCGGAGAGGATCGGTGATCCGTCCAAGATCAAGCACGTCTTCCTGATCATCCGTGAAAACCGCACCTACGACCAAGTGCTGGGCGATGTGACAGAAGGCAATGGCGACCCGACTCTGGCAGTTTTTGGCGACAACTCGACCTACGCCGCATACCCCGTCATAACCCCCAACGCGCACACGCTGGTGAAGCGCTTCCCGCTTCTTGACAACTTCTACGACCCGAGCCGCCAGTCGGCCGACGGTCACAACTGGATTCTTCAGGCCATGGCGCCCTACGCCGACGACATCCAGTCGCCGGACTGGCTCCGCGACTACCCCTCCAACGGCGGCGATGCAATTGCCTACCAGAAAAAGGGCCATCTGTTCGATGTGGCGGCCGCAGCCGGCATCAGGATGAAGAACTACGGCGAGTACGTCGAGTACAACACGTTCACCGTGCCAGGTTGCACTCCCACGAACGATACGCAAGCAAACGGCTATAACGGCCCCGGTAAAGCCGTTACATTGCCGTTTATTGTTTCGGACAGTTGCGAGCCGACCTGGACCCAGTTCTACAACGACACATTGGAATACGAGAGTGGCAACGAGCCACAGCTCCAGTACTACAACGCCATAGGCTCGGTCACCCCGCTCCCCAACCTGTCGAAGATCACAGTCCAGAACTTCCCACAGTTCGATCTGGGCATCCCGGACCAGTACCGCGTCGATGTCTGGAAGCAGGATTTCCAGAAGGACGTGGCCGCCGGTTCGGTGCCCCAGTTGGAATTCATCTGGATCATGTCTGACCACACCACCGGGCCGCCGAACGCGACCGCCGAAGAGGCCGATAACGACCTGGCCATTGGGCGCATTGTCGACTACATCAGCCATAGCTCGGTGTGGAAGGACTCGGCGATCTTCATCGAGGAAGACGACGCGCAGAACGGCGTCGACCATGTGGACGGCCACCGCAGCCCCGGCTATGTCATCAGCCCATACGTCAAGCAGCAAGTGAACGCCGACGGCACTGGAGCTGGGGTCACCGAGGAAAGCACTTTCTACACCCAGGTCAACTTGACGCGCACGATCGAGCAGATCCTCGGTCTGACACCCATGAATCAGAACGACCTTGTGGCCTCGCCCATGAGGACGCTCTTCATCGACAAACCGCCCAAGGACAACTTCCTGCCGTGGTCGCACGTGCCGAACCAGACCCCGCTGTGTTATGGCGTTGCCGGGTATGTAGCCCCGACTAACATCACCCCCAGCCTCAACACTTGCAGCACCGTCGCCGCGGCTCTGCAGGATAGCCCTGCGGTCCAGGCTCTGCGGGCTGGATGGCTCAAAATGAAAGCAGAGGTCTTCGCCGCCAAATATCACACGCCCGACTCCTTAAATCCGGACACCGTCAGCCACTTCGACTGGTACGAGGCCACCGGGTTTAAGGTCCCCTTCCCCGGAGAGAAGGCGGTTCGCCCCGCGAGCGACTTCAACAACGCTGCAACTGCCAAGGACGATGACGGCGACGGCGACTAAATCGCCTTCCGGCTGTAAGATGCCCTCTCTCCTCTGACCGGAGAGAGGGCTTTTTTTTCTTGCCGCAAACGCAGACCTGTCCCCGCCGCCAACATATTTGATTCGAACTTCGCAATCTTCCGCCCTTTGCCAGTCATCCACGGTCTTCGCCGTTGTTTGGTCGGGGTAAGTTCGGTCCGTCCCAGCCTTGGCGGCCTCAATTTGAATCTCCCTGGCGGGTTTCGGGTCTTCAGAATCACATGAGCCAAGCCATTGAAAAGTGAACAGTGCGGTTCAGGGCCATGTGCGCCATCCATAAATCTCGAACAGGACCATCTGGTCCACAACGCCTATCGCATCGAGATGGACGGCCAATCGATACGCAAAAATAGGAAGGATGCGGCGGAGTCAATCGGTGGTCGCTCATGAGCGCTCCTCGGTTGATCCTCAAACAGCCCACCGGATGGTTCGCTGCGGGCCTGGAGTTTGCACAGGCCATCGCACCGCTCTCCACCACGCAAAGTAGCGGTGAATCTTGTCGTCTTTCTTGCGGGTCTTGGCGCGCAGAAACATCGTTGGCAGAAAGCATGCCCCAGGCTCGCCGCCATGGAAAGATCTTAGGTCGGCACCGCAGCCCAAATCTGCATCTCCTCCGCACCGCAGCGAAGAAATCAAGGGGCATCTTTCATAGACCATTCCGAAAATGGCCCCGTGCCGAGGCTTATTTAGAAAGTCGGGCTAGCCTGGATTATGCATGAAAGAGTTTCCGACGGTCTTTTGCAGGGTACCTGCAGCTCTTTGCCTGGCTAGCAAGTGATTTTGGCGGGAGTAAGTCTGCCGAAGATCAGGCTTTGAGGTAAGGTAGCCGTCCATGATCGATTCGGAAGGGTCCGACAACGGTTTTTAGGCATCGTAATGCCCGACAGTTTCCGAGAAGGATGTTGATTGGGTTGTAGCCTGGCGGTGTTCCTGCTTAACCAGCCGTGGCACCCAGCGCAAGAGCCACCTTCTGAAACTCAGTCTTCCAGGGAAACGCCTGGGGCAAGTGAATGACCGAATGCCCAGACGGCGAATCGAGGATGCCACCCGCGCACCAACCCACATACTGGCCGCTGTCGCCGTCATTATAGGTACATTTAAAAACCACGGAGTTCGCCATATCCTTACCATCGACAGAAATTGCATCGCCCCGATTAGAAAGGGTGGCTAGAAGCGCGTGCGGACTGGATGGAGTATCTACCTGCATCGCAATAAGCCAGCCTTTGGGCAAATCTATCGCCCCATCACCGTTTGCAGCCGGTCGCTGAACTTTTGCTCCCGGAATCGGGGCAAGAGATCGGGACGCTTGCCACTCGATGATTTCAACAATTTGAGAAATTGAAAATCCAGCGATCATTGCAAGGTGGTGATGGTGGCGCGCACCCTCGACCGCAATCGCAAGACCGGCACCGGCCTTGCGATTACGGCTGGTCAGCGTTAGGTGCAGTGTGTAGCATCCCCTTCTTCCGCTGGCGGCATGCCACGATAGAATCTCGCCAAGGCGGCAATGTTTCGGTCGTTTACGGTCGCCTGGTCAGTCCCTTTGAAGCATGCTGTTGGCTTGTTCAAGTAATCCTTGATGGGGGGCAGGAGCGAGGATGGCCTGGGGGCGGCAAACCCGTACATATCGAGTTTGCGATTGTCTGCATTTGCAAGGAACTTCAACGCGTCATGGGCAGACCAGCCAACCACATTCTGGATCATCCGAGTGCGGGGGCCAGCCATCGACTTGGCAATTTGGAAGAGCTTCGGGTCCGGAGATTCATTCATCGACCAATCCACTTCCTGAAGCATCTTAGAGTTTGTGACGGTCGGGTCCGCAAAATTGTAGCAAGAGAGCCAAATGACACAATTGGAATTGGCGCGGTCCCGGCTAGCCTTGATGCGCTGCCAGCATCTTGCAACGGCCTTTCGCTCGTACTCCAGTTTGTCCCCCGCATCGGGTTGCCCGTTGGCGGGAAACTGCTTTCCTGTTAGCTGCTCGAATAGCTTCTTCTCGGCAGGCAACCAGCCCGCCTTGCGCAGTTCGTCTGCCGGGTTCCAGACCCAGTCGATCATGTAACCGTCCATGCCCGTCTTTGTAATCGCATCTTCCATGGACAGGCCAAGATAGTCCAAATATTGATCGGTAAGGGGGATCTGGTAATTGGAAGTAGATGGATAACAAAGGTCGGGATGGTCGTTACCCCATTTTGAGTTGGCGCCGACGCAGAAATACCCGGTAACCAGCATGCCCCTCTTGTGTCCCAGATTCACCATTTCCGGAAGGAAGTCGTGTTTCAAACCCGGTTGGGCCGACACGAATCCGTGCTTATACCACGCATATCCATTACAGGACACCGCGAATGTTTGCACGACATTGGCTCCCAGGCTCTCATACCAGCGAATGTGTTCCTCAGGATCGGCGTCGGCCCAATGACCCGGCTGCGCGAACTTTCCCTGGTCCCAATTGAAATCGAGACAAAACGCCTTGATTTGCGCGGGAACGTGAACTGGCTTGGGACTCTGAGCCGAAATTCCCTTGATCGTTGTCGCTAGCGGAAGACTGGCGGCAGCCGCCAACCCGCCCAAAAACTTTCTTCTGTTCATGGTCTTGCCCTTTCTTCGCGGCTGTGCCAGCCGCTTGAACATCAATGCGTCCGCGAGGTCGGCACGTACGCTGTGGGCCGCAGGCTACGTGTAGATGCACTCTCTGGCAGCCTCGGCAAACACGCGCAGGTTCTCTGGCGGGGTTTCAAAGAAGTGGTCGCTCAGACAGCAGATGTAGCCGCCCTCGAAGCCCACCTTCTCGAAGAGTTCGCGGACGGTGGCGCGGATTTTTTCCGCAGGTCCGTCTGAAACCACGCTGTACTGGTCAACCCCGCCGATCAAGGCCAGCCGGTTGCCTATCTTCCGCTTCAGATCCCAGGGTTCCTGGTTGCTGCCGATACTCACGGGCGCAAGCGTTTCAGATGCATCGGTGCCATTGGCTACGATGTGCTCTTCGATTCCGCGTGTCCCGCCACAGGTGTGATAGGTGATCAGGAATCCCAGATCGTGCAGGGCATCGTGCATTTCCCGATCGTACGGCAAACAGAATTTAGAGTGGATCTTGGGCGAGATGAGCGTGGATGATGCGGCTCCTCCCCCGGTTTCAATCAAGTCGAACTTGGCGCCCTTCATCGACTCAATGAATTGCAGCTTCTTACGAAGGAGAATCTTAAGCAGGGCGTGAACCCACTCCGGATTGTCGTTGCAACGCATGATGAGCTCCGTGACGTCCATCAGGCAGCAGGCGTGCTGCCAGCAACCCGCCTGATCGCCCCACACGAATCCCCGCAGGATGCCTTTGTCCCCGACCTCGTCGTAAGCCTGCTCAACGGGAGCCAGATCGAGCTTCGGCACCGGCATATATTTATCGATCAGGAAAATGTCCTCATCGTGCTTGATCAGATACTCGGTGAGCCATGTCGTCTTGCGATCTCCTTCGGTCTTGAAAGTCAGCGTTCCTTCAGGGGTCCGAATGGTGTGATGGCAAACCCGATGGTCGGGATCGTCGCTGACGGACGTCACAGTGTCTTGCCAATCGGGTGAAGAGCATCGGGTGAAGTCGGCGTCTATCTTCCAAAACTGTCCCATATCGGCGAAGTATTGAATCTGGGCGTCCATGCCGAACATTTGAAATGCTTCGAGCGCAGAAATCCCCTTCAGGTAGCGGTCGAGATGATAGCCCTGCCACTGGTGAACGGAAACAGGCAGCCGGTCCGGCCGCCCCTTGTGAAGCGCGATCATCATTCTTTCTTTTGACGTCATAAATGGCTCACCTTCCCTTGTACTCGTTGCGATTCCGTTAAGACCCATCCAAGCGGGTCGCATCCTGCCGAAGCTCAGCAACTAAAACCGCTGAACTCCCTGGCGCTTTTCGGAGTTCCACTTTTCCAGCGCAGTGCGGAGCACGATGGCAGTCATCCGCAAACGCCCTTCGCCAATAGCATTCGACTTAGTTGTACCGGCCGAATTCTGCAATCGCGTCAAACATGGCCAGGACGTTTTCCACCGGAGTTTCATCCAGAATGTAGTCATGGCTGGCGCCGGCCACATACCCGCCGCCGGTTTTCATGATTTCCAGAACTTTGCGTGTCTCCTCCCGAACGAATTCCGGAGTTCCCTCGATCAATACATGCTGAGAATCAATGGCCCCATTGAACAGTATCTTGTCGCCAAAGGAGCGCTTCAGGGTGGCCAGATCCATTCCTTTGCAGGCCGGCTGAAGAGCATGAAGCCCATCCAGTCCCGCCTCAATCATCTGTGGAATCAGCGGGACATATCCTCCGCAGCAGTGCAGCATCACTTTCAACTTGTAATCGTGCCCTAATCGGACCAGGCGCTGCAGGTGCGGAAAGATGAATCGCCGGAAGAGGTCCGGGCTCATCACTGGACCGTGCTGTGTTCCGAAGTCGTTGCCGATAAAGAAAATGTCGAGTGCGGAGGCCGCGGCGTCGAAGATGCGCTGACTTACACCCGCGTAAAAATCCACGATGTGCTGCAGGACGGCATCGACCAATTCCGGCTCATCGTACATTTTGAGAAACAGCAGTTCCATACCCAGCAGGTCCACGGCATCGTGGAAAAACGGCGACCAATCCCCTCCCAATATGGCGTACTGTCCTTTGAATCCTTCCGCCTCCTGCCGAATGTGGGAGACGTCCATACACTTGGGGTCCGGCCAGGGATACGCGTGGACTTCCGCGATCGTTGCCTTTGCCAGAGGATGACTCAGCGGTTGGCCGTATCCCACACCATCGCGTTCAACTCCAAAAATCGTGCGCGAGGTCGAACCCGACGAGACGGGAACGACCGGCTCGGCATTTGCGGCAAAGACCCTGCGAAAATCGTCGCCCATTCGCACCCGCAGTTCTTCATCCTGCAACCCCGTGCTCTGCTTTGCCTTTTCCCAGAACTCCGGCGACGAGCCGCACCACGCCGGCACGCGATCTGGCGCGCAGTGCTCAAACGCAGCCATCACTCTCTCGTTGGAGGTCATTTCCGAGAATCTCCATCTTGAAAAATAGATTTCACGCGATTATGCGCCCGCTAACGCCCAATTTGCAACCGGCTCTTCTCCAACACGAAACAACGTCGTGTTGCTTATCGTAAGCGCTAAAGTGAACGTTGTCGTCTTGACAGGTCATTCAAGATGGACTTACAGTTGGGGTCATTCATTTCTGCCATTGCCCGGGCAAGCACCGAATTCGATGCCGCCGGGGGTTCGGTGGAAACTATTCTCGCGCCTATTCCGACCATGGCTTTTTCAATGTCTTCAAACCCGCGTGGCATTACTCAAGATCAGAAAGCGAAAATGAAAGAAAACCGCGATCACTGGCCACGACTTACCACTCCGGAAGTGGCTGAGAGTTTCGGCGTTACCAGGTCTACGCCGTTCCGTGCAATTGGCCTTCTTGTAGCGGCTTTCGCGCTGCTGCCCAGCGTTGTGAATGCCCAGGAGAGCGAGAAAGCCCCGTTCTACAAGCCACCGCAGTTGTTCGTCATGACCGGCTTCATCGCCAACACCACCAAGGGAACCTGGGGAACCGACTTCGTCGGCTCAGGAGACTGGACTCCACAGAAACAGCTAGCGGCGGTCGCGGGATGGAACAAGGGACTCGGGAAGGACTACGATCCGGAACGGGAACTGCAGGCCTTCAAACGCGCCGGAGCCACGGGTATCATCTTCTATGACAAGTGGCATGACGGCAAAGTCTCTCACGACACCAGCCTCACATCCTACAAGACTGAACGTGACCTGGTCGGCCCCACGGTGCGCGCTGCCCACAAACTCGGGCTAAAGATCGTCGTCTACTACTCCGTAGGACTCGACTCCAACCCGGACCCGCGCTTTCAAGACTGGGTTTGCCGCGATGCACAAGGACACCCCATGGGGCTGGCATTTCCCACTGACTGGATGTCGTTTTATTCGCCCTACCGGCAATATGTGATTGGACACTTAGTCGAGATTTTGAAAATGTACGGGCCAATCGACGGCTTGTGGCTGGATCTTTACACACAGCCCGCGCCTTCTTACGACCATTACACCCGCACTGCCTTTGAAAAGCGCTATGGCAAAACGTTGGAAAGCGGAACGCCGCGCGAGCACACCGAGTTTGAGATTGAAACCCGCCGCGAATTCCTGCTGGAAATCCGCAGTGCCATCACGGCCGTTCAGCCAAATATCGCCTTAACCTTCAATGGGGCCGGCACCGGGGATATGGCATCTCCATCTTCGGTTGATCGCGTTGAGAAGCTGGTGGACTGGTTCTCCATGGAAGGACACACATGGGCGGGTATTGACCGCGGAGCCTCCGGCGGCCGCAATGCGGACCGTCCAAGCGAAGTGGGCATTCTTTTCAGTTCTTCGTGGTACGTCCCAATGGAGGACGCGGCCCCGCCGCCAGCAATGACTGTGGACGAAGCCGTTGCCTCGGCAGCCTGGGCTTTCGTTCGGGGGGCTAACGTCTACGCTGCTATGACTCCGGGGCATTCGGGCCGCTTCGATCAGGCGTCGGACGTAAGACTGCTGGGCGGCGTCGGCGCCTGGCTCGAGCAAAACAGGCAGTGGATTGAAGGCGCTGTGCAGTACGCCGATATTGGGATTCTGCGGGGCGCCGTGGCTCCTGGGCTCCAAAAGGTGCCGACCGTAGGCGAACTGTGGCCGCTGACATATCGGAACGCCGCGGCACAGGGCGCCCGGCCCGGGGATGACGTCGACCTCGTTCTTCGCCAATCTGGCTACTTCACTGAATTGCTTGGTACCGCTCTCTCCCGCCGGCCTGAAGACTGGAGAGCGCACCGTCTGTTGGTCCTCCCCGAGAACGCCGTCGTTGATGACGTGACGGCGCAAGCCATCCGGGAGTATGTCCGCTCTGGAGGCAAACTGCTGGCATTCGGTAACGCCTCTCGTCTCGATCCCCAGGGCAATCTTCGAGGGGAGTTCGCGCTCAGCGATGTCTTTGGTCTAAGTCTCGGCGGGGAGTTGCCGGGGTACAAGCGACTCCACCTCAATCCCACGTCCGGGCTGGCCTCGCAGATTCGCGTGAACCCCGGGGCGCTCCTGGTCAAGCCCACCACGGCAACGGTTCTCGCCCAGTGGGATTCGGCCGGAGGCGCGCCTGCGATCCTGGAGAATCGCTTCGGGCAGGGTTCCGTCCTCTACGTAACCGCCGATGAGATCTCCTGCTCGCAAAGCAAGGCCTTCATCGAGGAACTGGCTGGCCGGCTGATTGGCGCGCCCGTAGTGAAGGTGAAGAGCTCGCGTCAATATGACTTCCTGATGAACCGCCGGGGAAGCGACTTGATACTTTACCTCTTCAACCGCTCCACGGGCTCGCGGGCCTATGTTGAAAGCGGCATGGTGCCACAAAGTCTGGATCCCATCCCTCCCGAGCCGGTCGAAATTGACGTGGACACCCGCGTCCTGCAGGGCATCGACGCAATACAGCCTCTCTCCGAAGGACGTGCGGCACGAGTCAGCGTGCAGGAAGGCGAGACGAGAGTTTGGATCGACGCGGCCGGTTCGGTCACCACGCTGCGCCTGGCGCGTCGATCACCAGAGTAGTGCGGATTAGACTGAGCACGCCTGATCACAGCGCGATGAACCCAAGGGCAAGTACCACGGAGTGGCTTTGTTGCAAGGATGGGGCGAGGACCGGGTAATCCGGGACAGTTTACTGAAGCCTGCCCGTTCCGCTCCCGGTTAGGAGTCCCGCTGTTCGCGACTTCGGTGCCGACCAACCGATGGAAAACGGAACTGCAATTTCGGCGGTTCAAACAACGCAGAAAATGTGCGATCTATTGTGGCTTAGCTCCGCTTGATTCGCGAACGATCAGTTTCGGCTGTATGACAATCGATGTGCGTCGCTTAGACTTCTTGTTGGCCGTGAGTTGGAGTGCGAGTTCCCCGACGGCTTCACCGAGGGCGCTTCTTGAGACCTCAACTGTAGATAGAGGCACTTTGAACGATTCGGCATAGCGGATATTACCGGCGCCAACGATGGCAATGTCTTCTGGGATCTTGAGCCCGGCGGCAATGACAGCGTTCATGGCGCCAATCGCCGCGGGATCGTTGAAGCAAAAAACGGCATCGGGACGAGGCTTCAATGTGAGCAGTTTTTCCATTGCCCGGCGCCCAGCCGTATCGCCAGATTCATTGGAGAGACTGCGATGAAGAATGTACGTTTCTGAAACTGCAATTTTGCGGCGCGAGAGGGCGTTTTTGTAACCTTGCAATCGCCCGGACCCTGTGCTTGCGTTCCGATCTCCTATATGAGCTATCCTCTTGTAGCCCATCTGAATGAGGTGTTCCGTTGCAATTTGACCGATAGCCACGTCATCTGTTCCCACAAAGTTAACGTCGAGGTCCTTGAACCGTCGATCCAGAAGGATGAGCGGAACCTCTTTCGCAACCTCGCGCAGGCTCTTTGAATCATCCTGGCACGAGGCTAAGACCAGCACATCAACCCGGCGCCGAACCATCAACCTAATTTCCTCCTGTTCGAGCCGCGAGTCGCCGTTTGAAGAGGAGATGACAAGTCCGAATCCCTCTCTTCTTATGACACTGCAAAGGCTCTGTGCAACCTCGGAGAAAAAGGCATGCACCAGGTCCGGAACTATAAGTCCAACCATGAAAGATTGATTCGATGCCAGGCCTTGTGCAGCGAGGCTTGGTTGATAGTTGAGTTCTTTCATCCGGCGCAGAACGCGCTCTCTTGTAGCCGCGCCGATGTCCCTATGATTATTCAAAACTTTAGAAACAGTAACGATAGAAACACCGAGATCCTGCGCAATATCTTTCATTCGCACAGCCATTTCATCCTCCGAAAGATCCCTTTGGTATTGAGTACCTCGGCCACACCGATTTGAAGAAGTGGTCGAAGCACGAATGCGGAATGATGCTTTCTCATTTGTCAGATCACTAGTTCCGCGACCTTGCGATTGTATAATCTGGCCCTCGAATTCGGGTGTCCCAGGTCTCGATTTTGAGACCTGGGATACCACGAAACTGCACGGTCAAGGTACTAGCTTCAGGAACAGCTAGTGGGGTCCGAGGGGTAGGGTATTTTGCTTATGAGCAATCGTACTCCATGGCCTCGAATCGGTCACTAGCCGCCAACTTTCCCATCCCAAGCGTCCATATGGCGGGCACGCGAGATGATTTGCCTCCAATCCAAGTCTCTGATTAGACAATTCCTCGAATTCGCAAAACAAATGCATGATCACCCCTCGGCTCAGCCGGTAGACGAACAGCAAGGCCGTTTGCGTCTTGCTTGAAGGTTAACGCATCCCCTCCATGAAGGAGGTTTATCGATTGAACACTCCCGGCCGCAAGCGAGTGTATGACAAGTTGACCTGAGGCAGGCCAAGCAAGCGCGAACGCATACAGGGAACCACCTTTTACGGTGAACCGAATATCTTCGGAGGTGTAGGCGAGTTTGCCCTCGTTGAACATGCCTCCGCCGGGGCCGCGTTGCCCTTCGCCGTAAATCTTCCAAGGCCTGGTTCCATAGATTGCCTCTCCATTGACCGAGATCCAATCTGCGAGGCTGCCCAGAATTCTCTCTTCCTCGGCGTCAAGTGTGCCATCGGCGCGCAATGGAAAATTCAGAAGCAAGTTGCCATTTTTGCTCACGATATCGATGAGCATCTGGATGACAGTGGTGGGCGATTTGTAAGTAATATCACGCTTGTAGTACCAGTCGCCCACACAGGTATCGGTCTGCCACGGCTCTTTCCGGATCTCGTCCTCAACACCTCGCTCGTAATCCCGCACACACATGCCATCGGCAAATTGACCGCCGTCGTCGGACTTTTTGCAGTTGTAGACTGCCTCTAGATTTCCACCCCTCCGTTGAAGATTTGAGTTGTAGAAGTGGGCCAGCAGATCGCGGCCATATTTGCCGAAGGGCAGGCTGCCGTCGCTGTAGAGCAAGTCTGGATCATACGAGTCCACAAGATCCTTGATGCGATTGAACCATTCCAGTTGATAGGACTCAGGCGTATTGCGGTACCAGGGGCAGTCCAGATGTGCGTTCCCGGTGTGATAGAGGCCATCGTAGGCTGGATTCGCGCCGTCGTATGGGACCCCCGCCATGGGACCGGTTGCGTCCGCAAGCTTGCTTACGCCAAACCAGTTCCAGCTTGCGCCCAGGTGCTCGGTTACGCCGAAGCGAAGGCCGTGTTTGCGCGCTGTGTCGCGCCATGTTCCGATGATGTCTTTGCGGGGACCCATCTTTACCGAGTTCCACTCGTGAAAGCGCGAGTTCCAGCAATCGATGTTGTCATGATGTTGCGCTATAGCGCAGAAGTATTTGGCTCCTGCCCTCTTGTAGAGTTTCATCAGCCTTTCGGGGTCCCAGTTTTCGCCCTTCCAAAGGGGCACTAAATCCTTGTAGCCCATCTTGGATGGGTGGCCGTAGCGCCTGAGATGGTCTTCATACTGCACATGCCCCTGAATATACATATTTCGTGCATACCAATCGCCCATCTCCGGCACTGCTTCCGGCCCCCAGCATGCCCACATGCCAAGTTTGGCATCGCGAAACCAGTCGGGCGCCCGGTACTTTGTCAGCGACTCCATATCCGGGGTAAAAAGCGGCGAATTTTGCCGAACCTCAGGCTTTGCAAATGCCGCCACACTTGCCGCTCCGGCAAGTGCGACAAATTCTCTTCTTGTGACCTTCATAGTTGGTGCATCCTTTCCGATCCAAATGCGTAATTCAATCAAGCGACTTGAGATTGTGCATGGGTTGAAATCATGGTAGGCATTGTAGAGTCGTAAGCGCAGACTGGCAACTTTAGCGCTTTCGCCATGCCTTGGCCGTGAGGATGGTGGAGACCGCTAGCGCCAAGGGGACCCAACAGTCAAAGGAGGACGTAACTCGAAGCAGGTTAATAACTTGCTCGATGTGGGCCAACGGTGGATCGGCTGATGCGGGGGATGAGCGAGCGCCGATCTGGACAAATGATGACCGAAAGCGCTAAAGCGCAGGATTTTCTTGACAAAATATCGTTACCTACATTACTGTTATCGGCTATCAATTGCTCAGAAACACTTTAAGAGGCCTAAATGGGAAATGAACAGGGTGTTTTGTCGAATCGCGTCCTCATTGACTGCACAGGAGGCTGCTTCAGGTTCCGTTCAAGGTTGCCTGGCCGTCTCACCAACCTAGCGCTTGGAATTCTCCTTCTTATTGCATTCCGAACAACCGTGGTCGCTCAGACATCGCAAGCTACTTTGCGTGGAAACATCACCGACTCTTCGCATGCAGTTGTGATCGGTGCGAGCCTTGTCCTGGAGAATGTCGAAACTCACATCAAGGCCTCAACAATTTCAAATAGCGCGGGCGATTACCTGTTCCAGAACATCACGCCCGGAACCTACACAGTTCTAGCCTCCCAGAGGGGATTTACCGCGCAGCGAGTGAAGCCGTTCAGCTTGGGTGTCAACCAGGCAACCACGATCGACTTCGTGCTTCCCGTCGGGCAGGTGAATGAGATTGTGGAAGTGACTGCCGTCGGCGAGGGAGTTGAGTCATCGACTACCGAGTTGGGCTCGACACTGCAAACCGAACAGATCGGTGACTTGCCGCTCAACGGACGAAATTTCACAAACCTGTTTACTACGGTTCCCGGCGTTTCGACGATCGTTGTCGGCGGAAGCCAAACCAACAGCTACAATGTTGCCATCGGCGCCGGCAACATCATTCCTTCCGTCCACGGGCAAACCAACCGAAGCGACCTGTTTGTGGTGGATGGTCTTCTCGACATCGAAACATTCGGCGATGCATACGCGGTACAACCCGTGATTGACATTATCCAGGACCAGAAGCTTCAATCCCACAACGATTCGGCGGAGTTCGGTGGGAGCACGGGCGGCACCATCAATATCTCGACCAAGTCCGGCACCAATTCACTCCATGGTTCGGCATGGGAGTTCAACAAAACGGGCGCGCTGCAGGCCCTCGGGTACTTCACTCCGGCCGGGTCGGCGCAAACACAGCTCACCCAGAACCAATACGGATTCACGTTGGGGGGACCGGTCATCATCCCCAAGCTTTACCACGGAAAAAACAGGACATTCTTCTTTATGTCCTATGAAGGTTTCAATTACAACAGCCCTGGCCAAACCATTGTGACCGTTCCAACCGCCTCAGAGTTGACAGGCGATTTTACAGCGCTGGTCGACTCAAAGGGCAACCAGATCCCGATTTATGACCCAGCAACAACAACCTACGATCCGACCACCCAAACCTATTCGCGGACCCAGTTTGCCTTCGGCGGGGTGCCGAATATGATCGATCCGGCAAGGTTGAGCAAGGGTGATATCTATTACGCGCAGAACACCCTGCCGACAATCGCAACAACGCCGGTGTCCGGCGGCAACGCGTACGAGAACTCCCCCTCCACGAACACCTTCCACGAGTACGATGCCCGAGGCGATGAAAATATCGGGCAAAACGACTCCGTGTTCTTCAGGATGATGGGTGCGCGCGGCAATGAGGGATCTGGATGGACACAGATGCCGAGCAGTTTGACCCTCGATGACTATCAGTGGGTCGGCAGCTATGTGCATATCTTCAGCCCGATCAGCACGCTGCACTTTCAAATAGGCAGAACGTACCTGGCTAAGAATAGCGCAACGCGCTACACGAGCTTGCCCTCCGGCTTCGCCACGTCGGCTGGAATCGATGCCGATATCTATGCCCCTTTTCTCACCGGAGATCAATTGGTTCCCGGCTATAATGCGTCCGGCTACTTCAACCAGTCGGAATCTGTGAATCCATTCGTCACCGCAAACCACAAGGGCATCAAGCTTGATTACACGCTCGTTTTGGGAAAGCATACCCTCAAAACCGGCGCTGAGTTCAACAAAATGGGCGAAGGTACAAAAATCGAGTACGCTGACGTTTCGTGGGTGGCAGCCACCACCAGCGACCTTCAAGGCGACAACTCCGGCAATTCGCTCGCGTCCTACATGCTCGGCCTCCCGGACAACGCGATCCGCAGAAACTCTCCTGAATCGATGGGGTTTGGCGGTGTTTTCAGCGCGTATGTACAGGATTCGTTCCAGGTATCGAACAAGCTGACGGTAAACCTCGGGTTGCACTACGATTTCGCCGACTATCCGCGGTTTGGCACCGCGCATGACAATAATCAGGCCACAGGCGACTTTGACTTCAATAACGGAACCTATGTGGTCTTAAAGAATGTAGGATCTTGCGCAGTTCTGAAGGCAGCTCCCTGCATCCCGACCCCTGACGGATCGCTCCCGGATCATGTTGTTCTGAGCCAGAATGACAGGGTGTTCTCCAACACCTCCTTGAACTTGGGGCCGAGGGTCGGAATTGCATATCGCCTCACTCCCACCACGGCTATCCGATCTGGATTCGGCATTGCTTTCGACGAATATGCCGGTATGGAACAGAACGATCGTGGAGTTGCGGCAAACTGGCCGTCGACCGGTGAGTTGCAACACGGAGATTTCAACACGCCTACAGCGTCAAATCCATTTCCGGATGTTACGCCTCAGGAATTGCCCGGCCTGGGCAGCCTTCCCGCGGCCACTCCCTTCCAGAACCAAAACTGGTACGTGGATCCGAAGCTGAAAGATGCCTACTCCATTCAGTGGAATCTAGGCGTGCAGCGGCAACTGAATCCCGCTACTGTTGCCACCGTCACCTATGTGGGGTCCGAAAATCACAGGATGAGCAGCGGAGGGTTCTGGAATACGGCGCCCGCCGGTCCGGGAGACACTGTAGCTCGGAGGCCCTATCCGTATATGGTTGACACATATTGGGCGAGGAGCAGGGGCAGCGGAAACTACCATGCGCTCGAGGCCCTGTTGACCCGTTCCTTCTCGCATGGGTTGGCCGCGACCATAGCGTACACATGGAGCAAGTCGATCGACGAAGGCTGCTCAGGCTTCTTCGGATCGGAAGGCTGCGATCAACAGCAACCCACCGTTCCTAAAGCCGACAGAGCCGTGTCCGCCTATGATGTGCCCCAGCATCTTGCAGCTACCTGGAATTATGAACTTCCGATCGGGCGCGGCAAGATGCTTGACATCAATAATCGGGCTCTGAATATGATTGCCGGAGGATGGCAGGTCAACGGGATTTTGACCCTCGTAAGCGGCACCCCGTACGCAGTGCATACGAGTAAGGATATCGCCAATGTGGGAGTAAACCCCTTTGACAACTACGAGCGCATGGATGTCACGGGCTCGACCGTTCCGTCGAGTCGGAACGCGCAGAATTGGTTTAACACGGCCGCATTCACATATCCCGCGCTCTATACATTTGGGAACATGGGGCGCGACAGCATTCGTACTCAGTTCTATTCCAACGTGGATGTATCCCTGTTTAAGGAACTGAAGTTTGAACACGGCATGAGTGCTCAGATTCGCGCGGAAGCCTTCAATCTTCCTAACCAGCACGTATTCGGTCAACCGGATTCCACTTTCGAGGATCCCAACTTTGGCGTGATCAACAGCACCGCGAACTCGCCGCGTTCTATACAACTTGGCGGCAAGTTCATCTTCTAACAAGTCCTGGATTGGCTTCCCGGTCCTGCCGGGAGCCAATTCAGTTTTTCCATTTCAATGAAGGGTAGTCCAGAAACTCCTCCTCGTGAACTGCGAGGCACACCGGGAGGAGTTTCTGTCGCTGCCTAACGGCAAGCCGCACAACACCGACCTCATGGGCCGCAAGAAGACTACACCGGATTAAAGCTCATTCCGCAGACGTGCGCAGTCCGCAATTCCCATATGAGGGATTCTGGCACACTGGCGGATCCAGGACCTCGAGCAGATCGCGCTAGACATGCATGCCACTTCATCAACAACGCCGATGTATGCGTCCTGCTGAATCTGGTGACGATTCCTCAAAGGAATCCGCCGAAGTTAGGCGACTCTTGAACGACACAGAAGTACGATCATTCTCTTTCCATTCAGCAAGTGAGAAATTGCGGACCGTTGAGAAAACGAATAGGGTTTGATTCAAGCCGCAGAACAGGAACGACACGTTGATAGAATCCATCCGCATTTCCGCCACGCTGGAAAGCGATCTTGATCAAGAGATTCAAGCGCCAACACTCGCTCGGGGAAGCATGTTCGTAACCCCCGACGGCGAGAGCTGTGTGATTACGTTTGTTCTCGTCTGTTGCCTGTTTTGCCTGTCGGGACTGTGCAATGGAATGATCGATGTGCTGAACAAACACTTTCAGAATTCACTGCACGTATCAAAAGCTCAATCGGCCCTGGTACAGGGCTTCTGGTATGGCGGCTACTTTCTGCTTGCGTTGCCGGCTGGCATGTTCGCACGGCGCTTCGGCTACCGCAACGGAATCCTGTTCGGTTCGTCGGTGATCGCTATTGGCTCGGTTTGTTTTGTTCCGGCCACGAGAATCGCGGGTTCGCAGATGTTGATCTTCAGCATGTTTCTGATGGCCCTGGGACTGGTCGCGTGTGGATTCACTTTTATAGAGACCATTGCCAATCCTTACGCAACCATGCTCGGCTCACCCAATGCCGGGGTGGCGCGCATCAATCTTGCGCAAAGCTGCAACGCCATTGGCTACACTCTTGGTCCCGTCCTGGCTGGCTCGTTTATCCTGTCGAAGACTCCACAGGCAAATACCAGCAACGCCAGCCTTTATCTTCCTTATCTGATTGTCGCGGGCCTTGCTGCCTTGATGATTGTGGCATTTTCGATAGCGCCGGTGCCCGATCTCCATGCCCGGGAAGATTCCCGAACGGCAACGCCTGACAAATCCCCGACACGTCCGTTGCGCTGCGAACGGCATTTCGTTCTCGCGGTTGCTTCACAGTTCCTTTACTGCGCGGCTCAGACCGGCATCTTTAGCTTCTTTATCAACTACATGAAAGATTCGCGTTACGTGCCCGCGTTGCCGCTTTGGCTGGCGCCCTTGTTGCCCGCGAACATGAAGTATGCGGAAGCAGGCATGTGGCGGATCACCGAGTATTGCGCCAGCGCGACCTTGTCGCTGGCGTTCATTCTCTTTGCAGTGGGACGATTTTCCGGCAGCGCTATATTGCGATTCGCGCCTGCGCACAGAGTGCTGGGAATTTATGCTGCATGCAATGTTTTGCTCATGTTCCTGGTTTTCCTTGGCCTGGGCTGGCTTTCGATGGGCGCCTTGATTGCAAGCTTCTTCTTCATGTCTATCATGTACCCCACCCATTTTGCCCTGGCCATTCGCGGCTTGGGCGAGCGTACCAAACTGGCTTCATCGTGGATGGTGACAGCGATCGTTGGCGGTTCCATCATGCCCATGTTGATGGGCTGGATGGCGGACCGATATTCCATGCGCGTCGGATTCCTTATGCCGCTTGTCTGCTTTGCATTCATCGCGATCTACGGTTTTAACTGGCGCCGGCTCATGGATCGAGACCAAAGCCGTCCTGCCGCAGGCAACTCCCTGACGGCAGCTATCGCATCTCAGGAAAGGGTGTAGCCGGAGCCCTGTGAGCCGATGTCGGCTCGGATAGCGTCGGACCACCAAAGGATGAAACAAATCACGATATCGATCTGCCGCGGCCTTGTTGAGGGACATGGCCGCTCGAGAGGAAAGTCTATGGCCCGCAAGCACCGCTTTTTGGTAAAGGTTCTGTTAGTTATCGCCGGACTGTGCGCCCAATGCGCCGCTCAGGTTCCAGCAAGTTATCAGCCAACGCTGGAATCGCTGGACCGACATCCGTTGCCCCGGTGGTATGACGGCGCCAAGCTTGGGATCTTTATTTGCTGGGGACCATATTCGGTGCCTGGTTGGGCGCCCATATCGCATCCCGATCATGACTTCAGCTCACCCGACTACATCAAAAACAACCCTTACGCCGAGTGGTATTACAACGTGATGCGTATCGACGGCACACCAACACAGGCGTATCATCGCCAACACTATGGGGCCGATTTCCACTACTACGACTTCGTGCCCATCTTCAACCGTGAAGCACAGAAGTGGAAGCCAGATGAGTGGGCAACGATCGTGCGCGAGTCGGGCGCAAAGTACGTGGTACTAACCACCAAATTCCACGATGGCTTCACGCTCTGGCCTAGTTCAATCCCCAACCCCACGCTGCCGTCAGATCGCCAGCACGCTACGCGCGACATTGTCGGTGAATTATCCACCGCTGTCACTAAGCAGGGGCTCCATATGGGACTCTATTATTCGGGCGGATATGACTGGACCTTTGTTCCGGGACCAATCCGGACAGCCGCGGACGGCGAGACGGTCAAGCCGCAAAGCGCAGAATACGGCAGCTATGCCAAAGCGCAGGTTCACGAATTAGTCGATCGCTATCATCCATCTCTCCTTTGGAACGATATCGACTGGCCGAAAACTGGCAAGCCTTTGGAAGTGGAAGCAGACTATTACAACACAGTGCCCGATGGCGTGATTGACGACCGCTTCGGCGTGGCACATGCCGACTTTACAACTCCCGAGTACAAAAAGATGGAGGGGATCACGCTGAAAAAGTGGGAAGAGTGCCGGGGGCTCGGCGCGTCCTTTGGCTACAACCGCGCCGAGGGGGAGGCCGAAACCATTTCATCGGGCGATCTGATTGCGTTGTTGGTTGACGTTGTCAGCAAGAACGGAAACTTGCTTCTGGACGTTGGCCCGGAAGCCGATGGGACGATTCCACCAGTGCAGATGGAGAGGCTGAAAGCGCTGGGCGCATGGCTGAAACAAAACGGCGAGGCCATCTATGACACGGTGCCTTGGACATCGGCGGTGGGCAGAAGTGTCGAGGGTGACGAGTTGCGCTTTACCCGCAAAGGGTCTGACTTATATGTTATCGTGTTAGGCTCGCCCAAGACCGGCACTGAAACGGTGACGGAAGTTACCTCCAGCCGCCTCCCAACACTCAAGCCGGCTCTCACCAAGATCTATCTTCTCGGCGATCCCAAGCCGCTTGAATGGAAGGTGGACGGCGATGGTGGAGTGCATATTACGCTACCTCAGAAACTGACGGGGCAATACGCATACGTGTTGAAGGTGGCAAGTTGCCCCGGCTGTGGCAAGTGAGTATCTACCGGCATAGCCGATAGCTTTAAGGTTGCTGGCCCCTCAAAGGGCCAGCAACGGAGCTTTCGAGTCATCACGAGTTAGATGCCGGATGGATTATAAAGACGCCTTACAGCGGCATGGAAACCCCCATCAGACATATACTGTTGTGAATTGCAATCGCAGACCAATACGGAGTCGAATCGGTTTGAGCCACTGTGCTCAGAAAGCGAGGTTTTCCATGAATCGTAGACAGGCATTGAAGGGCTTGGCGGCGCCCCTGCTGGTTCCCGCCCTGAATTCCGCAGTGTCCCTTTATGCTGCGTCGGAGTCTTCAGTTGGGCCAGCCGCCGAACGGACACCGCAACTTGCCGAATTTGAAAAACTGCGCTTTGGCGTCTCTTTTTGCTTCGGGATGAACACCTTCACCGGAAACGACTATGACGAAGGCAACGCGCCCCCGACCATATACAATCCCAGCCATCTGGATGTTAAGCAGTGGATCCAAGTTGCTCACCAGTTAGGCGCCAAATATGCAGTTTTGATTGCAAAGCACATGACCGGCTTCACTCTTTGGGATTCCGCGTATACCAAATATAGTGTCGCTGCCAGCAGCAACAAAACCGACGTGGTTGCCGAGTTTCTGTCCGCCTGCCATCAATATGGGATTCGCCCCGGATACTACTACTGTGTACTGGATCCGCACAATGAAGGCAAGCTGGACTGGACAGGCAAGGTAAGCACTGGCTATTATGACCTGATTCGCCATCAAGTTGCGGAGTTACATACCCGGTATCCTGGCGCCTTCTACCAAATCTTCGATATCCCAGGGAAGCTAACTAACGAGCAGCGTTGGGATCTTTATAGACTTATCAAGAGTCTCAACCCGAGTTGCCTGGTGGTCTACAACCAATGCTTTGATCGCAGTCGTCGCAATCAAGGCCGACTTTGTGAACCGGATAGCTGGCCTACCGACATCGTGAATGGAGAGGACACGTTGCCATCGCTCGAAGGGCACGACCCGCACATCGTTTTCGAGGGTAAGCCATACTACATGCCGTTCGAATCATGGTTGGCGCCAGGCCCCGTTTACACTCCGGTGCCATACACGCATAGTTGGTTCTGGCATGAAGGCTTCAAGACCCAGAACGCCGGTATCATAGCGGAGTCCTATCGGATTTGCATGAAGGCCAATGCCAACCTTTTGTTGAATCTTTCTCCGGATAACACCGGCCGCCTGGGCGATGAATCTGTCCAGACATTGCGGCAGGCCGCTAAGCTGATTCACGGTTGAGGCCGCGGGAACGGGAGCGAGCGAAAGGTTCACTCGTAGGCGGGATATGGTCAGGGTGCGCATTGCGCCTGTGCCGGGTAAGATAGAATCCCCTCCGTTGAGGACCTTCGTTGATAGGAGTTTGCGGACTATGACGCGCTTAAGCGGCTCTGTGCCGCGGGAGGATTTGTAAGCTCCGGCTCGATGGCTTTTTGAGGACCATAACAAAGCCGATCTCGCTGTCAGATTGGGAATCTCGCGTTTCGAAACTGGCCCAACCGCGGGGGGGGAGTTTCGCCATTTCTCCGCTCTTGGTACTTCCCCGGATAATCAGAAGTTCGCTGGTACCTTGACAGGGGCGCGAGAACAGATTCGATGCCAGAGCGGCATCGCATTTTATGTACCTTCGCCGTCTTTTGTGACATAATTTGTTGGCTTGCTTCTCCATCGCTTTCGGATTCCCCCGGTCGAGTATGCAAGAGACAAAAAGGGAATGACCGAAGCCAGGTCGGTGTCTATCCTCCCTTCCCTTCAGAGGTCAAATGAGTAACATCAACGGCAAGGTCTACGCGATGAACGCCGTAACTCCCATGAAGCCCTGGAAGACGTGGATCCTGCGGACGATATTCTTCGTGCTGGGCCACGTCAAGCCATTACAGAATGACCTGATCAATCTGTCTTTCATCGAATTCGCGCGATGGGTAGTGGTGCCGCGGCGCAGTTTCCCTTTCCTGGGGAACGGCCAGTCAAAAGAAGAACTCAATTACGATTACCTGCTTTTCTTTAGCAATTTCAACGGAACATGGAACCAATACATTGACGCATTCTCAGCAGTCCTGAGCAAGGGCCTGAACCTGATCTGGCGTTGGAGCGAAAAGTTTCCCGGCTCTGTGCCCGTGACAATCTTCAAGGAATACATCGCCCGCGTTCAATTCGATACCGATTACTACTACACTGCTTATCCCCACGCCACTGCGAACGACATCAAGTCAGCTCATATCGTGCAGTCCTCGACGGACAGCCTTTATCTCGCCGCCGAAGAGTACACCCCCGAGCAGTTTGCTGACGCATATCTACGCTTTGTGCTGCAGGTCCAGGCGCACCTTGGCGAAACAGGCGAAGCCCCACTCGCTGGATAGGGAATTTAACCATGCCCAATAAAAACGGCAGTGTCTACGGACTGACGATTCTCTCGCCGATCATCGACGATGACAAGGCGACGCCCTCGCACGATCTGCAGATCCGCGACTATCTTGCGCATCTCTCCACCCGGGAGGAAAGCCCCTTTGCGCGCGCGCCAGGCACACATCTCGCCCGCCTCGTTGTCATGGACGACGTGATCTATGTGGGTGCGCCGTCCTGCGAGGAGCATCTCAAATCGAAGTACCTCATTTTCGAGTCGAACTGCGATGGCAATCTGGACACATATCTCTCTGGCCTTGCCTCCGCCATTCCCGACCACCTCGACGCCGTTTGGAAACACTGTGTAGGCTACCCGGGCGCAGCCAACCAGCAAGCATTCATCGATTACATGAAAGCTTGCCAGCTCGAAACCACCTTCTTCTTCGCAGCCGTCAACGATAAAACCGTTACCGAAACTCTGTGTGCGCTCAGGACTCAGACCGCAGTTGCCGATTTCATCGCAGCGCATCAGGGCGTAGATCCGGCCACGCTGCAACGCGAGTTCATTGAGTTTGTCGCCCATCTCAGGTCCCAGCCACTTCCCCGGCCGGGTTCGATGGGCCCTCACCGCGACATCAAGACAGGCGGCCGAAATGAGTAAGCTGAACGAGACCGATATTCAAGGCTTTGTTCTGCGCGGCTACAACTTACCCGTGGCCCGCTTTCTGCTTCTTCGCTTTGAGGCTGCGCTGCGTGCGCGAAAATTGATTGGCCGGTTGCTCAGCCAGATAACTACAGGCCAGCGCTGGGATGGAACCAAGCCTCAGAGCACGGTAAACATCGCCTTCACCCACCGCGGGTTGCAGCATTTGGAACTGCCTGATGCTACCCTGTTAAGTTTCCCAGTCGAGTTCCAACAGGGAATGAAACATCGCGCCGGAATCCTTGGAGACAGGGGCGTGAATTCTCCCGATCATTGGGACGAGGTCTGGCGCAAAGATTGCGTCCATGCCTGGATCGGCGTCAACGGCCTCACGCAGCGAGCGCTCGAGGCTCGCTGCACCGAGATCCTGTCGTTATTGGAGGAGACCGCCGGAGCAACGGTTCTCGCTTCCCAAGATGCGGCGTCACTGGTCATCGACGGTAAGCTCACCACCAGCGAACACTTTGGCTATACCGACGGCTTTAGCAATCCTGATTATCTCGGCGTTGAGAGGAGCACCCAGCCCGGACATGGCAAGCTGCAGCCAAACGGAACCTGGGCGCCCCTCGCAACCGGAGAACTCCTGCTGGGCTACGCGGACGAAGCAGGCGAACTCCCCGTGGCGCCGATACCTCACCTTCTGGCCAGCAACGGTACCTTCATGGTGTATCGCAAACTGCACCAGAATGTTGCCACCTTCCGCGCCTATCTTGAGAAGCAGGCAGCCCTTTACGGGGGAGGGAAAGAGAAGCTTGCCGCCAAATTCGTTGGCCGCTGGCGAGACGGAACACCGCTCGAACTTTCCCCCGACCATCCCGACCCCGCCATCGTTCAGGACCCGAACCGGAACACCAACTTCACATACAGCGCCGATGCCGAGGGCACGCGCTGCCCCGTGGGTGCGCACGTCCGCCGCGTTCAACCGCGCGACGCCTTCGGCTTCAATGGGCAGCTGATCAACCGGCGCCGAATTACCCGCCGCGGACTGCCCTATGGAAGTTTTGTTCCCGAGGGCAAACCCGTCTCCGATACCGACGAGCGCGGCATCATCTTCATGGCTCTAAACGCCAGCCTGTCGCGCCAGTTCGAGTTCGTGCAGCAACAATGGATTCAATACGGCAACGATGCTCGTCTCGGCAACGATAAGGACATGCTGCTCGGCAACCACGGCGGGAGCGGCAGGTTTGTTGTGCAGGGTGAGGCAAGCCAAACCAATCCTCCCTTCGTATGCAGCAATCTTCTCGACTTTGTGGAGTTGCGGGGCGGAGATTATTTCTTCCTGCCCAGCATCACCGCCCTGGGCATGATCGCAATGGGGCTTGTCGACCCGCGTTAGATTCCAGGCTGAGTAAAGAATCTCCATGGTGGAAATTCATCACGGCTTTGATTGGTCTGCTCGCCAGTCTCGGCGGGGGAATCGCGTGGATTGTAAATCACCGCGAGCAGAAGTCTGGAAGCAGGGAGAGTATCAACCAGCCTTCTTCCCCAGCACATACTCATCGAAATCTGGAAGCGGCTTGATTAGCGGAGCCAGCAGCGCCGCGGCCTGCGCTGTTGTCAGGACTTCCTCGGGAGCCAACTTGGTGATCTGTGCCGCCGCCGGCAGCGGCTCAAGGACATCCTCCCGCACCAGCCGTCCACGGTCGTCATACGGCCAGATCGTCTCCTCGAAGTTGGTGTAGAGATACATACAATCGGGCTCGGCCTTCATGCCTTTGATCTTCAACATATCCACCAATAAATCGGCCGAGAGCCCCTTAGGCAACAGCCCCAACGCCTTCGAAGAAAGAATCGAGCCACCCCAGACCTGCTGATGGGCCAGCACCGTGAGCGCCACGAAATTATCTGCCACAGCCACCTGCAAATTCTCGCCATAAAAAACGCTCTGATTCGTCTCGGCCCAGAATTTATACAAGTTGCGCACATTGTCTTTACCTGTGATCGTTGTATTGAAGCCCAGGGCATGCAGGTTATAGACCGGGTTCTCCACCATCATGTCGTCGGCCAAGACCTCGTCGTACCGCCCCGACATCTCCAGGTAGAGATGGCGCGTGTACGCCTGCAGTAGATACCGATGACGCGCGTTAGTGGTGCTGGCAAGCAACGTATCGATCGGCTGCAGCGATTTCGTAATGTCGTATTTGGGCATAGTGGCTCCGTCCTCCGGTAGATCCTGTCAACTCGTTTTACTGTTCCGCGCCTGCGGGAATCAGCGCTTCAGCAGGCCCGGGACCTGTGTATTTGCGCATCATGTTCCAGACCGTAATAGCAATACCTACGTTAATGCCGACCACCAACAACTGTTCCCATAACGCCGCCACGTGGTCCGGCATCGCCGGGTCCGGCGGCGCTGCAAAGATGATCTTCCGGTGGTATACAGCGATGGCCGCAAGCACATAGATGGTCACGATTACCACCCAGTTGAGAATCGGCGCCCAAGGACGTGCCGCCTTCTTTTCTGGCGTGTTGTAGAGCGTCTGCAGAGCCCGCCGCGGACCGACGTCGAGGTAGCGGTAGGCCACCAGCCAGTAAAGCAGACCGTAGTAGTAAAACCAGTTCACCGCGAGTGCCGCCACCACCACGTGCAATGAGATCTCGAAGTAGTTGCGCGCTCGCACCCAATAGCCAATCAGATGACCGAACGACTGCGGATTACGGTTGAAGTACGAGGCCACTGGTAGCGAAGAACTAAGCAATGCGATCCGCCCGCCCCAATACCACAGCCGGCTCTTATAGTGCAGCGACAGCGGCCCGCATACCAACAGGTCCAGCGAAACAACAGCCAGGTGAAAGGTGAAGATGGTGATTGCCTGGCGATTGCCGAAGAGTGGGTTGAGTAGTTCCTGAGGCCGGAAGAATCCCTGGTAGACCTGGCGTACACCAACCCACATACCCCAAAGCAGGAGTATTGAGTAGAAAGTCGTTATCACAATCGAGTCTGCGGTCACGGGGGACAGATTCATTGGGCACCAACCTAGCGGAGAGAAGCTGAACGATCACACGAGTTCTCGGTGCAGAACTGCATTTCCTGCTCGAGCAGAAACAACGAGCATCTGGCTTCGAAGCGAACGATTCATTCTATTGCTGAGCCGCGAAGGATTCATCGGATTCTGCGCCCGGGCGCGGCTTCCATGCCAGGCTGTAGTACTCACCCCGGTCGCGCGCCCAGGGGTCGAAGGCATTGACTACGCTATCCAGTTCTGGAGCCAACTCCGGAAGATTGCGCAGCAGGATACGCTTCATCGGCGAAACCGGCTGCTTGTGTCCATTCGGTGTTCCCTTCTCGATCATCTCCGGCCCCGGTCCATTGTTGTTTACCCAATCGACGCCAAGTGTGGTGTAGAACTCCGGCCGGAAGCAGGAAGTAAAGAAGCGGTCGCTGAAGAGGCGGCGCGACGCATTGAGAATGAACACTACAAATTGTGTCTCGGAGATCGCAAACCCATGCGGCCTCTTGTATTCCGCAAGATAGCCGACCGAGGTATCGACGTCTTCTATGTTGTCAATGAGTGTCCCATTGGGATGACCGAGGCAGTCGTTAATCGGCGTTCCATCCGCGTTCAACTGGGCATCGGTGATGACCTTGGATGCATCGCACATATGCTGGCCATACACTTCGCGCATGGCTTGGATGGTGGCATGCTGTTCCTGCCAGTCGGCGGAGTTGGGGGAAACGGATGGATCCATGAAGTCGTCGAAGCTGGTAAGTTGCTTCAAGCCGTATTGGCGCCGGAATTCGTTAAAGCGCGGAACGCCGTGTTCACGATCGCGAATGATGTCCAATGCAACCACGTCTATCTGCTGCGTTGGGCTTTGCAGACGTCCCATCTTCAGGTTCTGCAGGAAGAGCGGGGAATTGTTCAGAGTGAGGATTCCCAAGCGTTGACGCCCCAGCGTTAGGCCCCAATTGGCCAGTCCCCGTGTCTCGGTAAACGAGGTTGCTTTGCCCTGAAAGGTCTCGACCACAGGAACTCTTTGGATAATCTTGTTGGGGTCACCTTTCAATTCGCGATATTCGAGCAGATCCGGAATTAAAGGGTGCAATCGGTAAACGGATACGAACTCCTCCGGGAAATTGAATGGCGAGCCGAAATGGTTGACTCCACCATTGGTGTATTTCGGATTCGTGATGTCATACCCGTTCACCTTGCTTCCGAGACCGAAGATACCGGGCCCGGAGGCAAAGACCGAGTACCATGTCGTTGCCTTATCGACGTCCTTTGACTCGCCAAAATTCTTGGCTACAACATCGGACAATGCTTTCGAAAGTAACCCGCTATTCGGACCAAGCAGCCCGCTCCAATTACCGTTCATGCCAAGGTAGAGTGGCTCGTCATAGAGAAGTTGCGGCGTCCATTCTGTGGTGTGAATTTTCGCGATCTCAGCAGCCACAACAAGACGCGCAACCTCGAATAGCTCGTCCGGAGTGACGTCGCTGTAGCGGATCACCCGCTTTGGATTCGCGGGATCGCGAAGGCCGGAATCTGCATTGGGCTTCTGCGCTGCCAGGCGCCGGAACTCTGCGACGAAGGAATTGTGCTCCCGGGCAAAAAGGTTATGCAGAAAGCTCAGGCCGACAGTCCAGTTATCAGGGAATCCGGTCGCCTCCTGTCCTGCCCACTCCGGATTAATGGGATCGGTTGCTTCGAACACGGGAAGATATCCCGCACCGCTCTGGCCAGCGACAGGCACAAGCAGTAGCTTTGCCCGATCGGCAGGATCGCGCTTCACGCGTTGGCGCGAGGTGTCGTCAAACCCGTAAAGTTGTGAAGCATCCCACCAGGCCGTGTTGGTGTTTTGCATTGTCTTGGGAGCCCGCGCCATGAGTGTTTGCCCGCCGGATGTGAACGTGCCGGGAGGTACATCCTCTGCTACGTAGCCCTTATCGATCATGTCGTCCGGCCGGCACCCAAGTGCCGCGATTTCCTCTGGCGTAAGCGGCTGTTCGGTATTGTTGACGAGTTTGGTTGCGCATCCCGTCTTCATGTACTCCGGCTGGTTATGCCCCTCCTGCAGATGAGAAAACCAGTCATGGGTCATGAACTGAATCCAGTAGGCCGCGAGTACGTTAAAGAAGGGCGCCTTCTTGTAGTCGCAATGCGCGTCTTTGGAGTCGCCTGGAAGGCCGTAGCCCGCGTTGCATTTGTCTGCCTGGGTTTGGCTTCGCGTGAAGAGCCGGCGGCTAATCACTTGCGGGTCCGGTTGTAAAAGCGAGAGCCGGTCGCCATGCCGGTTGCGGGCGAGTGCGTTCAGGCCGAGGTCAGGGAAGGATGTCTCGAACTCGACGTTCCGCGCAAACAGCATGCCCGAAGATCCCATTGCAGGATTCAGAATATCGTTGCAAATTCCGTTTACGGTACGCCAGCGGATCAGGTCGCCTTTGCAGACTTGTGCGCCGTCACCGCCTACGTCCTTGTAGCTCGGATCGGATGGAGTGAGTCGCATCTGCGGCCAGACTTTAATCGCCGGGCCGGCCACCTTGTTGTCTCCATTCACATAGGTCGGGTACGTGCCAGAATTGTCAAAAAGGTTGAACTTGATGAGCGCGACTCTTTGAATCTCGAGATCTTCTAATGCACCGGCCACGCCCCGGGCATCGGGGAGCTTCTGCGAGATGAAGCCTGTGGGGAGCGACGACTGGTCTCCAGTCCCCCAGTAAGAGGACCAGTCAACCCATGGCGTGCCACGGAACTGAAGAGCCTGTTCTCCCCCACGGCAAAGCGCGACGGCCTCAGATACCTTGCCCTCGAACCGCTTCTCTCTCGCCTCGGGAATCTTGAGCATCCCGGCTTGATCGACGACCATGCGTGCGCACGCGAGCAGCGCCTTGGCTTCTTCCGCCTTATCAGATGAACTCTGCGGCGCACTGTCCGCAGGCTTCGGCGTCGTCTGAGCAAACACCACACTCGTTATGCCGATAAGCGCGAAACCCAAGGTTCGCATGCCCATCTCGATTGCCTCCGTTGGATTCACTTTCCCATGTAGATGGCGATGCAGCGCACAGCTAAAAAACGCCCGAGGCATCCGCAGAAATTCCGCGCAAGGCAAGAATTCGCGTGCGGGACCATTGGTCCGGTCTAAGTGCCGATCTCTTGGTGCCCTCTGTCATTGAGTGGCCCCCTGTGAAGAGGAGGATTGGGAAAGAACTCAATGCCTAGACAGAAGAAATTCGTGTCTCCCCTGAGCTATTCTTTTCGGGCCTTTGTGCCGCCCAGAAAGTGAAGAG